>Ga0181535_10001543_pt1 | contig 29997 bp, 29 predicted proteins | sample PEATcosm2014_Bin_44_FD_119774 | JGI IMG/M metagenome (GOLD analysis project Ga0181535, IMG submission 119774) | Peatland microbial communities from MTU Mesocosm Facility, Houghton, MI, USA - PEATcosm2014_Bin17_30_metaG | ecosystem: Environmental > Terrestrial > Soil > Wetlands > Peat | place... | reverse complement strand
CACTCGCTTGCGCCGCTGTCTTTTCGTGCGGCCACATACTCCGGGGTGTTCACTCTGCTGCCGCTGCTGACGGGAGTCGGGCGCTCCAATCACGGGCACATTCTTCAGAGGGCAGCAGGGCTCGCGGAGCAGCTTCGACTGAAGCCGCTGCTGTCTGAAGAGCAGTTTGGACGAAACGATATTGCTCGCGCCTACGATGCCGTGGCCAAGGGCAGCAAAGGTAAGGTGGTCGTTGAGCTTTGATCGCCGCAGTTTCCTCGCATCCGCCGTTGTGGGCCTCGACGCTTTTCGTCGCAAGATGGCTTTGTTCGATTTCAATCCAGCAACCAACATTTCGAGGGAGAAGTGTATGAACGAGGTACCAAATATTCCGCTGACGTCTCACCATCGCATCGAGGCTGACGGGGTTCATGTGTTCTATCGCGAGGCAGGGCCTGCAAACGCTCCGGTCATCCTGTTGCTCCATGGATTTCCCACGTCATCGTTTCAGTATCGGGAGTTGATTCCGCGGCTTGCCGACCACTATCGGGTGATCGCCCCAGACCTGCCGGGCTTTGGCTTCACTGAAGTTCCTGCGGAGATCGGCTACAAATACACCTTCGACGCAGTGGCAAAGACAATCTTTGCCTTCGTTCAGGCGCTGAAACTTACCCGCTACGCAATGTACGTTTTCGATTACGGAGCGCCGACTGGCTTCCGCCTGGCATTGATGGCTCCCGAGCGTGTGACCGGCATCGTCTCTCAGAATGGCAATGCCTATGAAGAAGGTCTGGGCGATGCGTGGCAGCCGATTCAACGCTACTGGCGAGAGCCCACCTTAGAACATCGGAATGCAATTCGCGCCGGCCTGACCCTCGAAGGAATGCGTCACGAGTATTCCGTTGGAATCCCGGACCCTGACCTGATCAAACCGGAAGGCTACACTCTGGATGCTGCCTTGTTGGCGCGTCCCGGCAATGTCGATATCCAACTCGATCTCTTCCTCGACTACGCCAACAATGTGAAACTGTACCCCAAATTCCAGGAGTACTTTCGAACCGCGAAACCTCCACTCCTCGCAATATGGGGCAAGTTCGATCCCTACTTCATCCCTGCAGGAGCAGAAGCGTTCAAGAAAGACATCCCGACCGCTACTGTCAAATTCCTGCCAACAGGACACTTCGCGCTTGAGACTCACTTGCAGGAGATTGCCATCGCAATGCGTGAGTTTCTGATAGAACACGGTCTCTAGAAGGCTGTCCTCTCATCGCTCAATGCAAAGGCCGAGGCCACGGATAGGTAACCAAAAGTCGGCCAGTGTCCCTCGATCTGTCCTTCAACGAACCAATCAATTTCTTGCGCAAAATTAAGGCGCAAGAGCGCACCATCAAGACAATCATGTTTTCCGATCGATCCGCCCAAATCCGGCCGCCTAGTCTCCGCGCGGAGGACACCTGTGTGGGTCTGCTCCCTGTTCCCTTCCCCCTAGCCCCCACTGACTGCCCCCTCCCCCCTATACCCACCCCCACCCCTTATGGGGGTTACGCATGCAGCAATAACCGCCGTGCTGAAATCCGCGCGCGGCGTTGCAGAAAATTACCTGAGCATAATACGTGGAATTTCCGCCGGCCGCGAGCTTCTGTTTCTCTGTTTCTCCGTCTCTCTGCTTCTCTGTTGCGCGTCTTGTATTCTTGGTCCCATGAAGACCTTGCTCCGCACGCTGTTGTATCTTGCCTTGATCGTTTGGCTGGGCGGTGAGATTTTCTTTCCCGTGGTCGCGGCGGTCACCTTCGGCACGTTGCAGGCGGACACGCACATCGCTGGCGCCATCGTCGGCGAGCTTCTACGAATCCTGCATGGCATTGGACTTATCTCCGGCCTGGTAGCGCTCGCCCTGCTGGCGCTGGCTCCAGCGTGGGCCATTTACAAGCCGCGCGCCGTGCTCGTTCCCATGACCCTCCTGGTGCTGATGCTGGCGTTCACGGCCTACTCGCAATACGTCATCATCCCCGCAATGGAGCGCGACCGCATCGCCGCCGGCGGCGCCATCGACGTCCGCAATCCCGCCGATCCCAATGTCGCCGACTTCAACAAACTGCACAATCGCAGCGAGCACGTGGAATTAGTCATTCTGCTTCTAGGACTCGCGACAGTGGTGCTGATTGCGCACAGCGAATCGACTCCAATCTGAAGGAACTTCTGCTGCATTGCAACCTGTTGTTTTTTGACCCTGATTTCCGAAAAATCTCGACCTCAGGAGTTTGTCCATGGCGCGATTGATCCAATGGAATCTGATCTCTCTCGACGGGTACTTTGAAGGCGCAAAGAAGTGGGATCTTCAATGGCATAACTTTGTCTGGGACAAGGAGCTCGAGACATTTTCAATCGAGCAACTGCGTTCCGCGGGTATGCTGCTGTTTGGCCGCGTCACCTACGAGGGGATGGCTGCTTATTGGAAGGCGGCGCAGGGCGAGGTAGCAAATTTTATGAACAAACTACCCAAAGTTGTGGTCTCGCGCACGCTGAAAGAAGCGGATTGGAACAATACGTTTGTGATTCGGAGCGGCACCGCCGAGGAAATCACCAGGTTCAAGCGGGAAATCGAAGGAGACATCTTCGTCTTTGGCAGTGCGGCGCTCTCGGCGACTCTCACCAGGGCCGGACTGTTCGATGAATACCGGGTTGCGCTCGCGCCTGCTGTTCTGGGACGAGGGACGCCTTTGTTCGGACGCGACCTTCCGCAGCAACGCTTGAAGTTGTTGGAAGCGCGGCCACTCGCGTCGGGTGTTGTGATTCTGCGCTACGCGCCGCAACCTGAGACGACCAGCGCGGAAAAGCGCGAGGCGTGAGTTTGTGAATAATCTTGCTAAGGAGGAACGGCGTGGGACGGGAAGCAATCTGCGCGTGCGACTGGAACGGCATGAAAGCCGAGGTGAAGGCGCTGATTGAGCCGCCGGAGCTGATTCTGCGTGGAGGCATCCGCCGCCGCGTTCCGATCGCCGCGATGAAGCAGATCAAAGCCGACGGCGGCCGGTTGCATTTCATGTTCAACGGCGAGGCCGTGGCGCTCGATGTGGGAAGCGACGTTGCGGCGAAGTGGGCGAAGGCTCTGCTGACACCGCCGCCGAGTTTGGCGAAGAAGCTTGGGATCACTGCGGAATCGGTCGTACGGATGATCGGCGAGGTAGACGATGCGGCACTAGAGAAAGCGATTTCCGAGGCGAAGGAAGGGACGACGGGCAACGGGGATGTGATCCTGGCGCGTGTCAACACACACGGCGAGTTGACCGCGGCGCTGCGAAAATCCGCGGACGCCCTGGGCCGTGGCGTGCCGATCTGGTTTATCTATCCCAAGGGGCCGGGACACGCATTGAACGAGCACATTGTGCGCTCGACAGCGTTGGCGACGGGGATTGTGGATACGAAGGTTGCTGCGGTTTCTTCGGTTCTTACAGCTTTGCGCTTTGTGAAGCGGAAGAGCTAGTACCGCCTATGGGAAGTTCAACGGCTAATTCGAGAGGAGCAAGTGAAACTCTACCCAAGTCCTTGCGTGTTCCGTTTGATCAAGCCAGTGGCTTCAGATGAATCAGGTTTGCTTCGACAAATTCAATAAGCTGTTTCCGATCTGAACACCAAATTTTTCTCGAACGACACGAAACTGCATTTCGTCGCAGGCTGCAAGTGGTGGACAGACATGCTCAATGATGGCCGGAACGTTGTGTGGTCTTCCGCCTCCCTGCCCTTCTTCCCGCGCGTGCATAAAGTCATAGGTGGGAACTTTGGTCTGTGGCATCCTTCCGGCTCCGCCGGTAATGATCAGGCAGTCATAGTCTTCGCGCGCAGGAATTAACTGCGAGGAGAAGAAGTAGGCTTTCCCAAGCTCGTCGAGTCTTCGTTGAAGATAAGGAAGGCTTGACGGCGGCCCAAGGATGCAAAACGAATCGTACTGTTGGGTCACGAAATCAACAGCAAGGCGATTCATGAGGAAGGAACAGAAGTGAGGTGCGGTGTCGAAAGTGAAGAAGTTCCTCGGCTCGCCGGACCGCTTCCGAAAATCTCCATTACGAATAAAGTCGACTAAGAACTGTTTGAATCTCTCGACCCAAAGAGGACTCTTCAGCTTGTCTGCATCAGAGACAAACTGGCGGTATTCGCAAAAATGCCATTTCTCTGTATACGCGCGAAATTGTTCATGAAAAGCCATTCTCAGGACGGGAATCCCCAAGTAGCGTTCAAGGTTGTCCAGTGCCGGATTGATCTTCTCTGGAGTAATTTCACGGCCCAAAACGACGCTTCGCGGCAGAAGATGATGGTTCTGCGTGTAACGCTGCATGCGATGTCCAAGAAGCTCAGCGTCGGGATGCATCGTGAACTGAAAATCGAGGATCGGATAAGCGCAGAACGGGGGCAAGCGCAGGTTGTCCTCATCGTCGACAAGAATCAAACTCGCGTTCTTAATCTTTTGCAGGATCGACGAGAAGACGCCGTAAGCCGGCGCGGGGTTCTTGGGCAGAAAGTAGTCATGGAAGAAGAGATCGCAAAGAAGGATGGGGATCGGCGGGACGCAGATATGTTCGAAATGGACCGGAGCGCCGGCGACTGCTGCGAGCGCGGCAAGATACGCATCGTCGATATATGGCTTTTCCGCTCCTAATCCTAATCTCGGTCCGTCAACGAGCGCGACAATCGAAAAAACATCGCCCGCAGATGGTTTGATGTCCGACTCTCCCAGAGTGGCGATCCGCCCAAGAGTCAAATCGGGAATGAATTCAACGCCGCGTTCTTCACAAATGAGGCGTAAGACAACCTGGCCGAGCGAATCAAGTTGCTCGCCGATGGGCCTGTCCCACGGAATGCCGGGGAATTTCTCCTCCAGTTCCCGAGCGAGTTCTCGTTCTCCACCGGAGGTCGGTGAAACGCATACAGCTGACCGAGTGGCGCGCCAATCTTCAAGGCATTTCTTTCGGTTGATCTTTCCGGAGGAGGTTTTGCTGAGGAATTGCGGCGGAACAAAGTGACCTTCCACCCATTCCAGTCCGGTGGCTTCGCGGATCAGCCGAGTTGGCTCCGGAGATCGTTCCCATTCCCAGAAACGCGGGTCTTCAATCAAGAACAGTGCTCTCTCGGTCCCAAGGCTTGGATCAAAAACAGCCATCGAAGCGATGCGGCCTTTGGATCCAGGGAATACTTCACCAAGAGCGAAATCCAAATCGTTCAGCAGAACCTTGCGCCCGCCGATGTTGGCGAGATCCTGTTTGCGACCCGTGATCGCGACTTCGCCTTGTTCGACGAAGCCCATGTCACCAGTTGCGTAGTAGCCCTCGTCGTCCCGGATGTCGGCGCCGCCCTCATAGGCCACGATGGAATGCGGACTGCGCACGAACAATTCGCCGGATTTCTCTTTGACTTCGGTTCCGGGGATGGGACGCCCACAACTCACGTAGCGATGTTGGTCCCGCTCCAGAATCCGGAAACCGGAACTCTGCGTAACCGCGAAAACATTCTCAGCCATGCCGTAGCAGGTGGAGACGGTTGCCGGGTTGGCCCCGATAGCCTGTATGAACCGTTCCAGCGTGTCCGGGTAAGTCGGTTCCGAACAACTAATCCAATGACGCATCGTTGGAAACGGACCTGACCGGCCCAACTTGGCCATCACTTCAAAGCCGAAATTCGGCATATAACAAACAGTTCCACGATGGTCGTGGATGGCGTCGAAGAGTAACTGTGGGTGATGGACCCAGGTCATCGGATCGATCAAGACCACGTGGACACCCAACAGCAGCGGCATGACAAGGCACGCAATATAGCCCATGTCGTGATAGAGCGGAAGCCAGGAAACGATGCAATCGTTGCGGCTCAACTGCAGGACCTGGTTATAGAGAGATGCGTGTTTTCGCAATGCTTCAAAGCTGAACCGAATCGGTTTCTTGAACCCGGTTGTTCCGGAGGACAACTGCAGAATTTCGCCCTGCGATGGGAAGACAAGGCCGTCGTCACCCCTTCCCGAATCATCGAGAGAGTCGACGATGTGGCACGGCGCCAATTCCTCCGGGGCATAAATTGAAACCTCAGGGCCGCACAAAAGTGCGTTAATGCTGCACCTGGAGACCGAATCGCGAATCGAGTCACGCCAATAGACTTTGCTGATTTTCGAAGTGGGGTACTGCAGAATGATTGGAACTCTTCGAGACGCGAGTACGCCGAGCCAGGAGATCACAAGTTCCGGGCCCGTACGGAAGATAAGCCCAACACTGCTCGAAGCAGGCGCAAGCTTTGAGACGATCTCCGCAACATGAGGAATCTGGCTGCCGCTTCGCGATAGATCGAGAGTCTTCTCGGACTCTCCTCCAAAGAACGAGATCGTTGGAAGGCTCGATGCCTGGAACATATCGTTCTTGATTTGAACTCATTTCAGGAGGGCACAGCAATCGATAAGTGGGCGAGGGTGCCGCAACTGCCAAGGCCTATCTCGAACGCAATTTCGATAGCATTCGATAGCCGTTTGAGGATGCGAGCCATGCGAGTTGGCAGTCTTCCGCTGTATCGATTGGCGCAAACGAACCATCCGAATAGGTCCCATTTGCGAGGTGGTTATTTGTAGTAATGAAACCACCGGCGAAGTAAAAAGTACTCGTTGATCGGGGCGTCATCCGTGATCGCGGGGGTTCGGGGAGCTTGGGCGATGAGCTGCTTCAGGTCAAGTTCGTTGGAGAGAGCAAGGTCGTATTGTTCTTTGGCGGTTTTGGCCGGACCCCATTCGACGAAATCGGAAGCCGCTGCAGGCGGTAGGCGCGCCGCCAGCTCAGAACTTGAGGTGACGGGGATCGGATCCACGCTGGCGAGGAAGTAAATCCCGGCGGCCTGACGATAGTACTGAAAGGCTCGGACATAGGGGAATGACTGCGTTAGCGATCGGGTCGTCGAAGCCTTGATCGCAGGATCGGTTTTGTCATCGAAGAACCACTCCTGCAGAATGCCGCCTTTGCGCAAATGCTTCTTGATCACTTCGTAGAACTCGCCCGAATAAAGCAGGCTTGTACCGGGAGATTGCGGCGGCGGCGGCGGATCGATGACGATGACATCGTAAGTTTCATTTGAACCGTCGAGGAAACGGCGGCCATCATCTGTAACCATGTGCGTCAGGGGCGAACTCATCAATTTCGGCGCGTCCTCGTGGAAATACCCAAACAACTTGGGAACGCTCGGGATCAGATCGACCGCCGTTGTGGGAATGCCCCAGGAAAGCATGGAGCGGAAGCCGGTTCCCATTCCGAAGCAGATAATCAGCCCGTTCTGCGGGGTTCTGCCGAGGAATGCAAGCGGCAGGTCAACCATGTATTTGTTGTCCGGACTCAGAATGGTCATATTGACCCCATTCACCATGAGCTTCCGGTCAAAGCCTCTTCCGGTCGCAATGACCGTGGCGGCGTAGTCTCTTCGGACCTCCCGCACTGGATACTTGGTTTCGTAGTCGTGGCTGACGCTGAAGAGGAGAATGGCAGCCAGGACTGAAGCGGCGAACGTGAGCCGCTGTTTACGGATGGACTGAGGCTGCGTCGACTCCGTTGGCTTTCGAAATGCCGTTACGGCGGCGATTGCAAACAGGGGGAGCGTCAGGGCCATCACTGCTTTGCGCTCCCCAAGCCAGGGCAGAAACCAGAAACCGGCAATCAGGGGTCCGATGATCGATCCCACAATATTGACTGCGTACGCAGTCCCGGCTCGATCGGGATCGCCTGAGGACCAGGCATCTACCAGGAGCGGCGTAAGAAAGCCTGCGACGGCGCAGAAGAACGCGATCACGATGAGACGGAGGCCGGCGGATTCCGTTCCCCCCACGGGCAGAAGAGGATCTGCCGCGACGACGGGGAGAATGGCAAACAGCGTGAGGAGGCTCCACGCCGAGGCGTTTCCCCCGGCTGGAAGGGACTGGGCTCTGAGGCGATAGCGGCGCGATCCCAGAAAAGTAGCCAGCAGGTAAACCACAAGGATGCTTGCGAAGGCGTAGACGAACGGCCCGAGGTAGGGAGTGAACTCGCGGATCCAGACGACCTCCATGCCCATGCTGACCAGTCCGGTTGTGAAGAGGAAGATGAGAATTGCCTTCGGCGGAAGTCCATAGAGCCGGGGCGCCGCCGCTTCCGCACGGATAGCCTTCACGACCGACGCGGTCGAAACCGCGGTGAAGCTCATCGCAAAGGCAGACAATGCGAGGGCTGCGTTGAAACCTCCCGCGACGAAGAGCGTGCCCTGGAACCCCAGCAACTCAATCAGAACAAAAGCTGACGAGAGGGTACCGAGAAGGGCGCCCAATACATTCGCACGTACAAATAACTGAACGAGCGCTCGGACGCAGACCGCGCCGTTTGCCGAATGGCCGCCATGAGAAGGGGGAAGGTCGCGCCCATGCACGTGCACCAGGGCAAGAGAGTGACGGCAATCCAGATTCCCGCCAGCAGGTAGTAACGCCAGCTCTGCCAGGCTCCGTAGCTTCCCATGTGAAGCAGCAGTTGGCGTCCGACTTTCAATTCGAGCGGAACTGCCAGAGACGAGATTCCGACACACAGTTCGGCGACGGAATAGAGCCGCAGAATGAGCGGGACGTTCGTGGCAAGAACCCGGCGCGTCAATGCGCCCGCACCCCACGAACCCAGGCCCAAACCGGCCATGAACATCGAAATCACGATAGAAGCCAGAGCCGTAGTGACACCGAAACTGGCCATGGCCAAGCGCAGCCAGACAATCTCGTAGACCAGGCCACAAAATCCACTCACGACAAAAAACGCGAAGTACCAGCGCAGGTCCGCGATTGAGCTGCGCCGTTGAGACGCGACTGATTCGGCCTGTTGAAGCGAAACTTCCATCCTGTCCTCACCGCTTGTCGGGATTCCCAATTGTCTACCATCATGTACGCGGGCGCCGCGATTAATTGCTCGGGTCCAGTACCGGAAGTGACCTGCAGGCCGCGGTTCGCTTCCGCACCCGTCTTGTATCATCGATAAGGTCCTTGAGCGCTGTTCATCCCGATGGGGACCGCGATGGAAGACAAATGAAGACTGGCATTATCGGCTTGCCGCAGGTGGGCAAGACCTCGCTATTCAAAATCTTGACCAAGGCCAAATTAGAGGATCGCGGATATTCGAATCCGCGCGAGGCGCACATTGGCGTGGCGCGCGTGCCGGACGAGCGGCTGGACAAGCTCTCGGATCTCTACTCGCCGAAGAAGACCACATACGCCAGCGTCGAGTACGTCGATGTGGCCGCGATCGGGCAGGAGGCGCTGAAGGAGACGGCGTTTCTGACCAGCCTGCGGCAGGTGGATGCGTTGATTCACGTCCTGCGCGCGTTTGAGGACGACTCGATTCCGCATGTGGGGCCCATCGATCCGCTGCGCGATGTGAAGAGCGTTGAGTTTGACCTGATGATCAGCGACCTGACTCAGGTGGAAAAGCGCCTGGAGCGCGTGGAGAAGGACCTGAAGAAGGGGCGCACTGGAGAACTGGAACGGGAGCAGGCGTTACTTTTGCGCTCAAAAGAAGCACTAGAGAAAGAACAACCGTTACGCGAGCTGGAGATGACCTCCGAGGAGAAAAAGCTCATCAAGGGCTTCATGTTCCTCTCGCAAAAGCCTGTTCTGTATAGCCTTAACATTGGGGAGAGTACTGAGCTTGGCAATGATCTGGATTCGGCTGTGGAGCGGTTCAAACTGGCGGATGTGGCAAGCCGGCCTAATGCCGGGGCTACGGCGATCTGTGGAAAAGTGGAAGCCGAACTGGCTGAGATGGACGAAGCCGAGGCAGCGGAGTTTCTATCGAGCTATGGTCTGCATGAGAGCGGGCTGGTGCGGCTGATTCGCAAGAGCTATGAGCTGCTGGGACTGATCAGTTTCTTTACCGCGGGTGAGGACGAGTGCCGCGCGTGGACGGTGCCTGCCGGTTCGAAAGCGCCGCAGGCCGCCGGGGCGATTCATTCCGACCTTGAGCATCACTTCATCCGCGCCGAGACGATTCGCTGGGACAATTTGCTGGCTGCCGGGAGCGAGGCGGCTGCGCGTGCGCAGGGCACTTTGCGGCTTGAGGGAAAGGAATACGTCGTGCACGATGGCGACGTGCTGCACATCAGGCACAGCGGATAAGGGATGGTTAGGCTCTCGATTTTTCTCGGGCTTCTGGCGGCGCTGGCCGATGTGGCGGGCGGCCTGGTGCTGGTGCGTGCCAAGGGAGTGGAGCGGTATCTGCGCTATTTTGTGGCGCTGGGCGCGGGGTTCCTGATGGCGACGGCGCTGCTCGAAATGACGCCGGAGAGTTTGCGGTTGAGCCCGCGTCTCGGGCCGATTCTCATCATGGGTGGCTACTGCGTAGTACATCTGCTCGAGCACACCATCAACGCGCATTTTCATTACGGAGAAGAGACGCACCACGATGAATTTGTTTCGCATGGTACCGGGTATTCGGTGCTCGGGGGACTCAGTGTTCATGCGCTCTTCGATGGGGTGGCCATCGGGTCGGGCTTTGTGGTGAACAATGCGCTGGGCTGGCTGATCTTTCTGGCAATTTTTTTGCACAAGGCGCCGGAGGGATTCACGATGGCGAGCGTGATGCTTGCCAGCGGGCGCAGCCGGACGGTGGCGTTTTATTCCGCTGTGGCGCTGGCTGCGGCGACGCTCGTGGGCGTGTTGGTGATTGAGCTGGCTCCATCGTGGATGCCTTTTGGGCTTCCGATTTCGGCTGGAGTGGCTCTGTATGTGGGCGCGAGCGACCTGGTGCCCGAGGTGAACCGGGAACCGGGGATTCGCATGGCTCTGGTTTTTTTTCTTGGGGTGGTTGGATTCCTGCTGATGCGAACGCTGCTGCCGGCGCTGTAACCTGCGGACCTGTTTCCCGTCAGCTCTTCAAAAACCACTGATCGAGAATCCATTTGGACCTTTTGTTTTGCCTTCTGTAGCCAATTTGGCTACACTGAGATTGAGGTCCATAGTGCGCCAAATTTCGCTACGAGAGTTCCGAACCAGAGGGTCGAAGGCACTGGGAGTAGTTCCACGGGGAGAAACCGTGTTGCTGGCGGGCCAACAGGGGCCGGCCTACTTCCTCGTTCCCGTGACTGGGGATGTGGCAATGATCGATCGTGAATTAAGGCGGGCGATGGCGAAGGCCAGCTTACGGGAAAGCTGGCGTCAGGCAGAGGCCGCAGGGCTGGACCAAGTTAGCGACAGCGAGATCGATCAGGCTGTCAGTCAAGTCGGCAAAACGCGGAAACGCAGAAAGGCGAAATGAGGTTTGCTGTTCTCGATACAAATGTAGTTATCTCCGCTGGAATAAAACCAAAAGGTGCCCCCGCCCGCATCGTGATGGACTGGATTCTTGACGGGCAGGTGCAGACGGTCACCTGCCCTCGGATCAGCAACGAATATCTCCACGTGGCCGCGCACGCGAAATTTCTGCGCTACAAATTCCCACCCTTTTGGTTGGAATACCTGATCGAGGAGAGCATGCTCTTGCCCGATCCTGCGCCCTGGCCGCATCGCGGGCCCGATCCGTCGGATCTGCCTTTCCTCGCTTTAGCTCATGCAGCGGGCGCATGGTTGGTGACAGGCAATTTAAAACATTTTCCGGCGACCGTGAGAGGTGGAGTCATCGTTATTTCGCCGGCTGATTACCTGGCCCACCTTGAAGGCGGCGAAAAGTAGGTGCGTTTGAGGCAAACATGACGCCGCAGTTGTCGATTTTGGGCAGCCGGCTGTCAGAAGAGATGAGGTGCTATGAACGTAACGCGCCAATGGGCACGAGATCACGCTGGACCCCAGTTCCGTTCAGGACGCCGCGCACCGATTCGAGTACGCGGTCCGGCGTAATCAGGCGCATGCAGACAGCATCATTGCAGGCGGAGTTTTTCTGGTTCGCCGCTGTGACGCAGGGCGAGCAGGAGAGTTCAGCCCAGATCGATTCGGTGTTCCCGAGGCTGCCATAGAGATGCGGCGTTTCGGGGCCAAACAGCACGATGGACCGGATCGGCGTGATGGCGGAAAAGTGTGCTGGGCCGCTGTCGTTCGAAACCAGAACCTCGGCAACGTTGTAGAGCGCCGTGATGACGGTCAGCTTGTGCATGCCGGCGAAGCTGCGGAAGCGCGGATGCGCGACCTTCTCCTGCATGCGTAAAGCCTCTTCACGCTCCGCGGGAGAACCCGTGATGAGAACGAGCGCGTCCTCCCATTCGTTGACAATCTTCGCGGCCAGAGTGCTGTAGTTTTCGCGATCCCACCGGCGTTGGGGCAACAGCTCGGAGCTGTTGGGGTTGATCAGAACCACTCGGTGATAGTCGGGACGGTAATCGGCAAACACCTGGCGGATGAGGCCGTGCACGAACTCCTTCTCGCCAATTGAAACTGGCTGGATGGGAACACGGATTTCCTCGTCGGAGACGAAGGTTTTGGAGTAAGGGATTTCGGGCTTTGGCGCCAGAAGCGCGTTGATCATGCAGATGAAGTTCTTTGCCATGTGAATATGGCCGTTGTAGTTCACGCGATGGGTGAGCATTTCGCCACGGTAAAGACCCTCGGCGTGGAAGCGATGGAAGCCCACGCGGCGACGCGCTCCTGAGAGCCCGGTGAGCAGGCCTGAATAGCGGGAAAAGAGCTCCATGTCGACTACCGTGTCGATCTTTGCTTTGCGCACCCAGCGCAGAAAGCGAAGAGAGTCGATGGCCAAGGCAAAGACGCTGGTCTCGCGGATGGTGACGATATTGGATTCGGGGACGGTGGGCAGAAGGTGGAGGCATTCGACGTTGCGTTCGAAGATGAGGAAGAAGATCTCAGCGCCGAGCGCATCCTTGGCTTTTTCGAGGGCTGGATTGGCGATGACGGTGCTGCCCATCTCAGACAGTTCGACGAACAGGATGCGGCGCGGCTTATCCGGACCTTTCGGAGCGCCCAAGAGACGCACAATCAGCGTTCCGAGGAAGCAAAGCGGTATGCCGATCCAGTAATCAACCGCCCGCATGGTCCGAAGTTTCATTATGTCAATCCTACGCCGCAGCAACCTAGCGGAGCGCGTAAACGGCAACTTGCAGCTTTCGTCTAACTACCAATGATTGATGGCGGCGCCGGGGCGCACCCAATCGCAATCCGACTGAAAGGCGGACAGGTTCAGCTTGCGTCCACTACAATTCGGATTATAGTTTGCTGAAAGCTTTTCCAGCCCTTGCGAAAAGGTCAACACGGTTACTCAAGTTGATGCTGCGGGATGGTGCGAAAGGTCTCCAGTTTACGTGAGGGGTTTGGATTCTTCGCTCCACCCTGAACGGAGGCGGATTGCAGACTTCCCCGCTGAGCGTGACCCGCACATGAGGTGTTGGACTGGAAAAGGTGGAGATTCTGCGCAAACGCAACGTCTGGCTCATTCTTGCTTTTTCGATCCTCGCGCTGCTCGTGATGGGTTACCATCCCGGGATCGAAGATGACGGGGTGTATCTCTCCGCGGTCAAGGGCGACCTGAATCCGGCCCTGTATCCGCATGATTCCGAGTTCTTCCGCGTACAGCTTCAAGCCACTCTATTCGACAAATGGGTTGCGGGCTTCATTCACTGGACCCGCATTCCCGTCTCGATTACAGAATTTCTGTGGCAATTCGCGACGATCGTTCTCATCATGTTCGGCTGCTGGAGCCTGGCGCGATGTCTTTTTTCAGACGAGCGCGCGCAATGGGGTGGCGTAGCGATGGTGGCCGCGATGATGACGCTGCCGGTTGCGGGCACTGCCCTCTATCTCGCCGATCAACATTTGCACCCGCGCAATGTCTCCACCGCGATCATCCTGATCGCCGTCTCGCGGATCATGAGCGGCAAACACTGGCAGGCCGTTCCGCTGTTACTCCTCAGCGTTGTATTGCATCCGATCATGGCCGTGCTGGGTATTTCATTTTGCCTTTTTCTCACGGCGGCCACCCTGGAACCAGTACATGTTTGGCTCCGCTCTCTGCGCGATTCGCTGGCTGCCGCAATCCCGCTCGGTTGGATCTTTGAACCGCCGACGCCGGTCTGGCGCAGGGCACTGGACACGCGTTCCTACTTCTTTCTCTATCGATGGACCTGGTACGAGTGGCTCGGGGCACTTGCTCCGCTCTTCCTTTTCTGGCTTCTTTGGCGCATCGCGGAGAAACGCGGTGAAACAAAGCTGGCCCGGTTTGCACTGGCAGTTTTTGCTTATGGGATATTCCAACAGGTGGCCGCGATGGTCATCCTTGCCTCGCCGGGAATGGTTCGCATGACACCTATGCAGCCGATGCGCTATCTACACCTGATTTATTTCTTTATGGCGCTGGTAGCCGGTTGTCTTCTGACGAAGTTTGTAGTTAAGACCTCGATTTGGCGATGGGCCGCGTACCTTCTGGTTATCAACGTTGGCATGTTCGCGACGCAACGTGCGATGTTCGCCAGCAGCGAACACCTCGAATTGCCGGGAGTTCGCACCGGCAATCCGTGGCTGGAGGCCTTCGCCTGGATTCGCAACAACACGCCTACCGACGCCTATTTCGCGATGGATCCAAATTATCTTGCCGCGCCCGGCGAGGATTACCACAGCTTCCGTGCGTTGGCAGAGCGCAGTCAGCTGGCCGATGCCATTAAGGACACAGCAGTGGTGACGCAGGTTCCCGAACTGGGTCCCACATGGGAGCGACAAGTAGCTGCGCAGGCCGGCTGGACGCACTTCACCCTGGCAGACTTCGAGCGGCTGAAGTCGGAGTTCGGCGTGAATTGGGTGCTGGTCGCCTATCCTCAGCCTGCTGGGCTCGCATGCCGTTGGCACAACAGCACACTTTCCGTCTGCCAGGTCCCTTGACCGTTAGCTCGATCGTTCCGGCGGCGCTCCGGCAAGAATGATGCGGGAATTTTGCACGAAGAGGGTGTATCCCGCATTATGAAGTGAGCCACGATTCCCGGCCGGAGCCCGGTTCATGCTGAATCTTAGCCAGCGTCTGATTCTCGGCTGCGTTCTCCTCTCTGCTTTCACAGTGGGTCTTGCCATCGTCGCTCGCCATGCGCTCACTGGTGCCGGCGAAGAAAACCTTGACCTGTTTTTTGCAGCTGCCTCACTGCTCACCTGCGTAGGGACCATCTTCCTGGTGCTGCGGCCAATTCACATGCTTTCGCGCGACGCGAAGAGCATCGCTCAAGGCAACCTCGAACACCGGGTTGAGTGGAACAGCCATGACGACTTTGGTGTGCTTGCCAGCGAGTTGAATCGAATCGCAGTGCGCCTCCGCGACCTGCGCGATAGCGAGGCCGGCCGCAGGCAGATGGAGTTTCAACTCTCCGATGCCGTGCTGCAATCCATATTCGAACCCATCATCGTGACCGATGCCAAGGGGCATGTCCTGAAGGTGAATCAAGCCGCGGCCGAGGTTCTGGGAGAGGCGGCAGCCGACCGGATGGCGCTCACCACGACTCCCGGAGGCGAAAAAATCCTGAGCGCCATTCGCGACGCCGTTTCGATGCAGAAGCCCGTGGCTGCCGAGGGCGACGCGGCGATGCTGCCCATGCGCATTGGAAAACAGGAACGCAGTTATCGCCTGCGAACCATGCCCATGCGCGACTCCGAAGGCCGTCTTCTGGGCACGGTAACGACGCTTGAAGACGTTACAAGTTTGCAGGATGTGGACCGCTTCAAAACGCAGTTCATCGCCATTGCCAGCCGCAAGCTGCGTGATCCGCTGCTGCAATTGCGCCGCGGACTCTATGCGCTGGGCCAGGGCTTCGGCGGCGCGCTTGAACCGCTCCAGGCTGAGCTTGTGGCCGCCGCGAGCAACGAATCGGAAAAGCTGAACGACTTGATGGCGGACCTGATTGAAGTAGCCGAACTCGACACTGGGAAGCGCGAGTTGCATCTCGATCGACTGCGGCCGCTACCCTTGCTCAACGAGGCCCGCGACCGTTTCTGCGAAGAAGCCTCGGAAAAACGCATTCGTGTCGAAGTACGAGCCTTCGCGGATCTCTCATTTGTGCAGGCGGATCGGCGGGCCGTTCGTTCCATTTTTGACAACCTGATGTCCAATGCGATCCGCTATACGCCTCCTGAGGGTGAAATCCTGCTCGCGGCGGAAGAGATCAAGAGCTTCGTGCAATTCACTGTGCGCGACACCGGCCGCGGCATCGAAGCCGACCGCCTGGGCAAGCTCTTTGACCGCTTCAACGCCTTTTCCGACTCGGGAACGGGCCTTGGGCTCGCGCTCGTGCGCCGCCTGGTCGAGTCGCTCGGCGGGCAGATCGCGGTAGAAAGCCGCCTGGGGAACGGAACAACATTTCGTTTCACGCTGCCCGTGGCCGTTGTGGAAACGGTGCAACATCCGGTTGAGGTGGGCTAGGCCCTAACTATGTCAGAGATTATGCTCGAGCGGCAGCAGGAACCAGCCAAACTCCGTGTGTATCTCGGCGCCGCGCCCGGGGTGGGCAAAACCTATCACATGCTGAATGACGCACTGCTGAAGCGCAAACAAGGCGTGGATGTTGTGATTGGCCTGGTGGAGACCCACGGGCGCAAAGAGACCGCGGAACAGATTCGCGATCTCGAGATTGTGCCGCTGCGCGTGATTCCCTATCGCGGCGTCGACCTGAAAGAGATGGACGTGGACGCAATTCTCGCGCGTCATCCCGACACCGTAATTGTGGATGAACTGGCCCACACCAATGTGCCCGGAAGCAGGAACCGCAAGCGCTACGAGGATGTTTTGGAGTTGCTCGACGCCGGCATCAACGTAATGACTGCCGTCAATATCCAGCACCTTGAGACATTGAATGACGCAGTCAATCGCTCCGCGAACACCGTCATTCGCGAGACAGTTCCTGACAACCTATTCAAGCGCGCCGATGAAGTGGTGAACGTCGATGTCACGGTGGAGGAGTTGCGATCTCGGCTGCGCGAAGGAAAAATCTATGCGCCCGAAAAGGTGGAGCAGTCCCTGGCGAACTTTTTCCGTAAGGGCAATCTCAATCTCTTGCGCGAGCTTTCGCTGCGCGCGACCGCGGAGCAGGTGAGCAAGCGCGCCTCCGATTATCGCCGCACCCAGGGGTTGGAACAGGCGCCCGTCCCGGACAAAGTGATGGTCTGCCTGAGTTCCCGTCCCGGCACCGAACGGCTGATTCGCGTGGGTGCGCGCGTAGCTGGGAGGCTAGCTACGAACTGGTACGCGGTATATGTGGCCCGGCCCGATGAAGATAAAGGCCACGGCGATCCGGAAGCATATCAACGGATCGAGGAATATCAGCGCATGGCGCGGGACCTGGGCGCGCAGGTGGTTGTGCTGACCGACAAGAATGTCTCGGATGCGCTGATCCGATTTGCGCAACAGGAGAGCATCTCGCACGTGATCTTCGGCCAGCCGGTGCGCTCGCGCCTCGATATCCTTCTGCGCGGCTCGGTGCTCAATAAATTCCTATCGCAAATTCGCGACGTGACGGTGCAGGTGGTTCCGATGCACAAGCCGCTGCGGAAGATATAGGACCGAATAAACCCCGTCGAACTCCGAAACTAAAGGGCACGCGTTACGAACGCATGCGTCGAAAAGGAACTTGCATATACATTACACCTTGTGGTGTAATGTATTCATGGATCAGCTGACAGATGTTCTGACAGCCATTTCGCACCCCACTCGGCGCGCAATTATCCGGCAGCTGGCAAACGGGCCTGCTCGATTCCTGGATATCGCAAAGCCGTTCGACACCGCATTAAACGCCGTGACAAAACATCTCAAAATGCTCGAACGAGCTGGGCTCATTGAGCGTCAAAAGCAAGGCCGTGAGGTTCTTATCTCTTTTCGAGCAGAGCCACTTCGAGAGGTAGCGGGATGGGTGCATGAGTACGAGCGATTCTGGAACGAACGCCTCGATAGGTTTGAGCGGCATTTCAAGGACAAAGGGAAGAAGGAGAAGAAGAGATGAATGAATCGAAGAAGACAATTGAAGTGAAGGTTGAACGAACCATCGCGGCTTCTCCGGGCGAAGTGTTCGATGCGTGGCTGGATCCAAAGACACCGGGCAATCCCTGGAACATGGCTGAGAAACTACTCCTCAATCCACACGTAGATGGGTTCTTCTACTGGCTGATCAAAGGGAATTCTCACTACGGGAGATTCACCGAGGTTGAGCGACCGGGGCGCATTCAGCATACGTGGATGTCACGCAGCACCTTGGGTGAAGAGTCAACGGTTACCGTGACTTTTCAGCAAAAGGGAACAGATACTCTGATGACCCTCGTGCATTCCGGCCTTCCCGATACAGAAGGGGGAAGAGGGCACGACAAAGGTTGGAATTATTTCTTAGACATTTTCCCTGAGCAGTTTGGACAGGTCTCGCGAAAGGAGAAGTAGTTGATGAACGCGCGCAACGGTACAACGTTGGAAGCCCGCGGATACGCGCCTGTCAACGGTCTGAAGATGTATTACGAAATCGAGGGAACTGGCGATCCGCTGGTTACGATTCCTCCTGCTTTCGGACACGCGGGCGTGAACCGCTATCCTGCGCTGGTTCAAAACCACACGGTCATTACGGTCGATCTTCAGGGGCATGGTCGCACGGCCGATATCCCGGAGCGTCCGCTATCGATCGAGCAATACGCCCAAGATGTGGTTGGCTTGCTGAAACATCTCGGAATCGCAAAGGCAGACTTCTTTGGCGAAAGTTACGGCGGCAATGCAGCGGCCATGATCGCAATTCGCTACCCCGAGCTTGTCCGTCGTGTGGTCACCTATGCAGCAACCTTTGGCCCTCCTCAGGTTGCCTTAAACCCTCGCACAACGCGCTTTGACCACCCGCCTAGCGCCGATTCCGGAACATCCAATTTCAGAGAGAAAACTACAAGAAAGTGGCTCCTGATCCAAACTACTGGGCCAATATTTTTGACAAGCTTGGAAGCATCCAGTGGCAAGGGTTTTCGAACGAAGAGTTGGCCTCAATCGAGGCGCCGATTCTCATTCTTCTCGGAGATTGCGATTTCGTCCGCTTTGAGCACGCCTTTGAGACCGCGAAGCTCATCCCCAACGCTGAGCTCGCCGTGATCCCGTCCGCCAGCCACTTCGTCCTTTTTTCGGAGCCGGAGAGGGTGATCCCCATCGTTAAACATTTCCTGGAAAAGCCAGAGAAGAGCATTCCGTTGGCAACTGCTGCAACGGGCTATCACCCCGGCGAAACCAGATAACGCCCGTAAGGAGCAATCATGGCAAAGGTAATTATTGGAAACGCTTCGGCGATCACAGTTCCACGACAAGACCGGGACAGTATTTGTAGATTTTATTGTGATGTCCTCGGCGGCAAAGTCGTGAAAGAGGACAACGAAAAGGACATTGTTCGTCTCGAAGGAGACTTCTACATTTTGTTTCGCTATGGCGATCTCCCGGATGAAAGCGAATTCCTGCGATCGCCAAGAGCGCTCTGGCTGCAAATCAAGTCCGACAACGTAGAAGAAATGACGCGGAAGATTCTCAATTTCGGCGCCACAAAGCTTGATCTGCCATCGGGGCTGCCCGCGTCAGTCCCCTATCTTTATTTTCAGGCGCCAGGGGGGCAATGCTTCCAGCTGCTTCCAATCACCGAGGACCAGGCACAATACAAGGGAGCCGGAAACGGCCAGAATGTAGCAAAGGAAAAAGAGGCCGAGGCCCTCAAGGAGAAGGCGATGAGCAGGTTGGCAGTAAAGCATCAACAAAAAAGATTGAAAGAGGCATTGGACAAGGAGAACACTCTCGAGGCCTTGTCCACAATTTGAGCCAAGCGTCAGACCCCGAGTTTGGCGGCGGCCAGCGCGGTTCCCTCCACACGGGCGCGAATCTTGGCAAAGGCTACCTCGCGGGCGGTTGAGGTGTCGTCAGCAAATGGAGAGAAGCCGCAGTCGTCTGTGGTGCCGAGCCTGTCCAGAGGAAGGAACGACGCGGCTTCGAGCACCCGGTCCCGTACCTCCTCCGGCGTTTCTACACGTGGTGCAATCGGATCAATCACGCCCACGAAGATCTTCCGCCGTTCGCCTGCCAGGCTTGCAATCAAACGCAACACGCGAGCGCGATCCGCTTCGCTGGCGAGTTGCAGATAAAATCTGCCGGCTTTCATCGCGAAGAGCTTGGGAAGCAGTCCGGCGTAATCCACATCGGCGGAATGGGTCGAATCATGGTCGCCACCGGGACACACATGGACACCGATGCGGTCACGCTCGGCCGCCGAAAACAGCTCCAGTACCTGGTTATTGAGCTCAACAAAGTTTTTGAGCAAGCCGCCGCTGGGGTCCAGCTTCAATGAGAGCCGCCCCTCGGTAAAATCGATCTGGACAGTTTGAGCACCGGCATTGAACGCAGAGGCAATATCGGCTGCGGCTTCGCCGACAAGATCCTCAATAAACTGTTCGCGTGGATATCCGGCAATTCCGTCTGCCGGGTAGAGCAGGCTCAACGCCGAAGCTGATATGACCGCTTGTTTCAGCGGTCGATTCGTGAGAGGCTTGGCGCGCCGCACAAACTCACCCGCGTATTTGCCATAGCGGAAAGGCCCTTGGGCCAGCCGCGGAAGTTGGCGCGTGTGGCCATCCTTAAAAGGAATCACGACCCCATCGGCGGCAAGTCCGGCCAATCCCTCAAGCGGATAGGTGGCAAAGCTCGACTTTCTCTGTTCCCCGTCGGTGATCACCGTGGATCCGGTGGCTTCAAAGCGCTGCAAGGTGTCCAGCACCGCGTCGTCGTAGGCTTTGTCGAGCGCGTCCGCGGGAACATTCCCCGCGGCATGGCCCGCAATCGCACGAAGCAATGCAGGAGGCCGTGGAATGCTGCCAATGGGTTCGGTCGGTATGGTCATGGCCGGGAGTCTAGCTTGGTCCTATGCCATGGGACAATCGACCGAAAGATGGAGTTGCCCGCGATGAGCCGATCAACGGCGTCAAAACTTTATTCGCAAAAGACCTTCACTTTTGTCGAGTTCCCATCTTTTCCATCCACGTCGACGGTCAGGTCTTCGAGGTGGTCGACCAGCTCCTCCAGATTTTCAGGCTTGATCTGCGACAGCGTGATGGGTACACCGTGACGGCTCATTGCCTCGTCAAACTGCTCGTGGGCCTGTTTGGGAATGAGGCTCGCCAGGCGCACGCCCGCGCGCAGCAACTGCATGGGCACGCGAACGTTCACGGTTGTCGGTCCTTTCATCCCGGTCATCGATTCGTCCGCCTCGACTTGCACGCGCAGATACTTTGCGTGCGAATTCGACGTCGCAGTCTTTGCACCGTTGCCTGCCCCTGAGGGCTCGCGCGCGGTCGTTCTCGTATCCGGTTCAAGTGCGGCGAGCAGTTTCTCGGCCTCATCCGCGGTGATCTTCCCCGCGGCCAGCATCTCCAGAATTTGACGGCGATTCTCGTTCATGACAGTCCTCCTTACCAATTTGTGATGAAGGCAAGCGTGTGGTGCGCGACAGCGAGCAGTGCTGGCATCAGCGCCAAAAGCGTATGCGTGATTTCGGTGAACATTTCTTTCAAGCCGGGCAGCGCCAAGGCCGCGAAGGCCAGACAGAGCGCAAGCCGCAGAATGGCCTCGTCTCCGTCGGGCCAGACGGCAAGCAGGCGCTCGGCCTCGCGCGGCGTGATGCGACCCATGGCTACCAGCGACAAAATGGTTTGGCGATCGGTGTTCATACGTACCTCTACAAATTTCGGACTAAAGAATTCGGGCTAGATGACTCGAACTTGGACCTGCGTTCCGTCTGCTCTGACATGCACGTTGGTTCCCGGCAAACTGCAGACGATGCCCCAGAAGACTGCGATCGCACTCCAGAAACTAATCTGCAATCCAAGGCAGACCACCAGCAGAACCAGCAAGATCAGCGGCGAAAGCAGAATTACGGGAATCCACAGCAGGAAGAGCGGCAACCACAGGTGGATACCTCGCCAGTACGGCTTGTCCACGTGGACGACAGCAATGCTTGGAATCATTTCAGGGCCTCCAGTTCGCGGATCGCGTCAGCGGGGGTGATCTCGCCGTTTTTCAGGCGATCCAGCACCTCCGTGCGCGAAGGAGATGGGTTGGTGTCGACAAACTCGAGCAGGCCGGCGACGCGGTTCAAGCGCAGCTTGATGGTCGGATAGCTGACGCCGAAGATCTGCTCCATCTCCTTGATGGAGCCGTGGGAGCGCAGAAAGGCGGTGATGAAGACCTGGTCTTCGAGGCTGAGGCGCGCCAGTTCTGGAAGCATGAAGGCGCCCTCGATGGCGATTCCCTTCTCGGGGATGCGGACCCGCTCAATGACCACCGCGGAGCCCCCAGCGATCCGGAGCAAATCCTGCCAGTCGGAAGCTTGCTTTGCCTCGGATGCCATTGCGGAACCTCATTTCTTCAACTACAAGGGAGACAATAGTACAGTTTATTAATTATCACAAGATAAACAATTGAATTATTTAATTTTCGGGGCATTAATATACTTAGCCGAATGATAATGCCATTTTCGGCTGAGGTCGGACCTCAGGGGAAACGAACTGGCTTTGGGCCTTGGACCGGGAGATGGAGGGCAGTGTCCCCGGTTCAGCGAGCGAGCAGCCAAGACCACGCGCTGACCGATACGGATCGATTTATGCTGGCAGACTTCCGAGATTTCGTAACGCCCGTGAGCGCCAATTGTCAACCCCGGGCAATTGCTTTGAAAAGATTGCCCTTAAATAAAGTAAATTCCCTGCAATCAATACCATGGCCGATTAAACTTTGTGGAAAACGGGGACATAATGTGATAAAACTAGGCCCAAATCGGAATATAACGCGCAAATTTCCTTGAGCCGCCAGCCTTTATGTCTTGCTTTATGAAGTCGGCATCAACGGCAGCGGAAATAATCTGAGAGATAAGCGTGCTCTTGCTTTCCGGAAGTTTAAAACGATCCCGCAGTGTTTGATTAGTCATTTGTTCGGACCTGACATACCGTAAGACACAGTGTTGGTAGCAGGCCCGTACTCGATCATCTCGACTCATATCCTCGAATGCCCTTGGGCCAGAAATGACAACGGTAGTGCTTTGATATCCCGCTCGAAAATCTGGTGCTGCGAGTTGGAGAACCTCTGCAGATTGGATCACCCGATCAATTCCGCTCCCTTTTTCTTCGCAGATTCTTAGTTTTCGCATAATCATTGCCAGCCTTTCGTTCCTTGATTGGCAGCCGTCGATAAAGCGGTTTGTGGGTATCTGAGGAGCACCTGGATTTGTTATTTCGAGACGATCCTTGTAGACCTCGATAATTACAGACGTGCCTTGCAGATCGAAGTCTTGATGAATAAGAGCATTTGCAACTAATTCACGAATGATCGAATCGGGGACCAGCTTCACTTCTCGCCGTATGGCATTTTCGATCACTTCGTTTTGTGGGAGCTGTTCTCCGATAAAGCGCACCATCCCGCGGAAACCGGCCGCATATCCCCGTTTCCCCGTCCTTTCGAGTTTGGTGTCGAGCTTGTCGGTTCCGTTGTACACGACTACTCTCACCGCTTTGCGGGCGAGCTCTGAATAGGCTTCCAGATCCTTTGAAAACATGAGAGCGGTGATCCGAGGGAGGGAATACCGATTTCCTGCCTCATCGATTAGGCTCTCCAGCACAAACCTATCGATTGCGGCCTTGTCGTCAGATGGGTATGGAATTCCCGCAAGAGCGAAATATGCTTTTAGATCAAGCGAAGAATTGATTTCATCTGATGTCAGCTCCGTCGCCGTATATTCGTCAAGCCAATTTGGCAAGCCCTCGGAGAAGATCTTCCTGAGTTGGTCCTCAGTCATCGGCCTCAAAGACTCGCCACATCGCATCAAATACGCGCCTTCACGTGCATAGGCAGTGCCTCTTGGCCTGGAAGGAATATGGCACACCAATACTCGGCCATCCTGATGCGTTACTGCTTCCAAATCGACACGAAAGCCTAGGGTGTTGAATATCTTCTCCTCCATTTTCTGCGGGTCATTAAATGCAGAGGTTCCTGTCACTATCCTCGGAGGAATGTTGCTTACCCCCAACACCAAATAGCCCCCTCCTTCGTTTGCGATTGCCACGCAATACTGGAAGAGCTTTTCATTGTCATACTGATTTTTTGCTTCTTTGAATTCGAGATTTGGGGTTTCAGACAAGGCAGATCGCCAGATATCAATTTGAGCGGCTGTCGTGGGCGATCTGAGCATCATAATGTTGCCAATGTACTTATATCGCAAAAACAAGTGGCCCACCGACAACCCGGTGAAACCGGCTTGTGGGACCACCTCAACCACTGTGGTAACTTTGAGAAAGCGGCCTGAGAGCTCGTAGCTCAGTTGGTAGAGCAACGCCCTTTTAAGGCGTGGGTCCTGGGTTCGAGTCCCAGCGAGCTCACCACTCAAAATAAATGACTTAGCTAATCTGGGTGGTCATCGATAAAGGTCGCTGTAATATGAAGCAATCGGCGAGCGCCTTCTCGGGTGAATAGACGAACTTCGCACCGTCCGGCGTCGCCTCGTAATCCAGCTTTCATAGACAGCCTTGGAATACCAGAACAGACGCGGCGGGGGTGCCGAAGAGCGGGAGCCTGGTCATTTCCGGGATGGCGAAGTAGACGGCGTCTGTGATCTGAATCGCGTGTCTCAGGACCCAGGTTCCTGAACGTTGAACATGTATCCAACATGCGGCAGAGTCAGAATATAGCCAGGATTATGCGGATCGTCTTCAATCTTCTTGCGCAGCTGTCTCATGTATGTCCGCAAGTACTCAAACTCATTTCCATACTCCGCCCCCCATACAGATTTCAACAATTCGGAATGGGAGACCGCCTTGCCGGCGTTACTCATTAGATAACGCAGCATCTCGAATTCCTTGGGCGTCAGATGAATTGAATGACCGCTCTTGAGCACACGGTATTTCACCGGATCGAGCTCGAGCTGGCCAAGGCGAATCGACGAGTCCGGGCTGGTACCCAGAGTATTCCTCCTGCGAATTGACGAACGCAACCGCGCTGTCAATTCTCGAATTCGAAAGGGCTTCGTGATATAGTCGTCCGCCCCTGCCTCCAATCCCCTAACTTGGTCATCCACGCTGTCCATAGCTGACAACATCAGGATTGGCAGACGCGCATTCGAACGCCGGATGTTCTGGCAAATTTCCACTCCACTCATTCCAGGAATATCCACGTCCAATAGCACCGCGTCGAGCTTTGTCAATTGGACCAGCGCCAACGCCTCCTCGCCGCGAGACGCTGCTACCACCGTGAAGCCCCTCCCGGACAACATCACAGTCAACACTCGCCGCACGCCGCTTTCATCGTCTACCACAAGAATGGTTCCCTGTCTCGGAGTCAACTGCTCTGGATTCAAGGTGTCCTCCTGCCGCCAATCGGAAGGGAAAGAAAGAATGTCGTTTCTTCCTTTTCGTTGCTAATTACCCACACATGCCCGTGATGGGCTTCCGCTGCTTTCTTCACAACCGAGAGTCCGATGCCGGTACCCGGCACGGAATGCTCTGTTTCCGGCACTCTGTAAAAGCGGTCGAAGATCCGCTCCCTGTCTTCCGTCCGAATAGTCGATCCAAAGTTACGCACCGAGACTAGCAACTCAGCATGACTCCTTCGCGCTTCAATCTCAATTGGAGTATCCGGCGTTGAATACTTCTGCGCATTGTCGATGTACTGGGTCAGAATCATTGCTAGCAGTGCACGGTCTACACGAACCGTCAACGCCGGTTCTTCCACCGTAACCTCGATCCGATTTCTTACTCTTTCCGCGGAACGGCTGTTCAAGACCTCGGTCACCAACTCCCGAACATTGACATCGGCTGTCTTCAGGCCAACCTGCTCAGATGCGAGCTTTGCAGTCAAAAGTAGCCGCGTGCACAGTTCGTTCAACCGAATTGCCTCGTCATCGATCATCGTGACCAGATCAAGTTGCGTTTCTGTCAAGCCTCCCAGCTCAAGCAGACCGGAACTAGCGGCCTGAACCGTCGTCAGCGGTTGTTTGATCTCATGCGCCAGTGCATCCATTACCGCCGCACGCAACTCCTCACCTTTCCTTGCCGCATCAGCCTTTTCTTCTTTCTTAAGCGACTGGTGTCGATCGATCGCAATTGCGGAGAGAGAAGCGAGCGAATCCATTACAAGAGGGCTTAATTCTCCACGGACTACCAGCGCGCCCACTGGCCCAGATCCAGCCTGCAATATGCGCCGCGAGGTCTCGGTCTCGCGATCGTCTCGCGCAGCATCGCGCAGACAGCATTCTTGCGCCAGGTGTTGTTCGTCGGCGAGCCAGTCTCCCATCCTATCTTCTCGGTTAAGACCCTTGTCGAACAGTGCAACCGCGCTTACATCAAATATCCTGTAAATAAGAACCGCAAGCTGTGGCCCCGGCGGCTGACGCAAATCCAGTAAAAGCGAGTGTCCGCTCAACTCATACAACTTTTCCATCCCTGAGCGATGAATCGCCGCCTCTTTCGTGCTCCTGATTTCTCTCGTGGACAACCTGCTGATTACAAGTGCCGTAGCCTCAAACGTCCCAAGTGTTACCCAGTCCCGGGGATCGCTAACGTTGAAGCGAAGAAGAGGCGGCATGAAAAAATAGTCCAGGCAGCTCACCGCCACGAACGAAGTTAGCGAAGCCTGCCAGAAGCCGCAAAACGATGCCAGCGCGACCACGACGAGCAAATACAGACTGCTGATTGTGGTCAGATTGGCGTCCAGGACCAACCCACAGTAGGTCAACAGTGCGATTCCAGCCCCCGCACCTAGACTCTGAAACAGAAAGCGATGCGTCCGGTGCGATGCGAACCATCTCGATAAGATTGGAATTTCCATCTTTCCAACATCTTGATTGAACAGTCGCGCTCGTTATAGCGGACGTTCCTTTGCCGTCAATAGTAGACTTCTCGCAAAGCTCGAGCCTCTTTAACCATCGTTAGAAACCTGCCAGCCAACTCATGGATACGATCTACCTGGCGGAAGTGTAAAGCCTCCTTGGGCAGCAGTTCGCTGCCCACGCCGATAGCAGTTGCGCCGGCGAGAATAAAATCAGACGCCGTCAACTGATTCACCCCGCCTGTAGCGATTAACGGAATTTGCGGGAGCGGCACCTTGAGTGCCCGCAGGTATTGAACGCCGCCCACGTGGCCGGTCGGAAAAATCTTGACAAAGTCAGAGCCAGCCTTCCAGGCTGCGATGACCTCAGTTGGCGTTAAGGCGCCCGGAAACACCACGACTTCAGCCTTCCTGGCGCACGCCACTACTTCCGGGACAAACCCTGGGCTCGTCAAGAACCTGGCGCCCGCGTCGATGCACTGGCGCGCCAACTCCTCATCCAGCACGGTGCCAGCGCCGACCGCTAAGTCCGGAAAACGCTTCGCCAAATCATTGACAACCTGCAGCGCTCCAGGCACGGTAAGTGTAATTTCGACGATTGGAATTCCTGCCGAATATACGGTTTCTGCCGCAAATTGCGCAAGGTCCTGCGACGTTACACGCACAGAAGGTAGAATGCCAATGCTCTTAATGAGTGCGCTTACTTCTTCTCTTTTCATTGACCGGCCCTTTCCGTGCCGCTATTCGATCGCACGAGAACGATTAAGCTGCCCACTCATGGTTGGATCTCTTCATGACCTATTGCGAGATTCAGTTGCCCGGCAGCTGTCAAATAGGCTCCGATCAGTTGGGCATAGGCCAGTTGCACCTGGCGGTAGTCGCTTTGCGCATTGAGGAAGTCCATCAGAGAAGCGCCACCGTGTTCGTAGGCGAACGTGACCGTATCGCGCACGCGCAGGGCCTGGTCGTTGTACTTCGCCTTGTATGGCTTGAGCAACGCAATGTTACTGCGCACCAGCTCATAAGCCGTATCCACGTCGCTGAATACCTGTGCGCGCGCCGCTTCGCTGGCCTGCCGACTACGTTCGATGTCGATTTGTGTGCGTTTCTTTTCGCCCTGGTTGTGGTCGAAGATGCGCAACGGAATGCTCACGCTGGCGCCGATCGTCTCCGGGCCATTGGGATTGTTCGTGGAGGAGTTGTTTGTGAACCAGCCTGCGAAGGTCGGATCGGTAGAGCCGTTTGCTACAGCCAGCTTGTGGTTTGTCACGGACTGTTGAATTGTTTGCAGCGCCGCCTGCAGGTCGGGCCGCGCCGCCAGCGCGGCGTCGCGGTAGGTTTCCAACGGCTGCAAGGCGTCGCTGAAATCGAATGGACCGGTGACGTCGAACTGGTCCACCGGAGTGCGGTCATTCAGCAGCTGTAGGAGCTGAATTTTGGCGGTGCGGAGGTTGACGATCGCCGTTTCGATCTCCGACTCGTATTGCACCCGCAGCAGCTCGATGCGATCGAGGTCGATCTGCGCCAGGTCGCCTGCGTTGAAGCGGGCGCGGCTGATCTCAATGATGTGGTCGTAATACTCGAGATCGGCTCTCGCCAGATCCAGCACGAATTTGGCTTGCAGCGTCGCAACGAACGCCGTGCGCAGCGCAAACACCATGTTGCGTTCCAAATCCTCATGCTGCGATTGCGTGATGCGTGTGCCTTCCTGCGCACTCTCGAGTCGCAGTTCGCGCTTATGTTCGCGCTCGTGCAGGTAACTGAAGTTCGGTTGCTCAGTAGTTCCCTTAAAGGGGGTCCAGACTCCGTTGTGCGGTCCGGCTTGGTTGCCATCGACTGATAATGTGAACTGCGGATTGGGACGGAGAAAGGCTGTGATCTCCTCGGCGCGCATCTCGTCCACGTTGTCGGCATCGGCCTTTAACGCCGGGTTGACTGCTTCAAACTTCGCCTTCGCCTGATCCCAAGTCAGCGCCTGCTGCGCGCATGCCGAGCTCGCAAGAAAAAGAAAGCCTACGATACAATCGCCGATGTTCCGCGTGAGAATAGACATCCGCTTAGACTTCAAGGGACACCTCCGGTTTCGGGAGCTTGTCCCCTTCTCGCGCAATCCAGACATACAACGTGGGTAGAAGGAAGATGCTCATCGCGAGGGATGCCATGAGTCCCCCCACAATGACAATGGCAAATGGACGCTGCGAGTCGGAGCCGATGGCGTGGGACATCGCCGCCGGAAGAAGTCCCAGGGTCGCGACCAGCATCGTCATCATGATGGGGCGAAGCCGCAAGACAGCGCCTTCAATCGCAGCGCCTTCAGGAGTGTAACCTCGGGCTCGAAGCTGATTGATGTATTCAAGCATAATGACGCCCGTTTGAACTGAGACGCCGAACAGCGCAAGGAAGCCGACACCGGAAGACACGCTGAAGAATGTGTGGGTCACTAGGAGAGCGATCAAGCCTCCTGTGGGAGCCATGGCCACGTTGAGGATAATCAGCAGAGCCCATTTGAAGGAACGAAACATGGTGTAGAGAATGATGAAGATAAAAAAGATCGTCAGGGGCAGGATGAAGAGCAGCCTTCTTTCGGCTCGCGTTTCGCTATCGTATTCTCCCGACCATTCGAGGTGATAACCACGCGGTATCTGCACATTTTTTGCGATCTTCGCGATAGATTCCTTGACCGTGGTGCCCAGATCGCGCCCGCGTACTTCAAAGCGGATGGCCACATAGCGAGATCCGTCTTCCCGATAAATGTCGTAGGCGTCATCGCGAACTTGGGCTTTGGTCACCTGAGCCAGCGAGACGCGCTCTCCGGAGGGAGAGAGCAGTCGGATATTCTGGATGGCCTCCTTGGTATCGCGATACGGTTTCTGATAGCGCACGACCACGTTGTAGACTGCTTCTCCCTGCAATACCTGGCTCACAGAATTACCTCCGACTGCAGTCTGAATTGCATCTTGTACATCGGCCACATTGATGCCGAAGCGTGCGGCCGCCAGACGGTCGACGGTGAGATCGATATTCGGCTGGCCCGTATCGCGTTGAATTCCCAAATCCTTGACCCCGTCAACTTTGGCCATAACATCTTTGATCTGTTCGCCCTTTTCCTCGAGAACGTCCAGGTCTGGCCCGTATAACTTGGCACACAGTCCGCCTTTCGTGCCGGTCATCGTTTCATCCACGTTGTCCTCAATGGGCTGGGAGAAATTCCAGAAGGCCCCTGGATGTT
>Ga0181535_10001542_pt1 | contig 30001 bp, 27 predicted proteins | sample PEATcosm2014_Bin_44_FD_119774 | JGI IMG/M metagenome (GOLD analysis project Ga0181535, IMG submission 119774) | Peatland microbial communities from MTU Mesocosm Facility, Houghton, MI, USA - PEATcosm2014_Bin17_30_metaG | ecosystem: Environmental > Terrestrial > Soil > Wetlands > Peat | place... | reverse complement strand
CTCAACCTGCTCAAACAGGAACAATCGTTAAAACGCGGAATCAAGGGAAAACGACTCAAAGCCGCATGGGACCACCCCTATCTGCTCAAATTACTGGGAATTTGATATGCGTCGCCCCTGCGGGTGACGCCGTAAACTCGGCTTTACTCTAGAGACGATATTTATGGATTTTTTATGCCTGACAAGATAACGTCCTGTGCAAATCGAAACTTTCACGTTAAATATACGTGGGCAGGGCGCAAACAACCAAGCCGCACTACTAAATAATTCTTAACTGACTTGATTTCAATGACGAAGCTTCTTGTAGTCCTTGGGGTTTTGGGGTATAACGAAGTGCAGTAGGCACCGTGGTGTGTCTGCACCGCGAGCCGCGAGGTAAGTCATGCTTAAGAAGCTTCAAGTTGCCGCAATACTACTTTGCATGTTGTCCTATGCTGCCGCTGGAACCGTTTCGATTGGCACGGCGAGCGCACGTGGAGATTTGCGCGTGGATAGCTACACGGTCAAGGGCAACGCTACCCTTTTTGATGGGTCGGTAGTGGAGACCGGGCAGGCCACCGCGGATCTGCGCCTTAGCAAGGGCGCCGAAATCACCATGTCGTCCAGTTCGCGCGGTACTCTGTACAGCGATCGCCTAGTTTTGCAGCAGGGAGAGAGCGAATTGGCCTCCTCTGGCTTCTTTCAGCTTGAGGCGAATGGTCTGAGGGTGACCCCGAGCGAACCGAATTCGCGCGGAGTGATTTCTCTCAAGGCAGGAAACACTGTAGAGGTTGCTTCGTTGAACGGCAGCTTCGAAGTCACGAACGATCATGGAATTCTGTTAGCAAATGTCCGCCCAGGGCGCGTGGTTTCGTTTGCCATGCAGGCGGGCGCCAACCCCACCAGTTTCTCCGGGGTGGGCCTGGTGAGCCTTGAAAACGGGACGTATTATCTGACCACCGAAGAAAATGTGAAGTACGTTCTGACTTGCAAGGATTTACACAAGTATGTCGGCAATAAAGTTGTCGTCTCAGGCACCATACAGGGGGCAGGAGCTGGAGCCATGCTTTGCTTGAAAACAATAGACGTAAATGGCGGCGGCGGCGGATTGTCAAAGGGGACGAAGTGGCTCATCGCGGGCATCGCGGTTGCGGCCGCAGCCGGCACTGGAATCGCACTGGCGGAGAGAAATTCCTCCTCAACCCCGGCGAGCCGCTAACTCAAGGGCGGATACAGGACTTCACGGCTGTTACGTTTTTAAGATTAGCAAAGAGTATTTGCGCTTCCCTTCAAATGCCAGGCAGCACGCCTAGTACGAGATTATTGGTTGTTGTCTGTATGACTGGGCGTGAGCCTGCCTTAATCTCTCACTTGCTTTGAATATGCCGGTTTCTCATAGCATAGAGCGCATGTAAAGTGGGAGTTTGTGTCTCGTGTTCCAGGTGTCATACAGATTCAGTCTACCGTCATACGTCTATTCTTAATCTATTTAAAAAAAGAAGAATAAGTGACTTGAAATGATACATCTATGTTGAAATCATATGAATTCAGGATTGTCACACTTCTGTATCACATTTTTCTTGGATCTTTTGCATCCGCGTGCTATTCTCTAGTGGATTCCAGGTGTTGCTTTACTAGGTTAATGCGCCGTGGACACGATGTCGGATGGCGCTTAGAAGCAACCTCGCACTTGACCGATCGGTGGGCTGGTTTGCTTGAGTGCCTTCCAACAGTCTGGGACAAACGGGGGCGAAGCTTGCCCTGAACTCTTCCCTTAAGTTAGGTTGACCAAGAGTCCATCCGCGCGACATATTGCCATTCGCCAGAACGCCCACTGGATCTTCCTTGCCAGCGACACCCCAGACTATCCCACTCCAGATGTTTATGAATCCAACATGCCAGTTCTGAATCCGCGTTCACGCATGATTAGTGTCCGGCTCTCCGAAGAGGAGTATTCGGCTCTTAGACGTCTTTGTTCAGCGAGCGGTGCGCGCAGCGTATCGGACCTAACCCGCGATGCAATGCGCGCGCTTCTGAATGGTACAAGCCGATCAGAGGTCCTCGGCATTCACGTGGACGAGTTCCGGACGCAAATGAGAAGCCTGGATCGCAAGATAGAGCAACTTGCGGCGGATATCACATCGCTAAAGACCAACGATAACGGCTGAAGAACTGCGGCGGGATCGAGGAACATTACACGTTGCAAAGGAAGAAATCCAGCTAGCCAGTGGCCATGAGCCGTTTGTGAAACGCCCACCCATTTCCCTTCTGGCAATTGCCGTTGCCAGTGCAGCTTCGGCACAACGGTAAACAAATCCAATCCATGTGGACGCTTTTGAACCCTTCACCAGGGACAGGACATTGGCCAATTCCGTCGATGAACTTCATACACGCATCAACAGTCTGAATCGCTAGGTCGAGGAACTCGCGGAGCGCGTACCGTCTGCCAGAAATGAACAGGAATGCTGAAGCTTGGTCACGGCATTCCATCGCATGAGCGCGCGGATTCTTGCAATTCAGAATTTGCCGTGTGACCATCTCTGAAGGTTTACCCATGAAATATTTAGCAATCGCTCTCTTATCCCTCTCCGCAGCCAGTCTGCTCCATACACAAAGCCCGTCGGGCGGAGGTAGTCCGATACACGGGGGCTCTGGGGCGACATCGCTGAGCGAGTCCACGAATCTCCCCGTCGAACGAATTGGCGAGAATGATTTGATAGGCATCACGGTGTATGACTCACCTGAGTTGACTCGCACCGTGCGCGTGAATGCGGATGGCACCATCCGTTTGCCGATGCTTCAGCAACACATCAAAGCTGCCGGGCTCTATCCAGAGGAACTCGAAAAAACAATCACGCAAGCTCTGGTAAGTGAGCAGGTACTGGTAGACCCAATCGTTACCGTATCAGTTGTCGAGTATCTCAGCCGGCCCATCAACGTGGTTGGCGCAGTAAGAACCCCCGTGACTTTCCAGGACACCGGAGTGGTAACCCTACTGGATGCAATCACGAAGGCCGGCGGGCTGGCAGAGAATGCCGGTCAAGAAATTCTAGTGAGCCGCGAACAGCTTATTGCCAACGGAAAAACATCTGGAATAGTTCAAAGGATTCCTGTCAGGAGCTTGTTTGATGTAGTAGATCCTTCACTGAACCTGACATTGCAGGGAGGGGACGTCGTCCGCGTTCCGGAAGCAGGACGTTTCTATGTCATCGGGAATGTCAAGGCTCCAGGAGCATATGTCATCAGGGATACTTCCGAGAGCAGCGTCCTCAAGGCGCTAGCGCTTTCGCAGGGACTGAATCGCTATTCGACCGACACGGCCTACATCTATCGCCTAGAAGGTGGCACCGGCGGAAAGAGCGAGATACCAATCCACTTGAAAAAGATCATGGATCGGAAGTCCCCGGATGTCCCGCTGATGGCAAATGACATCCTGTATGTCCCAGAATCGGGTGGCAGGCGGGCGACTGCAGCCGCCCTCAACAGCATGTCTATGATCGGTGTAGCTGTTGGCACCACACTTCTCTACATCTATCACTAAATCAACGCACACAATAACATGGTCAAGAAGACACAAATGCCAAATAGCGCCGCAGTTGAAGAACTTCGGAATAGTGTGGCCGCAGTTGAGCCCCCGGCTATTCCAATACCGCAGGAATTCCAACAAGAGGCGCCAAAGGTTCCTCTTTCGCATTATGTTTGGATTCTACGACGGCACCTTTGGAAGATTATTGCCTTTGTAGCCGTTTGCATGCTCATAACATTTATCTTCTCGGCGCGTCTAAAGCCGATTTATGAGTCAACGGCAACAATAGACATTGACATGGCAGGGCCCTCAACTGTCGTTGGCCAAGGATCAACTTCTCCTACCAGCTACATTGATCCAGAAGTACTTATAGGCACCCAGATCCATTTCATTCAGACAGATGCTGTATTGCGCCCCGTGGCTGAGCAATTCCATCTGCTTGGTGACGCAAAATCCAGTACGGCTTCAAATCCAAAGACCTCACAGGAGTCTGCCGGAGCACCGGTCTCTCTAGTTGGACTTCGAGTAACTCGTCCGGTGAATACCTACCTTTTGCTGATCAACTATCGCGCCTCTGACCCGCGCCTCGCAGCAGATGTCGCCAACGCGATTGCAAATTCATACCTTGCTCAAACGTATGAGCTTCGCATACGATCTTCGGCCAGCTTGTCCTCCTTCATGGAGCAGCAGCTCGATGGACTCAAGGCGAAGATGGAGCGCTCAAACCTAGCGCTAGCGCAGTACGAGAAGGATATGGATGTAATCAACCCGGCAGAGAAGACGGATATGCTGTCGGCGCGCCTCCTGCAACTGAATACGGAATACACGACGGCTCAGACTGATAGGGTGAGCAAGGAATCGGCATGGAATGCCATGAAGTCAGGATCCCTCGAAGCGGCCGAGATATCTTCTCAAGGAGCATCACTCGCAAGACTTAAAGACGCCTTGAATCTGGCGCAGACGCAGTTCACGTTGGTAAGCGCAACTTATGGCAAGAATCACCCTGAGTACCGTAAGGCCGCAGCCGATCTCGCCGAAGCGCAAAAGCAGTTCGACGATGCACGCCGCAGCATTGGCAACAGAGTTGAACTGGAGTACCGCGAGAGCCTGAACCGCGAACAGATGCTCCAAGAAACATTAGCGAAAACAAAAGCTGAATGGGACAGTATTAATGTGCGGTCTTTTCAGTTTCAGCAGTTGAACCAGGAGGCCACTACCGACAGGTCGCTCTATGACGAATTGACCAAGAAGATCCACGAAGAGGATATCAATGCCGGTTTTAAAGACAACAATATTCGCATTGTAGATGTTGCGCGACCTTCGCCTTCCCCGGTTTATCCCAATGTTAGCCACAATGTCGATCTCGCATTTCTCTTGTCTACTTTTCTGGCGATTGGCGCCGTGATCTTGCTGGACTCGTTCGATAAGACTCTTCGCGATGCAACCGAAGCCAGCAGATTCCTCTCAACTCAAGTGATTGGAACATTGCCGCTCGAAAAGACGATGCCTTCGGTCCCCAAGCTTGTTGAGAGCGAAACAGAGGATGTTCCACAATACTTGGCGAGCATGGGCGGCAGAGAAGATGGAAATCGCAGAAGAGGTTCCTCTCGCGCCATCTCAGGATTTGAAGAAGGCGTGCGCATGATTCGCAACACTATCCTGCTGTCCGACTTCGAGAAACGTTTACAGTCTATTGTCATTACCAGCGCAGAACCCGGTGAGGGAAAAACTACCGTATCTGTTTATCTCGCGATCGCAAACGCGGACCAAGGCAAGAAGACCCTGCTGGTGGACGGGGACCTGCGTCGTCCCAGTATTCATGCAAGATTCGGCCTGACGCCGCAAGAAGGACTCTCCAGCGTGCTCAACGGGCAGCGCGCGTGGCCAGAGGTTGTGCTCCCTGTGAAAGGCCACCCTAACCTCAGCCTCCTTCCCTCAGGACCCGGTTCTCATCGCGCCGCCGATCTCATCGGCCCGCATCTTGCCGAGCTCCTGGATGAATTTGCGAAGGAGTACGATCTGGTGATTCTCGATTCGCCTCCCCTGCTCGGCTTCGCGGAGAGCCTGCAAATGGCCGATGCGGCAGATGGTGTACTCATAGTTACACGGGCTGGGAACACCAAGCGCAAGGCTGTCGCCGCAGTGGTTTCCACACTCAAACATCTACGCGCTAACATCATCGGAGTGGTCCTAAATCAGGTGTCCAACACAACCTCTGAAGGTGGGTACGCCTATTACGGATACGACCACTACCGGGATTATCAGAAGACCGAAGGATGAGCCGAGTTTTTTCGTGCATAGCTTCCGTGTAAATGAGATTCGCTGGATTGAGCAGTGAATGTTTGGAAAGCAGTCACGTGCAATTCGCTGCCAGGTCTGCTCGGCTCAATTATCGGTGCACTGACTCCCCTAGTTCTGGTGCGGTTCATGATTCTCATCGGGACTAAACTCGTATTGTGAATGGCTGATCCTGACCGCAATCCCAACCTATATGATGTTGTTCCCGGACTTCCTGGAGGCGCCGTCGTCAATCAGATTGCAATCTAAGCGCTGCGGGAAACAAGCGGGAAATGATATACGACTGTCGGAAAGTGTGGGTCTTTCTCATCAAAAAGGAATCCCCGCCAAATGCGAGTATGCCTCAGGTTAACTCTTAGTCAGCTTTACCGCGGGTCTCACATTTTCTGCTATGGCGCTAACTCAGGATGATGGACGGAAAACAAGGCAATGCATTCAATTCGTAGGGTTGTCGCAAGAGCCGCATTCGTGCCGCACTATTTGTTAGATCTAGTTCGCGGGGCTTATGACCGCACATATCTGAAGCTGCGCCTTAAACACTGTGGAGACAGGCTGCAAACTCAAAGGCCCTTCGTCATTATCGGCCCACGGCAGATTGAGATAGGTGACGACGTATCGTTTGCTGCATTTCTCCACATCTGGGGATTCGGCGGTGTCACGATTGGGAACCGCGTAACGATAGCGTCCCATGTTGCAATTACTTCTTCTACGCATGACCCAAGAGCCGAGGTGATGCACAACTCAAGCATTAATAAAATGGTCATCATCGAAGATGATGTCTGGATAGGTACTCACAGCGTGATTCTGCCAGGTATACATATTGGTCACGGTTCCGTCATAGCAGCTGGCGCTGTGGTCACGAAAGACGTCCCCCCCCTTTCCGTAGTCGGTGGAGTCCCGGCTAGAATACTGCGTATGCGGCAGACTCCATCAGAGCCAGCGATGACATCGATCCTCTGGACTGATCCAGGAAAAGCAGGGGCAAAGAACCCATGAAGCATTTAGCTGGATTTCATGCATTGGCGCGCGGGGTCTTCTCACGCAAACGCTGGCTGCGTCAACTCGCTGGCTACTATCTCCGCCCTCCACGCCAAACGTACTCGCGTGCATCGAGCCCATCAAGCATCCAATGCGACTCAAACGAACTCGGACGATTTGTCTGGCGCCGACTCCTTCCCGAGGTTGGATGTTTTCCATATCCGCCACACGAGCTGATGTTAATGTGCGCTGCTGCAACGTGGCTCAGGCCTAAACTCATCATAGAATGGGGAACCAATGTCGGAGCTTCAGCCCGAGTCTGGTGGGAAGTGGTCAAGCGATACAGAATAGACACGCAGATACATTCTATCGATCTACCAGCCAGCCTGGAACATTTCGAAAATCCCGGATCACAACGAGGAATGCTAGTCCGCGGTTTGGACGTGACTCTGCACGAAGGAGACGGAGCTGATGTTGCCTGCAGACTTATATCTGGTTCTAATACCGACGACATCCTTGTATTTATTGACGGCGATCACGCAACACAAAGTGTTTTTCGTGAAGGAACAGAGATCTGGAAGCAATGTCCTAACGCAGCAATCCTGTTTCACGACACTTACGAATCCCTCAGTGTTAAGAGCGGGCCACGTGAGGCGGTTAGGCAACTGCTCGCAGCTCGGTCAGATGATCCTGTGATTTATGAGACCCAGATAGGTCATCCAGGCATGACACTCGTGATCCCGAGATGCTCAACATTTTCTGATCAATTAGAACCTGCACCGGGACAAGTCGCGGATAACCAAGCACAAGTCCGTTCCTGAGGGGAAGCTCGCAAATGTCCCAATCCGCTCGTACAACGACGTAGGCGTACTGTGCCTACTTGCGTGCGAAGGTCAATCTATCCTGATCTCGGTACGACCGCTTCACTTGCAAGCCTATGCATATCGGAAAAGCAATCGCGGGCAACCTGCTGGCTGGCTCTCTCGGCCGGATCATAGGCTCGTTAACGCCCCTTGTCCTGGTGCCATTCATGATCCGGAGTTGGGGTCTTCGCCAGTACGGTGAATGGCTGATCCTGACCGCAATCCCAACCTACATGATGTTGTCCCCGGAGTTTGGACTCACGGGCGTAGTCCTGATTCAGGTGTCCAACACGACCTCTGACGGTGGGTACGCCTACTACGGACACGACCGCCGCCGGTATTATCAGAAAACCGAGAGATGAACCAAGCGGTATCCACATCTCGCGAACTCGAGGCTCCCGGTATTGGGAGTGGCTCTCCCAGTGCGTCTCAGCCGTTTCCCCAGATTCCTGGCCGGTTTTACCGCCCAGAATTGGACGTGGTGCGATTCCTCGCGTTTTTTCTTGTATATCTATACCATTCCTTACCGCACTTTCCCAGTGTCACGACAGCGTCTCTGCCGATGCAAGTAGCTCTGGTACTATGCACCTTTGTTCAAGCTTCCGGCTTTGGTCTCAGTCTTTTCTTCACCCTAAGCGCCTACCTGATTTGTGAGTTACTGCTTCGCGAACGCGCAGCAACCGGCGCTGTTCAGGCGAAGCAGTTTTACATCCGCCGTATCCTTAGGATTTGGCCCCTTTATTTTGCGGGCCTCACCATTGGACTCGCTTATGCCTATCTCGTGGGAGGCGATCCAAGCGCAGTTTCCTGGGCGGCATGGTCTGCCATTCTGCTCGGCAATTGGTGGGTCACCCTCCACGGTTTTGCAGGCGGCCCGATGGGAGTGCTGTGGAGTATCTCAGTGGAAGAGCAATTCTACCTATTTGCCCCGTGGGCCATTAAGTGTTTCAGTCGCTGGTCTCTTCGCGCTTTCGGCCTTGTTCTGATCGTCACCGCAAACGCTTGGCTCTTTTTCCTTGGTAGGGTTCGTGTGCCGGAGCTTGCAATCTGGACTAATTCCTTCGTGCAGTTCGAGAATTTTGCCGCGGGTTTGCTGCTTTGCCTTGCACTTCGGGACCGGTCGATCAGAATTCCCGTTTGGACGCGTTTCCTCCTGCTCGCGACCTGTGCAACCTTCTGGTATTACGCATGCAAAGGGTTTAATGTCCATTATCCCGGAAATGTAGGTCCGGGAAGTTGGCAGCTTATTGGAGGATACGGCTTGGCTGCTCTGGGCTGCTGCTGTCTGATCGTTGCCTTTCTGGGCCTGGATAGAAAAGTCCTACCAAGGTGGACAATATATTTAGGGCGCATATCCTACGGTTTGTATGTTTTTCACCTATTGTCAAACCAAATCGTCGGCAGTGTCTTTCCCCACCACTCTAGCTTCGGAGGGATCACAATGATTATCAAAGGCACCTGCGGTCTCGGGTTGACTATCCTCCTGGCATCGCTCTCCTATCGCTACTTCGAAACGCCCTTCCTCCGAATGAAGAAGCGCCACGAAGTTATCGAGAGCCGGCCTATTTAGAAGGCCGCTGAGCCGGTTCCGGCATTTCGGTGAAAGAAGACGAAGTATCATCCGCAATATTGCATTGTGACTTATCCTGCGTGTGCGCCCTTAAACGAACTTTGACCTGCTATTTTGCCCTCGCCAATCTATGCATATCGGAAAAGCAATCGCCGGAAACCTACTGGCTGGCTCTCTCGGCCGGATCATAGGCTCACTGACGCCCCTTATCCTGGTGCCGTTCATGATCCGGAGTTGGGGTCTTCACCAGTACGGTGAATGGCTGATCCTAACCGCAATCCCAACCTACATGATGTTGTCCCCGGACTTTGGGCTGGCAGGCGCAGTCGTCAACCAGATGGCAATCTCAACTGCTGCGGGAAACAGACAGGAAGCGATATACCTCTATCGGACATCATGGATCTTTCTCACCATTATGGGCGTTCTGTTTGCCCTTGCTGGAATCGGTGTAGGGATGTGGGTCAACTGGAAGCCACTGGGTGTTACACTCCTCTCCGCGCACGCCGCAGCGATCCTCTCATGGTCCTGCATTCAAATCTTTTTGAGTCAGCAGATGTACCTGATCGGTGCAGTTTATCGCTGTGCCCGACGCAACCCCCGGGCCGGATTCCTCGGGAGCATCGGTGGAGTTTTCTATCTCGCGGTGGCACTCGTGGCACTTCTGTTCAAAGGTGATCCATTGCTTTACATCGCTGTAAGTACATTAGCTCGGGCCGCGTTCCTCTGTGTGGTCCTATTCGATGCGCGCAGAATCATGCCGGACTTCACCTTCAGTTTTGAGGGAGTCTCGTTCCGAGCAGTGCGTCCGTATGTTGTGCCTGGGTTAGGACAGGCTACTATGCCTCTTGTCAACGCACTGCAGAATGAGGGTATGGTACTTGTTCTTGGCGTCATCCTCGGTCCAGTGAGCGTAGCGGTATTTCAAACAACGCGCACGGCCGTGAATGGAGCCAAGAGCCTGATAGGGTTGACAGCGAGCGCGGTTGTCCTTGAAATCCCGGCGTTAGTGGGAGAGGGCCGCATCGACTCTGTACGTCGTCTTCTGGTGCTGAATACACAGACAGCGCTCCTTGCTGCCTTCGGCTGGCTTCTTCTTATGGGGATCTTCGGCAAGACCATCTTTCAACTCTGGCTGCACAATCGGACTGTCTACTCCGCGTCGCTTGTCTTTCTAATGTTGACTTCGATAATCCCATTCGCAATCGCGAATTCCTTCTCCATCCTGCTTCTCGCGACGAACCGGATTCACAGGGCTGTCGTGCTGCTCTTGCCAACAGGTTTGATTTCGTTAGGGGTCACCGCGGCGGGCGCCCGAATCCTCGGACTGAACGGAGCAGCAATGGGCATGATCGTTTTTGAGATCTTCAGCCTCTTAGTCGTATGTTGGGTCGCCGCAAAGCACACTCAAGTGGGAGTCAGAGAGACATTACTTGCTTCGATCTCCAGGAAATCTCTTAGGACCTCCTACAGGTCCGCACTTTCGGCATTGCGCCTCACCCGAGCTGAGATCTTGTAAATCGGTGCGTCTATCCAGGTCAGCAACGAGCCCTGAAAAGTGCGAACCAAGCGTCCAGATACTTAACTGCTTTCAATGGTTAATACCCGCAATGAACATTATTTTATACTCGAGGCCATACTGGCCTTCGGTCGGCGGTGTTGAAGCCACATCACGAATACTTGCACGGACACTAGTGGAACTCGGCCACAACGTGAGTGTGTTCACGTCAACTTCACTCCTCGGCAAAACAGAATTGACTGAGGGGTACACAATTTCTCGGTCAAGCAGCCTCTTGGCCTTCGTACGAATTGCTCGAACCGCCGACTTGGTCCTGATTAAAGGTGGCGTGAGCGCATTCGCAGGATGCGGGGGCGTGCTTGCACGTGTGCCTATGATGGTAATTTGGCACGAGATGGCTGAACGCTATGAACGGCCAGGAAAGACGTGCAAGGTGCTCGCAACGAATTTCGTGAGAAGGCGAATTGTGGAACGGTCGTCGGGTCACGTGGGCGTTACATGCGCTTGCCTCGAAAGCAGGCACCTAGCGGACGAACCAGAACGATGCATTCGGAAAGTGATCTACAACCCAATCTCAAGCGAATTAGAAACGGCGGCTGCGGTTCTCGATGTTGAGAATAGAAATACAGATATCCTCTTTGTCGGCCGATTGATTGCGGGCAAGGGCATCTTCGTACTGTCCGAGGCACTGCGTATACTCGACCGCCAGGGCTGCCCGCTGCGCGCCAAAATCGTCGGAGACGGTTGCGATCGAGGACTGATGGAGGCCACCCTGAGGAACTTACAGGCAATGACTGTGACGTTTGAAGGAAGCCAGGAGGAAACCGGGCTTGCGCAATCCTATGCTTCAGCTCGGGTACTCGTTGTACCTTCTACAACCCACCCCGAGGGGATGGGTTTGGTAGTTGCTGAGGGCATGGCGTTTGGGTTGCCCGTCATCGTATCTGACCAACCCGCTCTTAAGGAAGTAGTGGGCGACGCCGGTGTGATCGTGCGAATTGGAGATGCGGAAGCCCTCGCGTATGCTATACATGCACTCTTGCAGGACGATGAACGTTGGAGACTTTTATCCGACCGGGCGCGCAAGCGTTCAGAACTCTTCAGCATGCCGAAGTTCCGGCAGGGCATCATCGACCTTCTCGGAGAGGTCACAAAGCAAGATTGACTCTTAGCACTCACTGCCCATTATGCTAGCTGAACGCGCAATCTATTTCTTCGTCGTGCTTGTCCTGACACTAGTCGGCCTGGTGTGGGGTCTGATCGACACACGCAGAGTCATTGAGACGCCATTCCTATACTCCACAGGCATGGCGTTGATCGTCTGCCCGCAAATGTATATCGCGGCCTCCGATGCGACCCGCATTCCGTACCAGGCGTTCTGGACCTTCACAGTCATGGTTATCTTGTGCACTGTGGCGCTCTGGTTAGGCTACTTTCGACAGCCGAGCCCAACTGAGCGAAGCCATTTTAAGACGCGGCTCGTTATCCCCCAGCGGCTGTACAGATTTGGTCTTCTTACGGCATTTGTGGGCGCATTCGGGATTTATAAACTCACCGCTCTGGGCACTATTACCGTATGGCGCGGGTGGCCGGTTTATTGGCTCAACATCGCAGTGCTTACCATACCCGGCATCACCATGATGCTGGTGGCATATGTGAATTCACCGAGCATCGCGCGCCTGGTGCCAATTATCGCCTTCTGGCTCAGCCAGTTGCCAACAATCTTTGATAGCGGACGCCGAGCTGCGACCCTCACGCTACCGCTCGTGCTTGCATTGCCGTTTCTTATTTACAAGAAGAATCTTCGTGTTCCCCGGTGGGCGGTTCTTGTTTGCCTTTTCCTCGCCTATTTTGTGGTGTACGCATTCCCCGTGTGGCGCGGAAGTTTTAAGGAGCATCATTACTTACAGACGATGCAAGACAATCCACCCTCTGAAATCTTCAACAATCTGTTCGATGGGAACAGTAGCAACTCTCTGGAGATTACCGATGGAATGATTGTTACCGGAGCCAGGTATCAACTTGGAAACTACGAGTTTGGAGCCAGCTTATACAATCAGCTCGTTCAGAACTATTTCCCCGGATCTTTACTGGGACAAGACCTTAAGAGTTCGCTTTTTATCTCCCACGGAATCAGCCAAAACTGGGTCAAAGAGGTGTATGGGATCCCGGTGGCCTTTTACACCGCGAAGAGCGGTTATGAAGATCTGTTCTCGCAGTTCTCCTTCTTTGGATGTATTGCGATGTACGCGATTGGAAGAGGTTTCAGGAAGGCTCATGATGCCGCGGTTTTTAGGCGCGATGGCCGTGCTGTACTCTTTCTATGTTTCTTCATCTCTTTTCCGGCTGGACTTGCTTACGGAACGGTATTAGGGGCCGTAGCCCTCGCAGTTCCGCAGATATGTCTGATGCTTATTGCCAACCGCTGGTGCACACGGCCTGCGATGGCTCGCAATCAGTTCCAAAGACATGCACCCATACTTGCATCGATAAGGCTAATCCCGGCTCTATCTCGACAAAACAGATAAGCCTCAACATTTGCTGATGAAGATCGTGTTTCTATGTTACCCAACGAGTAACCAAGAAGCGCCGCACCAGGCGATGGCCGCGGTCGCTTTGGCTCGCCTAGAAAATTCAGTTACCTATCTGGCATGGGGAAACGACCTGCCAGCTGACTGGCTGACAGAATGCGCCAAAGGTATCAAGTACAAGATCTATCCGAAAAGAAGTTGGTTATCCGCATTCCGATTTCTGGCCGCAGTGGCACGAACCCTGATTCTCGCACGACCCGATTGTTTGTACGTCCAAGGTGCCCATCAAACCCCCTTTGTTCTTTGGTTGCTTTGCTTGCCTGCGAGATTTGAGGTGGTCTACCACACTCAGGACTACCTCGACCCCGGTCAAAACTGGTTTTACGAAACTTGTGAACGGCTGTTTGCCAAGTACGCTGACTGGGTGATCAGCAATGAAGCTAATCGAGCACGCTTTATGGCCAGCAGCTATCGCCTAGAAAGAATGCCGGAGGTGATTCGTACAGCCTTCCCTGCATGGTGGCAAATTCCGGATAGAGACGAAACCTACCGACAAGCATTGATCCAGGCGTCGGGGTTGGGAAACGTAGACTGTCTGAAACTCATTGTTGCTGGCGGCGCATATAGAGTTGACCGGATGTCTCCTCAACTTCTTGAGGCGCTTGCTACTCTCCCTACGAATTATGTTGCGGTGTTCACGGCATGCCCGCCCGGAAGTACATCTAGGCGACTATGCGAAGAGCACGCCAGAAGACTGAAACTTGATAAGCGCGTGATTTTCTGTGAGACTCCCGATTATAAAGATATGCTGAGACTGATCGCTGCATGCGACATTGGCATATTGCTTTATCCCAATTACTGTATAGGCCATTTTTATCAATCTCCTGGGAGACTTACAGAGTATCTACGATGCGGGTTGCCCATCGTGGCCTCTAACTTTCCCGGACTTGAGCTGCTGGTGATGAAGCACAATTTGGGCGAAGTAGCGGATCCTTATAGTCCAGCGTCAATCGCAGCAGCCATCCGCAAGCTAGGCGACGTCCTCGATCCTGAGTCTGCTATGCGGCGGCAAAGACTCCGGCAAGTGGCCCAGACTGATCTGGCATACGAGACACGGGCATTGCCTGTTTTCGAGAAGGTGTTCGGCGCGGAAGCTCTGTAAGCGCTCCATGCGACGACGAAATTCAATGGGCTTATTCGAGACAAAACGGGATTCGTGCAATTCGGCCAGCAGACAGCCAGGAATGCAAGCTGCTCGCCTATTCATCGTCAGCAACCGAAGGGGAATGCACTGATGACAGTTACTTCGTTGCCCCATCCGGCCGGTGTGGCCCTGGATTCACCTCGGTGTTGGCGCATTCTTATAGACACGCGCTCTCCATGGCTGGTTGAATTCGCCAGTGCACTTGCAGCCACCGTTCCAACACGCGTCTTCTCTCCCAGCATTTCCGTTTGGGGGCGGTTTGAACGCGATGAGGCTCGTCCGGTCACTCTGCGGAATATTTCAGTTACACAGTTTCCCCTGCAAAGAGGATACTTTTCACCGTACCTATCGCCACTGGTCCTTGAAGACGGAAGGATTCTATCTCGGCTGCTGTCGAATGATGCAGACGACAGGACACCGCTCGTCTGCTGCTTGCCACACTACGCGCGCATCGCGGAACGCTGGCCTGGTCCGGTGATCTATTATGCGACCGATCTGTTTCGAGCGTACTCGGGTTGGAATCCGACTCATATCAGCGCATTAGAACGCCGCATCTGCCAAACGGCTGCGCTGGTGTGTCCGAACTCCACACGGATTGCGGATATACTGGTTCGCGATTCCGCTTGCGATCCGAATCGTATTCTCGTTCTGCCGAACGCAGTGCGCGAAGAGAACCTTCAACCTGAGCCTCCGACTTGCCCTGCGCCGCTTCCGCCGGATGCTGCCAACTTGCAACGTCCAGTAGCCGGAGTGATCGGCAATCTTGCGGAAAACACGGATTGGGAACTAATCGAACAAACGGTTCAGGCAACACCATGGCTCTCGTGGCTGCTCGTCGGTCCACACTCAGAGCCCGTGAACGATCGAAGGCAGGCGGACGCGCGCCAGCGACTGCTCAACACAGGCGGCCGCGTTCGCTTCACTGGGCCTAAGGACTATGGCGATTTGAAGGATTATGCTCGCGCCTTCGACGTAGCTATCCTTCCCTATCGCAAGCGAGAGCCAACCTACTCCGGCAGCTCGACGCGCTTCTACGAACATCTGGCTGCCTGCCGGCCAATGGTGGCAACAAGAGGATTCGAAGAACTTATACAAAAGCCGCCAGCCTTGCAGCTCGCGAACACGTCAGAAGAGTTCGTCGAAGCATTGGAGTCGCTCCGATCTGTTGCCTTCGAGGATGGGCTGTCGGAGCTTCGCTGGAAGATGAGCCAACAAAACACGTGGAAAGTTCGAGCGCAAGAGATGTGCCGTTCTCTCCAGTACGGTATTGGTCCTAGCGAATCTGCACTGGAGTCGCGCATTCATGCTTGATGTCCAAACGTCGAAAGACGACCGAATTCGCGTGGCACTCATCCTTTATCGCGATGATGCAAGCGTTGGAGGTTCACTTCGCGTTGCACAACTTATCGGAAACCATCTCGATACCACGCGCGTCGATCCGCACTTCATATTTGCTTACGGAGGGCCAGGCCCCGTAACAGCCAAGTCGCGCATACCCGTGCATTTTGTCAACGCCAAAGGGCCTGGTGATCTTGGTGGATGGATACGGATGCGCCGACTTATCAGTGACCTGCGACCCAGAATACTCCACTTCCTCAACCCCGTGTTCTGGGCCGACATCGCGCTCTGGAACTGGCACGGTCCACGCATCAACCACCTACATGGCCCCCTTCCCAAACAGATCCACGGATTTCGCGATCGACTTGTCTTCGGAGCATTTCGAAGATCGATGACGCGGAACATCTGTGTGAGTAAGCAAGTGGAGCATCAGGCTCTCAAGATCGGCGCGGCGCGCAGTGGCTCTCTATGCACCATTTACAACGGAATTGAATGCGCCGCTTTTCAGAACCTATCGCCTCTGCTGGAGGCACGAGAAGAGCTGGGATTGCCCAAGGATGCATATCTCTTGGGAATGATCTGCCGGCTCGTTCCTGAAAAGGGCTGTCTTGACGGAATTCGACTCCTGAGCCATCTCCCTCCGGACTATCACTTGGTAATATGTGGGACCGGTCCTCTCGCGGAGGAATTAAGGCGAATTGTCGCAACGAACGGGTTGCAGGCACGCGTTCACTTTCTTGGGTCGCGCGATTCCGTGCAGGTTGTGTACGCAGCCATCGACAATCTCCTGTTTCTCAGCAAGACCGAACCCTTCGGACTTGTCATTGCGGAGGCAATGGCCTCCGGAGTTCCTGTCGTTGGAATCGCCGGCGAGGGAGGCTACTCTGATCCGGAGTACCCCTTGGTTACGAGCGATAACGCTCTCCTGCTCAGGCCCGATAAGCTCCTTTCCAGAAATGAGCCCGTTCCCGATTCGCTCTTGCATAGCCTCGCAGAGGCAGTCATCGGCCTTCGCAACTCGCCGGAAGCGCGGTCCGCGATGGCTCTACGTGCGCAGGAGTGGGTTAAAGTGCGTTTCGAGATTCAAGGAAAGGCTGATGAACTGACGGATCTTTATAGTTCACTCGTGTGAGCGGGAAGACCTCCACTCAATTCGTGCAGCCTATGGATAGCGAAATACCTCGGTTGAACGCCTTGGAGAAAGCGAAAGATCAATGAACCTGCTTAGAGCGGCTGTGACTGCGATTCGCAATCCAGGAATGCCTGAGGCATATTTCCGATGGATGTTGCACCGCATTTTCACCGTGCGTGGGCCGTATATCCGGGTGTGGGGTCGCGCACGTATCGGACGTAAATGGAACAGTTTCTCAGAGTACTGGTCCTATCAAGGATCTGGGCATGGCCCAGGGCCCGCCTTGGAGGAGCCCATCACGGCTCTTATCTCTTCGTGCTTATTGAAGGCCGGTGAAGGGTCAGTAGCCGTAGACGCCGGCGCAAACGTCGGGATATTTACTGCGGCCTTCGCTGCTGCAGGTTTCTCTGAAGTACATGCATTCGAGCCGGTACCGGCCACATTCGCCAGGTTGGCTGAAAACGTCGCTTTCAATCATTTCGGATCTTGCGTCAAACTCAATGCTTTGGGCCTGGGCGATCAAGAAAGGACTGCCGAAATGCAGTACGATCAAAAATCTCCCGCTACAGCGCATATTGTCGCCGGGGCAACTCCAGGTGCATGCCCGATCAAGATCACAACTCTGGACCGATATGCGGAGTTGAGTCAGATCCATCGGATTGACTTCTTGAAGATAGACACCGAAGGCTACGAGACTGCCGTACTGCGCGGAGCGGCAAAATTGCTGCGGGAAAAGCGTGTATCTCTTATTCTGTTGGAATGGTGCCCAGAGCTGCTATTTCGGGCAGGCTCAGGACCGGACGAACTGTGGCAGACCATCATGAATGCTGGTTATGCCATGCGCACTCTAACCTCTGCTGGGAAGACCGGCCCGCCACTGACCTGTGACGAACTGAAGTCAATGCCTTGGGCGAACCTGATTGCAGTTCCAGCCTAAAGCTTCCACCTATCTCTAAGTCGAGGAATCTTAAATAGTGACGACACGGGTTTCTGTATTCATTCAGAAATGGCGCTACTACTCCAAACGATACGGCATTATTAGCGCTTGTCTTCGGTACTTAGGCAGACGCTGTCCTCGCGTATGGCCTTTTATTGGGGGAATCGCAACAACCACCTTTCTGCGGCGCTGGGCGACTGGGCCAGGCATTAAGGTTTTGAACCTCGGTGGCGGTGGAAACGTCAGGCAGGAATGGCTCACAGCCGACGTGACCCCCCGTGCCGACGTATTCGTTGACTGTTGTAAAGTGCTGCCTTTCGCCAATTGCTCGGTTGACCAAGTAATGTTAGAAGAGGTTATTGAGCATGTTGATTATCCGCAAGGCCTTCACCTGCTCAGAGAGTGTCACCGTATCCTCAGGAGTGACGGTCTTCTGAGGGTCTCCACACCCGATTTCTCTTGGTTTGCCAAACTGCAGTCAATGTCGAGTCTTGAGGCTGAGGAGCAAGAGAACAGGGATTTTGTGCTTCGGGAAGGTTGTCGCTTCCTTCGAAGCCAAGATGCCCCAAACGAACTGCTTCGGGCCGCAACCCTAAATCAGATATTCCTCTCTCACGGTCACCGCTTCATTTACACTTCTCAAAGCTTAGAGGAACTCTTCCGTATGGCGGGATTTCAGTTCCGACGCAGCACTTATCGTGATATCAATTCGAAGCTCGCGAGCCTCGATTCGCACGCAGATCGATTCGGACATCCCCCAGAAATTTCCTTATATTATGACGTGTGGAAGAATGATCAACCAGGTCGGGTGCAGTGATTGGAAAGACAAAGAACCTTGCCCCCTATCCAATGAAACGGCATGAAGCACTGCGATAGAGCCGCAACAGAGTATTTTGCGATGGAAGTCTATTACTAGGCGAAAAAGCAACACTGTGGCCCGTACCTTTGGTACAAGAAGCGTGCAGCTTTGACAGATTGTGGCATGAAGATCATCGTGGTGCAGTTGGGGGCGAGACATCGGTATGCAGTACCGCGGCTCCTTCATCAAGCTGGATGTCTCGATGCTCTCTATACTGACGCCAATGGATCTTATGGTGCTGGGCGCCTGCTTGGTGCGTTGCCGCAGTCGCTGCTCCCGCGCCCGGCTCGACGGCTTAGTCAGAGATGCATTTCGAGCGTGCCCGCGTCTCTGGTTCGCAGCACTGATTTCCTCTTACCGCTTGATTCGTTCTTCAGTCGCTTTTCGCGGTCTACATTTGACTTTAATTTGAAGCGCGACCGCGTTTTCTCCCGCGCTCTTGCTCGTTGGGGTTTTGGCCAGGCCACGATGGTCTACTCGATGTTCGGCGAAGGATGGACATTCCTTGAGGCTGCAAAACGGCGAGGCTTGAAGATTGCTCTCGATATGTTCGTCAACCCGATTACTCACCGGATTGTCGAGAGCGAGCGCCAGGCGTTTCCGGAGTGGGAAGTTCCCGACAACGCGGACTTTCATGCAATGGAAGAGGATGTTGACAAGCGCATTGCCCTCGCTGATCTGCTTCTTTGTCCTGCGGATGCAGTGGCAGATGGCATGAGGTATTACCCCTCCTTCGCTGCAGAAAAGATCCGCGTCGTTCCATATGGATTTGCCAGCGACGCCAAGCCACGGGGCCTCAAGCCGGTCCGGCGCCGAATCCTGTTTGGCGGATCGGCGACGCTGCGCAAAGGCATCCACTACTTTGCCCAAGCCGCGGAAATGCTTTCGCAAAGTACACATGGGTACGAATTCCGGGTAGCAGGCCCTGCCAGCGGTATTGTTCAGGCAAAACGCGAATGTCGTTATCTCAGATTCCTCGGTCCACTGACGCGTTCAGACTTTCTCGCAGAATTGGAATCTTGCGATGTTTTTGTCCTCCCAACGCTTGCCGAAGGCTCCGCGACCGTGATCTATGAAGCGCTTGCGATGGGTGTTCCGGTTGTAACCACAAGAAGCGCGGGCTCAGTCGTGACCAATGGGAAAGAGGGCCAGATCATCCCAGAGCGCGACTCGAAGGCTCTAGCCGATGCAATCGCCGATATTACGTGCCACCGGGAACTTCGTGACGCGATGAGCCAAGCTGCGATTCGCACAGCGGCGGAGTACTCCGAGGAAAAGTGGGGCGAGCGTTTAATTGCTGCGCTACAAAGCATCCCGCATTTGGCTTAAGTTCCTGTATCGATCATCTACGCCCAATGGTCATCTGGACAAACTCAGGCCCTTTCACATCGCTCGTATGCAGGCACTGAGACCCTCCTTGATGTACATAGTCATACTTCACAGTTGCCGGATTCAAAGGTGTCAATGAACTCGCCAAAGATCCTCCATATTTTGCAGTGCACGAATTTGGGCGGCATGGAGCGGTGCACGTTGGAGATGATGTCTGCGCTCCGAGGACTTAACTGCGATAACCGCCTTGTCTCGCTGAATCCGTTAGGGGGCTTGGGAAAGCTGTTGGCGGAAAGGAGCTTTGCGGCGTCGGGACTTCCCTACCGGCGTCCGGCTGGCATTCCTTCGATTCCCCGCATGGCCAGGGAGTTCCGGCGCGGCGGTACAGTTGATGGCATTGTGATGAGCGGGCACAACATGGCGGCATTTGCCGCGCTTGCCGGCATGGAGTGCAAGCGACGCGTTTTGTATGTTCACTTTCATCACGCAGGGGTAAAATCGCGATGGCAATGGCGGCTGGTGTACGCCACCGCGATGCGCGTTTTTCCCCGGATTGCGTTCTGCTCCGACTTCATCCGCACAGAAGCAGAAGAGATCTACCCTCCACTCCGGGAAGTCAGCGTCACACACCGAAACTCGTACCCTCTCCCTCCTGTTCCGCTGGAGCAGGACAAGCAGGCGGCACGAAGAGCGCTCGGTCTGCCTGGGGACGCGCTGGTTGTGGGCAACGCTGGCTGGCTGATTGAACGCAAGCGATGGGACGTGTTTTTGCGAACGGCGGCGAAGATCGCCGAACAGGTGAAGAATGTGATCTTCCTGATTAGTGGAGACGGCCCGCTACGGCAGGAACTGGTGGCGCAGGCAAAGAGGCTTGGACTGGAAGACCGCGTTCGCTGGCTCGGATGGCAGGACGACCTGACCTCGTTCTACTTGAGCCTGGATTTGCTGCTTTTCAACTCCGACTGGGATGCTGCGCCACGAACTCCATTGGAGGCAGGCAGCTACCAGATTCCAGTCGTCGCATCGGTCTTGAACGGTGGAGTAAATGAAGTCATCAGTTCTGACGAGATAGGCTACTTGCTGGATCGACATGATGAGGACTGGTTGGCAGAGAAGGCAATTCGCTTGCTCGGAGATGCTAGCCTGCGCCATAGGATGGGCGCGGCATGTCGTCAGGTGCTGGCTGAGCGGCACGATCCTATGCGCAATGCACTGGCAATGCTGAACCTGCTAGGCATTGGGCATGCATCCACAGAAGGGGCCGCCGCAAGCATATGAACCGCGTGGTTTGGCTGGCAAACAATCTCACGCATTACCATCGGGCAAGAGCGGATGCTTTTGCCCGGGTCTGCCCTCAGGGATTTACCGTGCTGGAACTGTCAAATTCCGATTCATTTTCTGCTCTGCGAAGCGCCCCATGCGAAAAAGCCTCGGTAAGAACCCTCTTTCCCGGCCAAGAGCTCCAGAAATTACGAAAGTCGTCGATCCGAAATGCTGTGACCCGGTTCCTCGATGAAGTCAATCCGAGCGTGTGTTGTCTAAATGGCTGGGCACTACCAGGAACCGCAGTCATGCTTTCATGGGCAATTCGCCATCAGGTTCCTTGCGTCTTGATGTCTGAGACGAATGCTCACGACTCGCCCTCCACATGGTGGAAGGAAGCAATAAAGCGCGCATTTGTAGCGCACTGTGGCGGAGCACTGGTTGGCGGTGCCTGGCATCGAGATTATTTAACGAGTTTAGGCATGCTTCCCGAAAAGATTTTCAATGGATACGACGTAGTAGACAATCATCATTTCCAAAAAAGTGCTGAAGCTGCCAGGAAGGATCCCGACCGCACCCGAGCCTCTCTCAACCTGCCATCGGATTACTTTTTGGCTTGTGCCCGCTTCGAGCCGAAGAAGAATCTGCACCGACTCATCGAGGGCTACGGCGCCTATGTACGCCAAATTGGACCCCATCCATGGAAACTCGTGATTGCCGGTGACGGCCCACTACGCCCAGAGCTGGAAGAATTGACAAAAAGCCAACGCCTTGAAGACCAAGTCCTGTTCAGAGGGGCGGTTGGTTATCAGGAATTGCCCGCCTACTATGGGCTTGCAAAGGCATTCGTTCACGCGAGTACAACTGAGCAGTGGGGTCTCGTTGTTAACGAAGCAATGGCTGCCGGCTTACCAGTTCTTGTCTCTCAAAGGTGCGGGTGCGTCTCCGAACTTGTGAAGGACGGAACAAATGGGTTCACCTTTGACCCAGGGAAGGTCGATGAGATAACGGAAAAGCTGGTGCAAATGCACCGCGATCCTTTGATGTTGCAATCAATGTCAGAACAAAGCTTGGGCCTTATCATGAGTTGGGGACCGGAACGCTTTGCTCGGAATCTGCAGCAAGCCATCCAACTCGCGGTGGATTGCACACCTCGCAACAGAAGGTCGCTTTCCGCAGTGGTCGTGCGGCTGATGGCCGTCCACTGAAACCGGATTCCGCCGCAGTCTCAACGTCGAGGGTATCTTCACTGAACGACGAAATCCTTTAAGCAGAGAGCACTTCGCAATGTTACTCTGCTGGGCTATTTGCCGAATCCAACGCATTAAGCAAGAACTTCGTTGGACTTCATCAAGCCATCGCAGTTCTTTGCCGAAACTTACGTGACCCAGCCTCCATCCAGAAATCTGCTGATCCTCACCAGTTCACTCTCCCGAGCGAGCGGAGGCCTGTTTGACGCGATGCGTGGTCTGGCATTTGCCCTCGCGAAGTCGAGGCGCTACTTGCCCTCTGCTGCAGGGCTTCGGGATTCACACACGGATCTCGATCAATCGTTGTGGGGAGACATCGAGACAAAAGCCTTCGACGTATTGGGCCCGCGTGCGTTCGGTTACTCGCCCGGTCTTCGCAACTGTTTGACAGACAAGAACCCTGATATTCTTCACGTTCATGGCCTATGGATGTATCCGTCAGTTGTTGCAACGGCTTGGTCTGGGAATCAAAAACCTTACATCGTCAGTCCTCACGGGATGTTAGACCCGTGGGCGCTGAACAATTCTCGATGGAAGAAGCGAATCAGCGCCCTGTTGTATGAGAATAGGCATTTACGGGGTGCATCCTGCATTCACGCCTTGAATCATGCCGAAGCTGAGTCAGTTCGGGCCTATGGACTTAAGAACCCGATCTGCGTTATTCCAAACGGGATTGCCTTACCGGAGTTGTCAGCCTCAGACGGCCCGAGGCGGAATCGCACCCTCCTTTATCTCGGCAGACTCCATCCGAAGAAGGGTCTGCGAAACCTGATCGAAGCATGGTCCATCGTCAAGAAGGAAACGAACGAAGGCGGATGGCGCCTGGAGATTGCCGGTTGGGACCAGGGCGGTCACCAAGCCGATTTGCAGACTCTAGCCGCTCGGCTTCGGGTCACTTCCAGCGTCAGCTTCGTAGGTCCACAATTTGGCGGAGACAAGACTGCCGCATTCAATGCAGCGTCTGCCTTTATTCTCCCGAGCTTCAGTGAAGGGTTACCGATGACGGTCCTCGAGGCCTGGTCATGGAGTTTGCCCGTTCTGATGACCAATCAATGCAACCTCCCCGAGGGGGCTTCCGCAGGTGCAGCCGTCATCATGGAAGCCAACACTGACAGCATATCTGCGGCATTACGAAAGCTCTTTTCGATGAGCAATCTTGAACTTGACACTATGGGCATGAAGGGGCGCGGCCTGGTTGAAAAGCATTTCCAATGGTCGTACGTAGCTGAGCGAATGGCCGACGTTTATGACTGGGTTCTTGACGGGCCCCGACCGCCTACTGTGGAGATCTGGGATAAGTGAGCACCGATACAAAAGCTACCGTTCCTCTTGCTTACCGAAACAGGTTGAGCCTGAAAAACCGCGCACTTCGTATGCTCTGGGGGATCACGTCGACACTCCTATATCGTCCTTCGCCAGTACCGCTCTTTTGGTGGCGTCGCTTACTGCTCCGCTGTTTTGGAGCCACGATCGGTGCAAACGCCCATCCCTATCCTCGCTGCCGCATTTGGGCCCCTTGGAATCTTACGATGGGCCCGGATAGCTGCCTTGCAAACGATGTCGACTGCTATTCAGTGGATACGGTCGTTCTAGGTGAATCCGCCATTGTTTCTCAACAGGCCATGCTGTGCACTGCCACCCATGATTACAACGACTCGGCCTTCTCACTTGTCACCCGGTCAATCACAATCGGTGCCAGGGCATGGATCGGCGCAAGAGCCTTCGTCGCCCCAGGAGTCAATGTGGGTGAAGGTGCGGTGATCGGCGCTGCGGCGGCTGTGTTTAAAGATGTGCCAGACTGGACCGTAGTCGGAGGCAATCCGGCGCAGCCCCTTAAACGACGCCTCAAATCGGAACGGCTCTGAAACACAATACCTTGCCTATCAATATGACATCTCTCAGCACATCAAGAATTAATACTTCTGCTAACGACCGTCGCGTCCCCGTGACCGTTATCGTTGCTACAAAAAACGAAGAAGCCAATATCGAGAACTGCCTTCTGTCTCTTGCACCGGCTGAACGCGTTTTGGTAGTAGATTCTTGTAGCACTGACGCCACGCAAACTATAGCGGGAAAGCTTGGCGCTGAATTGGTCACCTATAGTTATAGCGGCGGCTACCCTAAAAAACGACAGTGGGCACTCGACCATCTGACCATTGCCACTCCATGGACCATGCTGATTGACGCGGACGAACAGGTAACTCCCGCTCTATGGCGAGAAATCGAGAGTAATTTGTCCTCCTCAAATGACTGCACAGCCTATCTCATCCTGAAGGAGTTCCACTTTCTAGGGAAACGACTTCGATTCGGCGGATTTTCACACGCAGCAATTGCACTCTTCTGCACCGGGCTCGCCAAATTCGAACAATTGGAAGGTAATGAACCGAACGGTCAGGATATGGAAGTGCACGAGCGCCTCATTGTCGAAGGAAAGGTAGGACGTCTCCGCAACCCTCTGTTACACAATGATTACAAGGGTCTTTACGCCTATATTGATCGACATAATAAGTACTCTACTTGGGAAGCAGGGATTAGATCTCATTACCTGGAAACTGGATCGTGGGGTAATCAGGCAATCCACTCAACTATTTCGTTGGATGTACAGAGCCTTCGGCGATTCCTAAAGTCCTTTATCATCAAACTCCCGTGTGAACCTTCGATGTGGTTTCTTTATCATTACATTTTCCGTGGAGCGATTCTCGAAGGACGACGAGGCTACATTGCGGCCTGCATACGCCGCGCTTACATTGAACAGGTGCATTCCAAGATATACGAACTGCGTCTTTCACGGAAATCCCGGACATCTGGTCGAAAGGACTCTCCAGCATGATGCCGCTTAGTATAACTCGCATTGTGCGCCATATCCTCCCGGCAAAACTTCGTGTTCGTCTTAGGAGTTCCGCAACTGTGCGTCGGATTGCCGCCCGACTCCTCAGTGGAACAGCACATTGCCCATTTCCAGATTCGGAGTTTCAGCTCTTCTTCGACGGTTACAGGAACATAGGGTTCGGTCTAAATGTTTCGCATTTCGAGGAGCAAGAACAACGACTTGTTCGACAGCTTCTGATTCAGAACCGCCCGAAGGTTCTCTGGGATATAGGTGCAAACATTGGTATTTGGTCACTCTTCTTGACTGGATTGAGCACACCAGATGCCGAGATCCGCTGCTTTGAGCCTGACCCTGAGAATCTGAGGCTGCTCCAACTGAATATGAACAAGAATAGGATCGGGAACTGGGTGATTCGGCCCGTAGCCGTGTCAGATCACGAAGGGTCTGACAGCTTCTATTCTGACCCGGTAACGGGAGCAACCGGGTCGCTTGAATCTAGCAGTGACTTTATCGGGAAATTCTATAACGCACCGAGGCAACAGTTCCCGGTGCAGATTACAACAGTCGACTCCGAAGTTGCTTCTGGAGCGCGGCCACCCGAATTCATTAAGATAGACGTCGAGGGCCACGAACTGGCAGTCCTAAAAGGTGCGCTGAAGACTCTGAAAGAAACTCGACCGCTTCTTATTTTGGAGACAAGCCACAGACATAACGAGGTCAGTGAGTTCTTCAATGCAATCGACTATAAGTTGATCGATCTTGAAGGGAGACCAGTTGATAGTCCCCAATTCAATACAATCGCCATACCACGAGAAGCAGAGCTACCCAAAAGCGCTAGCGCTCCAGGTTTACACCGCTGAGCATGCCTCGAAGCGCCTCACCTGAGCAGTTCACACTACCTTCCATGCGAATCGTCCTCCTAAACCAATTCTTCTGGCCTGACGGCGTTGCCACCGCTCAGATCCTTACGGACGTGGCGTGTGCTCTTGCTGAAGACCATGAGATCACTGCGATCTGTGGCGGATCGGGCGCGACGATTCGCAACTCCGGATCGGTCCTTGGCCCCGGCATCTCTGTTATCCGTACGAGGACGTTCGGCCTTACCCATCAGAAGTTCGGACGCATCGCTGCCTACACCTCCTATCTAATGGGCGCCATCTGGCATGGTCTCCTTGTTCAAAAGCCGAATATTTACATTACGCTGACAACGCCGCCTCTCTTGTCCATCATCGGGTCCGTGCTCAGCTCTTTGCGCGGCGCACGCCATGTGATCTGGGAAATGGACGTCTACCCCGATATCGCAACGGACGTCTGCTACTTCAAGAAGAACGGAATGATTGACCGTCTCGCCGGGTCGGTCCTCGATTGGTCCAGAAAGCGCGCAGACACTATCGTCGTCCTTGGCGATGACATGAAGGCCCGCCTCTTGGCGCGGGGCATACAGGATGCCAAGATTCGTGTGGTTGAGAACTGGGCAGATGGTGTGGAGATCACTCCACTTCCCTTCCCGGATGGCCCGCTGGTCATCCAGTACTCGGGCAACTTTGGCTTGGCTCACGAATCCATCACGATCACGGCAATAATCGAACGCTTGCAGAACCACCCGGATTTCAAGTTTGTCTTTGTCGGAGGCGGGTCGCGCCGGCTACCTCTTATGGAACTGTGCAAGGCTAAAGATATTCGCAACGTTGAGTTCAAAGAATATTGTGAGCGCGCGATCCTGGGACGAAGCCTCTCCGATGGCCATTTGAGCCTCGTCACCCAGCTCCCTGCAACTCTCGGCTCCGTCGTTCCAAGCAAGATCTACGGGATTATGGCGGCTGGACGTCCGCTGCTTTATATAGGTCCAGATCATTCCACACCTGCCGGGCATATTCGTTGCTTCGATTCAGGCTGGCATATTCTGCCAGGCGACGTTGACGGTCTCGAACAGTTGTTACATCATCTGAACGAAAATCGGCATCTTCTCGCAGAAGCCGGAGCACGTGCCCGAACCGCATTTGATCAAAGCTTCGATCGCCCAATCGGCATCGCACGCATGTTGGAAATACTTGAAGGCAAGTCTCTAACCAGTGAGAGTATCCCCACGGTAAGCGAGTCATCTCCAGGTGATTGATTATGAATTCCCTTCTCCTCCTCGGCTTCGCCTCGTTTGCCTTGTCCTTGTTCTTGACTCCATTCGTCCTGAACCAGACACTGCGGATGGTGGCCGGGGATGTGTCGCTGATCTCGCTGCTCCGATGTGGAATCGAGTGAGCTTGCTGAAGTAAACTAGAGCAGTCGGCGCCCATTGGAACTGCTCTGAGTAGCCCCCCCAAGAAGTACTCAGGATTACGCCGTGTATTCCCTTTTCTTCCTAGCCGTCGTATCGTTCGCTTTGTCGTTGGTCGTGACGCCATTGGTCCGGAATCTGGCCTGGCGCTATGGGATTGTTGACCAGCCTGACCATCGGCGCAAGATACACTTTGCCCCGATACCGCGGTTAGGCGGCGTGGCTATCTTTGCGGCTGTCATTGGCTCCTATGGTCTGCTTCTTATTGCCCGCCTGAGCTCTGGCGCAATCGTCTGGGAACATTTCCCACTGATTCTCCGCATTCTTCCTGCCCTAGCAGTTGTATTTGGTGTCGGGCTTATCGATGACATTGTGACGGTTTCGCCTTGGATAAGGCTTGCCGCTGAAGGCGTTGCCGCAACCTTCGCGTGGTTCGGTGGAGTCCAGATCTACGCGATTAGCGGGTACTCGTTCTCAGGTGACGTTGTCAGCCTCATCGTGACGGTCCTATGGATCGTCACTTGCACCAACGCAATCAACCTGATCGATGGTGTGGATGGACTTGCGGTCGGAGTCAGCCTGTTTGCCTCAGTCACCATGCTGATTGCCTCCTTGCTCGATCACAACTTCCCCATGGCTCTAACGCTCGTGCCGCTGGCCGGCGCATTGCTTGGCTTTCTTCGCTATAACTTTACGCCGGCGAGCATCTTCCTCGGCGACTGCGGCAGCCTGACACTTGGATTCCTGCTGGGATGCTTTGGCGCAGTGTGGAGCGAGAAGTCCACCACGCTGCTCGGCTTGACAGCACCACTGATTGTTCTTGCTATTCCGCTTCTCGATGTTGCTCTTGCTGTCGTTCGCCGCCTGCTCCGCGGGCAGCCAATCTTTACCGCCGACAGTGGCCACATACACCACAAACTTCTCTCGCGGGGTCTTTCTCCCCGTCGCCTTCTCTTTGTCATTTACGGCATTTGCGCGGTTGGCTCCGCTGCCTCTTTGCTGTTGACGATCAGTCACAACCAGAACCGCGATTTTACGCTGATACTAGTTTGCCTGGCCGCCTGGCTCGGTTTGCAGCACCTCGGATACAACGAATTCGGCGCCGCCAAGCGATTGGTATTCGGCGGCACCATTCGCAGCGCACTCAGCGCGCAGCTCGATCTGGAAGAGTTCGAACGCGAAGTCAACGGAGACATAACGCTTGTGCAGAGTTGGGATGTACTCTGCCGGACATGTCCTCTGTTTGGGTTCTCAGGCATAGTGTTCGAGATTGACGACGTGAAGCGCGAATGGGGAGTAAGTACAGGATGGCAGGCTCGTGTTGATTTTCCTGGCCATGGCTATATCAATGTGTGGCGCGAGTCGGGCGTCGTGAATCAAGGTACAGCCGCTGTGCTGTTTATCGACTGTATCTCGCGGACATTTAGTCAAAAGCTGAGCAGCCTGGAACTGACTAACCATGAATGAGGATGGATATCCATGTTTAGGAACAAGCGACTATTTTATCTCTGGTGTGTGCTCACCGCTGGAATCGTCTTGATTTCGATTCTCCCAGGCAGCAGTTGGCTCTATCACTTCCTCGCCGCGTATGACTCGAGCCGCTGGGCGCATTTCCTCGCTTACGCATCGGTTGCTAGCATCCCAGTCGCTGCATGGAAACGTAAGGCCAGCATTTTGCTTTCTCTTATTCCCCCCATAATCAGTATCTTTTTAGAATTGCGGCAGGCATACATTCCGGGGCCCATGATCCATGCTCAGAATGTCCCCGCGGACCTGTTTGGAATCGCTGCCGGCGTCCTGCTTGGTTTGAACATTCGCGTGATGCGCAATTCCGCAAAGTCTATCGATAAGACGAGTTCTGATTCCTCCATATCGGTAACGTACTGACCAGAAGCCTGAAACTGCGCCGGCGAAAAGCTGAGAGCCGGTGGCCAGCGTAGTTCTCTAAAGTGTGGTTAAGGGGTCCTCCATGAAGGGCCCTGCTAGAACTGGAACCAAGACGCCGGGTACTCCAATTTTTCTGTATGCCTCAGGGTTCACGTCGGCATCGAAGCTGCTGATTGGTCGAAGGCAACAGCTCCGATCAGGGACTCTCAGAAACTCCGTCATGCATTCGATGAGGCGCTCTCAAATCTATGGAGTAATGTAGTCTTCACAAGACTGCTTATAGAGAGAGGAACAGAACGCGGCGCACTCCATCATGGCCTAGCCTGAATAATGCACGAAGCAGTATGCAGCGAAAGCCTGATGTGCTACAAACATGTTGACTAGACAGTGTTTACGGCACAAAAGGACTTTCGCTTGACTGATTTTACCCCGACACAGT
>Ga0181535_10001539_pt1 | contig 30016 bp, 25 predicted proteins | sample PEATcosm2014_Bin_44_FD_119774 | JGI IMG/M metagenome (GOLD analysis project Ga0181535, IMG submission 119774) | Peatland microbial communities from MTU Mesocosm Facility, Houghton, MI, USA - PEATcosm2014_Bin17_30_metaG | ecosystem: Environmental > Terrestrial > Soil > Wetlands > Peat | place... | reverse complement strand
GACTGCCTCACCACCACCGAGATCCACTTCCTCGCCGCAACCCTCCGCGTCGCAGCCACTCCCCAAACCCAGTGGATAGTCTCCGAGTTCGCCATCCCCCCAAACGCCTTCGGCCGCCTCGTCGCCCGCCCCCTTGTCTCCGCCCTCTACCGCGCCTTCGGCCTCCTCACCGGTCTCACCCCCCGCCACCTCCCCGACCACCGCACCCCCCTCACCCACTCCAGCTTCACTCTCCACCAATGCCGCCCCCACCTGGCCGGCCTCCTCGTCAGCGAACTCTGGTCCGCAACCTCCTCTCAGCCACCGCAAGTGCTTCCTCAACCACAAACACCAGGACACCCCAGCCCTCGAAACTGACTCCCATGCTTGAAGCGTCAGGCTAAACGGTTGACCGTCGTCCTCCGACCTGCTAAGTTTGCGGCTCAGATGACTGCCAATTCCCCTTTGCGATTCAACCGCTCTGCGCCACCCTGTCCGGTAATCCCCGTCCTCTGCTACCCAGACCCCAGTGCCGCGGCGGAGTGGCTCCAGAAAGCCTTTGGCTTCACCGTTCGCCTGCGCATCGCCAACCACCGCATCCAGATGCGCGCGGGACATGGCTGCGTCACCATCCGCGAAGGCGACATCATCCCCAATCATTCCTGTAGCGTGCAGGTGCGCATCGTCGACGCGCATGAACATTGCGAACGTGCCCGGCAGGCTGGCGCAAGAATTCTCACCGAGCCGGTCGATCACGTCTACGGCGAACGCCAGTACAACGCGCAAGACTTCCACGGCCACAAATGGGACTTTACGGAAACCCTGAGCGACGTGGAACCCGAAAGCTGGGGAGGCACATCGGTAAACCTCGAGCCACCGCTGTCATAGGAGACTCCCCCAACCGGTCGTGCCCCCGCCAAGTTTGAGTCACGCCCCAATTGTTACAGTCGTGTTAAAATCACTTCTCTGGCAACCACGCGGAGCCCGTAAGAGCCCCCACCAGTCAGTTCGCTATGATCCTCTACCTCATGCGCCACGCCAATGCCGGACTCTTCCGCGGGAACCCCACCCTCGATGCCAAGCGGAGCCTCGTCAAGGAAGGCAAGGAGCAGTGCATGTTGATGGCGCGCATGTTAAGCGCGCTCAAGGTTCAGGTGGACGTCATCGTCTCCAGCCCCCTCAAGCGCTCCCTGCAGACCGCGCAATTCGTCGGCACCGAGCTCGGTTATGATGGCAAGGTCGAAGTCAGCGAGGCACTCGCACCCAGCGCGACCTTCGCCGCTTTCCAGGACATGCTTGTGAAGTACTCAGGCCGCGAGGGCATGCTGGCCGTGGGGCACAACCCCATCCTCTTCCAGTTCCTCGGACGCCTCGTCACCGGCAACGGCGGCGCAGCCATTCGCATGCGCAAGGGCTCCATCGCCCGTGTCGATCTCGAGCACCATCCGCCCCGCCTGCAGTGGCTCATCGATCCACGCACCGCCCGCAACATCTATGCCAGTGTTGGGAAAAGCTCCCGCCCGAAGACCTCGCGGAAGTAGTCCGCCTCTTTGCGAAGCGACCAAAGCTCCAGCTCGGCGCCCGTCCGTCCCGGTCGCACCTCCAGGAATACGCGCTTCGGATACACCTTCACTGCAACCCGCAGCACATCGCTGGCGCGATCCTGGTTCAACGCCACGGCCAGCCGCAGCAGCACCACGGCTCGCTGCACGTTCTTATGCTCTTCCGCGGGAATGTTTCTAAGCGCCCGATCTCCCGGCTGCGGTCGGCTCTTGCCCAGGTACCGCGCAATCGCCGAAACCACCGTCCGATGCACCTGACCATACCCGTAGATCTCGGAGCTGGAAACAATGTATTGCGTGTGCCGATGGTGCCCCTGGTGGTTGACGAACTTGCCCGTGTCTCGCAAAATCGCCGCCGCCGCAATCCAGCTCTCATACTCCGCCGGCAATCCGTGCAGCGGCTTCAGTTCGCGAAACAGCTGCACCGCATGCGCCCGCACCGGCTCCGCCTGCTTCGGATCCACGCCATATCGCCGCGCCGTCGCCAGCACGCTCTCCCACCGCTCATGCTCAAACTCCTTGTGCGCCGTGGTCCGCGCATCCTGCTCGGCCAGCATTTGAGCCAAGATACCGTCCCGCAACCCCAGCGGAGAATACCGGAACCCCGCCAGACCGAAGCTGTCCAGCAGCTCCGCATAAACCTCTGCGCCGGCCACAATAATCTCCGCGCGCCGCGGCCCAATTCCCGGCACCGCCTCCCGCCCCGGAAGATTCATCTTCCCCAGCAGCTTTGACAGCTTGCGCACGGCGCCAGCCGGCACAATGTCGATCGGCGTATTGCTCGCTCGTTTGCCCGTGCGCCCATTCGCAGTCCGGTTCAGCTTCACGCCGGCCGCATACGCATCGCTCAACGCCGCCGCCGTGCCCGACGTTGCAATCACCAGCGGCACCTTCCCCGGCTGAATCTTGCGGTGAGCCCTGCGCAGTTCGCGCTGAATCCACCGCCGCATCCGCGCCAGTCCCTCCGTCGGCGCCGGATCGGCCGACAGAAAATCCTCTGTGAGCCGCACGGCCCCCAGCGGCACGCTAATCGTCTCTTTGATTCGCTTGTGCTCTGAGAGCGTGATCTCGCAACTGCCTCCGCCCAGATCCACTAGCAGCACCTTGCCGCCCGCTCCCGGCTCCACGCCGGTCACGCCCAGGTGGATCAGCCGCCCCTCTTCCAGTCCCGAGATAATTTCCAGTGTCCAGCCCGTCTCGGCTTTCACCCACGCCTGAAACGCCGCTCCATTCCGCGCGTCGCGCATTGCCGACGTGGCCACCACGCGAATCTGATCCACCCCGTGCACCTGCACCGCCCGCTGAAACCGCTTCAGCGCCCGCAGCGTCAGCGCCATCGCCTCCGGCGAAACCAGCCCCGACTCGAACACGCTCGCACCTAGCCGCGTCACTTCGCGATCTTCGGCCAGCGTCTTCAACTGGTGCGCGACTACTTTGGCAATCTTCAGTCTGCAGGAATTCGATCCGATATCGATGGCGGCAAAGGTTGGCATGGCGATTGAGCGCACTCTCCACGAGAATAAAAATCAGTCTCACGGGTCACGATACACGACCGCACTCGAATGCCGCCCGTGGAAAAGAGGGTCACGCTCCGGCGTCAGTGTCCAATGCCGTCGCCGGCGTGCTCGGCTGGATCGAGACTCGCTTGCGTTCTTCTCAAAATGCTGATCGGCAAGCCGCTCGCCAGGCCCTGCATCGCCCTCGGATTCTGCTTTCCATTCGTGGCTTCGGGCACAACTTGCCGTAAATAGGCAAACAACTCTCCGGCCGTAACCACGCCATCGTGGTTCTTATCGGCCTCACCTTTGAGGCCTTTCAGCAGAAAGTAGGTAAATACGCCGTGGCCCTCGCCCCAGCGCGTATCCTCGAACGAAGATTCGCTGATGTCGCTGGCGGTAATCACCGCGCGCTCTCCCTTGCCTGCGTACCGCTCTAAATATTGATTGATCAGGTTGCTGCCGTTCTGTCCTGCATCGCCGGCCCGCGCTCCGCTAAATCCGTAGCTATGGCAGGTGTCCGCCACCGTAATCACCCTCGTTGCTTTCAGCACCCGTTCATAGACATCCTGCATCTGCCACATGGGAAAAGCCGTGCCGCCCATGTCATCCGGGTTTGAATCCGCCGTCAGCAGATACAGATTCCTCGGATCGTGCGGGTCGGGAGCCCCATGACCCGCGATATAAATCACAACAGTGTCCTGCGGCTGCGCCTCGGTTAGAAATGTGAACAGTGCATGACGAACGTTCTTGGTGGTCGCCTGTTCGTTCAGCAAGACAGTCACTGAGTCATCGGCAAGCGCGCCCCCGGCAGGGGATTTGAGAAACTCCAGGAAGGACTCAGCATCCCGGTCGGCGTACTGAAGGTTCGAGATGCTTGAGCCTACCTGGTCATATTTTGAGATTCCAATCACCACGGCAAAGAGCTTGCCCTTCCTCTTTTCCGCCGGCTGGCTCAGCTTCCCCGGTTGCTGGTTCGACCCTTCAGGCGTAAACCCGCGCGACCGGGTTCCGCTCTGAAACGAGAGCAGAAAATTGTAGTAGTGTTGCCTGCCAAACTGGTCCTGATACTCCAGTTCGACCGAGTTTCTGCCCGTCTGGAACCGGAATCCAGCCGCGGCCGTCAGGTCGACGCTCAATTCCAGCCCCTCGCCGCCGCTCGAACTCTTCGTCGCAATATCCGCCGACTCCGTGTTCACTTTGGTATGAATAGTTCCGTAATTGATATGGGAGCCGCCGGCCGGTATGTGAATCACCATCTTCCCAACAGTGCCGGGAGACTGAGGAAACTCCGCCGTGCCGTCGCCTGCGATGCGCCCGTCGATCTCCGGCAGTAGCAGCCAGGGAACGCGTATACTCGCAGCCTGTCCGGCCGCCCCGTCCGGTCCAGGCAATGCCGCCCAACCGAGACCCAAAGCCAGCAGCAGCACTCTCCCTGCTACCTTCGTGGCCCCCGGCTTTTTCCATTCGAAGTTCATGGACGTTCCTTGGGGCAAATTGTACAATAGGCCATCTTCTTCTCCCATTCCCCCAGGTAATTCATCTCATTGGCTCGGCAAATGGCTTGGTAAAGTCCCCAAGCCCAGAGGTCATCAATGACGAACCTTCAATCAAAAGTCGCCGCCACAGCACTGCTCGCGCTGCTCGCACCGTACGCCTCACCCCAGATGCCCGCTTCCTCCGCGGTTGTCCCTCAATACAATGATGCTGACAAGAAGAAGATCGCCGAAATCGAGCAGCGCCCCGAGATCAAGGATGCCATTCAGACGCAGTGGGACGAGCGGCGCCGCAAGGACATTGACTACATCTACAACATCAACTCCTCAGCCCACTTCTCCGACATGTCCGGTCCCGAGTTTGCCACGTTTCGCGATCACTATGGGATGCTCTACAACAACCCCATGTTGCAGCGCTACCTGAACTCCATCGGCCAGCGCCTGGTCCCGGCCGATTCCCCGAATATCTATTCCTTCAAAATTCTGTTGGATCCAATCCCCAAGGCGGAGTCCTTCTCGACCGGCACTGTGCTCGTGAGCACCGGCTTGATCTCCATGCTCGACAATGAGGCCCAGTTGGCCTACGTCCTTGGCCATGAGATCGCACATGTCGAGAAGAACCATTTCTTCGAAGCGGTCAGAATGTCGGTCGTCGAGGATGAACTCAACAAGGAGAAAGAGGAGAGCACTGAGCGAAAGCGGGCCATCTTTACCGCTGCGGTGACCACAGCGACTGCAGGAGTCGGAACTGGGGTCGCAAATGGCCTGAAGGGAGCATTGATCGGAGGGGCGCTGGGACTTGGGTCTGGCGCTTTTCTCAGCAAGCTCGTCTTTCGCGACCATACGACCGTGACCGAGTGGCCTGATGTCTTTGAGAATGACGCGGACGAGACGTCTCTCGACTACATTCTGAACCAGAATTACGATGTGCGCGAAGCTCCCAAATTGTATTCGCGCATGGAAACGGCAGCCGCGCACGACCCCAGGATCGGCCTCGGCTTCATCGCCCAGGCCCCGCGCATGAAAGCGCGCTATGCAAAGATTCAGGAGCTGCTTTCGGGTTCGCTGAAACCGCAAATTGAGGCCAAGCTCAAGGCGGCCGGCCTCACCGGGTCCAGCGGCGAATTCAACCTCATTATGGCAACGCTCAAGCGGGACAATGGTATCATCGCCATTGATTACGACCTGTTTGCCATGGCGCGCGACAACCTCGAAGAGGCCGTGAGTCTGCGCACCGATGATCCCCGCGCGCAGCTCTACCTGGGAAAGGTTATCTCCCTCACCGCGCGGAACGACCAGGACCGGCAGGAAGCAGAACAGCATTTCATGAAGGCCATCCAGTATGACGAATCGCGCGGCGCTTATCCCGATCCGCATCTGGAACACGCCCTCCATCTGATCGGCGAAAACGGAGACAAGGCGGAGATTCGCAAGGAACTGGAGTCCTACATCGCTCTCTACCAGCGGCTGCACGCCGGGTCCTTGCCCAACAACATGCCTATCCTGTACGACTACCTCACATTGGTAGGCGAAACCAACTGGTACGCGGCGCCCGCTGCCGTCATCTCTACCAAAAACGTAGAACCCATTCGCACCAGCACTTCAGGCCCCCAATCCGCCCTTACGGGTCCGGAGGTTGTCGCCGCGGCCACCGTGACAGCAGCGACTGGTTCTGCCCCTCAACCCACGAACGTCCAGCAAAAGCAGCCTTCGACCAAGTCCAAGGCACAACTGAAAAAGGTAAGCGCGCAATGAAACTCTCACGGATTGCCTGGATTCTTTTGTTCGGAGCCACGTTTGCCGTCACCTCGGCCGTGGCGCAAAAAGTCTACATCGGGATCGCTCCCGTTTTCGATGGCGGCGGCGAGGCCTTCGGTCCGGTGGTTTCCGAACACCTCACGCTCTTTACCTATCAGGATCTGCTCGATAGCTCCACTGCCTGGCCATCGTTGCTCAGCCCTGGCGGCGTCTACTCCCCCCTCGATACCAGCTGGCTGGTGGAGTACGTCCAGGACCGAGCCGATCTCCGCCTCCTGCTCGTGGCCACGCTGAAACCCGTCGTCAATCCAAGCAAGGAGCGATGGATCATTCCCGTCGACCTTGAGCTTTTGAACGCCCAGTCCGGCGATGTCGTCGCCTCCTGGACAGTTTCCACCGAGGTCAATTCGCATAAGACGCTTTTGGACTTCGGGCAGGCGGTCATTGAGCAGGGAACCCAGGGCCGCTACCAGCAAATGAGGGACACCTACAAGATCACGCCCTCTCGCGATTTTGAGAAGCAGCCGCTTGGCAAAGCCACGGCACATCTTGCTTCATCCATCCGCGAGACGTTGGAGGCAAAGCTTGCTGGCCTTGGAGCGGCCAGGGCTTCGCCACAAGCCAGTCTCGTTCCGGCAACAATTGAGGGCGCTCCGGCTTCGTGTCCAATCAACATTCGGATCACCTATGGCTACAGGCACAGTGCCTCGCACTCGTACACGCTTCTCGCCAATGGGATGGACCAGTCCACCAATCTCAAGGATGGAATTGCGAATTTTTCCGCGGCTCCCGGAGAACTCCTGCTTCAATTTTCGGTGAACGACGCACCCTACAAACTTGAAAAGGAATCGTTGTATCAAATGTCGGTGTTGCACTCTTGCAAGTTCGGCAATCTGATCGTTGACCTCGGCCCCGGGGGGGATGCACATACCCATTGGGAGTAAGGCTTTTCTTCCAGGCTCGGGATTGCCAGTCCTCAAATTTACTTCGTAGCCTGGCTGCGCGACTATACTCTAGAACATTCTTGAGTTTTCGGCGCAACTTTGGGGTCGTTTTTGTTTCAATGTATTCGGAACGTCAACGAGTCTGCATATCAACGCAGATGGCTTTAGCGGTCCACACGCCTTCAACGCAGTGCATGAATCAAGGAGAACGACGATGCCCATTTCCCGACGCGATTTAATCAGCGAAGCGCCGATTCTCGGCCTCCTTGCCGCAATCGCACCTCAACTCATGGCGGAACAGACTGAGGATTCCCTCGTCTCCCATCAGGATGCCCCGCACGACTCCTTCAGTTTCTGGAATGGCTTCTTCGATTCCGTCAATCCTGAAGTTCAAAAAGCTGCCACGCGCGGCCCCACGGATCAATTGCCCGACCCTGGCGTACAGACGCAGTACCTGCACTACAAAACCGATGACAAGACACTGCGCTATGCCACCGAAATCGGCAAGGACGAATTGCTCGATCATGATGGCGACGTGTCGGTAGGCATACAGCTTTCGCAGTACCGCCCCGCGGTCGGCACTGGCCCAACCAGCGATCACACAGCGCAACTCCGCCTCGACACTACGCAGGTCTACCCCTTCAAGTACCTGCTCTCGCCCCTGGCATGGTCATCGATCGCCTCCATCGTTTCGCAAAAAGGGGAGTACGTTTCGCTCGACCGCCTGGGCCTAAAAACAGATCAGGCCGCGCAAGGAACGAGCAAGATTTTGCTCACCAAGGGCACTGGCAAAATCGCCGTCAACATCTCCAGGGCCCCGCAAACTTCAATGTTCGTCAAAGCACTCAATGTCATCATGCAGGGACTCAAGACCGCGGCGCCCCTGGTGACTCTACCCGCCCTAAGCGTGCCGGCGCTCAGCGCGTTTACGCAAGTCATGAGTTATTGGGAAGATCGCACCCGGTTCATTATGGCAGGCAATCTCACCTCGGCCGTTGCTACCCAGCAGGCGTTGGGCGATCCGAATCGCGGAACTCCCTATCTCGGCCTCGTCCCCGGCGACTACCTGATGTTTGCCCAGCAGCACTCTGACACGCTCGTCAAGCAGTTGGGTAATCTTGACCTGGTACAGGGATACCTGGTCCCCAAAGACGCCGATCCGAACCTGCCCTTGCAGAACCGCGCCATGAGTGCCGTTCCTGAGGTTTCCTACTTCTCCATGCGCGTAAGCGTCATGCCGCTCGATTCCTCGTCCGCTTAGAGCCGCACCTTATTTTCCCGGCTCGCTCAACGTAACCGTCAGCCCCTTCACTGGCTTGTCACTCGCATCAAGAAACCGCGCGCAGAAGTCCGTGGCTCCGCCGCCATTGATCACCGCGGCGCGCAGCACGTTCGGCCCTTTCTTGAGCGTAATCCGCTTTGAGACGCCGTCGTCAATCACCGTCTGGCGATCGCCATAAATCCCCACCATTTCTTCGCCATTCAACCACCACACCGAAGCTGCATTCGAGCCGATGGCCAAACGCACGTCATGCATCTCCTCCGGGCTATTCACAATTGTTACGGCCCAGAACAATACATTGCTCGTCGGCTTTCCCAGCGAATAGGCAAAGTGATACAGGTTCACGTTGTACAAATTTGTGTCCACCGCGTGCCATGTAAGCGTCGCGCTGCCCACCGTTTCCTTGTCGCCGTCTTTCGGGATGACGGTCCACTGATCGGGGAAATAGTCCTTCTTCACCATCGCCCGTACTTCGCTCTTTGTCAGCCCATTCACGCCGATCGGCTCCAGCAGAAACCAGCGCGGAATAAACCCATCTGCGGCGGTTAGGCGGGCGGGTGTTGCGGGGCTCGTGAGCGTTGGCCCATACGTTTTGCCCGCGGCAGATCCTGTGGCCGCTGTAACCGCCAGGCTGCAAGAGAGGGCGAGTATCGCTATAAGTGATTTTCCGTACACATTCATAAAAGATCCTTCGCGGACTTACCGCTTTCGTTCGAGTGCTTTTCTTTTCAGATCACTCGGCGATTCAATGTCTTTCGCCGCATCGCCTTTCAAATTCGTTGACCGTCTAGGGCATCTTCAGCAGCCAGTGTTGTTTCGTGCTCTTCGGATCGAATTTCGACAGCGTCGCGGAACTCGCGCCCACGGCCGAAAGCGCCGTCTGCTCCTTGGAATTTGGAATCGCCTTGGGCATGATCCGCCACGAGCCATCCGCAAGTTGATCGATGCGCCACAATTGCTCGGCTCCGCCGGTGAATGCCGGGAGGACCACCAACTCGCCGTCCGCGGTGGCAGCCAGCGTGCGATCCGTTCCCGCGATCGTAATCTTGAAATACGGAGCGCCAAGGTACCCGCCGGCGTCAGCGACAGGAGCAATCGTCCATTTCTGTTGCGCCTGGCACAAGTAGTTCGCCATGCCGGCGTCCACGTTGCCCTCCGGCCAATCCTTGGAGACCTGCGCCGCATCCTGGTCCGGAACGGGTTTGCCCGTTCCGCCAAACATCCCGCCTCCAAAACCTCCAGGACCACCCGGGCCTCCTGGGCTCGTGGGACTACCAGCTCCGCCCGGCCGTGCAATCGTACCGCCGCCAGGACGCGCAATAACACCAGGTCCAGGACCAGCTCCAGGTCCCGGCGAGTTGCCCGAAGCCGCTGCCGCCCCGCTCGGCGGAGGCCCGCCTCTGAACCGCCGATAGCCACCCACAGGCACGCCGCCCACGGCCATCTCCAGCGCCGTATCCGTGCGCACGGATTGAATCTCGAACGTGCCGCCCTTCAGCGGCTCGCCTGCAACCGGCCAGCCGTCTTTCCAAAGCAGCGGCCGAATATCCAGCACGCTCGCACCGCCCCGGTCCAGATCGGCCTCCCAGTGCATCGAAAACTTCTGGACACCGTCGCCAAGATCCAGCAGACCAAAGTGCCCCGGCCCGATATACCGCCCGCCAGAGCCGATCAGCATTTTGCCGCCGCCCTGGATCATGTCCACGCCTTCGCCATCGAGGAATGGCCCCGTCACCGCCCGCGAGCGTCCCATCCGGATGTTGTAGCCCGAGTCGGCGCCCGCGCAGCAACTGCCGTGCGTGGCCAGCAGGTAATACCAGCCATCGTGGAAGATCATGTCCGAAGCCTCGCAATTGATGGCCAGATTGCGCGGCTTCACCTTGGGATCAAGCCGGCCGCCCGTCTTGGGATTCAGCTCCACCAACCGGATGTAGCCGAAATACGAGCCGTACACCAGCCAAAGCCGGCCTGTCTTGTGATCGAGAAAAACACCCGGGTCGATGGCGTTGCTGTCTTCCACGCCGTCCGAGTTGACGACCATGCCGCCGTCCGTCCACTTGTAATCAGGTGAGTTCGGATCGAGCGTTTTGCTCCAGATCACGTCGACCTCGGCATGAGGCTGCGGCCCGGTGCCGCGCGCAACATACATGTAGAACCGGTCGCCAATATGAATTACGTCCGGAGCCAATCCAGTAAGTGCCGGCCTGGCTCCACGCCGCCAGGTCCACCCGTCGTCGGAGACCAGAGAGCCGCCGCCCGTCCCGTAAACGTAGTACTTACCGTTTTCCAGCGTAATCGTTGAGGGATCATGGATTCCAATGTCGCCATCCAGAGCAAACGCAGTGGAAGTAAGAGCGAGAAAAACTGTAAGGAGAGCGCATTTCAGTGAGGTGCAGGAATTCTGGCGCATTCGATAACCCCGTGTCTTCGCAGCTGATACATCAACCTCGACATAGTACTCCCCACGGACGACAAGCCGGGTGCTCGAATCAATCGGTTGTGTACGCTTTTCGAAAGGACGCCTGCGCCAAACTTAAAGTTTCAACTTCACTCGCTTCACGGATTTGTGGATATCTGGCTGCTATCCTTATTCAAATGGCCAATTCAGCGATGAACCCCGAATCGAGACTCGACACGAATTCTATCGATCGCCCCCGCCAGGCGCCCTCCACGCTCGCTGTCTGGCTGCTGCTGGCAGCCATCTTTGCCGCCGTACAGTTTGCTTCGCTCTTTTCACCCCCACTGCTCGACGACGTTGACGCCGCTCACGCCGAGGCCGCGCAGCACATGGCGGAGACCGGCAACCTCATCACCTCCAAGATTGACGGCATCCGCTACATCGAAAAACCGCCGCTCCCCTACTGGATCGTCGCCGGAAGCTACAAGATATTCGGCCAGAACACCTTTGCCACCCACCTGCCCAATTCCCTTGCCATGCTCGGCCTCACCTGGCTCGCCTGGCTCTGGGCTCGCCGCACCTGGGGACAGCGCGCCGGCCTCTATGCCGGCCTCGCCGTTCTCACCTCCATCGGCCCGTTTCTCTTTACTCGGTTCATCATCCCCGAGGCGGAACTCAGCTTCTTCCTGCTCATTGCCCTCTACGCCCTCATCACCGGCTTAGAAGACGACCGCCCAAATCGCTTTTATTGGGTCTATGCCGGCGTCGCCCTCGCAACCCTCACCAAGGGACTCATCGCTCCCGTCTTCTTCATCGGTGCCGCCGTTCCTTACCTGCTCCTCACCGGCCAATGGCGCCGCTGGCGGGTCCTCAAGCCGATCTCAGGGACGCTGCTCTTCCTGCTGATCGCCGCCCCCTGGCACATTCTCTGCGGTATCTATAATCCCGACCAGGGAAACCCGATTGGCAATCACCCTACCATGGGCAACGTCCACGGTTTCTTCTACTTCTATTTCGTTAACGAACACTTCCTCCGCTTCTTCGGCCAGCGCTACCCGCACGACTACAACAAGATGCCCTTTTCCATGTATTGGCTGGCTCATCTGGCCTGGCTCTTCCCTTGGAGCCTCTTCCTGCCCGCGGCCCTCTTCGCGGCCTGGAGGACCCGCCACAACTGGCTCCAGCACCTGCATCGCGACGCCGGACAAACCGTCGACTTCTACCTTGACAATGCCATTCGCGATGACGTGGCCAGCTACGTCGCCCGCCTCAAGTTCCGTGTCCGCACCATCTGGCTGCTCTCGCTCTTCTCCGCGTGGACACTCTTCTTCTTCTCCCTGTCCACCAACCAGGAGTACTACACCTTCCCCGTGTGGACGCCGCTCTTCATCCTCATCGCCGGAGTTGTAGCCGGCATTGAAGAGAACCGCGCCCCCAACGGTGCTCCCGCGGGCAGCGGCTCCCTGCTCTCTACAAAGTGGCTCACCGGCGCACAGGCCGCATTCGCCGTTGTCGGCGTGCTCTCTGCAATTGCACTCGGCTGGGGACTCTGGACATCACGCAATCTGCCTTTCGTTCCCGACATCGGCACACTGCTCGCACACCGCGGCGTGGGTGACTACACGCTCTCCATGTCCCACCTCTTCGACCTCACCGGCCCCTCGTTCGCCGCGCTGCGCCTGCCCGCCATTCTCGCGGCGTTCGCGCTGCTCATCGGCCCCTTCGCCGGCTGGGTGCTGCGCTTGAAGAAAAAGCACTTGGCCGCCACCATCAGTGTGGCACTCACCTTCACCGTCTTTCTCATCGCCGCGCACATCGCCTTTGCCCGCTTTGAGCCCATGCTCAGTTCCAAGCCCATGGCCGACACCATCATCGCCAAAGGCACGCCCGCAGACACCGTTATCATCTACGGCGACCAGTCCGCGGGCTCGTCCGTCATTTTCTACACGCACAAGTTTTTCGGAGATCGACTGGCCCTCATCGTCACCCAGCAGTGCGGCCAGCATGGTGAAGGTTCCACCCTTCTCTGGGGTTCCTGCTACCCGGACGCACCCAGAATCGACATCGGTGAAGACCAGCTCTCCAAAATGTGGGGAATAGGCGAACGGAAGTGGCTCTTCGCCGAGGACCCCGATCAGACCAAGGTCGAGCAACTCTTAGCTGGCCGCCTCTACCCAGTCCAGTCGCTCGCCGACAAGACCCTCTGGACTGATCGCCCGCTGCAATAAGCTTGCCGTTTCTGAAGTATTGAAATCGAGGCCTTGGAAGCACGCGGCCCAATCCCCGCTCATGCCGTATCAACAGAAAACCATCCGTTGCCACCCAGCCGAATACCAAGCTTCTTTTTCGCTCCTGCTTCCACTTTCACTGGTCCCTCAGTCCCTTAGGGAATGGGGAATAGGAGGACTCCTTGGAGGAGTGCGCTGCTTTCCCGCCCATTTCGCGATGGAACTGCGAAATGGATGGGGCGCCCATTTTCTTCTTTACTGACCGATGTCGCCTAGTTTGTACATGTATTTGATGGCGGATTTGTAGATTAAGGTTTTGGATTTGCCACGGATCTTGAGGGTGTTGCGGTCGTACCACTCAATGCAGCCTTCGACTTGCTCGCCGTCTTCGAGGACGATGACCATGGGGGTTTGGGACTGAATCTGCTTTTGGAGATAGAAGAGCTCGGCCTGGCGCTGTGAGGCATCGATTTCCGGGATGCGGGCAAGGAAATGAATGGGGGCCGGGGACGGAGAATTACGGCGCCTGCGGGAGGTCGGCCGGACGTCTTCAGGACTTTCGCGACGAGATGCGGACAGGGCGGGGGAAAAGCTCATCGAAAAGTATCCTTCCTCAGGAAGCATGAGGCTCGAGCTGGTGTTTGGCTTTGGCAGCCTTGAGAACGTGTGAGGCAATCTGTGACAACTCACGGGAGAAGAGCGGTTGTGCGCTCAGGCGAAGATTCCAGCTCACTTCACAGATTGCTTACTACCAGAATGCACTGACAAACGATTCCTGTCGAGTCCGAGGTTCCGTGACGTAGTTTCGCACAGGGATAGATGAGAGTGCAGTTATGGGAAGAGATGCCTGACCGTGGGTAGGGGGTTGCCCGTTTGCGGCCAAGCGTCTGGTCCGATGCAGTCAGGCTGGTTTAAACACGTTCGAGGCTGACGGCCATGGAGTCGAGGGAGAGGGAGCGGAGGAGGTTGCGTCTCATGCCCTGTTCAACCTGGACGAGGGCGCGGGCGGCGCTATCGATCCATTCGACAGAGAGGCCCTGGGCAAGGCGATCGAGTTCGGCGGCGAGGTCGAGGTTGCGGATGAGGGAGGGGGTTCCGGCGACGATGAGGAGAAGATCTTCGATGAGACTGCCGAGGGCGCGGAGGAGGTTGATGGTCTTATGCTGGCCGTCGGCGCCAGCGCGGTAGGATTCGGTGGCGTGGAAGAGCTGGGAATAATCCGGATCGCGGAGGGCGTTGCGGAGGAGGATGAGTGCGTCCTGGCGGCTGGCGAAGTAGACGGCGAGGTCGATGGTGAGGGCGCGGCCCACGGCGCCTTCGGCGAGGCGGGCGGCGAGGGCGCGGTCGTTGGGATTGAGTTCAGGGCGGCGCTGGGCGAGGAGGGACTCGAGATCGGCGGAGGGGATGGCGCCGAGGCGGTGAACAACGGCGCGGGAGCGGATGGTGGGGAGGAGCTCCTGCGGGTTCTCCGTGAGGAGGATGAGGGAGGTGTGCTCGGGCGGCTCTTCGAGGACTTTGAGGAGGCTGTTGGCTGCCTCTTTCATGAAGGCCGAGGAGGTGAAGATGGAGAAGGAACGCTTGGATTCGACGGGAGGACGGTAGTAGGCGACGTGGATGACCTGGCGGACCTGGCCGAGCTTGATGAGCAACTGCGGCGGGTCGGGGGGGACGATGAGCACGTCGGGGTGGGTCTGGATGAGGATGCGAGTATCTTTTTTGTCGGTTTCGCGGAGGTCGTCGCGGGCGGCGACTGCTTCGGCGACGAGATCGTCGAGATTTTGGGAGTCGGCGATGCGGGTGCAGCTGCGACAGAGGCCGCAGAAATCCGGGAGGCCGTCGGACTGATTGGGCTGAAGGCAGTTGACGGCTTTGGCGAGCATGAGGGCCAGAGTGTATTTGCCTGCGCCTTTGGGTCCGGCAAGGATGAGCGAATGGGGGAACCGCTCGGCGCGGATGGCCTCGCGCAGATGGGTGACGGTGGCCGCGTTGCCGAGGAATTCCTGGAAGCCCATGAAATGAGGATAGAGCATGGCGTGAAGAGTATGCTCATTGGCGAAGAAAAGCTGCGCGGGGCTGTGCAGCGAAACTGATTTGAATGGAGACTCGCGGGAATGAGATTGACGACGCTGTTGGCCTTAATGGTTGTTTTGGTTGCAGGCGGAGTTTATGCGCAGGGAACGACCGGGGCGCAGGATTTGCCGGGCAAGGGGCTGGCACAGCACGATTTTCTTTACGCGGGGGAGGCGCCGGATCGCAACATCTATATGGTGCGCGGGGGAAAGATTATTTGGAGCTATAGCGACCCGGCGGGCAAGGGCGAGATCAGCGACATGACGATGCTCTCGAACGGCAATATTCTGATTGCGCATCAGTTTGGACTGACCGAGATTACGAAGGACAAGAAGGTTGTGTGGAACTATGATCCGCCGGCAGGATTCGAGGTGCATACGGCAGTGCCGATCGGGAACGATAGAGTGCTCTATATCCAGAACGGTTCACCGGCGCTACTGCGGGTGGTGAACCTTGTGACGGGCGTAACGGAAAAAGAGACGGTGCTGAAGACGATGCTGCCGCCGAGCACGCATTTGCAGTTCAGGCGGGCGCGGCTGACCAGCGAGGGCACGCTGCTGGTGGCGCACATGGATTTGAGCAAGGTGGTTGAGTACGACGCGAACGGCAACGAGCTTTGGTCGTTTCCGGCGGACCATCCGTGGGGAGTTTCTCCGCTGGCGAACGGCAATGTGCTGATCACGGACAGGAAGGGAGTTCGTGAAGTGACGCGGCGCGGCGACTCGGTGTGGAGTTGGAGTCCAGCGGATACGCCAGGGTACAAGTTCTCGAATTTGCAGCAGGCTTGGCGGCTGCCGAATGGGAACACGGTGATCAACAACTGGGTGAACACGTTTGGCGTTAAGCAGGATTGGTCGGGTACGGTGCAGGTGATCGAGGTGACCCCTGACAAGCAGGTGGTGTGGGCACTGGAGTCGTGGAGTGAGCCGACGAACCTGGGGCCGGCTACGTCGATTCAGTTTCTGGATGAGGCCTCTGCGCCGGAGGATGTGCATTTTGGGGAGATCAAGTAGGGGTTGAGGAAAGAAGGCCACCAGAGGTGGCATCTGGGGCACTCAATTCATCCCTTCTGTTCGTTTAGGAGGATGCGTTCGGCGACGGCTTCTACGATTTGCTCGTGGATTTCGTCGATGCCGAGGTCGCCGGGGATGAGGACGACACGGTCGGGTTCGCGGGCGGCGATCTCGCGATATTTCTCCCAAACGCGGCGGTGGAAGGCGTCGTGTTCCTGCTCGAAGCGGTTTTCGTTGACGCCGGTTTGCGCTTCGTCGCGGGAGTTGCGGTGACGGGCGCGGGCGAGGGAGGCGTCGAGGGAGGGCAGGAGCAGGAGGGTGAGATCGGGCTGGAGGTTGCGGCAGACGAGGCTATGCATTTCGAGGACAACTGCGGAGCCGAGTTCGCGGCCACCGCCCTGGTAGGCCTCAGTGGAATCGGTGAATCGGTCGCAGAGGACAATTTTGCCGGCGTCGAGAGCAGGCTGAATGACTTCTGCGATGGCCTGGGCTCGGTCGCCAAACATGAGGGCCATCTCGGTCATGGGGTCAAGGGCGGTTGAGCGGGCGTCGAGCAGGATCTCGCGAACGCGGTCGCCGATGGGGGTTCCGCCGGGTTGGCGGGTGATGACGGGCTGGAGGCCGCGCTTCTCAAGCCAGGCCGCCAAACGCCTGATCTGGGTGGTTTTGCCGGAGCCGTCCAGGCCTTCGAGAGTGATAAAGAGACCGCGCGACATTTGGGTCAGTCTACCACTGTGACGAATGACGGAGACGGTGGCGGTTGCGTTGTGTTAAAAAGGGTTAATTTTCCAAATGATCCCGGAGTCGGACCTGCCGCGGCGGGCGCTCCACCTGGAGTTCAACGTGAAACCACGTTTCTTTGTGCTGTCCTTCTTCGCTTTTTTCGCAATTGCCCTGCTGCCGTGCGGCCGGCTCTACGCCCAGAACCTGACGCTGGAAGGGCAGACCGGCGGGTTTATAACGCCGACCGCTTATGTTGTGTACGGCGAAAAGGGACAAACCTTCTCGCACCCGGCCGTGGGTTTCCATTTCATCCGTGCGGCGACGGTCATCGGCGATATTGAGACTTTGAGCGTTACGGAGGGATTTCGCAACCGGGCGGAGGCCGGCTACTCGCGCAGTGTCCACGAATATGGAGAGCAGCCGACTGGTCCAAGCACGCCGCTCGGGTTGAGCAATCTGTGGAACTACTCGGGCATGAACATCTTTCATGGCAAGGTCGTGGCTTTCAAAGACGGACAGTTCGGCGCGTGGATGCCGGGAGTTGCGATTGGCGGCCTGCTCCGCACCGGCGACCACTTTGTCTCGGGCGCGGCCAACAAGACTTTGACGGGAACGGACAAGGCATACACCAACGGTGACGCGTACATTGCTGTCACCAAGACCTGGGCGAAACCTCCGGTGCCGTTTCTGCTAAACCTGGGCTGGAAGGCCACCAATGCCACGATCTTCGGGATCGGCGGCCAGAGTACGCGCTTTGGCGGGCGGTTCTTCGGCGGATTGGGGATCCCGCTGCCGATCGGGCATGGAATCGTAGCGGTACCCTCGGCGGGATTTACGCAGGAGCCGAAGACATCCGTGAACTTGAACACCCTGCTGAATGCGGCGCTCTATCAGTGCGAGCTTGCAAGCGCCTGCAATCCCGCGTCGTACCCGCTGATGAGCGGCCACATACCCACTACGCTGGACTACGCCGTGCGCATTACGCAGAGGGACAAGCCGCACTTTGCGATTGACGTTGGCATCGGCCAGGTGGCAGGGAACATCGGTTCCATTTATGTCGGAAACCCGGCATTCAACCCTTCGATCCCCGCAAACGGACCGCCCGTTGTTACTATGCCTGTGAATCTACAGGCGCGCGCTGTGTTGGGCTTCGGGCTTAGTTACAGGTATTAGAAAGAGTATTCGGGGCGGTCGCATTAATGGGGTGAACCGGGGGAGGCCGGACAGTCGAGAGATTGGACATCGGAAACAGAGGAGACCCGCGGTTCACAGTCTGTTAGGAAACTCGCAAAGGACGGAGCTTTTCGGCCAGGATTCTTAGCAGGGGCCCGCTTTCATTTGGCGATGGTTAGGGCCTGGCTGAAGAGACTGTAACGAAACTGCGTGTAGTGGCTGAAGTTCTTTTCTTTTGCCCGCTGACGCGGGCTGGGATGTTTTGACATTTCCGCAACCCCAGTCTGGCGACTGGGGCTACCCTATGCCGCCCGCTGACGCGGGCTGAAAGCGATTCAATGCCTTTCAAACTCAAGCTCGCCGAGCGGTTTGGTACCAGCCTTTGAGATGCGGGTCTTAGTTTTCTTGCATCAGTGGATGGCTGGCGGTGCGCACACTGGATACCGGTACCCCGGTGGGATCTCCGGGAAGAATTCGGTTGCACAAGGCGGCAAGAATCGGCCAAACTTGTCGCCGGGCTGATTTTTTGAGCAACTAGCCGCGAGAACCTGTGTTCGATTGGAAAGACCCAAATCACCCGGGCAGCCGAGGGACACTCAAACCTTCCCCCTCCCCCGGTTCAAGGAGAAGCACAATGCACCTTCCCTCAAGATTACGCAGTCTGATTCTTGCTGTTTCAATCGTGACGCCGCTGATGACAATGCCGGCGACACAAGCACACGCCGGCGTTTTTATTTCCGTGGGCATTGCGCCGCCAGTGCTGCCCGTTTATGTGCAGCCGCCGTTGCCGGCGCCGGGCTTTATTTGGACGCCTGGGTACTGGGCGTACGGGGATGCGGGATACTATTGGGTTCCCGGAGTGTGGGTGGCGCCGCCGCGAGTGGGAGTCCTGTGGACGCCGGGCTACTGGGGATTCGGAGGTGGACTCTATGCGTGGCATCCGGGGTACTGGGGACCGCATGTTGGGTTCTACGGCGGGGTTAACTACGGGTTCGGCTACGGCGGCATCGGCTTCTTTGGCGGGGAGTGGCGCGGAGGCGTGTTTGCGTACAACCGGGCGGTGGCGAACTTTGGCGGGGTCCATGTGACCAACGTGTACGAAGATCGCACGGTGATTGAGCACAACACGATTGTGAATGCGAATCATGTGAGCTACAACGGCGGCGGCGGGATCTCTGCGCGGCCTTCGCCGATGGAGATGCAGGCTGCACAAGAGAATCATATGCAGCCTACGTCGAACCAGATGCAGCATGAGAGCATCGCGGCGCAGGATCGCGGGCAGCTTGCGTCGGTGAACCATGGGCGGCCGGGAACGATGGCAGCCTCGAATATCAATGGGTATCACCAGACGGCGCTGCAGCACGCGCAGTCGCAGCCGATTTCATCGGCAGACCGCGAAGCCGGCAGCCACTACAACCCCAACAACCGCGAGGCGAACCAGGATCAGCGCATTGCAAACGGGGAGCGCACCGGGCAGATGACCTCGGGCGAGGCGGCGCGGGCGGATCGGACGCAATCGGCGATTGATCAGCAGGTGCATAACGATCGAGTGGCGAATGGCGGCAAGCTGACGGGACAGGAGCGGCAGCAGATTAACCAGGAGCAAAATTCGGCGAGCCGGCAAATTTACAACGAGAAACACAATGGAAACACGGTGCAGCCGAACGAGGTAAACAACCGCGAAGCGAACCAGCAGCAGCGCACGGCGCAGGGTTTGCGCAGCGGGGAGATGACCTCAGGCGAGGCGTCGCGTACGAATGCCAACCAGGCGGCGCTGGATCAGCAGGTGCACAACGAGCGCGTGGCGAACGGTGGGAAACTGACCGGGCAGGAGAGGGCGCAGGCGAATCGCCAGGAGAACAAAAACAGCCGGCAGATCTACAACGAGAAGCACAATGGGAACACGGCGAAGGGCGCACCGAAGGGCCGGGATCGGTAGAACGAAACTGAACAAGCTCGGGGGGCGGGAAGGGCTGGCAGCGACGCCAGCCCTTCTTGTTTTGGAGCGCAACTCAGTGTAGGCGGCGGGACGAAGCAACTAATGGAAGCTGGAGGGGTTCTAAAGGTAGTAGCTTTAGCAGATTGACCAATTTGACCGAAAGCGCAGAGGTTACACGGTGTCTAAATCGTAGCCAATTGCGCTGAAGGGTCACTTTTTGCCTCTGGATGGATTCTCACTTGACCACGCAGGGGTCGTGAATGAAGATTCATACGATCCGCGTTTAACTCGCCGGGCCTTTCTTTGAGGGATGGGGTCAAGATCCTTTGACGGGCCGGGCATGAAAGTTCTGGAGGTAATTCCCATGAAGATTTTTCGTAGGGCGCGCCTGATGCTTTTGGCGCTGCTGGTGAGTTTGATTCCCGCTTCATCGTTTGCCGGTGTTTTTATCAGCGTAGGTTTTGCGCCGCCGATATTGCCGGTGTATGTTCAGCCGCCGTGCCCGGAGCCGGGGCTGATGTGGTCGCCCGGATATTGGGCATACGGGGATGACGGTTATTTCTGGGTTCCCGGGACATGGGTTCCCGTGCCGTATGAGGGCGCGCTGTGGACGCCTCCCTATTGGGGTTGGCAAGGTGGCCTCTACATGTTCCACCCGGGCTATTGGGGGCCTCACGTGGGCTACTACGGCGGCGTGAACTATGGGTTCGGGTACATGGGCATCGGATTTGTCGGCATGTGGCGCGGGCACGATTTTGTGTATAACACCGCGGTGATGCACGTGGACGAGAGATTTGTTCACACCACCTATGTGGATCGCACGATTGTGCAGCAAAACACGATTGTGAACGACAGGCGAGTGGCCTTCAGGGGCGGTCCAGGCGGCATCAATCATCCGCCTGCGCCGGAGGAGCGGGTTGCCGAGCGCGATCAGCACGTGGGCGCGACGACGTTCCAGCAATCGCATGTGTCGGCGGCCATGTCGGATAGGTCTTCATTTGCGAAGAACAATGGCGGACGCCCGAGCAATGTGGCTGAGCAGAGGCCGTTGGGAAATTCAACGGCGGGGCAGGGACGCGGGAACTACAACCCTTCGAATGCGGGCAATGCGCAGTCGAAGACTTACAATGCTTCGCATTCGAATACGGGCAATGCGCCGGAACGAGCTGCGCCGCAGTCGCGTCCTGCGCCGGAATTCAGGCAAGTACCGCAACAGCAACCTCAGGTGCGGTCGATGACTCAAGGGCAGCCGCGGCCTGCGCCGCAGGCTCAGCAACGTCCGGCGCCTCAGGGGCAGACTCATGCTGCGCCGCCCCAGCACCAGAACGGCGGACAGCCACATGGCGAATCGAAAGAACACGAGCATTGAGGATTGATTGCTGACGGAAATTCACCAAGGCCCACGGAATGCCGTGGGCTTTGGTGCGTCAGGCGGGAGCGATTTCGGTCCCGGCGATTTCGAGGCCAACGATTTCGACTTCGAGGCCGCCAAAGTCGGGGTGATCGTTCTCGCGGATGCGATAGACGAGATCGATGACGCTGCCTGCTTTGAGGGCGAGTTCGATGGCGCGGCCGGCGAGGTCCCATCCGACGGCGCGCATGGTGGCGCTTGAACCGGATTGAGCTTGGGAAGTGGACGACTCGTGTGCCAGCTCCAACCGCAGGTGGCGCTCTTTCATGAAGCGCGGCGCTGCTATGAGGCGCACACGGCGCGCGACAAACAGGGGCTCGGGATTGCCGTGGCCGAGTGGTTCGAGCTTGCGGAGCCAACCGGCGAGGACCGGCGTGATTCGATCGAGGGGTAGCTCGGCGTGAATGCGGAGGAGGCGCTCGGGCAGGCGGGCGGCGAGATGTTCTTCCGCATACAAGCGCAGGCGTCGTTTGAGCTCGGGGAGCGCGTCGGCGGGCATGGCGAATCCGATGGCGAAGGCGTGGCCGCCGAAGCGGGTGAAGAGATCCGCGCAGCTTTCGATGGCGTTGAGAAGCTGGAATCCGTCGACGGAGCGGCCAGAGCCGTGAGCCACGCCTTCTTCCACGCTAACGACTATGGCCGGCTTGGCGGTGCGTTCGACAACGCGCGAGGCGAGGATGCCGATGACGCCGCGATGCCAGCCTTCACCGTCGATGACGAGAAGGCGGTCAGTGGCCAGATCGGGTTCGGTTGCGAGGCGTTTTTCAATCACGCTTAGAGCGGAGGCCTCGGCGTCGCGGCGCTCACGATTGAGGCGTTCGAGTTTGGTAGCCAGCTCGACGGCGCGGTGCGAGTCGCGGGTGCAGAAGAGCTCGATGACCTCAGAGGCGACGTCCATGCGGCCGGCGGCGTTGATTCGGGGTGCGAGGCGGAAGGCTACATCGAAGCCGGTGATTTGTTTGGTGGCGGGGTCGAGGGCGGCAGCGGCGAAGAGCGCGCGGAGACCGGCGCCGGCGGGACGGCGCAATTCGCGCAAGCCCAGGGCGGCGATGACGCGGTTCTCGCCTTGGAGCGGAACGGCGTCGGCGATGGTGGCAATGGCTGCCATTTTGAGGAAGCTGGGCACGGTTTTTTCGCGGGTGCGCGCGAGATCGCGGCGCTCGAGGACTGCTTGGGCTAGCTTGAGGGCGATGGCTGCACCGCAGAGGGATTTCTCCGGATAGCCGCAGCCTGCCTGATTGGGATTGAGGATGGCGAGCGCGACGGGCACTGTGTCATCCGCTTTTGTGAGGTGATGATCGGTGATGATGAGGTCGAGGCCGAGCGTGCGGGCGGTCTCGGCTTCGGCGAAAGCTCTCATGCCGGTATCGACTGTGATGACGAGGCGGACACCTTCGGCATACGCGGCCTCAAGCACGCTGGACTGCAGGCCGTATCCCTCACGAAGGCGATGGGGCACATGGAAGCGCGCTTCGCCGCCGAGCATTTCAATGGCGGTTTTGAGAAGGACGACGGCGGTGGTGCCGTCGACGTCGTAGTCGCCATAGAGCAGGACGGGTTCGCGGGCTGCGATGGCGCGCTCGAGGCGCTCGACGGCGGTGGCCATGCCGAGCATGAGAAATGGATCGTTGAGTTGAGCGGGTTCGGGGTTGAGAAAGGCGTGGGCTTCGCTTGCCTCGGTGATGCCGCGACTGACTAGAACTTCAGCGAGGACCTGGGGCAGGCGGGCGTCTTTCGCGAGGGCTTCGGCCGCGGCGAAGTTAGTTGGAGTGAGGGTCCAACGCTGGGGAGGAAGTTTGCGCGGCGGCGAAGAGGCGGATGGTAGCGTGGTGCGAGGAGGGATGGCGGGAGTAGCCCCGGCAAGGGTGACTGGGGTGGTCACGCGGGGCTACTCGTCCTCGTCGTCTTCGTGCGAGTGCGCGTCGTCGATCACGATGTCCTGGAAGGCTTCAATATCTTCAAGCAGAGTTTGGAAGCGCTCATACCACTCGGTGGTGGTTTCGTGGAGAAAGACAAGTCCCTGATAGACGAAGCCGAGCTGGATGTAGCCGAGCATTCCAGCATACTTGCGCAGCAACTTGGCTTCGACGAGTTCGGTGGCCTCTTCATCGGGGAAGTTCATTTCTCCGGCTTCGTCGATGAGGGCGTCGAGCTCTTCGCGCTCGAGCGTCATCTCGCTGAAGGTGACGAAGGGCGCGCCGACATGCTTGGCCATCTCGACAAAGTCTTTCCATGAGTCTGGATTGTCCTGGCCTTCCCACACGATGGAGGGGATGTCGTCGGTGACGTATCCGGGCAGGCGATGCAGACCGTGGCCCTCGATGAAGGCCACCATGTCGTCTTTGAGCGGGAGGAGATTTTCTGAACTCATAGTCAAGCATCCATTCTCTCAGATTCAGGCGGGTGGGCAGGGAGGGAATGTGGAAAGCTCGCGGAGCAGGAGGGATTGCTCCCGCGTGTTGAAATCGCCGGGGAGGTGAGCCCGGCATGTGGGTTTAGTCTTGTAGGTATCGCATTCTGGAGGATTACTGCTTGCCTAGTTTTGAACGCCACGTCTTTGTTTGCCACAACTCGCGCCCGGCCGACGCACCGCGGCCCTCTTGCACAACCGATGGAAAGAGCGATCTGCACACTCGGCTGCAGCAACTGTCAAAGGATGCGGGTTTGGGCGGCAGAGTGCGGATTAATAAATCCGGTTGCCTGGACCAGTGCGAACACGGACCGATGGTGGTGATCTACCCGGAGGCTGTTTGGTATGGGAACGTGCGCCCGGAAGATGCCGCGGAGATTGTGGAAGAGCACCTGGTGGGCGGACGTCCAGTGGAGCGGCTGCGTATAGCCGAAGAATGTCTAAATACAAAAACCTGCCCGCATCGCGACTAGTGCGTGGGCGCGGGCAAAGAGGAGCTTAGATTTATGGAACGCGATGTACTTTCAAAGATTCAGCGCAGGGAGTTTCTGAAGGCTGCGGGAGCGGCAACGGTTTTGAGCATGACGGGCAAGGGGTTTGCCGAGGCGGGGGAGCGGATTCCGATTCTCATCGACGGCGGCGATCCGGTTGCGAGCAGCCCGGCGGTGAAGCGAGCGGCGGAACGCCTGCAAAAAGCGCTTGCGGGCAAAGGGGTGAAGTGCGCGGTTGTGCAGTCGGTGGAAGAGGCGAGTGGGGCCGCGTTTTGCGTTGTGGTGGCGACAGCCGGTTCGGGTTTGACGAAAGGCTTTCAAAAGGCGACGGCGGAGATGACGGCGGCGGAGAGTGTGCGGCTGGCGCCGGGACATTTTGAAGGCATTCCCGCGACGCTGATCTCCGGGATGGATGAGCTTGGGCTGGTATACGGGTTGCTGGAGCTTGCGGAGCGCGTGGAGTCTGGCGCGGGATTGCATTTGGCGGAGGCGATTGAAGAAAGGCCGGCGAACGCGGTGCGCTGCGTGAGCCGGTATTTTTGCAGCGAGCTTGAGGACAAGTCGTGGTACTACGACAAGGATTTCTGGCGCGGCTATCTGGATGCGCTGGTCGCGGCGCGGTTCAATCGGTTCTGCCTTGCGTATGGGCTTGAGTACGATTTTCCGCGAGGCGTGACGGACGATTATCTCCACCTGCCTTATCCATACCTTGTGGAAGTTCCTGGGTATGAGGGCGTGCGAGTAATGCAACTCGCGGACCCGGAGGGGAAGACGCTGGCGGCGCCCGTTCCGCTGAGCATGGAGGAGCGGGAGAAGAATTTTGAGATGCTGCGGTTCATTTCCGCGGAGACGGGTGCGCGCGGGCTGCATTTTCAGTTGGGCATCTGGACGCACGCTTACGAATGGACGGCGAGCCCGCATGCGTATCACCACATCGATGGGCTGACGCCGGAGACGCATGCGGCCTATTGCCGCGATGCGCTGGCAATTCTATTGAAGGAGTGCCCGGAGATTCAGGGACTCACGATGCGGGTGCACGGGGAGAGCGGGATTCCGGAGGGAAGTTATCCATTCTGGAAGACGCTGTTTGAAGCCATCTCGGGTTGCGGGCGGAAGATCGAAATCGACATGCATGCCAAGGGTGTGAACACGACGATGATCGATATCGCGGTGGCGACAGGGATGCCGGTGAAGCTGGGCGCAAAGTACTCGGCGGAACAACAGAGCCTGGGCTACCACCAGGCGGACATTCGCGCATTGGAGATTCCGAAGCCGGGGCACGAAGGAGAGGGGCCGTTCAGCTTGAGCTCCGGGGCGCGCTCGTTTACGCGGTATGGGTACGCGGACTTTTTGGAGGAGGGGGCACGGTACAAGGTGGTTTTCCGTCTGTGGCCGGGAACGCAGCGGCATTTGCTGTCTGCCGATCCTGAGATGGCGGCGGCCTACGGGAGGACGGCGCATTTCTGCGGGAGTGCCGGCATTGACCTGATGGAGCCGCTGACGTTCAAGGGACGCGAGGGTTCGGGCCATGCGGGCGGGCGCTGCGCGTATGCGGATGCGGCGCTGACGCCGAAGTACGATTGGGAAAAGTTTGCATACTACTATCGCGTGTGGGGCCGCAAGCTCTACAACCCCGAGGCAGAGGTTGAGATTTCGCGACGGTATTTGAGGGGTGGTTTTGGGCTTGGGGCAACGGCGGTGGAAGCCGCACTGGCGAATGCGAGCCGGATGCTGCCGCTGGTGACTTCGGCGCATCTTTGCTCGGCGTCGAATCACTCCTACTGGCCGGAGATCAACGAGAGCATGCCGATTGTACTGGGAGGAGAGCGCTCGCCCTATAGCGACACGCCGGAGCCGCGTTGCTTTGGGACGGTGAGCCCGCTTGACCCGCAGATTTTTTCAACGGTGGTGGAGTCTACGAAGGATTTGCTGGCGGGCAAGCCGAACGCGAAGTATTCGCCGATTGAGGTAGCGCAGTGGCTGGAGGAGATGGCGGCGGCATCGAGCCGGGCGCTGGTGGCGGCGCGGGCGAAGGTAAGGTCGCGGACTTCGCCCGAGTTCCGCCGGATTGAAGAAGACGTTCTGATCATGATCGGGGTGGGCAACTATTTCGCGGCCAAGATGCGGAGCGCTGTGCTGTACGAGATCTTCGAGCAGACAGGGAATCAGCAGGCGGGCACACTGGCGCTGGCTGAATACAAGAAGGCGCGCGAAGCCTGGGCGAAGATGGCGGAACGCGCGGGGAAGGTTTATAGCGCCGATGTGTCTTACGGCAATGTTCCGGGGCGGCGCGGGAGTTGGAGCGATCGACTGGTGGGCATCGATAAAGACCTGGAAGCGATGCAGGAGAAGTTGAAAGGCGCGCCTGCGGCGACCGGGTCTGCGATAGATGCCGAGCGGGCGATTCGTGTTGCGACGGGGGTAGTGAGGCGCAATTCGGTTGAGTGCAAACATACGGCACCGGGGAGCTTTCAAGCCGGAAAGCCGCTCGTGCTGAATTTGGCTGTGCTGGCCAATTCGGCGGTGCTCCATTACCGTCACGTGAACCAGGGAGAACGCTGGTTGGCCACAGAGATGGAGTTGGGCATCAACGGTTATACAGCCGAGATTCCGGGAGATTACTCGGACTCGGCGTATCCGTTGCAGTATTACTTTGAGCTGCGCGCGAAGGCGGGCGAGGCATGGCTTTATCCGGCGTTCAATGCGACGTTGTCGAATCAGCCTTACTACGCGCTGATGAGAGCGAATCTATGAGACCATGCCTGGTCCGCCAGGGGGGGGCGCGCGGCGCCTTGCGTCGATAAAGAGAGGACTGCAAAGACCTGCGCGCCCTTTTGCGGAGGCGTCAGGAAGGTTTGGTGGATGTGGTATGCACGATGTGAATCTCCGTCTTGCCCTCGTTCTCCGACGTTCCCCTGGTGATGGTGACGACGACAGACTCTTGTGGGCTCTTGTTGACGGTGAGGACTGTGCCGTCGGAAGAGTCGATGACAGCAGCATCGCTGCCAAACCTGGTTTTGTAAAAGTTGAGGACCTGGTCCTTTGAGTCGCCGGTGATATAGACGGCTGAGACCATTGAACCGGTCGGCAGGGTCATCCTCATGCTTCCTTTTCCTGTCGTGGCGCTGGGATAGACGTCTGTTCCGAGGTCGGAGGCACTGTAGGTCTCGGAGGTATTTGCGGTGAGCGTGCCGCCGGGGGTGTGCACGGTGACATCTGAGCCGGAGCCGGAGACGTGGACGGCATGGGCTACTCGCCAGACGAAGAACCCGAAGGCTCCAGCCCCAAGAATGCCGAGTCCGATGAAGACGGCGAGGACAATGAGGACGATCTTGAGCGCGCTGCTTCCGGAATTTGGCGGTGCAGCGACGGGTTGCGCGGGCGCGGCGACAGGCGCCGATGCGGCTACAGGAGCGCCGCAGGCATTGCAGGATTGAGCGTCGGGGGACAATGCAACTCCACATTTAGAACAGAAGCTGGCCACGATGATCTCCTTCTTGTTGTGACGTTGATCCGGCAGTTGAGAGGAGGGTTTTCCGGATAGGACAATATACCTCAAAATGAGCGGCTAAGTCCCTCTTTTTCATTCGCTTTCAATGAAGAGAATTGGTCCGGGCAGGAGTTTACGCGCAATGCATGTGGGAGCGGGCGCCAATTTGAGGATCTGTCCCGGCGCCGAGGCGGGAGGGGCGATGGCGGGCGACGGCGTCGATGTACCTTCGATTCATCGCCGGGCGGGAGGGATGATGTGTACAGGCTGCGGTCCAATGCGGTATCCTGAGCCTTAGCCCATGATTTTTTCACGAGATTACATAGGGTATCTGGCCCGCCGCACGGTCAAGCACCTCATCGACGCGAAGATGATCACCACCAGCGACTTGAAGGTGACGGAGGCGCGCGTGGGCGAGGGCCTGATCGACGAACTTTCACTGGAAGACCGCATCAACGAGGAGGTCCGGGTGATTCTGGAAGCCTACTCGGACGAGATGCGGAAATCGGGCGCGCAGTATGCGGAGATGTTCAAGAAGGTGAAGACCGAGCTGGCGAAGAAGTACAAGGCGGTGCTATGAGGATCAGCCCCGACAAGTTGAACAAGCTGGCTCACACGGTTGCCGACACGCTGGCGGAGATCGATCAGGTTGGCTTTCTTGAAGACCGCAATACCATTCGGCAAGAGGCGCGCAAGGCGCTGACTGCCTTGCTGACAGACGAGGCCCGGATCGACACGGCGGCGCGACTGAAGATCGCGAACCAACGCAAGATCATCCAAGAGGGCTCGCAGGAGTGGGAGATTCTGTACCGCAAGTACTACAACGACGAAGTGCGCAAACTGGGTATCTAAAAAGGGCTTGGTAGGCGGGCGTAAGGTGCGGCAGAGGGGCCGTTTGTCTTTGGCAGCCGGTGGATTTTTTGTTAGATTAGGAGAGTGGCCGGCGACGGCTACCCCGCAAAAATGTGGCGCTATCGTCTAGGGGTTAGGACGTGAGATTCTCAATCTTAAAACCCGGGTTCAATTCCCGGTAGCGCTACCAGAGATCTGACGCTAAAGCCCGCTCAAGTGAGCGGGCTTTTGTTTGGGCGAAAAGGGGAATCGCGGGAACCGTTACTGCCGTGACGCGCAATCTGGAGCTTTCGGGTTGCTTTGGGAAGAATTCAGGATTTGCTGAAGGGGCGTCCCTTTACGATGCCAACACCTTCACGAATGGTGACAAGCTGACCGGCGGTGAGTGCGGGGAACTTCGCGACAAGCCCCAGGGGCCAATGGACCTCAATGTCGACGGTTGCCGCGGCGCCGAGACCGAAATGCAGACGGGGATCGCTGGCGGAAAGATAACTGGATTGACTCAGAACTTCCTGCACTTGCACCTTGCCGCTGTAGCGAGCCAGGACACGCGCCCCGATGGCGCTGCGGTTGCTCTTTACTCCTTCAAGACGGATCTTGATCCAGCGGTTGCCGGCGGGAGCGTCGTTGCGCAACAAGGACGGCGGCTCATTCACGTTCATGATGAGGGCATCCATGTCGCCGTCGTTGTCGAAGTCGCCAAAGGCCAGGCCGCGGCCGCAGTGGCTGGCAAGGATACCGGGACCGGCCTCAGGACCTAACTCGGTGAAGGCGCCGTCGCCCCGATTGCGAAAGAGGAGGCAGGGCGTGCGCAGAGCGTATTTGGGCGAAAGGCGATCGAGCTCAGGATAGACGGAACCGGTGGAGATGAGAATGTCCGGGTAGCCGTCATTGTCGAAATCGACCAGGCCTGCGCCGAAGCAGGTGTAACGGGTTTCGTTGTTGAGACCAGCCTGAGTTGTCAGATCGTCGAAATTACCTTTGCCGTCGTTGCTGTAGATGCCCAAGGCCTGATCCTGAATGTGGGTCTTGACGAGATCTGTGTGGCCGTTCAGTTTGTAGTCGCCGACACCGACGCCCATGCCGCTCATCTGACGTCCGTCGGCGCTGAGCGCGATGCCGCGCATCAAGCCCTCTTCGCGAAAAGTCCCGTCATGGTTGTTCATCAGCATCAAGGACGGCGTGGAGTCGCAGGCGACGAAGATATCCGGCCATCCGTCCTCATCGGCATCGAAGCTGACCGCGGTGAGGCAGTACGATCCGCGGAACCCTTCGACGCCGGACTCCATCGAGACGTCGGT
>Ga0181535_10001536_pt1 | contig 30025 bp, 32 predicted proteins | sample PEATcosm2014_Bin_44_FD_119774 | JGI IMG/M metagenome (GOLD analysis project Ga0181535, IMG submission 119774) | Peatland microbial communities from MTU Mesocosm Facility, Houghton, MI, USA - PEATcosm2014_Bin17_30_metaG | ecosystem: Environmental > Terrestrial > Soil > Wetlands > Peat | place... | reverse complement strand
CCACCGGCTCGCTTACGTTTCATTCCTTTCCTTGGAGTTTTGTCGTGAATCTTGATCCATCCGCGTTCCTGGCCAACCCGGACCTCATCCAGGCGCTGCGCAAGCAATCCACAGAGGTTCTTTGCCCCGAAGACCGCGTCCTTTTCCGCCAGGGAGATGATCCGTGTGGCCTTTACATCCTCCTCAAGGGCAAAGTAACCCTGACGATGACATCCCCAGCCGGCAAATCGATCCTTTCAGCTCATGCAGCCGAGGGTTCGCTGCTTGGCCTACCCGGACTTATCGGCAACGAGCCTTATACCCTGACCGCAAAAGCCCATGGCGGCGCGGAATTAAGCTTTGTCTCCCGCGATCAGTTCACCGTTCTCATGCAAAACGACCCACTCCTCGCGCTCACCGTGTTGCAGGTACTGGCTGCAGAAGTCCGCTCCGCCCGCAATGCCATTTTGCACCGCTGATTCGGGCTGGCACCCGGGTTTGCCCGGCCATTGACTCTCCCCCGGTGATCCTGCGAGACTCAGCCAGATGCAATATCGCGGAAAACTTGAATTTGCCGAAGAGCGGAAGATCCGCGAGCGCAACACCGGAATCTATCGGCTCTGCCACTGGCCCATCTGGATCTGGGTCTTTTTCCTCACCCCCGGCCCTCTTACCTTTTCGCTATTTGCCCACGGATTTCATGGCGGCAATTGGATCTGGCTGGCCGCCGTGCTCATGGGTACCGGCATTGCCGGGCTCAACGGTCAGTTGCCGGGCACTGAAGCACGCCCCTACATTCTGCGTTTTGACGAGGACAGGCCGAATCCCCTGTATCGCAAGGTCTGCTACACGTTCGCATGGAACGCAGCCATCAACTTTGCATTGCTCAATCTCGTAGGCATCATCATCAACGCCTTTACCGGCGTTTGGTATATGCAGCAGATTTACAACTACGCCTACTTCCCTGTCTGCGCCGTTGTGCTGTTCCTCGGCGCCATTGGCAAACTGCCCCGTGTAGGCGCATCCACCAAAACTGAGGGCACTGAACGCCGCTACTTCTACAGCACCGTCTGGGCTGTCACCGCCAGCCAGACCGTTTTGCTTGTTCTGTGGAAGACGCTGCCTCACAACCATGCATGTGACATCGTCAAGCTTGTCGTCTATGTCGGCGCACTGATATTCATGGGCCTGCTTGGAGCCAGCGGCAAACTCTACCGCACGCGCCCCATTGTTCCCGGCGAAGTGATGATCTCGGACTAGAGATTTCATTGCACACTCAGAAACAGGCCACTGCCACATGGCAGGCGGTCTGAAAGCCACTCGACGTCTCCATAGTTCGCGAGCGCACCCTCCCCGACCGCAGATGGTAAACTCACCTTCGGTATGCTCCTTGCAACCCTGCTCATCGCGGTAGCCGCTTACCTGCTCGGGTCCATCCCTACCGGATACCTGCTGGTCCGCTTCTTCCGCCATCAGGACATCCGATCCATCGGCAGCGGAAACATCGGCGCAACCAACGTTCTTCGTTCCGGCGGCAAGGCCCTCGGCGCCGCGACCTTCTTGATCGACGTGCTCAAGGGCTGCGCCGCAGTCTACCTCGGCCGCCTCGCCGCCATCACCCTCATTGCCCATGGCACGCCGATCGAATCCATCCGCAACTTCGAGGCCCTCGCCGCCCTCTGTGCCGTCCTCGGCCACATGTTTCCGCCCTGGCTTCGTTTCCAGGGCGGAAAAGGCGTTTCCACCGGCTTTGGCGTCTTCCTGTTCGCCGCCCCGCTCGCCGCGCTCGCCGCCATTACCGTTTTCTTCCTCACAATCTTCGTCACCCGCTACGTCTCGCTGGGCTCCATACTCGGTGCCGCCAGCTTTCCCGTCTTCGCCTGGCTACTTGTCCACGGAGACCGCCCGCCCTTCTTCATCGCCGTCCAATTCATGGTCGCCCTGCTCATCATCGCCAAGCATACCCCTAACATCCGCCGTCTTCTCACCGGCAAAGAATCCCGCTTTGGAGCTACTAAACAGAAGGCGGAGCCCGCATGAGCCGCATTGTCGTTCTAGGTTCCGGTGCATGGGGAACTGCCCTCGCACTCTCGCTTCACCGGCGCGGCGGTCACCGGATTACCCTCTGGGCTCACAGCCCTGACGCCGCCGTCGAAATCGCCGAACCCCGGGAGAACATCCTCTTTCTTCCTGGCTTTCACATACCGGAAGAGATCGCGATCACTGGTAGCGAGGGCGCCGTCGCCGATGCTGAGATCATCCTTTCCGTCGTCCCCTCAGAATTCCTGCGGCCCACACTCGCGCGTCTCGGCCCGCACCTTCAATCCGGCCAAATCATCGTCTCCGCCACCAAGGGCGTTGAAGACCAGACATTTCTGCGCATGACCGAGGTCATCGCTTCCGGCCTTCCGCAAAATAAATCCGGCCGGCCTGCGCTCGATCTGGCTATCGGCGCACTCAGCGGTCCAACCTTCGCTCTTGAAGTTGCCCAGGCGCTGCCCACAGCCATCACCGTCGCCTTCAGCGACTCTGCAATCGCCGCCCGCATCCAGGCGGAATTCTCTTCTGAGACTCTGCGCCTCTATACCAGCACCGACATCATCGGCGTGGAGCTTGGCGGAGCTCTCAAGAACGTCATCGCCATCGCCGCGGGAATCGCTGCCGGGGTGGGCCTGGGCCACAACTCCGCGGCTGCTCTCATGACTAGAGGAATCGCTGAAATCACTCGTCTTGCCATTGCCTGCGGGGGACGCCGCGAAACCCTCGCCGGCCTTTCTGGCGCAGGCGACCTCGTCCTCACCTGCACCGGATCCCTCAGCCGCAACAGAACTGTTGGCCAGGCGCTGGGCCAGGGCCGAAACCTGTCTGAAATCCTTGAGAGCCTGGGCGGAAAAGTGGCCGAAGGCGTCCGCACCACCCGCGCTGCTCTCGGCCTTGCTCGCAAACATAACATCGAGATGCCGATCACCGAACAAATGGAGCTCATTCTCGATGAAGGCAAGGACCCGCGCGAAGCCATTCGCGAACTCATGCTGCGCCCAGGAAGAGACGAGCGCTAGAGGCTATTTACTGCCTTGATACCTTGATCGCTTCGTGGTGTACAAAACTAACCAGTTTTCCTGCGCCCCCGTGCACATCATAAGGAAGGTGGGCTTCGCTGCCAGGCTGAGACTCCTGCACCACCCTGCCGGCAACCTGATTCCCAGGAAAAGGAGAATGCTATGCACGGTATGCTGTCGGACACAAACCTCATCGTAGGCGCGTTCATCCTCATTCTTGCCCTGATTGCTGCTGCGGCCTCGTTTCTCGATCGCAACGCGCTCAATCCCATGCGGATCACTGTAGCGTCCAGTGATTCCCAGGACTCCGCTTCTCCTGAATCCGAATAAGTCTTTCTTTTCCGGCAGCTCTTGAATAGGAAGAACGAGAATGTCTCGGCAGGAAGTCTGCGCAAAAAAGCCACTTGAATACTTAGAAATCACATCGCAACGATGCTGATCAGTTTTGGTCAGCGCCCCCAAGAATTGCTGCTTAAGATCGATTGCATTGGCCCTCCCCCGGCCGCGGTTTTCCACCATCAACTGCCATTTGTTGCGGGCATTCGCACAGGAGAACTCAATGCAATTTCATTTCAATGGAATGTATTACAGCTTCACAACCACGCAGATCATCGTCGCGGCATTTGTTCTTGTCACCGTTGTTGGCATCGCTGTAGCCGCATACGTTGAACATCGCAGAACCAAAACGCTGGCGCTGCGCAATCGCTTCGGCTCAGAATACGACCGCGCCGTAGTGAGTCACGGCTCAAAGCGTGAGGCCGAGGCAAAACTCACAGACCGCCAAACCCACGTCAAGACCCTCGAAATCCGCGACCTCGGCATTGCCGAACGGGAGCGCTTTATCACCGAGTGGCACACCGTTCAAGCCCGATTTGTCGATCACCCCAGATCTGCCGTCACCGAAGCCGACGACCTCATCAACGCAATCCTCGAGGCGCGCGGGTATCCCCAGGTCACATTCGAACAGCGGGCCGCGGATGTCTCTGTAACCTATCCCCGCGTCATGGAAAACTACCGCCTTGCCCACGGAATTGCCTATCGACTCGGCAAGGAAGAGGCCTCAACTGAAGAGCTTCGCACTGCAATGATCCAGTACCGCGCAGTCTTCGATGAGTTGGCGGAGCCATTCAAGCCAACCGTGCAGAAATCCGCGGCCTGACTCCAAGGGCTGCAATCCTGGAACGAAGCTGGTCCGCCTCCCAGGCGGGCCCACCGCTCCTGAAAGGATTCCCGGTTCTCACCCCGCCTTTTGAGAACCGGGTTTCCATTTTTTGGGCTTCTGCAATCATTCAAATAAACAGCGTTGTCGCGCCCTCGCCGCGGCCACTCGCGCCCAGGTGGGATACTCTTGTCAGCTACCTTGCTGAACTGCCCCCTCGGAGGTCCCCATGAACCCCACCCGCCGTCATGCCCTCGCTGCAATCGCTGGTGTCGCCGCCACATCTCTCACGCGCAGCCAGGCCCAAAAGCCCGGAACCGATGGCAACAAGTTCCGCACTTCCATCCACTACGAGCTCGACTTCCATGCCAGCCCACAACTCTTTTACCAGACCATCCTCGACCAGAAACTGTTCGCGGCATTCACCGGCATGGCCGCCACCATCGATTCCGCTCCCGGCGGAGCCTTCAGCATGTTTGGGAGCATGATCGCCGGCCGCAACATCGAGCTGATTCAAAGCCAGCGCATTGTCCAGGCCTGGCGGCCGACTCACTGGGACCCAGGCGTGTATTCAGTTGTCCACTTCGAACTTGCCCCGCGCGACAGCGGAACCGCTCTGGACTTCCATCACACCGGCTTCCCCCAGGGCGACTACGACTCGCTTGACGACGGCTGGCACAGCCACTACTGGGATCCGCTCAAGAAGTTCTTCGCTTAGGAAAATCGCACCAGAAACACAAAGAGCGCGGCGCCGTTGTAGCCACGCTCTTTGAGTCGTCGGACCGCTTCATGCCCGGCAGTGCCCCCAGGCACGTGCCCTGCAATCGAGCCGGTCGCATCCTTTCTTACGGATTATTTCTTTTCGCCACCTGTATGGCCGCGGCCATCGCGGGTTTCATTGCCCTTGAACTGCGCGGGGTCTCTGCGTTGCGCTGCAGCCTTATCGCCATTTTTGGGTGATTCGCCCTTGTAGCCGTGCTGCGGGTCGAAGGAATTGTCCACATCCCCATGGAAGTTTGCTGCACCGTGGAACCATGGACCGACACCAACAAAGACGCCGCCAGTGAACCACTCGGGACCATAGTAGCCGTCAGGAACGCAATTGTACGGAGCGTAGTCATAGTAACCGTAGGGGCAATCCGGGGCGACGCCGACTTCGACGGTCACCTGGGCCAGTGCTTTGGGAGAGGTTGCCGCAAACATCAGTCCGGCAACAGCCGTTAACGCAAGAACCTTGAATCCGCTCATTGAATCTCCTCACTAGTGTCGGGGCTGTTCTCGAACGACCCCACCGCAATCGACTCTAGCGATTCGATTCTTTCCAGTCTGATCAATTCCGGGCACATGCTGGGTGCGCTCGACGCTTCGGAGCGATGGGCGAAAGTTAACATCTGCACAATTCCTCGCTAATCTTGAGGTCGCGAGAAGATCGGCGCTACCCGCCTGCAATCGCTCCAAGAATAATGAGCGGTTCTTTGCCCTCGGCAACAACCGAAGGCAGTTCCTTGTCCATCGATTCGTGCGACCAGTCTTCTTCGCAGGCGAAGATGCGCATGAAGGCACGGCGCTTTCCTGTTCCATGCTCACGAATCGTGCCGCCAAGAGCGGGATAACGCGCCTCGAGCGCGTCGAGTGAACGGCGCACGGTGACTGGCGCGGGAACCTGCAGCGGGACTTCAGCCGCAGTCCCAACAAGCGCGCGCAGATGCTGAGGCAGCACGACGCGAATCGTTGAAATGGCTTCGTCTCCTTCGCTCATGCCAGCGTCTGCACTTCCACGCTCAACACCGAAGGCAGATCGCGCACGATGGCCGTCCAGCTGTCTCCCGCGTCCGCCGATGCATAGACCTGCCCTCCCGAGGTTCCGAAGTACACGCCGCACTCGTCCATCGAGTCCACCGCCATGCCATCACGGTAGACGTTCACGTAGCAGTCCTTCTGCGGCAAGCCCTTGGTCATGGCTTCCCACTCGTTGCCGCCGGTGCGGCTGCGGTACACACGCAGCTTGCCGTCGGGAACAAAGTGCTCCGCATCGCTCTTGATGGGCACCACGTACACCGTCTCCGGCTCATGCGAGTGCACATCGATGACAAAGCCGAAATCGGTGGGCAGATTGCCGCTGACTTCGTGCCACTGGTCGCCCGCATTATCGCTGCGCATGACATCCCAGTGTTTTTGCATGAACAAGACACCTGGCCGTTCCTTGTGCATGGCCACATGATGCACGCAGTGGCCCACCTCGGCCGTGGGGTCGGGAATGTACTGCGAGTGCAGCCCTTTGTTGATGGGCTTCCAGGTCTTGCCCGCGTCGTCTGTGCGGAACGCCCCTGCTGCCGAAATGGCAATGTACATGCGGTCGGCGTTGCTGGGGTCATGAATGATGGTGTGCAGGCACATGCCGCCAGCACCGGGCTGCCAGTGCGGCCCCGTACCGTGCCCGCGCAGTCCGGCCAGTTCCTCCCAGGTGTTCCCTCCGTCGATTGACTTGAAGAGCGCCGCGTCTTCCACACCCGCGAAGACGGCCTCGGCATCGCTCAGTGACGGCTCCAGGTGCCAAACCCTCTTGAACTCCCACGGATGCGGTGTGCCGTCGTACCACTGGTGTGTGCCGGGGACGCCGTTGTACAGAAACTTGTTGCCCACGGGAGCCCACGTGGCACCGCCGTCGTCTGAGCGCTGAACTACCTGCCCCGACCAGCTGGACGATTGCGAGGCATAAATCCGGTCCGGGTTCACCGGCGAGCCTTTCATGTGGTAGATCTCCCACCCCGCAAAGAATGGACCGCTCACTTCCCAGTCCTTGCGCTTGCCATCCGCATGCAGAATGAAAGCGCCCTTCTTGGTCCCTACCAGCACGCGTACTTTGCTCATTGACCGCCTCCTGTTGGCCGCTGCCTGTCCGTCCTCGTTCATGGTTTCTTGCAGCGCCGTTGAAAGATTCTTCCCCATATGCCCCGCGAAAGACAAGCGCTTTTTTTGTGAGTATCACACCTTTTTAACCAGTAGCAACGTTGACGATTCTCCTGCCATTCACTCTGAGTCTCTTGTCCGTGATTTACAATCGCTGACCTCGGCACACACCGGGAAGTTTCCCCCACCAAAATCAAACTGGAGGACGTAAGCAATGAAATTCATGTCAACCTGGTCCCTGATTCCGGGAACCATAAGCACAGCCGCAGAGAAGTTTCTTGCCGGAGCGGCGGTCCCCGAGCCCGGCGTCACCTTGCTCGGCCGCTGGCACAACGTGGACTGCAGCGGGGGCTACGCGCTTTATGAGACCGACAATCCCGCCGCCCTGCACATGGGCGCACTCAAATGGGCCGATTTGCTTGAGCTCGGAATCACGCCCGTGATTGAAGACGCCGCAGCCGGAGCCAACCTGGCGGCAGCCTACAAAAAGTAGAACCGGGCCCCAAAAAACAGAATCCTCATTTCGCCCATCGGCTCTCGCACCATTGAGCTTCGAGAGCCGGCGGGGCCATATCCAGCCTCTGGTCCACGGCCCCAATGCTCTAGACTCAAATCTGGAGCGTGATGAAGTTTTTTGGCGGCAGAAAAGACGCAGAGGCCCCTGCGGACAAGCAGGAGGAACGGCCTGGCTTCTTCAACAGGATGAAGCAGGCGGTTACGCGCACGCGCGAATCGCTCTCCTCAAAGATCGAGGGCATTGTCGCCCTCACCCGAACGGTCGACGAAGCCACGCTTGATGATCTTGAAGCTGCTCTGATCACAAGCGACCTCGGCGTGCAGACCACCGCTACAATCCTGGAGGCATTGCGTGACCGCGCGCGCCGCCAGGCCATTGACGGCGGAGATGAATTGCGCGACCTGCTCAAGGCCCAGCTGCGCGCCATTCTTGAGGCGCCGCAACGGGCGATCCCCGAACCGGATGCGCCCCCCAAAGTAACATTTCTTGTGGGCGTCAACGGCACTGGCAAGACCACCTCCGCGGGCAAGCTGGCCGCGTGGAGCCGCGCTCAAGGGCATACGGTTTTGCTGTGCGCCGCGGACACGTTTCGCGCGGCCGCCATCGAACAGTTGGAAGTCTGGGCCTCCCGTTCCGGCGTGGAGATGATCAAGACCCGTCCTGGCGGCGACCCGGCAGCGGTGCTCTATGACGCGGTGAGCGCGGCCAAGGCGCGCAATATTACCGACCTGTACGTCGACACGGCCGGCCGCCTGCACACCAAGACAGGCCTCATGGACGAACTTGAAAAGATGCGACGCACCGCAGCCCGTCTTGTCCCCGGAGCTCCCCACGAGGTGCTGCTGGTGATGGACGCGACCACCGGGCAGAACGGCTTGCGGCAGGCCCGCGTGTTCACGCAGGCCGCCGGCGTCACCGGCATCGTGCTCACAAAGCTAGACGGCACGGCCAAGGGCGGCATTGCCGTGGCCATTGCGCAGGAACTCAATTTGCCGGTGCGCTTTGTCGGGGTCGGGGAGCAGATGACCGACCTGCTCGAATTCTCACCGGAAGCATTTGTCGATTCGCTGCTGAATTAAATGACCAACTCGTTCACAAATTCGGAGCAGGATATTCGCTGGATGCAGCGAGCTCTCGAGCTCGCACGACGCGGCATCGGCGTCACCTCACCCAACCCCGCAGTCGGCTGCGTGATCCTCGACAACGCGGGCGAATATGCCGGCGAGGGCTGGCACGAATACGACCTGGTCGACCACGCTGAAGTCGTCGCACTTCGCAGGGCCGTCGAACATGCGGGCGACCGGGTTCGCGGCGGAACAGCCTACGTAACACTCGAGCCGTGCAACCACACCGGGCGCACCGGTCCTTGCACTCAAGCACTTATCCAGGCAGGGATCGCACGCGTGGTGGCAGCTACCAAAGACCCGAACCTGTCCGTGGCCGGCCAGGGGATGGAACGGCTGGCTGCAGCCAGGGTCATTGCAGAGTTGGGTGTGTGTGAAGCTGAAGCGCGGCGTCTGAATGAAGGCTTCGCGCGCTGGAGCCAGCACAGAAGGCCGCTGGTGCTGATGAAAGTGGCCATGACGCTCGACGGCCGCATCGGCCCGCCGCCGGGCCTGCATCGGCCTGGCAGCCCCTTCTGGATCACCAGCGAAGCTGCGCGTGCGGCGGTGCAGCCGCTGCGCTGGCGGGCAGATGCGGCGCTTACCGGCATTGACACGGTGCTTGCCGACGATCCCCTGCTCACCGACCGAAGCGGCATGCGGCGGCGCAGGCCTCTGCTGCGCGTGGTCCTGGACTCAGCCCTGCGCATGCCCCTCGACTCCAACATGGTGGCCTCGGCCAATAAAGATGTCGTCATCTTTACCGTCTCCAACGACACGCAGCGCGTCAGTGATCTTCGCCAGCGCGGCGTTGCCGTGGAGGTTCTGCCCGCCGAGGCGGGACGCGTGCCCCTGAGCAGAGTGCTCGACCTGCTGGGCGAAGAAGGGATTCTGACCGTCATCACGGAGACCGGGACGCGGCTAAACACGGCACTGCTTGAAGGCGGCTTCGTGGACCGGGTGCACTTGTTCGTGTCGCCCCAGATCATGGGCTCCGACGCCGTCCCTGCATTCCGCGGCATGCACCAGGCCCTCCGCATGGGCGAGGTTGAAGTCGTCCGCTACGGCAACGACATCGGGCTATGCTCGCTGCTTCGTGATCCGTGGGCCGGCTGATTTCTGTTCCGTGCTGCTCGTTCCCGTTTCTCGTAGAATGAAAGTATGTTCACCGGCATCATTGAGCAAACCGGAACCCTTGTCAGCGTCGTCGATACTGGCGGAGTTCACCGCATTACCGTCGAGTCTCCTGGCCTGGCTGGGCGGCTGCGCGAGGGAGACTCGCTTGGAGTTTCCGGCGTCTGCCTGACCGCGCTCAATGTAAACCCGACGCTCTTCCATGCCGACCTGGCGCAGGAGACGCTGGACCGGACTTCACTCGGCTCGCTGACCCCTGGCGCCAAAGTCAACCTGGAATTGCCCACCGCCGCGGGCAGCCCTCTCGGCGGCCACATCGTGCAAGGGCACGTGGACGGAACCGGAACAATTGCCGCACTTGACCCGGTAATTTCTGCGGCAGATCTATCCTTCAACAAGCAGACGACCGACTGGACGCTCAAAGTTCAGGTTCCTGAAAACCTGCGGCAATGGATGGTGCACAAAGGGTCGGTTGCCGTCGAAGGCATCAGCCTGACCATCGCGGACTTCGACGGCGAGGCGATCTCGATTGCCATCCTTCCGTTGACTTATTGGCGAACGAATCTGCACACGCTGCAGCCCGGTGCGCAAGTGAACATCGAGGCGGATGTTTTGGTGAAACTGGCCCACGCGCAGATGATTGCGGAGAAGAAGCTTTCCTTTGAATTGACTGAAACATGGCTCGTCGCGAACGGGTATTGACGCCGCGCCCCTTGTTACTCGTTGGCCGGCAGCTTGGGTGGATCCGTGACGTACTCATCCCCAACTCGCGCCAGCAAGAGGTTGCGGCGGTCGGTCAGCAGCTTGAGCTGATTCGTCACTTCGACGAATTCCTTTTTCTGGTCGGCTGTGAGGCCGGCCGACGCGCCTGTGGCATCGGCTGTTGACGTGGCCAGCTTGTTCAGTTCATCCAGCCGGGCCTGCAGTCTTGGAATCTCGCGGTCGATCAAGACTGGGCGGATGATGGTGGTCCTGGCCAGTCCGCGGGCCATCTCGTTGCGATTGTTCTCGCCCCATACAGGCAGAATCCCCACATGACCCAACTCCACGCGAATGCCCGCAGGGCCGTAATCCCTGCGGACAGCGGAGAAGAGACCAATCATCGAGTCGCGCGGATCGCCGTCCTTGTCGGGCATCAGGCCGTCCACGTAGGTGCGCGACTGGTTCGATAGAAAATTGCCGAGCGAGTAGAAGATCACCGTGTCGCGGCCGTCCTGGGTCTTGTAGGTCTCCACATTCTGCAGCACATGGGGATGGTGGCCGACAATCACGCTCGCTCCTGCTTCGAGCATCTTGTGAGCGGTCTCCACGTCTTCAGGCCGGGGAGCGGGCGCGTACTCGATGCCCCAATGGATGGAGACCACCAGAAAGTCGCACTTGGCGCGGGCTTGCCTGATGGCTTCAAGCACCGAAGGCTCATCCGCTCCTGGCGCGCCGCCCGACTCGTTCGGATACGGAAAGAAGTTTACGTGTGGCTGGTCGTCCTTATCCGGGTTGCGATTGCCGTTAAGCCATCGCGTCATACCCAGCCAGCCGACTTTGATGCCGTTGGCCTCGGCAATGACAGGCTGCCAGTTGTCGGCCGCGTTATCACCGGAGCCTGCGAAGAGCATTCCCTCTTCGCGCAGGTGCTCTCGGGTCTCAGCGAATCCTGCCCAGCCCTGGTCCATCACGTGATTGTTGGCGAAAGAGACAATCTTGATCCCGTTCGCCTTGAGCGCGTCAATCAGCGCCACCGGGGCGTCGAACATGAAAGGCTTCGATCCGCGCGAGTGAGCCGGCGCTACCGGCGTTTCCATATTCACAAATCCGAAGTCTGCGTGGTGAAAGACGTCGCTTACATCGCTGAAAAGCGCGCCCCATCCGGCTGTGTTTGTGGGGTCGGTGCCGGCAGCTGCTGCTGCCGCCGCCCGCACAGGCTCGTGAGGAATCACGTCGCCCGCGACGGCAAAGCTGACCTGTGCAAGCTCATGGGGATACGGGACAACAACAGCTGCCTGCCGACTTCCGCGAGACGCAGTCAGGCCGGCGAAAATGGTCGCTGCAAGAATCAGCAAGGAAACACCGGCGACGCGCCAGTGCCTACGCAGTCCAGGCATCCGCCACGAGCCAAGCTCGACACCAAATCGCGTTCCCTGCACCATGCTGTTCCCTGGCTGCGCCAAAATGGACCCCTTTATCTTTCAGGCGCCTTCATAATACAGGGTTTGCATATGGTTTTTCTGCATGGCCCACCTCCGCTTGGAAAAGGAAATCGCGAAGGTGGGCCCTCAAAGGCCAGGAGTTGAACAACCGCTTGGGGGAAGGCAAGATCAATTGAGTTATCTCAACTTCGATTTGACGTCGAGAGGTTTGATTCAGGCGTGCGTTCTGGATTCGTGAGATTCGGCGTAGTTCCCGCCTGCTCTGGCTTCGTTAGGCAACTCGATCACTCCGAGTTGCTGCATCATTGTCGCAAGGTTCCAGTTTGCGTACGCTTCAGCAATCTTGGAGCCTTCGAGGCGGTAAATGGACGTGCCGTCGAGGTTGACCTGGCGATTGGTCGGTTGCATGCCGAGGAATTGCCCTTTGTGGGTTCCGCGAAAATTCCAGTGCAGAACCACTTCGTTCCGCTCGGCGATGGTGTCGTCGATCGTGAACTTGAGATCGGGAAATGCCTTGCGGCATTGCTCGATGTGGTTTTTGATGTTCTGCGCACCGGCGTTCAGATTGGGAAACGCTGGATCGTGGAAACGAACTTGGTCAACGAGATACTCGGAGGCCGCATTCAGGTTTCCCTGGTTCCAACACTCTTGCACAAACTTCTGAACCACCTTCTTGATTGCATCGGGTGAGGAGTTGGTTTTCGTACCTTCGGTTGAGCTGTTTTGTTGGGGCATAGTCGCCCTCCTTTCCTGGCCGGGATTATAGGAGGAGGTTCGACGGGAATTATGTCTTGAAACGAACGCTTCTGAGATGCATTTCAACGCCTTTCTTTTGTTTATGAGGCAACCTTCTTGAGAGTTATTCCTAACCCACATGTTTGCTGATGGATGCCGATGTGCTGTGTAACATGCTGCAGTGATTGGAGTTATCGAAGCAGTCTTGATTCTAAAGGAGAAAGCAATCGGGAATTCCAACCATTGCAGTCTGCGAGCTTTTGGCCGCGCAAAAATGAATCTGCCGCAAGGATCAAACGCAATCGCAGATCGATCGAATTTGAGATCGAAAGAGAGTCTCGCACACCCGAGCTTCCATGCGCGAAAAAAGTCCTGCACACCCGCGGATGCGGATGTTCTCATCGCATCGTACCCGAGCGCTGCATCCTATTTGCGCGTCTTGCTTTATGGAGTTGAACCGTTGCGAAAGCAGGGGGCGAGGCTGGTACCCTGAAGTTCTGAAGGAAACCCATTGAAAGGCTGGTCGAGGGCGGTAGTTCGTACGACCCTCAAGCACGGGAATGGCAGAGTTTGTCATCAAGTTGGCCGATGAGCGGGGGCGGGTCCAAGAGCAAGTGCAAACCGCTGCCACCGCCGAAGAGCTGCGAGCGCGGTTCGCCCACGCCGGCTACCACGTCTTCAGTGTGCGCGCACGCTCAGGGTTTGCCGGCCTCAAGCGGCGCAAGGTCAAGCTGGAACAATTCCTGATTTTCAACCAGCAATTCCTCACGCTGATCCGGGCGGGGCTGCCGATTCTGGGCAGCTTGCAGATGCTGGCCAAGAATCAGAAGAATGCGCATTTCGCCGGGCAGCTCAACGACATTTCTTCACGCGTTAAAACCGGCGAATCGCTTTCAGCGGCCTTTGAGGCGCAAACTGGCTTTCCTGTCATGTACACCACCACGCTGCTGGCTGGCGAGCGCTCTGGCAATCTGCAGGAGGTACTCGAACGGTATGTAAGCTTCCAGCGGATCTCACTGACGTTCCGAAAGAAGCTGATCACCTCGCTCATTTATCCATGCGTGCTCATGGTGCTGATCACTGCACTGGTCACCTTCATGTTTGCCTACGTGGTGCCCCAATTCGCGTTGCTTTATGACCAACTGGGCTCAAAACTGCCGGCGATGACCGTGGCCCTGCTGAGCTTCAGCAAATGGCTCAACCGCAACTTCCTGTGGATTTCCCTCGCCGTGTTAGCCGTGGCTGCCGGGGCCTATCGGCTGGCAATCACCGAAGGCGGACGGGATTTTGTAGACAGTTTTCGCATCAGGATGCCGGTGTTTGGCAAGATCTGGCTCAAGTACCAGGTGGCATTGTTTGCCAGGACGCTGTCCACGCTGCTCACAGGGGGACTCCCGCTGGTGCCATCGCTCGAAACAGCCGCGCGGTCCATTTCTTCTCGCAGAGTCTCAAAGGCCGTGGTCGCCTCGATTGCAACTGTGCGCGAAGGCAAGAGCCTGGCTGATTCGATGGCGCGCACCAATATTTTTCCCGACCTTGCCTCTGAGATGATTACTGTCGGCGAGCAGACGGGTGCGCTGCCGGCCATGCTCAACTCCGTGGCGGAGTTTTTTGAAGAAGACGTGGCTACCGCGCTGACCGCTTCGCTGGCGCTGATTGAGCCAGCCATCCTGATTATCATGGGCGTGGTGGTGGTGTTCATTCTGATTTCGCTTTACTTGCCAATTTTTTCGCTGGGGCAAACGGGCGGAGGACCGGGGTAAACGAATATGGCTGATGCAAATCTCATTACACTGCCGCTGCCAACAGGTCAGGACGAGCGCGCACAGGCCGAGGCGCTGGCGCACCGCTATCACGCGGAGTTTGTCGACCTCAAGAACTTCAAAATTCAGCACGACCTGCTGCGCACCGTGCCAGTGGAGTTGATGTTCCGCTACAACTTCGTCCCCATTGAGCAGCACGGAGATGAACTGGTGATCGCCGTAAGCGACCCCTCGCGGCTGATGGTGCTGGATGAGATTGCCGGGCTGCTGGGGCACAGGATTATTGCTCGCGTTGCAACTCTGAGCCAGATTACGGATTTGTTGAAGAAGACTGAGCAATCGCAGCGTGTGCTTGACGAAGCCAGCGAAGGGCTCACCTTCGATGTTCTAACCGGCGACGAAAACAGCGACGAAAACATCTCCATTGAGAAACTCACCAGCGAAGAAGATATCAGCCCCATCATTCGGCTGGTGGATACCACCATCTTCACAGCGCTTGAAAGGCGTGCATCCGACATCCATATCGAGACCAACGACGATTCCGTGGTGGTGAAGTACCGAATCGACGGGGTGCTCCAGATGGCCATGGCTCCAATCGCACGCGAACATCATTCCACAATTCTGGGCCGTATCAAGATCATGAGCGAGTTGGATATCGCTGAGCGCCGCATTCCCCAGGACGGACGCTTCCGGGTCCGCTACAAGGGAAGGCTCATCGATTTCCGCGTGTCGATCATGCCCACGATTCATGGCGAAAACGCCGTGCTTCGCGTGCTCGACAAAGAGTCGATGAGCGAAAAATTCCAGCACCTGACTCTCGACGTTGTAGGGTTTGCGGAAGAAGACCTGCGTCGCTTCCGCCGCTACATCCGTGAGCCATATGGCATGGTGCTGGTCACCGGGCCTACAGGCTCGGGCAAAACCACCACGCTGTATGCGGCGCTCAACGAGATCAAGAGCGACGAAGACAAGATCATCACCATCGAAGACCCGGTGGAATACCAGATCCGGGGGATCACCCAGATTCCCGTAAACGAGAAAAAGGGCCTTACGTTTGCTCGCGGCTTGCGTTCGATCTTGCGCCACGATCCCGACAAGATTCTGGTCGGTGAGATTCGTGACAATGAGACGGCGCAGATCGCCATCAACTCCGCGCTGACAGGGCACCTGGTATTTACCACCGTTCACGCAAACAACGTTGTCGACGTGCTGGGCCGTTTCATCAACATGGGCGTAGAGGCCTATAACTTTGTGTCGGCTCTGAACTGCATTCTGGCACAACGGCTGGTGCGCACGATCTGCGAGCACTGCGCGCGCCAGGTCACCTATAGCGACGATGTGTTGCTGGCGAGTGCCATGGATCCCGCCGAGTGGCGCGGATTTGGTTTCCGCGAGGGAACAGGGTGCATTGAATGCGGCGGCACGGGCTACCGGGGCAGAACGGCAATTCATGAGTTGATGGACTTGACCGACCCGATTCGCGAAGTGATTCTGGAGAAGAAGCCCACCTCTGAAGTGCGCAAACTTGCGCGCAAAGAAGGGATGAGCTTTTTGCGCGAATCCGCGCTTGACCGCGTTCGCCGCGGGCTGACCACACTGAAGGAGATCAACAAGGTCACGTTTATCGAGGCTTCACGTTAATGAGTTCGATGGCAACCAACGGCAAACTCGGTACCCAGACCGGCGGCCGTCCGCCGGCCGCGGTAGAAGTCACGCCCGAAGGGGTCTTGGCTGCCGCGCTGCCGGGCCCGGGACAATCGCCAGTCTATGCCTTCCAGCCGCTTCCGCAGGGTGCAGTTGTGCCTGGAATTGGAGAAGCGAATTTGCGCGCGCCAGAAGCAGTGGCAGCCGCGATTCGCGCCACGCTGAGCGAGGTTTCGCCGCGTTCTCGAGCCGTAACGCTGGTGCTGCCGGATACTGTGGTCCGCGTATTCGTGCTTGATTTCGATTCCCTGCCCAGCAAGGCATCTGAAGCTTACCCGGTGCTGCGATTCCGTCTCCGCAAGATGGTTCCCTTTGACGTGGAACACGCCGGGCTCAGTTATCAGGTACTCGTGGAGAAAAAGGACGAGTGCAAAGTTCTGGTTGCCGTGCTGCCCGGCACGGTGCTGGCGGAATATGAGGCGGCAGTGCGTGAAGCCGGTTACGAGCCTGGCGCGGTGCTGTCATCGAGCCTGGCAGCGCTGGAGGCGATTGATTCAATGGAAGCCGTCCTGATCGCCAACCTGAGCCCGCTGGCGCTCACCACTTCCATCACCAATGGACAGGATCTGTTGCTCTATCGCACGCTCGACCTGCCTGAGGACCCGGACCTTCGCATGATGGAAGTGCAACGCGGAATCGCTGTGGCAGCCGCCTATTATGAAGACAAGCTGGGGGCGCGGCCGCGCAAGATGTACCTTTCCTTCATGTATGCGTCCAGCGATGGTAGCGTTGGGCAGGAGGCCTTTTCTCGCTGGATCGACGATCCTTCGCTCTCTGTGTTGGAACTCGTGCCCCGTCCTGAAACGGGAGCGGCAACTCCCCTGAGAAATGCGAGCATTGCCGGTGTAGCAGGTGCATTGGCGGGGGCACGATAGATGCGGATCAGTCTCAACCTCGCGACCCGCCCGTTTGCCAACCTCGGCCCGGCCATGAAGCGCCTGCGCATCACCATGGCGGTGCTGGCGATACTTGCCATCGTGCTGGTGCTGGGTTTGCGCGCGATCGACCAGAAAGCTGAAGCGGCCCGCATTCGCGCCCATTCTCTTGATGGACAAATCGCCCGCGTCGTACATGAACGCCAAAGCTACCAGGACCTGATGCGCCAACCCGCCAACGCTCAATTGCTGCACCAGACAGCCGATCTCAACAAACTTTTCGATGACAAGACTTTTTCATGGACGCTGGCAATGGAGGACCTCGAGACCGTTTTGCCAGGGGGCGTTCAGGTTACTTCGCTGGAGCCGGTGCGCGGCAAGGACGGCCGCATTACCCTGCATTTGAATGTGCTTGGACCGCGCGACAGGGCCGTCGACCTGGTCAGGAATCTTGAGCACTCCCGTCGCTTCGTTTCGCCTCGCATCTCCGGCGAGAGCGCAGAGTCTACCGGCGGGCCAGGTGAGCGAATTGAGCCTGTCAGCGAGTCCAATCGCGTGAACTTCAATGTGTTGGCCGAGTACAACCCTGCCACCGCCGATGAACGCAAAGTGCCGAGGAAACGTGTGCCGGAAGAAGCAAGCGCCGACGATTCGACTCCAACCCGCTCGCGCGAAATCCGTCCCTTTCCTGGCCGATCGCCGGTCGCGGGGCCGGGGCGAGGCCGCCTGCCTTATTCAGGTTCTTCGCAAACCCCCAACCGCAATCCAGCGCCAGGAGGCCCGCAATGAGCGAAGAAAACCAGAACACACCCTGGAGAGAGCGCCTTTCCTCTCCGTTGACCTGGCACTATGTGGGCTTTGTAATCTTGCTGGTTGTAGTCATCGGACTGGCGGTAAGACTTGGACTGGATTGGGCCGCAACCAACGATCGATCTGCTGACGCTCTGACCGGAAAGCAGGTGGAGTTGAAGGCGATGGACCTGGCGACCGCCCCGTTGCGCGGCCTCGAACAGCGCATCGCCGATTCACGCGCCAAAATGCAGGACTTCTACTCAACCCGCGTTCCAGCCAACTATTCGTCCATCGCCCTGCGCATCGGCCAACTTGAAGTCCGCTCTGGAGTCCGACTCTCCCGTGTTCAATACACGCAAGGCAAGCCTGGGTCATATCTGACTGAGATCACGATGGAAGCGAGCATCAGCGGAACCTATCCGGAGATCATGCGGTTTGTAAACAGCCTGGAGCGCGATCAGACATTCTTCGTCATTCGGGGTATGTCCTTGACCGGGCAACAAAGTGGCCTCGTCAATCTGCGCCTGCGCGTCTCCACCTGGCTGCGCCCGGCGGATGCTGAGGCCAGTGGCTTGCCGCACACGTTGGAGCCCGGAGAGGCTGCACCAGAGCCCACACCGGTTGGCAAGGAGGGCGAATAGCCATGGCCCTTCGACTGGGAACAGAAAACAAGAAGCAGGTTTATCTCGTGGTCGCCCTCTTCGCGGTGATCGTCCCTATAGCGGGCTGGGAAATCTATGGCATGATCGCATCACCCGCGCCACCGGTTCGCCCCGTCGCTCCCCTGCAAGCGCATATCTCCACTTCCGGCGAATCAAACGCGACAGCGGGTCCTGAAGCCCAGAAGCTGGACGACACCGATCTCGATCCGGCGTTGCACTTTGACAGGCTTGCCCAAAGTGAGCAGGTCGAGTACGCGGGCACTGGCAGAAACATCTTCTCCGCGGAGTCTGTGCCTGCGAGAGTTGAGATGCCCATCAAGAGCGCACGCAACATTGAGCCGACCGTGACGGTGCCGGTCGCGCCGGCGGTGCCCCACCCACCAGCTATCGATTTGAAGTATTTTGGCTATACGCAAACCGGAGACAAGTCACTGAAGGCTTTCTTTGTCCATGGAGACGACGTGTTTATGGCCAGAGTAGGCGACATTGTCGACCATCGCTACAAGGTCGGCACCATCAAGCCAGGGAGCGTCGAGATTACTGATCTTGGCTACAACAACACCCAAACCCTGCTGCTTACAGCGAATTAATTGATCCCGGTCACGACCCTCTTTGCGCGCACTCAGGTGGTGGAAATGGAACGCCGGAAAGATAGAACAAGGTGACACACCAAGGGCGTGTTGGACCCAGTCAGCCAGGAGCAAACAAGGCATGAAGTACACTCCGATCCGCCACCGCAAGCCTGCAGAAGAAGGCTACATGATGGTTGTGGTGATCTTTATGCTGGCCCTCATGATGATCACTCTCTCCGTTGCGGCTCCTGTGATTCGAAAAGAGATTCAGCGCGACCGCGACGTGGAAATGATGCATCGGGGCAAACAGTACGCTCGCGCGGTCAAACTCTACTACAAAAGATTTGGTGCTTATCCGCCCAATGTAGACGCGCTGGTCCAGCAAAACGAGATTCGCTTCCTGCGCAAGAAGTACATCGACCTCACAACCGGCAAGGAGGACTGGAAAATAATCCGCATGGGCCAGCAGAAGACTCAGACACTGGGCTTCTTTGGTCAGCCCATCGCGGGATCCGGAGTCCCTGTCGGCGGGGTGCCCATGGGCGGTGCAGGGCTTTCGGGTGCTTCGGCTGGAAACGCTTCTTCAATTGGGAGTATCAACTCATCGGGCAGCGCTAATTCTTCCCTTTTTTCCACGCCCGATGCCGGCGCGGGTGCGAATGGCCAAAGTCCCACGTCGGGAGCCACCCCCGCTGCTCCGGGAAACGTGGATCCCAATGCTGGCGGCTCACAAACGGGAACCGGAACGGGACCGGGAGGCGGGACGGGTTTCACCGGCCAGACATTTGGCGGCGCGCCTATCATTGGCTTTTCTCCCAACAGCCCCAAACAGTCCATCCTGGTCTACAAAAAGAAGAATCATTACAACGAGTGGGAGTTTTTCTACGACCCAATCGCGGACCAAATGATGCAGGGAGGCGGGAATACCGGGGCAATTGGCCAGCCAATCGGGGGCGGCACAACTCCCATAGGCACTCCCAATTTCAACGGGAACTCAGGAAACGGACTCACCAACGGTGGAGGAAATAACGGAGGCGGGGCCCCGACCCAACCACCAACCTCTCCTGCTCCCAATCCGCAGCAATAGTCGGCACAATTTGTGTCCAGGCCAGACTCTCGGCAAAACAAAAGGCCCATCCGCTTTGGAATGGACCTTTTGCCGAACTGATTCAGGAGCCTGTTATCGCTTGGCTTAAACGCTGAAAGACGATCCGCAGCCACAAGTGCTCTTCACCTGGGGGTTCTCAAACTTGAATCCGGCGGCCTCAAGGGTCTCAACGTAATCGACGATGCAGCCGTTGAGATACATCAGCGACGTGGCATCAACAAAAACCTGCAAGTCATCGAATTTAAACACCTTATCCATCATTCCTGCCTGATTCTCAAAGGCCATCGAGTACTGAAAGCCTGAGCAGCCGCCGCCAACCACCCCAATGCGCAACCCAGCTGGAAGAGGGTCCTGGGTAGCCATGATCTCGCGTACCTTGGCAATTGCCTGCGGAGTCAGATGAAGCGGCGCCTTCTTTTCGGTTTCCTGCGTAGGTGCAACGGTTGCTGAAGCCATGATGTCCTTTCAAAACGGTGAATTGCCTACCGTAAGGCCTTAATCTACCTGCTTTAACTCTACCGCTGTGTGAGCCGCGACACAAGTGCCATTCACGGCCAGTTCTCATTCGATGCTACGGTCCAGACTAAAGTCGCAGGAATGGGCCGGTCGGTACACCCTCCCATATGGATCAAAAGCGGCAAAAATAAAGTTTTCATCCGACGAATATGCCCTGTGATTGTGATCACGCCGATACAACCAATTCGGGGCTATGATCAACAACCGTACGGCCCCTCTGCTCACGAGACCGCGATTCCTGCACGGACCCGCCGGTATCTGGGACCGCAAGACTTTCTGGAGGTGCAAAATGACACTTGTTCCTACGATTATGTGGGCGGTTTGGACATTGCTGCTGGTCATCACAGCTGCCGTTTACCTGTACCAATCCCGGCTCACCCGCGATGAGGAAGACCAGATCTTTCTCAGTGACGGTTTCGAGCACGAGAAGAGCGCGCAAACGGCCATTCAAGCCAAGGTCACCAAGATTCAGCCGATGTTGAAAGCCTGCCAGGTCCTTGTTGGCGTGGCCACAGTGTTCGTGATTGGCTATTACATCATCGACGTCTTCAATCAGCTTCGCTAACCCGAACACTCGTTTGCGGAATCACGCCAACTGCAGCACCCCGATGGTCGCGAGCAGTTGGCGTGAGATCCATGCTATTCCTACTCCACTTCCTGCTTCGCCTTGTACCCGTCACGGGCGATGATGTCGTACTTCAGAGGCTTGTTCTTCTCGTCCTGCATGCGTAGCGGTTGCCCTTCGTCGTCGACCAGCTCGACGTGTACCTTGCGAAAAGTGCCGTCCTGTTTCGCGTTGGTCGGGCGGTAGACGAGTTCATATTTATTTCGAATATTCTGATTGATCTCCTGAAAAATATCCGGCATCTCCCCGGCAAACCGAGGAAAGTAGCTTGCACCTCCGGTCATGCTGGCGAACGTTCTCATCTGGTTGTCCGCTTGCAGAAAGTCCAACTCGCGCATTGAGGCGCTCATGCCGCCGCCAGTCGACATCGCCCTCATCGCTCCACCGGTGGAGACGGTGAAGATTGTGATGTCCTGCGAAGCTTTGACCTTCTTATAAATCTTGTCCAGCGTGAGCTTTGAGAAGGTGTCGCGCCCTGAAGCAATGAGAATGATGTACTTGCGACCATCAATGCGTTCCAACCTGTCCATGGCCTCGTACAACGCATCAAAGACATTTGTTTCGCTGAATCCCGGGATCATCAGCGTGTTGAGCGCCTCAACGAACTGGCGCTTGTCCTGCGTAAAGTCGGTGACGATCTGCGGCCGCATGTCGAAGGTCATCAGCGCAACGTAGTCCTGTGGGCGCAACTGGGCGGCAAAGGCATACGCTGCATTACGCATGTCATAAATGAAGTTGTAGTTCTTTGCGGCAAACTCGCAAAGCATTAGCGCGGTGATGGGAGCCTCGACCCGCTTGAAGCCGGAAACCTTTTGCTGCACCCCATCCTCATAAAGACGGAAGTTAGAAGGTTTGAGGCCGGGAACAAACTGATGAGTCTTCTCCAGCAGGACGCCGACGTCAACGGTCACTTCAGGAACATCGATGCGCAGCGAGTACGTGGGCATTCCCTCAGGATTCTTGACCTTTGGCTCCGCAGGGGCGGGAGGTGGCGTGTCGGCTGGAACATCTTTCTTCTTAGGCAGAGCGATCGCTCCGGAATCACTGCCGGGACCACCTGAGTCCGGTCCAACCTGGTCAGGTTGCTGCTGAGCGGGCGGAGTGGGCGATGCTTGCGCCCAGGCGAGCGGAACCACGGCCAGCGAAGCCAGAATCAGGATCAAGACTGCAAACGATCGCCGGCAAAGCTCGAAACCCGATCGGCGCCACTTAAAATCGATAGACACTGAATGCATGAGGACCTCTGTGCTCAACAGCATACGGGAATTGAGCTTGTAGCTACTAGCTTCTGCGCCATGGGCCTGAACCCAGGTAGCTTTCTTGAAGTGTCGAAGGAGATCAAGCTAACCGGCCTTCGTGCCCGGGGCTCGGCCAGTAACTGGTAGCTGAAGCCATCCCAGGCTGTACTCTTATAGACGTGGAATCTTCCCCGAAGGAAATCCGGAATCGCTGCTTTGTGTCGGCCGGCGCGGCGGTCACCACGCTCGGCGTCGCGTTGACTTTGCTCCTGGGTTCCGGCCCGCTGAGCGCTCAGTCGAATCTTCCCGCTGGCCCACCCCCTTCGAATGGCGGAATCTATCCCCTGGGCGAGGTTCGAGCGGGTATGACCGCGACCGCCTGGACAGTCTTCAAAGGCACCAAACCTGAGCCAATGGAAGTTGAGATCCTCGGAGTGTTGCGCGGTGCGCGCGGCCCGGGACACGATATGATTCTGGTTCAACTACACGGTACCAAGCCGGAGTACACGGGCGTGGTGGCGGGCATGAGCGGCAGTCCGGTGTACATCGGCAATCGTTTGCTCGGATCGCTGTCTTACCGAATAGGCCAGTTCAGCAAGGACCCAATCGCCGGAATTACGCCCATCGAGCAGATGCTTGAAGTGCGCGATCTTCCAATTGACAGCGGCGCGCCAGTGACCAGGGCGCAAGCAACTTCAAGTGGCGCCTTTTCCACCGACGGAATGAACTTTCAGGCCATGGATACGCCCTTGGTGATGAGCGGTTTCCGCCCTGAAGCCATTCGACTCTGGCAGGAAAGGATGGCGGGCACAGGATTGGAGATGGTGGCGGCAGGCGGCATGGGCGGCTCATCGCAACCGGCGGAGGGGTCGGGCGATCGAACCGGCGGCAAACTGAATACAGAGATTTCGGCTTCCGCATTGGCTACCGTAGTGCCGGGCTCAGCGATCAGCGCACAACTTGTGCGCGGCGACCTGGAGATTGCCGCCACTTGCACCGTCACTTACATCGATCCAAAGCAGCTTCTTGCATGCGGCCATCCAATCCTTCAGGCGGGGACGGTTTCTCTCCCCATGACAACGACTGAGGTAGTGGCTACCCTTGCTTCGCCGCTGAATGCCTTCAAGATCGTGAATACTGGTGACCCCATTGGTGCGTTTACTGAGGACCGCGATTCCGCCATCCGAGGGGTACTTGGCCAAAAAGCACGCATGATCCCGGTACACATCACCGTGAGCGGAGAGCAAGGTGAGCGGAGGCTGAATATTGAAGTACTCGACCTGTCCGCGCTGACTCCGCAAGCAGTACTTGTGGGTCTTTACGAATCGCTGCTTGAGTCGAATCAGAGCACAGCCGAAACCAGCTATCACCTCACGGGCAGCATCGATCTTGAAGGATACCCACCCTCGCCGCTTGACTTCTGGGCTTCTCCCGCCGACGCAATGGCGGCGCCTTTGCAGCTTGCCCTGCTTACCGGGATGCGCTTTTCTCAGCTCTACTCAAATGGCGCGCGGCTCAGCTCTGTGCGAGGCGTCAACCTTCATGTCGACGTCATTCCTCGCCGGATGCAGGTGGAGCTGGAGACGGCGCGCGTCGTTTCAAGCGATATGGTTCACGCAGGCAGCACCGTCGTTGTGGAAGCAACCATCAGGGCCTGGCAGCAACCTGCACACAATGTCCGCATCCCTGTGGTGCTGCCGGCAAGGTTAGGCTCAGGGAATCTGAGGCTTTTGATTTCAGATGCAGGGATACTGGACCGGACTTTGGATCAACCGCGATTGTCCACGCGGCCGGCCGATCTAGACACCGTTCTGGCTCAGGCCCGTGCGCAGCATTCCGGAGACCGCATTTATGTCAGCCTGCTGGTTCCTGAAACCCAAGCAGACGTTGCTGGCCGGACGCTTCCCAGCCTTCCGCTTTCGATGGCAAATGCATTGGAATCGCAGCGCTCCGCACAGGATGTAAGCCTGAATGGCGAATCTGCGGAAGTGGAAAGTGATGCCCCCGCTGGAGGAATATTGAACGGTTTTCAAATTCTCAATCTCCACATAGAGCCGGGTGGCGGTTTAGACTAAGATGAACGTAGGAATTCATCGGGCTATTTTCGAACTGGAGCCGTAGCTTAAGGGCTGCCGACGTCTTCTTCACCCCCATAGAGGCTTTCGAAAGAACCATGGCTGAAATTCAAGGATTTGCAGCGCACGCAGCTGGGGCAGAGCTGTTGCCCTATCACTACGATCCAGGCAAGCTGGGCTCTCAAGAAGTTGAGATTGCGGTCACGCACTGCGGTGTCTGCCACAGCGATCTCCACTTGATTTCGAACGACTGGGGCATCAGCCAGTATCCGTTCATCCCCGGCCACGAAATTGTCGGCACAGTTTCGGCAATCGGCATTGAAGTGAAATCGCTTCAGGCTGGCCAGCGCGTAGGCCTTGGATGGCAATCGAATTCCTGCGGTGAGTGTGAATGGTGCACCCGTGGCATGGAGAATCTTTGCGCTGCGTCTGAAGGCACCTGTGTGCACCGCAATGGCGGCTACGCCGACCGCGTTCGCGCCAACTCCCGCTTTGTGATTCCGATTCCCGATGCGCTGTCGAGCCAGCACGCAGCGCCACTCCTTTGCGGCGGCATTACCGTCTACAACCCGATGCGCACCTACGGCGTAAATCCCTCTTCGCGCGTGGGGATCATCGGCATTGGCGGATTGGGGCATCTTGCCATTCAGTTTGCGCGCGTCTTTGGGGCGGAAGTAACGGCGTTTTCGACCTCTGCAACCAAAGAAAAGGAAGCGCGCGCGCTGGGCGCTCACAACTTTGTCAACAGCAGAGAGTCGAAGGCTTTGAAGGAAGTCGCCGGGACTTTGGATTTTATTCTCAGCACGGTGAATGCTGACCAGGACTGGAGCACCTACGTCCAGGCATTGCGTCCGACCGGTACGCTCTGCTTCGTCGGCGTACCGCCTTCACCGGTTGCCGTTCATGCCTTCCCGCTGATCTCTGGCCATCGCTCCATCTGCGGCAACAACACCGGCAGTCCCTACCAGCTTAGAGAAATGCTTGACGTGGCCGCACGCCACGGCGTAAGAGCACAGATCGAATCTTTTCCGATGACCAAGGCCAACGAAGCTATCGAGAAAGTGAAGAAGAACAAGGTGCGGTATCGCGCGGTGCTGGCGAACTAGAGCAATATCTGAATTGGTGTCGATCGAAGGCTTGCATTAGAGTGGCTTTTCCTCCCGCGGTCCCAGGCGACTTCTCTTTGCCGCTCGAGTGCAGGGAATGCTGGATTGCACTTCTCTCAATAGGTCAACGTGGATTCCGAGGATGCCCTAGGATCCTTGACGTGCTCGTCGTTGCTGCGAGATGCGATCGGGCATAAACTTTCCCGAATCTAAGATCTCTGCAACCCTTGAAAGCATTTCCGCAGGATGGATCGGTTTGCTGAGCAATGAAATCTGATGACCATCGCATTCGGCCGCATACAGCAGATCTTCGGTAGAAGGTTGCCCGGAAAACAAAAGGACTTTGCAATCTGGTGATAGGACCCTCACGGCAATGGCGAGATCGACCCCACTCATCCGAGGCAGGAGATCGTTGGAGATGAGCAATTCTGGCGGGACGAGCGCCGCGGTTTCTAGCGCGGTTTCCCCGTCATAAGCGACCATGGCAGCATAGCCGCTTCGGTTCAGAATCTCCGCGAACGTGTCTGCATTCATGGGGTCGTCGGCGACCACGAGAATGATTCGACGACTCACATCTGCTTCCGCCGAATCAGCGAACATGGGCACTTCCGCAATGGGTACAGTGGGAAACTTTGTGGTATGAATCCCCATGAACGCGGCTCGCGTGACATCAACAGTCTCAGGCATAGTTCCCTCGCAGTTCCTGAACCACAGCCCGCGTAACGGGGCACCGAAAGCATGTGATGGGGCCGATCTGAGGCGCATTCTGGTCGATCGAAATCTGTGCCTTGAGCAGTGGCGCATTGTGGATGCCACAGACTGGTGGATTTGAACCTTTTTTCTGAAAGCAGATTACTGGCATTCGATTCTCCAATTCTGTTCAGCTGATGCCTCTACACGGCACGTAGCACATTTCAACGAGAGATGGGTTGAGGTTTTCTGAATTGACAAGCAACGTGACCCCGGCTGGAATTAACCTCTATGAACAACCTAGCAGCCTATCTGCGCTACGGGGAGACTCTTTGCGATGCGCAACAAGTCTTTTAAATCTGATACTTGCAGGAAGTGGTCAGGTGCTGCTAGGGAGTCCTCAGGAGGGCTGGAACACTTCCATAGGAACTGAGAATCTTTGTTTATTGACTTGCCTGTTTTGAGGGTCGTGAGTATGCTTTCAGTCAGAGGATAGCTTTACGTTAATTTAGGCATACGTTAAGCGTGCCAATTCTCCTTTCCCCAGATCTGCCAGTAAGGAGGTTTACCCGACATGTCAACGAACCCAGATTCGGGCATCACGATGATGAAGTTTGAATCTGTTCGACAGTTGGATGTCCCAAAAGGCCGGGATGGAAAGCACAAGGTGATCGTGACTCAACTTTTAAGCGATATCAGTCAATTGGATACAGGCACCGCGTTGAAAGTTCCCCTGTCCGCGCTGCCCGACTCAAAAGAGAACATCCGCTCCGCTTTGAATCGCGCTACGCGGTTCAAAGGACTGCACGTGGCGACCTCGAGTGATGCCGAGTTCCTTTATGTATGGAAGGTTGAGGCTGAATCCTGATCGGATGCTCCCGGAAGCATTTTTGCTGAAGTTCACTCGTAGACATGACAATCGATCATGACTTCAGTACGAATCGACAAATGGCTCTGGTCCGCCCGCTTCTTCAAGACGCGTGCGCTCGCTTCCAAGGCCTGTGACATTGGCCGCATTCAGTCTAACGGCATTCAGGCCAAGCCCGCGCGCGATGTGCGCGTCGGCGACATGCTGCTAGTAAAGAACGAAGGCGGCGAGTTTAACGTCAAGGTCCTGCTCTTAAGCGAGATGCGCGGCCCCGCAGCGGTAGCGCAAACTCTCTACCGCGAAACCGAGGCCAGCAAGGAAGCTCGCCTCAAGGCGGCTGCAGAGCGCAAGGCAATGCAGGAATTCTCCCCGCTGCCCGACCACAGGCCATCCAAACGAGACCGTCGCCGCATCATCCAGTTCCGCGGCGAACGATGAGACTTCAGCAAAGCTGCTCAGGGCTGATGAGCAGGCGCTGTGTCTGCGTCCGCCCAATAGCTGCTTCTGGCAGTCAATCGAAGGTCTGGATAGTCACGGAGCTTGAGCTCGATCGCGTGAAATCCCGGATGCGGAGACTGCGGCTGGAAACTCAACACATAGCGGTTGGGTACGTGGTTGGAAATGGTTACCAGGTCGCGCTCGAGGCTACGGGCGTTGGTGAGCTTGTAATACTCGCCTCCAGTGAGGTGAGCGACGGTCTCAGGAATGTTGCGTTTCAGGCCGTCGGTGGCGGCGATGGCAGCCATTTTAGCCAGTGCCAACGGAGGAACCAGTTGGCTGTGGCAGTCGTAAGCCTGGACCGCCTTGTTTTGAGTGGCATCAGGATCTGGATCGGGGTCCTTGCCCATGCATCCATTTGGCGGATTCGGATGATGATTCTCAAGACCGAGGCCACCCGGCTCTATGGGCAATTCCCTGGCGGCATAGTGCGCTGCCTCGGACTTCCCGGTTGAGAAACCAATGCTGTAAATGACGGTATTCGTGTCTGTCACTGCTCGAAGCGCGTCTTCGAGTTGCAGGTGGCTTCCACGATCGAGTGTCTCGCTGATCAGCAGAATGGCGCGACGATATCGTTGCGGCTGCTGACGCAGCAAGTCGACGGAGAATCCGAGCGCATCGAGAATAGCGGCCCCGTTATCGCCAAGGCCTATGTTATGGACGGCCAGCGGCGACGCACAATTCTCCAAATGATGCTGGCGCGTGCAGCCGGGCGTGAGGGTCCGGATCGCGCCCGCCGCCTCAGCGATGTCCGAAGTGAAGTCCTGCAGCAGCGTGGGGTGGCTGTCGAAAGTAACCACGGCAACTTTGTGCGGAACGTGCCCGACGATGGATTCGAGCATGGGAGCGAGCGGGGGAGCGATGGAGCTGTATTGGCTGAACTGGCGCGCACCTGCCCCGCCCACTTCAATTACAACCACCAAAGCCAGCGGCTCTCCGTCGGTGTCCTGGTCGAGGGTGAGTTTCTGCTCTATGCCGTCATCGGTGATGCGGAAGTCATCTGCCTTAAGGGTGAAGACGAGTTTCCCGCCGGCAGTTCTCACCAGGGCGGGAACCAGCACGACCGTCGACTCCGAGCGCAGCCCATTGGCTTCCGTGCGCTGCTGTGGCGGCTCTTTCACGACCGTTGGAGCCGTCTGCGCAAGGGCAAAAGATGGCAACAGGATGGCAATTGCAGCAAGAAACTTCATCGGCACGCCCTCGATGCTGTTTGCAGCAGGCCCCTCGGCGCTGTCCCACTGGCCTCAACTTTAGTAGACTCAACGGCAGCATGTTTGTTTCCAACCGATCAAATCGTCGCTTTGGCGCCGTCACTGCCAGCAGGTTTTCCCTGCTTGGTCCGGTCCTCTTGTACGCCGTTGCCGCCTCACTGCCCGCATTGGGACAAGGCACTCACCTTTGGACCCAGTCGCGCGTCGAGGACTTTGAGAAGGGCACGCCACAAGGGGTTGCGCTCTCCAGCGACGGCCATCTGCGCGAGGGACCGGGTCTGAGCGAACTGCTCACAACTCCGTCGACCTATGTTTGGTCCGTAGCCCTCGACAAGTATGGCACCACTTATATCGGAACAGCCTCGCCAGCGACAGTACTGCGGGTTGGGCAGGATGGCAACCCCTCCACGCTCTTCGAGACCAAGGATCTGAGTGTCCAGGTGGTGCGACTGGGGCCGGACGGAGACCTGTACGTGGCGACCCTGCCCAGCGGCAAGGTCTATCGGCTCAAGCCCGACGCAACAGCCAAGCGTGATGACGCAAGCGCTACGTTGGTTTTCGATGCTGCTGCATTGGAAGGATCGAAGCCCGGATCGAATGCCGCAAAGAGTGACGACGGTAAACCCTCCGATACCAAGCGGGACGACGACAAATCGGATTCGAAGTCCCGCTACATCTGGGATCTGGCTTTCGATTCAGCCGGACGGCTGTACATTGCCACCGGCGGGCCCGGAGCAGTGTATCGCGTCGATCCATCCAAGCCCGGCTCGAAGGCTGAAGAGTTCTTCAAAAGCGACGAAGCACACATTCGTTGCCTCGCGTGGGACGCAAAAGGAAACCTGATTGCTGGGTCGGATGGATCCGGGCTGGTGTACCAGATCAACCCGCAGGGCAAGGGATATGTGCTGTTTGAGGCGCCCAAGCGGGAGATCACCGCGGTGGCTGTGGCCGGCAACGGGGTTATCTTCGCCGCCAACGTTGG
>Ga0181535_10001533_pt1 | contig 30048 bp, 15 predicted proteins | sample PEATcosm2014_Bin_44_FD_119774 | JGI IMG/M metagenome (GOLD analysis project Ga0181535, IMG submission 119774) | Peatland microbial communities from MTU Mesocosm Facility, Houghton, MI, USA - PEATcosm2014_Bin17_30_metaG | ecosystem: Environmental > Terrestrial > Soil > Wetlands > Peat | place... | reverse complement strand
TCTGTCGCGATAGAATCGGTCAAGCGAAAGCCTTTCTCTGTGCCTTAAACACTGTCTTGTCAACATGTTTGTAGCACAAAAAGGCTTTCGCTAACTCAGGCTTCACGAATTATCCGGGTTAGGCAGATTCTCTTCGCTTGATAACGCACGGCAATGCGATTTCTCTAATGGCAGGACTAAGATGCGTTGCCATGCCAAGGTTACCACCCGGACCAGGTGTGTATTTGTCCCATCTAATTCGCGATGCGTTATCCTTCTCGATGTGCCCAGGCCAGCCACAGAGCCAGCCTGGCACTAATCTTCAGTGGCGAGCCAAAGCGACTTCGACTGCCGGCTTCGAGAAGCGCGAATCCTCCAACTTGGGGTTTACCACGACATTTTCGATGCTGATCTGCTCTGCTGGTGCGGGCAGTGCTTTGACCTGTTGGTTCCCATCTTTTATTGGCAGCACCTTGGTCTCAAGAATGAACGGAATCTGAAGACCGTTCACCAATCGATAATCGCGGTAGTAAACCTCCACCGGATGCATCTTTCCATCGAGCCGCCTCGGCTGTCCCTCCACTTTGGCCTCCAGGAACGTCTGCGCATCAATCCACACGTGCATCGAATGACCGTCCTTCATCGTCAATTGGAGGTTGTATGTATCCCGATCGTTGACCTTCTCCATACCAAGCAGTTCAACGCGAGTTCCCTTGGCCGCGAAGTCGACAAGTGGCCCATCCAGATCCGATTGCATCTCGGCCAATTTCAGCTCATCGGCTGTATAGGATTCCACTTCGAGACGGTTAAGGAAGGGCCTGACTTTCCAGCCGTTGCTGCCGTTATACACCTGAATCGCCGTCTGGCCGTTGAACTGAATTTCGAGACGCTGCTTGCGCGGACGCTCCATCTCCATCACAAACGGCAACTGCGCCTCCTTCGCAAGCCTTGGAGAAGCGGGCAGAGGCTGCAATTTCCCTTGCCCCCCTGGTGGCGTGAGGGGCGTTGCCGAGGCCATTCCCCGTTGATCACCTCCCGCGCCTAGTTTTCCCGACTCCGAAATGGCTTTGACAGCACGCCATGCCTGCAATCCACCACGAGCTGCGACGTTCCTGCTCACTATCTCCGCAGCCGAGAGATTGCTGTGAGCCGCGGGTGTATCTCCTGCGGCGAACACGGAATGGGCGAGCGCAACAACAAGACTGGCTGCCATCAACTTACGTAGCATTTGTGCTCCTTAGCTCACAGATTTGTGAGCCACAGCTATAAAGGGATGCCAGATCGATATGCTATCGAACCCGATCCTCACAGCCGCGGCGACTGGATTATTCAACCACAAGTCCATCCACGTGAAATTGACCTATAACAACGTTCACGCGATCACCGGGTTTGACAACCCTACCCGGATTCGAGAAGGCCATCGAATAGGTCAATCCTGCTTCCGGCGCGCTCTTCACGCGCATTTTCCCCATGAATGGCAACTCCGGCACCACCACCTTGACTCTTGCAGCAGTGTCGATCGGGAGCAGCTCAATTTTCTCGTCGTTGAGCAGCTTGGCTTTGTTGCCGTCCAGCACATGCCAGGTAAATTTAATCAATTCGCCTGACTCTGCCGCCTTCACACTCATAGAGTCAATTCCCAAGAATATGCTGCAGTACACTCGCGCTGGATCTGCTCCTTGAAGATCCGCGCCAGGACGATGACATTGTTTTGTGGCAGCCTGTCTTCATCCATTTTGCCTCCGAGGTGATAAACGAGACTATAAAAGAAAAGCATGCCCTGACGTCCGGGCATGCTAGCTAATTCCCGACGCCCGTGATCGAGACCGACATCGCAGCATGACGATTGAAAGCGGTCGGTCGCGGTATCAAGACGACTGCTGGTATCAGAGGGCCGGAACTTAAGCCCGTCCTGTGCATAGTCGCTACATTGTTTGTGCAATAAGCCTTTGTGATCAATGAGGCTTAACTAAACTTGCTGCCTCAATCACGGGCTTGGCAAACAGCGATGCATCAAACTTAGGATTTACCTCCACCTTTTCGATGGCAATTGTCTCGACCGGAAAAACTCCGTTGAAGGTGCCTGCAACGGGCTTGACCGGCTTCGCTATCGGCAGAACCTTGGTCTCCAGAACAAATGGGATCTGCAGGCCATCGACGGCTCGATAATCGCGGAAGTAAACCTCCACTGCGTGCTCTTGGCCATCCAGGCGTCGGGGGGTGACCTCTATCTTTGCTTCTAGGAAAGTCTTTGCATCAACCCACACGTGGACTGTTCGCCCATCTTTCATCGTAAGTTTGAGTTTGTAGGCATCACGATCATCTATCTTTTCGGTGCCGTCAAGTTCGATCCGCGTTCCCTTGGCTGCGTAGTCGACCAAGGGGCCATCGAGTTCGAACTGCATTGATGCAAGCCTCAACTCATCCGAAGTAAAGGGCTCAACTTCAAGGCGATTGAGATAGGGCCTCAGCTTCCATCCGTTGGCACCGTCAAAAACCTGGATCGCCGTCTGATCTCTGAACAGAATCTCAAACCGCTTTTTGCGTGGACGCTCCATTTCCATCTTGAATGGTAGTTGAACCTCGTCTTTCGGATGCGTATCCGTAGAAAGCGAAGTGAGTTTCTTGCCTTCAGGAGGCGTTCGAAAAGGCGGCTGCCTGTTGCCGCCTGCTCCCAGCTTTCCTGTCCAGGTCATGGAATGAACCGCCCGCCATGCCTGCAGCCCTCCAGAGGCTGCAACGTTCCTGTCTACGATTTCAGCGGCTGAAAGGCTGGCAGGCGGCTTGGCGGTATCCGCTGCGTTGGCAATGGAAACGGCGAACAAGAGCATGGAACTGACTGCCAGTAATTTTCTAAACATCTTGCATCCTCACTGTCATCGTTTGAGGCAGGTTGGGAAGGGCCAAGCCGGTTTATCCTTCTCGCTTCTCTCGACGCAAGCTCCAGTGCGGAACTTCACTCAGGAGACTATTCCACGACTAGCCCTTCAGCCTGGAAGTGACCGATTACGACGTTCACGCGATCGCCGCGCTTCACTGTGCGCCCAGGGTTCGAGAATGCCATCCAGTATGCTTTCCCCGCCTCGGGTGTGTTGCTCTGGCGCAGCATACCGACCTTTTCCAGCGATGGCACCACCAGCCTGGCACGGGCTTCGGGGGCGAACAGATATGCATCGACCTTTTTGTCATTGAGGAGCTTTGCCTTGTCCGCGTCCAGCACCCGATAACTAAAGCGAATCAGTTCGCCTGACTCCACCGCCTTTACGGTCAACGAGTCAACGCCCCAAAGCATCTCGTAATAGGCGACCTCACGCCGCGGAGCACGATTGGGCAGATAACGGGTTGGAGTTTCGACCTTTGGGGAAGGCTTGTCGGTCGCAGCAACCGTTGCAGAGGCGAAAATCGGCGGGGATGCCTGGGCCGGCGACTGCGAGAAGGCTGGAGATATTAGCATTCTGCCGGCAAAAGTTACTGCCAACAGCGCGGTCTTCGTTCGCGAGGCTCTTGTGTGGCAAAACAATTCGGTACGGACCATCGCTGTCTCTTTTCTGTAGCCTGACCGGAGGAAGATTCATTCCGGTGCACTGCAATTCGACCTCTTTTGTTACATGATGGGCGCAAACGCACACTTCAACTTTGCGCCAAAGCAACTTCAGGCGCGTCCCGAGGAAGGATTCCGTCTACTGCGCCATGCTTGGAGCGGTGAGAGTTGTTTGTGGTCTTGGTCGAGTTTCCTTTATCGCGGAAACCGAACCGGCTGCGAAGGCAGCGAGGATTACTGCATTGCAAATGCCCAGTTTTCTCGCGCAGGATACCGTCAATCAAAGATTAACTACCTGCACATCATTTCGTATTCGGTTTGTACTTATCTGTGCGTTACGAGGATCATTTAGTGATGCTGTTGTTGCAATGCTGCTCGTGACGCTCGCCGCGAGCAGCATTGGTTCAGGGTTGACTGACTGTCATTACTGGGCCGTTCCATTCAAGGCAGAGGATTGCGTTCCGGCCGCATCGGTGACGGAGATGGTCGCAGGCTTAGCACCGGCAGCTTGGGAAGTTAACGGCTTGAACTGCACAGTAACAGCGCAGCTCGCCCCCGGGGCCAAGGTTGTGTTTCCGGTGAGCTGACCATTGCCAGCCGGTCCGCAAGTGGAAAGTAACCGAATCACGGTGTAGTTAGCGACATTAGCTGCAGTGCCGCCAAGTGCCCCTTGCGCAATTCCGGTTAGAGTTACGTTGCCGGTGTTGGTGAGGGTGAACGCTTGGGTCGGATCGAGGCCGCAGGCAATTACACCAAAGCCAGTTCCCGGGCAATTCCGTGTTTGGCGCACTGTCCAACTGGTTGGTGTGAGAGTAGCGCTGACTACCGCTGCTACGCCCGTACCGCTCAGCGCCACTGGCGAACCAGTAACCGGAACGCTGCCGGTGATGGTGACCGTTCCCTTCGCTAGGCCAGGAGGAGCCGTTGGCGAGAACGTCACCAGAATGGTGCAACTTGCGTTCGCGGCCAAAGTTGCGCCGCAGGTTCCACCCGCTTGACTGAATGGCGCAGTTACAACAATTGAAGTGAAAGTAAAGGCCGATCCGCCAGTGTTCGCGACAGTTAGGGTTTTGACTGCACTCGTGGTTCCGTCTGTGACGTTCCCGAAGGACAGCGATGTGGGTGTGACGGCTACGATTGCCGGATTCGCCGGTGCCTGGTACTCCACTGCGCCTATGTCAATTGAACTGTTCCGGACATCCGGCCGCGGATTTCCAAAGAAGTCCGTGGTCGGAGCGCTGGTGTACGCGGGGTTGACGGCATTACCAAATCCGGTGCAGTTTGGGTTATCTGTTCCGTTGGTGCAGTGCGGGATATAATCGATTGCCGGTGACTGCGCCGCCAGTGTGTAGTTGCCCAGCCTGGCGCCGGTTACAGGGTTGGAAAGCGACAGTGGGCCCCAGGTGATGTTTACCCAGTTGTTGCCTTCATCCACAGTTGCGGACGGTAAAAGGTTGAAGATCGGGTTGGGCACGGTGGCGTCAGAGATGCCTGGAGGCACCTGATAGCCCGTTCCTCCAAATTCCGGAGGCGTGCGCGCGCCGTTGCAGTAGTGGCTGACAACTGTCGGGTCGGCATTCACGATATTTGTCCCGCCGCCATTTTCCTTCGAACTCGTCAACACCGAATAGGCAGGAGCAAGGGTGAACAGCGAGCTGTGGTCACCGGGGCCCTTGTCACCGCGGATGCCGATGTCCCAGTAACTTGCGACCGTGCAGGCGCCGGTGCCTCCGGTGATGATGGTTCCGTTTCCGTCGGCTGTGGTGGCATCATTCTGAGGCTGACTGGCCGCCAGGTTGGTGGTGAAGGCCTGATACATCGAAATGAGGTGTTGCTGATGTGCCGGATCGATAGCATCGCCTACGCCGATATTGAAGGAGCGGTTTTGCCAGAACACATCGTTAGCTAGGTATGGGAACGAGATGCTCGTGCAGTTCGGATGATTCGCAGGACATACGATGTGCAACCCAGGGAAGGTTGAGGTCAGGTTCACGCTGTTTTGCATGGTCACCAAGCCAGCTGGCTGAGGCAGCGATGTTGTGCCGTTAGCCGTCTGTCCCGAAGTTACCACGCCCGGTGCGCTGGCCAGGGGAGCCCCTAGGGTATTGAAGAGGACACCTGCCGAAGCGGTTGTGTCATTGGAGACGATGGTATTGTTGATCAGGTTGACCGCCAGTGCATCCTGTAGCGATACACCGCCACCATCCCAGCCGGCGACGTTGTTGGCAATGATGTTGTTTGTGACTGTGACGGTATTCCAGTTTGGTTGACCTGTCAGAGAGTTCGGCAAACCAAAAAGACGCTGCGAGCTGCTGCCGTTGGGGAAGGTCGCAATCTCAGTGCCGTTGACCGACTGCAAGCGCAGGCCGCCGCCGCTGCCGCTTTCCGCCGCGTTGCCCTGGAACAGGTTGGCATTGATGACCAGGCCGGGGCCTGTGCCGTCTGGCAAGCCAGGAGCGCAATCGGCATCCGCCGCGGTGCCGCCGCATTCGATGCCGGCCGCAGTGAAGCCATCCGGCGCCGCGCCCATTACGATCAACCCGCCGCCGTTGGTGGAGATGGTCGGGTTGGTGCTCTGGTTGAAGATGATCGTGTTGTGCTCGATATCGCCGTACCAGATGAATCCGAGATGAGCTACGCCGCCGCCGTCACCCGTGCTCTGATTGCCGCAAACCCAGTTGTAGTTGAATTTGTAGTAGTCAGCACCGGTGCAGAAGGTGACGCCGCCCGCCCCAGCCGGCGTGCCCGAGAAGAGCTCGTCGCCAATGGATGTGTTCGACGTAACGAAGTTGTTGTGGACGTTCACGTTCATGTCGAAGCAGTACGGCAGTTCCAGGCCCAGAGGATCAGTGGCTACGTTTCGGCAGGAGCCAGGATCGGAATCGGCTGCGGTTCCCGCGGAATAGATGTCGGGTGACTCGCCCTGGCCAATGTTGATGCCGCCAGAGAGTGTTCCGATATTGCCGTAGACTCGATCGTTGGCGATTTGCAGGTTATGCGCCCAGGCGTGAGCGAAGATGCCGCCGCCGCCCTGTGAGGCATCGGTAACTGTCAAACCATCGATGCTCGACGGGTTGCATTGGAAGTTGCTGGGATAGGGGTTCGTTCTTCCCCGACCGCTTGTGCAATCCGCGGCAGTAAGAACCGTGGTACCGGTTGGGTAAGCAGATTCAGTCGAACCTGCGCCATAGTAAGTTGATGTACCCGAGCTGGGGACGTTGACACCTTTGGAGAGGATGGTGATGCCGGCGCCCTCATAGGCTCCCATCAGTGAGGGCTCCTGCAAGAGTTGGGCCAGGTTGCCGTTGACAGAAGTGTCCCAACCGACAATGCCTTCCATCGGCAGGCGGTCCACCTGCGGACTGTTGGGTCCACCATTGAAACCGTACCACGGTGTGCCATTGGTCGAACCGCAAGTGAGCTGAGTGTAGGTCGACGATGCTGGCGTCGGATCGTACGGGTTGGTGGCCGACATCGGCGCGCCATTGAGCGCCAAACCGAAGAGGCAGTTCACCTGATGACGCCAGGGATCCAGTTTTCCAGCGGGCTGCGTCTTGGCGTCGATGATTGTGGAGGTAGCGCCGACACCTTGCAACCGGACCGGCTTCCACATCAGCAACATCTCGTAGTAGGTTCCCGGCGGGATCATGATCAGGTCGCCAGGCTCGGCAGCGTCGATAGCCTGCTGAATGGCGCCCGAACCGGAGGGGGTGAGAGGTGCATTGTTGGTGACGTAGGTTGGAGCCTTGCCGCCAATCGTGACTGTCACCGTATCGACGGATTGTTTACCGTTGCCAGACGTGATGACGAGTTGGCCGCACTGCGCCGTCGAACCGCCGTATTGCGCCTGTTGCTGAATGGCGCAGTTCGGCACTCCGCTGGGCACGGTAACGGAAATGCTCGTGTCGCTCCAGCTCGTGATGGGGGCATTCACCCCACCGATCGTTACGCTGGACAATGTGTTGCACGTTGAGCTGCCCGCTACAGGACTGGTGCACTGGGAGCCAAAGCCATAATGGCGCTGGACGGTCTTCGCATTGAACGGAACCGTGGTGGCCGAGGGCCCTGAGTATGCGTAGTTCTCCACCGACAGGTTGCCCAAAGCTGTGATCGTAAGGGGATTGGTAGCCGCACTCACCCATGGTCCCTTGCCGTCGCCATCCACTTCAGCGATCGCCGGAGTTGCTTCCGGATAGGCGCAGTCAGGATGGTTGTATCCGGCCGAGAACGCAGCGGTGGGCACCACTGGCGTATCGAAGTACCCGGTCTGTCCCGGCATGTAGGGCAGCTCATAGCAGAACTGGCTATAAGACGAGTTGAACAACGGATCAGGGGCTGCTCCATCACCTCTGTCGTTCATGCAGGTGACCATCATGGTGGGCGAATAGCCGGTCGGATTCGGCGGATTCACTTCCCATGTGGAGTAGCTCAAGCCGTTGTAGATGCCCCAGTGGTCGGCATAGACGCGGTTGGTCTCAGCGCCGGTCCAGTCGCGAAGGGAGACGGGCAGATCCGGGGGCGAGAACTTCTCACCGAACTGCGGTGAGAACGGATCGAATTCAGAGGTGAAGTCATCGGTGATGACACCAGTGAACTTCGAGGCTTTGTGGGTTGAGGTGTAGATGTAGAACTTGGCGATCGCTCCTGCCTGTTCATCCAGTGTGACTTCCTTGCGGTCGCAGAGGTTGCGAGTAGCTCCGGCGAAGGGCGCAACCTGCTTGGTCTGCGGGTACAGGCTGATGTAGTCAGGAACGATGCGCGATGCGCCTACACAAGGCCACGTAGGCTCAGGCGTGAACCCCGGGACGATCCCGTTGTTCGGGCTGGCGCCAAGGCTTTGCGTCGCGTTCTGGGCATTGTTGGCGTTGTAAGCACTGGCTACCGAAGCCTGGTCCGGCATGATGAAGATGTCGCCGAGGCCGCCGAATTCCTGTACTGCCGGCGCAATGAAGTTATCGCCGATCAGGATGTTCTTGTCCTCTTCCTTCACCAGTTCATAGCCCGGAGGAGGAACTACTTCCACCACATACTTGCCGGTGGGCAGCATCGGCAGGCCATAGTACAGGTCTTTGGGATCCGCAGCGGTATTCGGCTGGCAGATGGTGCAATTGGTCCCGGTCGGTTTTCCACTGGTTTGATCCGTGGCGGTTACGCTGGGGAACTTGTACATGCCGTCATAAGGAGCCGGCTGCAGCTGATTCCAGTTGTGCATGCCGTCGTAGCACTTGAACTGGGAGTTGTACGGCAGCGCGGTTGGGTTCGAAGCCGTACCGTGCAAGACGTTGTTGTAGTAGTCAAGGTAGGCCGGCTGGTTGTAGAGCGAGAAATAGAACATGTCACTGGTTGACTGCCCAGGGCAGTTCATGTTGGGAACATTTTGCCCAGGGTTGAGCGGATCCGGGCGGAAGCCCTGCGCCCAATCGTCCCAGCTGCTGGTTTGCGTGGTGTCAACCAGCGTGAGGGTCGGGGTAATGCCGTCCGCCGCAAATCCTTCCTGGTAAAGGTTGATGGTAACGTGAGGAACCAGTGGCTCCCATTGCGTCTGCACGAGCATCTGCGGATCGTCAAAGGGTCGTGTCGAGGCATAGACCACGTGACCCTTGATGCCGCCATTCTCGCCGGGCGCGTAAGGTTCCTTGCCAAATTCGATGAAGTTGTTCTGGCCTGAGAATCCCTGCCAGCCTTCTACCCCATTCCCCGCCCAGGGCGGATCGATACGGCCTGTTGAATTGGCTCCGCTGGCTACTGGACCGTTCTGAATCGAAAGACCGGTACAATCCGCGTTGGAGCAATAGACCGCACCAGGAACCGATAGGTTGGGTGGCAGAGGATAGTTTTCGTACGTATTGGCCAGGTTCTTGCCAATAACGGATCCGCCGCAAGCCGGGTAGCCGGTTTGGCCGCAGGCTGTAGTTCCGTCGGCAGGGCCGCCGGCGTCATAGACCGTATGTATGCCGGTCGTCTTGTAGCGGGTGGTATCGGTTTCAACCACATACCAGTTGAACAGCGGGAATGTCTCGTTGAAGTTGGCAGTGCCGTTGAAGTCCGTGACCAGATTGTTGGCCATGCTGCCGTCACGGTAGCGGACCGTGGTATTGATCAAGGGGATTCCCGCTTCGCCCGCCTGCGAGACGCCATCCTTGTTGTCGTCGATGAAGGTCCGCGTGAAGACGTTCGCCTGCCACTGGTTGATGGCAATCTCGCCCAGATCTACGTTTTTTCCGTTAGCCAGCATGACGGGGGTGGACAGTCCATCCACAAGCAGGTCATTCCACTTATCGAATACGGTGACCCTCCAGTTGCCCGGCGGCAGTCCCGAGAAACTGAAGTTCCCCTGCGCATCGCACTTGGTGAACGCAAAGTCTTCGCCGTCCGGGTCTCCGATGCTGACGTAACACTGGGTAAAGTAGAAGCCATCCCAAGAGCCGCTCCCGTAGAGCCTCTCATCGGGCGTCCTGCTCATGCGCTCTTCGGAGACATGGCCCTTCACCGAATTCGTGCATGGGCCTGTAGTCTGGAGATTGACGTCGGTTCCAGCGCAGACGCCAGCTAGGCGCGCACTGATAATTGCCGGGTTGGCAAATCCAATCACCGCGTGAAAAGACGCCGGGCCAAACTCCTGAAAGTAGGAGGGCTCGCCGATCCTCATAAAGGTATCGTGCGCCTTCTGGCCGTCCAGTGTGTTGGTCTGGTGCCACTCTTCGCCCCGGGCGATGCGGTCAGCGCCGGGTGTGGCGATGACGCTGTATCTACCCGGCATCAGGTTGGCAACTACGGCCTGGCCCGCGAGGGGCGACAAGGTTGTACCATCCGCTTCGTACTTCGGGCAGGTAACGATCTGGCCCGTAATACCTGCTTGCAGCGGGTTCGATGCTGTCTGCTTTGAGATCGGGCAGGCATTCTGCCCTGAAACCGGATCGATTGTTCCATCTAGGCTGTTCGACAGCGGCTGGTTGAACATGTCATAGGTCATCTGTCCGGTGAAATCACCGTTGCCGCCCATGGCATCCCATAGCTCGATATTGAAGCCGCCCAGACCGGGCTCGTTGGGCGCCAGCACGTCAACGCCACCACCGGCGTCATTTTCGCCGTTGAGCGGGAAGTCGTCCTCAAAGATGAAGACCGACATCTTCGCAGGCTGGTAGGGAGAAGCCTCTGACAAGACGGTGACGGTGAGCGCAGCGGTGTAGTCGGTAGCGGTACACGACGTTCCGGAACCCGGCCCCGAGGGTGGGCAAGCCGAAGGAATCGGAGCACCGCCCATGCCGTGGCCAACTGTTCCCGCGGAAAGATAGAACGGGTCTGCCGCGTCGCCTGGCAAGACCGAAATGTAGTAGCGCTTGTGGGGATCCAGAACTACCTGCTTGGGAAGCAAGGGGATCTCCCCGGCTGCGGCTGTCGAATCCGTCCGGCAAACGCCGCCAGCGACATCGCAGACGGCAGCCGCGCCAAGCACGGTCTGGCCGGCCTCGCAGGACTTTGGTCCCGTGCAGCCCTGAGCTACGTAGGGCATGTCGCTGGTGTGGAAATTGACGCCATAGGTTGGCACAATTCCGCTGTTCGCGGTCGGGCAACCAGATGGAGGAGGATTCGTGGTGCAATTGGGGTCGACATAGAAGCTTCTGTCTTCCTCAATGATCCAGCGGTAATCGCTGATGACGGTGCTCTTGTTTTGCCCGTCGACAACGTTCACTGCCAGTCCGCTGCCCTGCGGGAAGATCAGGGTTACGGTCGCCGGGTTCGCGCTGACAGTACCCTGCGAGTTCTGCGCCAGATACGTAAAGGTGTAGGTACCGGGGTTTGCAACCGATGCATTGAAACCGCCGCTCTTATCGACGTTCAACGTCAAGCCTGTAGACGGCGTGACACTCGAAGCCTGCACCGTTAGCGGATAGCCCGCTCCGTCCGTATCCACCGACAGGACGCCGGGAGAGAGGATTTTGAGGGAGGCGGCATTGTTCGCCGTGTACGTGATGTTATTAACCGCGATGCCGCTGGGCGCTTCAACTTTCCCCGCGCCTAGCGTCACCAGAGCGGTAGGACCATTGCCGTTGGCTTGGTAAACGAATGAGTCCGGGGCGGTCCAGCCAGCGTTCGGAGTGTAAGTGAAAGTGCCGTTCGTGTTGAGCGACAGCGTGCCTTGCGTCGGAGGCGTGAAAACCTTGACGCCATAGACATTCACGTCGTTGGCGATCACACCCTTGGATGGATCCGACACATTTAGAGTTACGCCCGGAACCACCGCGCTGTACGTGTCGGGATTTGCAACCGCGGGCGCTAACGCCGGCGCCGCCGGCAATCCGCCGCCGTTGATGCTGATGTAAGCCAGCATTCCGGCGTCGCGGTTGATGGCGTTGCCCGACAGGCTGAGTTCGCGGTCATACACCGGCACAGCCGGCGCGCCGGATTTTGGCCCGTTGATCATCACGTCATAGGTTTTGCCGGCGGCCATGAACACTTCGCTCTGAACGCGAGTTTTACCAGGCAGCGGGTTGCCGTCTTCAGCAATCAGTGAAATTCCCCCGACGGCGGTCGTACCGGTCCGCGTTCCAACGAGCGCGGGCACGTGCATGTGCGAGCCGGCGTTCACCAGGCGCACCAATACTGACCCGGTCGCCGTCCCGGTGCCTAAAGTCGGCGCAAGTGTCGCGGGTGATACCGGGAACAAAGAACTCCCTGAACTGGTCTTGTTGAACGCGACTCCATTAATCAGGTAATAGAGCGGCCTGTAGTTCACGACCGGCGGGTAGCAGGTGTTGTATGTTGAGGAAGCGGGGTTACCACATCCGCCAGGCTGGCCTGACCACACTGCTGTTTCGCTGAACCCCGCAGTGTTGACCGCGGTATTTACCGCGTTGTTCTGAGCAGGATCGATTTCGCTCAAGATGAGAGGAACTTCTGCATCGTAACTCACGCCGGGATAAGCGGTGCCCACGGCAGTCTCGACGCCAGCAGATGTCGCCGTCGGTGCATTGGTTACCACTAGAACGCCAATCAGTCCCATGGTGGCCTGGATCGACGGATGCGTGCCGGACTCAAGCAGATAGGTGCCTGGCCGCGGCGCTTTCCAGGTCAGCGCGGTTGCGGTTGCTGCTCCCGCGGCCACTTCCGTGCCGAACGATTGCACGCGCGGCCCCTGTGCCGGAGGGGTAAACGTCGCACCAGTGTTGGCAGTGGACCAGGTCACACCCAGATCGGCGTGGGTCGGGCTCGGCGTTGTAGTCCTTTGGGTTGTATCTCCAAGGCCGCCGCCAATCTGCCCGACAATCATGATCGACGTGGGAATTTTGTTCGTAATCGTGCTTCCCGTTGGAGTAAACGACAGATTGTTGGTCAGGTTGATGGTCAGGTCCTGTCCTGTGGGGACAGTAATGATCACCGGGGACCAACCGGTCGTTGCCGGGTTCGCGGCCGCGCAGGTGGCTGTGGAGGTAGACACGACCGCGCCGCAGCTGTAGCCCCACATGGGCACCGCTGAGCCGTCTGGCATGGTGGCCGTGGTCGGCCCCGCGGTCAGGTTGACCTGCTGTTGAGCCAAGGCCACGCCCGCTCCGAGGAGGAGAACAGTTGCTGCGGTTACCGCCGTCTTCAGAGTAGATTTGATCTGGTTGAATCGCATGTCTCTTCTCCTCGCTTTCAGTTCTGTTCATCAATGACGAATTCCCGCGAATCGACGAGCATCATCATCATCATTCCGCCGGGGAAAAGGTTATTGGTGGTGATCTCGCGCTCGTTGTGTGAGTGCCACATGAATGCCCAGCCACGCTCATTAGCCGGATTGGCTTGCGTGTTGGCTGGCTGGTAATCACTCGTGGTGCCTGTTGCGCGGGTAGTCGCATCCGGGCCCAGATACGGGCTGCCGCTGTACCAGTTGCCGTTGGTGAGAATGTTCGGATCCGGGAGTGTGGCAGGGCCACCTGCGGCAACATCGCCGATTGGTGATACCTGTAATGGTTTGTTGTGATCCTGGCACCACTCGTAATAATTGATTGCGGACACTGGCGCAGGAGAGGGGCTGTTCACGGTGTAGTAGCCGTTCGCATCCGGAGAACAGGGGAGCTTGGCCAGAGGATCCGCGGAGTTGGGATTGTGGGCGTACATATCCCAATTCAGGCCCCTGCCTGTGAAGTAGAAGATTCCATCGAAGGCCTGCCCCGGTGTGGTCGTGGTGGTGAACATCAGAAGGCCCGCGAGACTTTCCGGATCACTCGCGTTGGTAATCAGGTTTCCGTCGCGAGCCAGGATGCGCACATGGTTGGCGTGCTCGTGGAAGGGATGCTGCCATCGGCCCTGGCCGATGACGCGCAGCAAAACCTGCTCGCCAGGATGCATGTGGGGATTGCCATTGTAAGGCTGGTGAGGATACTCGGCAGCGTAGTTGCCGTCCATGTCGTCGGGCATGGAGCGCCCGTTGATCATAAAGTACGACGGATGGTAGGGCTCGGTTGGGACGCTGAGTTGGGTCGGACATGTGACAGTTGTAGATGGTGTGCAATTCTGGATTGCGGTGACCTGGACCAATGCCTGGTTGTGGATGTTGGCATCCATCTCCGAGAACTGGAAAAGGTATTCGCGGTCATAACAAGTTTTGTCATGGTCATATGCGGAGGCCGCAAGCCGAAAATCGGACTCTCCATGCGCACCCTCCACTTGAACGTTCGCGGCAGGAAGACCTCTCGTGCAGGCGGCTGGAACATTTGCGGGCAATACGATGATTGCTCCATACAGTCCCATCTCCACCTGCAGGTCTCCCTGGGTCCCGCTGTAGTAGGAGCGGGTTCCCGGCGAGGAGGCCGTGAACGTATAAGTCACCGTGCCGCCAGGCGCCGCCTCGCACGTCAACAAGCCCTGCTGAGGCGCCCCTGCTGCGGTTGACGTAGGACAGGAGGTCGCCACCTGAAAGCCCGGAAACAGAATCGACGTGTTGCCGGCCGCCGCGGGAAGATTATTGGTCAGATTCACCGTGATCGTTTGTCCTTCCGTCACGATGAGTGTGGGACCGGGGATTTGCATGGAAGGACAGGTGGCGTTCTTGATCGCCGTGGGCACAAATCCACTCGGTGCGCCGTTACACCCGTATCCCCAGGAGTAGACGGCTGACCCGTCGGGCTGGTTGAGGAAGGCGGGTTGCGCCGTCAAGTTGAATGTAGAACCTGTGATGCCTGGGGCCGCAGCATGAGCCGTCGCCGTGAGCGAAGCCACTGCCACCATTGTGCCCAGGAGCAGTCGTGTCTTCAGGAACGCATGTTTCATATTCATCGGCTTCATTGCTGCTCTCCTAATTGATGTGGACTTCTGTCATGAGCCCGCCGAAGTTCTCGGCGTCATTCGCCAGGTGGTCGAGTTGAGGGGTGAAGAGATAGAACACCTGGCCCGACGAGTACTTGGTTGTGTCGCTTGCATCCAGAATCACGTCAAGCGATTCGCCGCCCGCCAGGGTGATCGAGTTAGTGTAGTAGTCCTGGTTGTTGCCGGCTTGGTCGCGGAGCAGCTTTGCGTTGTAGCCGATGACATGCATGGGGATGCCGAGCGATGCCAGCGTCTGGTACTCCGTCACATCCAGGTCGGAGATGCGCAGCAGTGCTTTTTTACCAGCGGGGATATTGATGATCGAAGGCAGCGGCTGCGAGAAGTGACTCTTTCCATCGGCGGTTTCCGTCGCCAAAGAGCCTGGTGTGACTGTGTCGGGGTAGCTCCGCCCGTTCAGCAGGAAGTACTTGTCCTTCATGTCAACAAAAGCTTCAGGGTTGAAGGTCATGCCAACAAAATGGAAGTTCGGATCGAATCCGTGGATCTGCAGAGGATATTCGACATCGTAGTGAGTCGAACCATCGCCGTCGTTATAGGCATATCCGCCGCTCCCACCATTCACAACGGTAGCTACCGCAGCGACGCTATTGGAGGGGGGCAACGAATTGCCGCAGAGAATGTCAGTGGCGGGATTGCACGCTGTTCGCAGATCACTCTGCTGCAACTGGAGCGAGGTCCATAGGCTTTTGCCGGCCGGTACCCGGTCCTGGCGAGGACGAACATAGATCTGCCCCACCATGCCCATCTGCAAGTGCTCCGGAGGCGTGATATGGCAATGCCAGAAATAGGTCCCGGCATCCGGTGCGAGGTAGTAATACGTGAAGCTGCCGCCGATGTTGATGGCGACCGAGGCGTCCGGAACACCGTCATAAAATGCCGATGCGTTGGGATAGCCGTGGAAGTGAACCGTGTGTTGCTCGAAGAGGTCCGGACGCATGATCATGCCCACATTGCTGAGCGTGAGGAAGTATTCGTCGTCCTCATCGATTGCCATCAGCGGGGCGGGAATATTCCCGTTCATCACGCCGACGTCCATGATCTGCCGCGGATCTACGTGGCCATCGAGACAGGGAGCAGTGCAGGTCCCGTTACCAATCGCGTCCAAGTCGGGCGCTAGACCCACCGCGCCGTTGTATTTGAAATCCCCGTTCGAAGCTACGGTCGAGGTCGCTCCATCCGTCGTGGCCGGATCGCCGGGAGCCAGCGTGCCCGAATATGTTGAATTGAAGACGTTTGGGAACTGCGTACCGGGCAGGCCGTTAGCGATGTCCGCCAGTCCTGACAGCGGCCCGAAGGAGAACATGAACGTCTGCGTGCCGTCGGCCATCGTCGAGTAGCCGTCACCACCCGAGATCTGCTGGCATTTGATGGCGCCGTTCACGTTCCCTGTCGGCACCAAGTACCCCCCCGGACCAAGGGACTGGACCGTCGGGCCGCTGTACGCAGGCTCCGAGTTGTTGAGGTTGGCATTCGGGTGAGTGATCGTGCTGGTGGGGCACTGAACTCTGAAAGATTGTGCGTTTGCAGTCAACGTCGCTATCCCGATTAGCGCCAGCACCAAAGTGCTTACGATTCTGATCGACATGCGCTTTCCTCCTCTGCGGCTACGGCGTGATTCCGGAACGGCAGTGCAAGGAGTGCAGAGTGCCATCCGTCTTCATCTCGCACAGTATTTTTCAGATTACGGAGTCGTAATTTTGCTTTAGCTCAAGTTCAGAAAAAAAATTGGCCAATATGCTGCTTTTCTTAAATATGCGAATGCTTGCTTTCGCGGAGTGGTGATTTCAATGCTTGCTTCAAGGCTTTCCAGCACTTCCGGTTGCGGAAAACTCGCGCGGCGAGTCCCCCTGTATTGCAGATTGTTGTCCTGAACACTACCCCAAGAACCAAACGAAATAGATAGAAGTGAATAAACATGGCGCGGCTTGCACCTTTGGGCTAAGATGCTCCACTTTCAAAAGTCCAACACGGGGAGCCATCGGCATAATGGACTAAGATCGGATTAGGACAAAGCGCATCTTCGTAAATCTCGAATCAAATTATTTGGCATATAGGTCTGGCACGAATGAGAGAACTCAGTACCTGAGCGGACGAGTCTGTTTCGTAAAAAGCAGAATTCCTTGACCTCACTTTTCTTCTATCGCTTACCGGCTTGCTTGCAGTCTTAGACCGTTGAGTTTGATGCCCATCAAGGATGCGCTTAGAATCTCGCCTATATTCACATTCAGGAGCAGCAAACTTTCTACTTCTTCTTCAATGCTCTCTTCAGAACAGCTTCAAGTCCCATTTTCACCTCGGCGTACTCACTCGCGGAAAGTGTGCCGCTGAGCTTTTCACTTTCAATGGCAAACAGCTCATCCTTGAGGATGCTCAGAAGTACCGCATTCCCACTTGTACGCATGGGAACATCGCCGGCCGCGCGGGCATCTGGACTCTCAGGAACTGCGAATGGAGCATGGCGATCAGGAAGTGGGGATGCGGATGAGCGCGCAAAAGCCGACAACGGCTTTTCCTCAATTACTACATCCTGCACATGAATAGGTCCTCCTGCCGTTACGGCGGCTCGGTTTCGCAGTAAATAGCCAGCGCCCACAACAAGCAGCAGAGTCATTCCGCACAGTATCCACCATTTGTATTTGCTGAGCGGATCGGGAGTGTCGATCGGGACTCCGATACCGCCACCCGGCCTGTTTACGGCGCCTTCCGATCCAGCCCCGCCCATGGCCCCGCCCTGCGCCTCGCGCGGCATCTGTCCCTCGCCAGAGATGGAGAATGCTACCGCCTGTCCAAGGTGGATGCCCTTGGCCACAAACGTCTGCACTCTCGGATCCTCTTGCGCAGACTGGAAGTTCGAACCACTTCCCGCGGCGAATGTCATGCTCTTGGGTACATAGACCACGAGATTATCGGCCGGCATCTGCAGATGCGGAGTGAATGTGTACTTCCCACTGTACGAGATGTGATATTGCACCTCGAACATGGTTTCCTTTTCACCCTGATCCGGCTGAATGGGAACATTAATAGCGTAATGTCCACTTTCTCCCAACGGTACAGGCCGTGTGTTGGTGGCCAGACCGCCAGGTCGTGTCGCTGCTGCCCCGTCGAGTTCCGCACCTTGTGGCAGGACGACCTCGAAAGTATTGCTGCTGAATTGCGCTTTAGGAGGCAGGCTCGTGTTGCGCACCAGGTATCGTTCCTGCACGCGCAACATGCTGCCCGCCGCTTCTACAAGAAGCATATCGGCGTCGATCGAGACGCCATCCACCTTCGCCGCCACGTCATAAACCGTGACGTCTCCCGGACCGCCGCCCTGGGGCGCTGCAATAAAGTAGGTTCCGCCCTGGTGGTTTACCCGGATCAGGTATGGCCCCAGCCCCGGCGACTGAATCGAATAGCGCCCACGTGCGTCCGTGGTTGCGTGAGCAGCCTCAGACATACCTGCCTGGACGTCGACCAGCGCGACATCATCGCCAGAGGATGGCTTTCCGGTAGTCTTATTAGTGACGGTTCCGGTGATGGGAGCCGCCTGTGCGAAGCCCGCCAACATCAGGAACATCAGCACAAACTGGGTAAGGGATCTCTGACACCCTATCATTCTCACATTCTCCATTGGCTGCGTTATGTTTCGTTTGACGGGAAGCAAAGAGGCCGTTGCTTCGGCCTCGCTTCACTAAGACGTTCAGTAGAATCCGCACAGCCGTCCTCACGCTGGTTTCTCGATCAATTCATTCCCTTCCATCGCCACGGCAGCGCCAAAGGCAACGCCCGCAGCCTTGAGAAAATCAGTAGGCGGAATGCCTCCGGCAAAGATCCACACAAAATCGTTTGGAAGTTCGCGAATCTCGCCACCCACATCGATCGACACACTGCCGACGCGAAATTCCGTAGGTATAGAGTTGAATAGAACCTCGACCTTCCCGGAACGGATGTTCTCTGCTATTCGCTTTTCGTTGCGATCCTTCAAGCGGCTGAATTCGCCCTTCCGATAAGAAAGTGTAACCTTGTTACCGGGCTGATGGGCCAGCCCCATGGCCGCTTCGATCGCGCTGTCTCCCCCGCCAACCACAAGGATTTTCTTATCCGTGTAATGGTCTGCCTCAATCAGACGGTAAAGAACATGAGGAAGTTCCTCCCCTTTGACCCCTAGCTTACGCGGCGTCCCTGCGCGCCCCAGAGCCAGAACCACCGCACGAGATTTGTACTCCTCCCGTGCAGTCCGCACACGGAAGAGCCCGTTTGTCTCCTTCTGAACTGTCTCAACAATCTCTGAAGTATGGATGTTCAGATCCGTTCGTTGCATAATCTTTTCCCAGAATGCCAGCAAATCTTCTTTGGAAAGCGATGTCTTACTGAACCGCCCATGCAGTGGAAACTCGACGGGGCTGGTCATCACCAGCTTCTGACGTGGGTACTTTGAGACCGTTCCACCGACTGCTTCGCGTTCCAGAGTAAGCGCCTTGAGTCCATGTTCTGCGGCTCGCAGTGAAGCGCTTATCCCCGCCGGGCCCGCTCCTACAATGACCAGATCAAGCGTTCCTTGCTCCACCGTCTTCGAGGTCCCGTTGCCTATACGTTGAGCAATCACGTCCACGCAGTCCCTGCCTTGGTTGACGGCATTCTTGATTAGGGCCAAGCCGCCCAGTTCACCCACGATAAACAGGTTCCCCACACTTGTTTCGAACTCTTCGCTGATCGCGGGAGCATCGGCGCCCGAACTGGGCTTCGCCATCACCATCACAATGGCGCCTACCGGACACTCCTCCGCGCACAACCCGTGTCCGATGCACTTATGACCATTGATGATGGTCGCTTTTCCATCTACTAGCGCAAGCACATCGCCTTCCGGGCAGACCTTCACGCAGGATCCGCAGCCAATGCAGGAGTCGGTAGAAATTCTTGGATGTTGCGCCTTGGGTCCATCTGAAAACAGCGCCCCTCGCTCAGCAGATTCCCTGGCCTTTGCCGCGCTCCGTTTGTGCGCACACCAGTACCTAACAAGGAAAAAGCCCAAAATACTTCCCGCAATCAACCACGTAAAGAGTGTGTCCATTTGTTACCGCAACCCAATGGTCATAAATCCAAGACCCATAACGACAACGATGTGAAGAATGGCAAGAACCGCAAATGCATAACTGAAGGGACGATGTATCACATGCCAAAGATGAAAGACGCGCTGTGTCTGATCAAGAAATACAACTCGCTTGGAAAGCGATGCTTTCTGCCGCACCAGGCGTACAATCACTTCAATCTCACGGTTGCCGCTTGAAAACAGACCGCCTATGGAGCGAACCTTAACGCCGAAACTCGACGGGGTCCGCCGCAGACCAGCCACACGGAAAGTGATCTCCGCATCGGCCAAAATCATTTCACCGATCGCACGCACCGGACTCATCTTACGGATGTGCTCCGCCGTCGGAACATGAAGCGCCCGTGCCAATTGTTCCGCTGTGTAGATGGACTGGCCGAGAAGCGCATCGGATAGTTCCCGCTCGCTTGACTGCAACTCCGTCAGCGACAACTCGGCAGCACTTAAGGAGCGCGGTATCTGCGCATAAAGATAACGCCCAATAACTCCGCTTATGGCCACCGCCAGCATAATCCAAAATGCAACACCGGCAATGCCATGAAACTTGAACGAAGCATGAAACGCGATCAACACGGGCGCCGTGACTCCCGCAATCACATGAAAGTCCATCCAGTGTCTCGCAGTGCCTATGCGGCCCAGCCAGGGAATTACCTTGCGCAAGGCGTAAAGAAAGATAATGAAGAATAGAACCGTACCCAGGACACCCAGCTTAATCCCGATGCTGCCGCTGGGTCTCAGCAGCTCATGCTTGTCTGAAAACGGCCGCTGTTCGGGCGGAAGAACATAGTAGCTAGCCCCATAGATAGCGATTGAAGCTAGTAATACGATTGATGCCGAAATCGCGATCATCACGCGTATCCGATGGCCAAGCTCCTTATTCGCTTTCGTGCGTGCAACTGGCACCGCAGATACGGTGGTTTGAATCAGAGACATGATTAAGGCTTCTCCTTCGAAGTCAGGGGGCGTATCGTCGCGCTATCGCCGTTGTCGCTCACACCTTCTGCAGCGCGAATCTTGACATTCGGATCCTGTTCGACATCGATAGAGAAGCTCTTGTACGCGTCGAAGACGTGCGTATTGCGCCAGTGCTGTCGCGGAGTCGTCACATCCACGACAGCTAGTGCCGGTAAGTCGAAAGTTGACACTTTGTTGCCCACCTCTGCCGGCTTATATTCCACATGAATATGCAGTGAACGCAGGCCAATGTCGCTCATGTCCCTTTCCAGGCTCGCGTCGATCTTCACTACTTCTCCGGCTTGTTTGTCGAGCCACGCGGTACCCTTTAGTTCAAGCGGATACTCACGTCCGCGCAGAGCTAACGCGGCCGGAGTGCGCCGACCCTCGATGTGTTCAAAGTGAATCGGGATTAACGCCTTGCCGTTAACCATCTCCTCCGCGCCTGCTTCGAATTTGAAGCTCTCCCGGTAATAGGGATGAAACACTAGCAACGCCGTGGGTACGCCGTTGCTCACCAGCATCGAAGCCGGTGACGGTTTTGGATTTCCTTTAGCAGTCGAGAGCCGCGTCTCATTCAACTGAAAGTCGTCTCCGTTCCCGTCCATCATGATCAGATAGTCGTATTTCGCCCGCTCGGTCTCAGCCACATGACCGCTTGGGGTAATCTTCTCCTGCGTGACCGACTCCGTACAGTGAAGATCAGCTAGGCTGGTCAAATACTCTGTGATCTTCCGCTGTGCTATATCGACCGGGTTGGTTAAAGACGGGGATTGGCCAGCAGACGAGATCGCCGTAAGTACAGGCAGAAGACCTGCCAAAAAATAGTAAGACTTAGGGATGATTCGCATGAGTTGCTCTCCTGAGCTTCGATCGATTGTCGAACCTGTAGCCGAAGGTGGTAGTCCATTGGTTGTAATTCAGGGTCCCTCCCCGTTCGCTCGTAAAGGCGCTCTCGAGAAAGAACTTCGCTCCCAGATTCGTATCGCAAAGCAGGTTGATGAAGTTCGAGTTACTGTTTGCCGCAAGCGACGAATTGTAGATGTAACTTCCTCCCTGCAAATTGAGAGTGAACCGCTCCCCTAAGTCTCTGCTGAGGGTAACGGTGCGGTACGTTCCTGCTGCGAAGGCGCTGTTGAACTTCGAGTACCGCACATCAGCCTGCAGGCCGGTCTTCCATATGTTGGCCGTCGTCACCCCAAAGAGTTCGTTGAGCGAGCTCTTCGTATCGCTCGATTCACTGCTTCGCCCGAGGCTGAAGTAGCCGGTCAGATGCAGCGGGAAAGTTGCGCGAACACCTCCGTTCACTCCCTGGTAGAGGTACGTGTCCAAAAGTCCGGTTCCAACCAGCGCTGGATCGTAGGTGGGTACGTCGCGAAAATAGGTGTCGCTCACATCGATAGCAACGCGTGGATGAACCTGGACCCTAAGTGAAACAAGACTCTCGCCTACGCCCACGCCAACTGCAGGCGTGGAAGGGTTAGGAGAAGGCCGGTCGACCTGCATGGCCTCAAACAGGGTGAAATACCGCTTGAATGAAAGGCTGTTCTCTGTAAACGCAAAGGGCCTGTCAGTTTTCCAGTTCAGAAGAGCGATGCCGAGGCCGGTTGTTGTCGAGAAGTGAAACCGTTCGTAACTTCCTCCATGCACATTGAAGAACGAGCCCCCGATCCTCCGCTGGGGATCGTAATCCCATGCCGTCGGATTCGGCGTAGACCCGGCAAAGACGCCTAGCACTGTGTTAGAGGAAAGGTTCCTGGCCACATAAGCGCCATCGATCGTCTCCAGGCTGCTTGCCCATGGAATGTAGAGACGCCCAATGCCCGCCGTCCATGCTGAGTCCGGATTAATATAAGCAAGGCTCATTAGATAGGTTCGATTGATGAGGTCTTGTATAGACGCTTGCGACGGAGCGCCGCTAACCTGACGCTCCCCTCGCCAGTACCCCGTCAAGTTCCAGTAAGTGCCGAACAATCGAGCAAAATCCGCGCGGACCACCATTCCATATTCCTTGGACGTGCCACCGCCCTGACCGATCTGCTGGATCATGCTCACGTCAAATCCGATTCTCCCGCGCGCCATATTCACCTCCGGCAGAGGGGGACGCGGAATTGCATTACGAACCTCCTCATCCAGTGGATCGCCTGCGGTGAAGCTGATCACCATCGGATACTTGCGCGTGTTTCCGAGCGTATTCTTTTCGACAAGTTTCTCTACCTCGGTATCCGGCAGCGTAACTGTATCTCCTGCGGATAATTCTCGCGCCTTGGCTTCCACTTCACAAATCGCCGAAGTAGAAGCGACCGAGACCACCCTGAGCTTGGCAACTACTCCCGGTTCGATCGCTTTATTCAACGGATCTTCAGTCACCTTTGTCGGATCTTGCTTCAAGACCAGGATCGTGCCTTCTGTCAGTCCCGACGTGCGGCCACCATCGATGTACACATCCGCCCCATTGATGTAGCGCACATGAAACTCCGTCCGCATCGGGGCCGCTTGGTCCTTCGAAGGAGCTACCTGGACTTGCGCAGCTTGAGGCTGCGTATCCCCGGTCTGCTGCGCGGCGCAGATCGGAATGAAAAGAATAATTAAGGCTGGCCAGTACCGTCGCATGGATCTCATCCTCCCTGCCCATTCTTGTGGCAGGCGTAGCAGTTCACGCTGTTGTATACGTAACCGGATACCCCGCTGTGTTCGGGATTAGTTGCTGCGGCGGTGTGGCAACTGGTACAGGTGAACACCGAGTAATCCGATGAATTGGTGTGGCAAGTAGTGCAGACTCCATTCGAATTGCCGTGATTGATTGGGAAGAACGTATGGTAGCTCGCGGGCAACGTCGCCGGAATCCATGCCGTGGTTGTGTGGCACGTAGTGCAGGTCGTCGGCCAGCCTGCGGTCACATGGTTGGGATTTGTGGTCCCTGTGAAATCCGCCTGGTGGCAGGAATAGCAGGCCGTCGGCGTTCCCGCGTACACGTTGTTCACGTGGCACTTTACGCAGTCCACGGTCGTGTGTGCGCCGGTCAGTGGGAATGGCGTGTTGTTGTGATTGAACGTTGCCCCAGTCCACGCAGTCGTCGTATGACAAGTGTCACAGGTGGTCGGGAAGCCCGCCGCCGCATGGTTCGGGTCGGTGGTCCCGTTCCAGTCGGTCGCGTGACAGCCATAGCAGTTTGTCGGCAACGTTGTGAAGTTATTGTTCGTGTGGCACTGCGTACAGATAAGCGTGGCGTGTGCGCCCGTTAGCGGGAACACAGACGCGTGATTGAAGGAAGAAGGACTCCAGCCGCTCGTTGTGTGGCAAATTGAGCAATCCGTCGGAAAACCGGAACTGACGTGGTTGGGATTCGTGGTCCCCGTGAAATCCGCCTGGTGGCAGGCATAGCACGCGGTCGGCGTCGACGAGTAATTGTTGTTCGTGTGGCATTGCGCGCAAGTCAAGGTCGCATGCACTCCCGTCAGAGGATAGTTTGCATAAAGCGTGTGATTAAATGTGACCGTGTTCCAGTCGGTTGTGTTGTGGCAGGTATCGCACGTCGTGGGAAACGCCGCCGTCACGTGGTTCGGGTTGCTGGTCCCTGTAAAGTCTGCTTGGTGGCAGCCGTAGCAGGTCGTTGGCAAAGTTGAATAGTTGTTGTTCGTGTGGCATTGCGCACATGCAAGCGTGGCGTGTGCGCCCGTCAGCGGAAACACCGAGGCGTGATTGAAGGTGGATGTCGTCCAGGTTGTCGTCGAGTGGCACAGGGTGCAATCAGTCGGAAAACCGGCGGCGACATGATTTGGATTAGTGGTCCCGTTGAAATCCGCCTGGTGGCAGCCATAACATGCTGTCGGTAAAGTCGTGTAATTGTTGTTCACGTGACAGGACGTGCAAGGAACGGTGACGTGCGCTCCAGTCAGCGGGAAAGCCGTGTTGTTGTGATTGAAGGTCGCCCCCGTCCAACTGGTTGTTGTGTGGCACAAGGTGCAGTCAGTGGGAAACGCCGCCGTTACATGGTTTGGATTGGTGGTCCCGGTGTAGTCCGCCTGGTGGCAGCCATAACACGCCGTCGACAAAGTCGTGTAGTTGTTGTTCACGTGGCACGACGCACATGGAACGGTGAGGTGCACTCCGGTCAGCGGGAACGCCGTGTTGTTGTGATTGAATGTAGCCGCCGTCCAACTTGTCGTGTTATGGCACTGCGTGCAATCGGTGGGGAAGGCCGCCGCTACGTGATTTGGATTCGTGGTCCCGTTGTAATCGGTTTGGTGGCAGCCGTAACAGGCTGTCGGCAAAGTCGTGTAGTTGTTATTCACGTGGCACGCCGTGCAAGGTACGTTGACATGCGCCCCGGTCAGTGGGAAGGACGTTGTGTTGTGATTGAAAGTCGCTCCGGTCCACGCCGTAGTTGTGTGGCATGTTGCGCAGGTCGTAGGAAATCCTACAGCGGCATGGGGTGGAGCGTTGGTCCCGTTGTAATCGGTCGTGTGACAGGAGTAGCAATCGGTCGGCACGGTCGTGTAGTTGCCGTTCACGTGGCACTGCGCGCAGGCCACAGTCAAGTGGGCTCCCGTCAGAGGAAAGGCCGTGCTGTTGTGATTGAAGGTGGACGGACTCCAGCCGCTCGTCGTGTGGCAAAGTGAACAATCCGTCGGAAATCCCGAGGTAACGTGATTGGGATTGGTGGCTCCAGTGAAGTCTGTCTGATGACAGGCATAGCAGGCTGTCGGCGTCGACACAAAGTTATTGTTCGCGTGGCACTGACTGCACGTCAGGGTTGCATGCGCCCCCGTCAGCGGGTAGTGCGCATAGAGTGTGTGATCGAACTTGGCGTTCAGCCAATTGGCCGTCGAGTGGCAATCGGCGCATGTATGCGGCAGGCCGAGTTGCACATGCGGCGGATTCTTGCTGTTCGTAAAGTCAGTGACGTGGCACGTATAGCAATCTGACGGCGTTCCAGCAAATACGTTGTTGATATGACATGCCGTGCACGGCAGTGTGGCATGCATACCGGTCAGCGCAAAGCCTGTATATTTCAGATGATCGAATTTCGCATTAAACCAGCTGTTCATGGTGTGGCAGCTTTCGCAAGCAGTTGGAAATCCCAAAGCTACGTGATCAATGACCTTCGTCTGAAAGTCCTGTTGATGGCATGAGTAGCAAGCCGTCGAAAGACCAGCGAACTGCCCGCTGGCCGCGTTCTTGTGGCACTGGTCGCATTCCACCAGGGCATGGGCTCCGACCAGAGGAAAACGATTCTGATGATTGCGAATGGCATCCAGCGAAACATGCCAGCCTTTCACCGTATGGCAGCTCTCGCAATTGGCGCCAAACTGACGGCGATGTATGTCCGCATGGCAATCGGCACAGTGGGTGCTGACATTCTTGAATACCAGTTTGGTATGGCACTCCATGCACGCAACTTTCTGGTGCATGCCCTGCAAGGGATATCCAGTTTGATCGTGATTGAACTCCGGGTTCGACCGGATGGGCTTCCAACTGGTATACGTGTGGCAGTTCTGGCAGGGTATTGAAATCGGGCCGTGCGGGTTGGTCACATTGGCCTGTGGACCACCAACCTCGGGCCGATTACTTCCTGCTGGCTGTTGCATTGCCATGCCGACAGCCAACGGTAGTAACCCGACTCCGATCACCAATAGCCTGCGGGGCCAGCCCATCAATCTCTCCATACACTCATCTGCGACGATTCAGACTGGGACACTCCCAACACTGAATGAGCGCAGTTGCGCAAGATAAAGGGGATGCGCCCCTTAGCCGGGCCCGAATGCCAATTCCGCTAATAGGTTCAAATCAAGTCAAGGCTGTTCTCTATCGCCTAACCTGATCTAGCGGTTGACTTTCACCAAGCTTTACAGCGCACACCTGCTCTGTCTTTGCGATAGGCCAAGCTCAGACACGCCAGGAAGGCAACGTGCACTCGCTCAGCTCAGTCGCACAAACGGTTTAATCCCATGAACCCGCACGAACGGAATTCACAGACCGGTGCGAAAGGCAAAGTTGTACTTTCAGATTCCGGCTTCTTCGAGACGATCGTACGTAACCAGTGTGAGCATTGCTATGCGTCAACCGCTGGACACGGCCCCTCTCTTCAATTCGAGAGTCCGGAGTTTTTTCTCAGGAAGGCAACAAGGTAACCAGCGGAACACTAGGCGTGCCGTTGAACGGCCAAGGGGAACTGGCGATCTAAATATTACAGTAATCCCGCCTCGATATTCAGACTACAACGGACCCGCGCGACTGGTCCACACGAAAAAGGAAATCCTGGATGAAATTTTCGACATCTTTCACTCTTTCACCGTCGATTGAATGCTTGCTCGTGAAACCTTTGTCCCATGGCAGTCAGCGCATGCTGTCGGCGTCGGCTTGTAGAACAACACCTCGTTGCCATCGACAAGCTTCTTGAGTACGTGGCATGCGGAGCAAGCTACATCCTCATGACCGCCTTTAAGCGAGAATCCCGCCTTTTCATGGTCAAACAAAGACGGCCTCCACTTGTTGCTATTGTGGCATGACGCGCAGTCGCTGCCACGTGCGCCGAATTGATCGGCATGCGGATTCTCATGGCACACGCTGCACGCAGTTGAAGCACTCGCAAAGTGCACGTGCCGCAGGTTTAACTCCATGTTAGGCGGCTTGTGGCAGTCAGAGCAGGCAACGGCGCGATGAGATCCTTCCAGCGGAAAATGCGTCTTCGCGTGGTCAAACTTCGCCAGATCTTCCCATTCTTTGGTCGAGTGGCACGCTTCGCAGCCCAGCGGCTTCCCTGTTTTATCGTGCACTGCCATACGCTCACTGAACTCGTCCTTGTGAATGTCTTCATGGCAAGTTGTGCAACTGAGTTGGTTGAAATGATAGAGCGCCACCTTTGATCCCTCTGGTGGTTTGTGGCAGTCCACACAGGCCACTGCCACATGCCCTCCTGTAAGCGGGAAGCTTGATTTCTGATGAAGTACGATAGTGTAGTTCGTTGTCTTGAAGGTGCCTCCGTTGTGGCACTGCTCGCAGCGGTTCCGCCATGGTATGCCGGCAAACTGCCCATGGTGCTCATCTTCGTGGCAGTCCACGCACTGCGCAAATTTGATCTTGTAGCGGGTCGCCTTGCCTGCCGGCTTATGACACGAGGCGCACTGTACTTTCGCGTGTGGAAACACTAGCGGGAACCCGCTCCTTGCGTGATCCGCAACCGAAAAAGTGGACGGCATCCACCCCGCAACAGTGTGGCAACTCTCGCACCGTCCCCCGTCGGCGCGCTTAACAAACTGCCCACCATGCGGATCAGGTTTATGGCAATCCGCGCAGTTCTGGTGGGCAATCGGTGCCTTGAAGTCTCCGTGCATGTGGCAAGCCGCGCAGGTCACGTCCAAATGTTTGCCCAAGAGCGGGAATGCTGTCTTTGAATGATCAAACCTCGCCGCGAAACTGGACTTCTTCCATGTCGATGTGCTGTGGCATGATTCGCAACCTTGCCTGAATTCGCCCTTATGCGGATCGGCGTGGCAGTCGGAGCAGCTTGCAAATTTTATCCCTGTATAGCGTAGCTGGCCGTCGGTTCCTGGCTTGTGGCAACTCTGGCAAAGCGTAGTGCGATGCGCTCCAGTCAGCGGAAAGCGCGTCTTGGAGTGATCAAACGTCTCCTTCTCTATCCGGGCGCCCTTCCAGTCTTGGGTCGAATGGCATTGCGTGCATGTTGGCCCGAATCGGCCTTGATGTTTGTCTTCGTGACAGCTAATGCAGCCTTTGGAGAGCCCAAGCCACGTGTGGTTAAGATCCTTGCCCTCCAGTTGCATGCGCGCCTGAGCGGAAATATGTTGCATGGTATGGCATGAGCGGCAACTCACGCCGACATGCTTGCCATCCAAAACAAATCCAGTCTTCGCGTGATCAAATCCCTTCGCCGTCGGATCCCAGTGCACCATCGGAAAATCCGCCGCGTTATGATCGGAGTGACATTTCACGCAGGCTGCGCCCGAAGTGCCCGATCGCGGATAGGTTGCGTGAAGCCCACTGTTTTGCGCGAGCTCCGCGGCGATCTCCCGATGGCACTCAAGGCACCGGAACGTTGGTGTCTTGGCGGAAACTACATGACACTTCACGCAGTTCGAGTCCCCGCTCAGGCTCTGATGCGCCCTGGCAAGAGGTCCTGGAGATATCTGCGCATTTGCCGCGCTGGCGACGCAAATCGTCAACCCAAATAGCCATCGCCAACCGAACCATCTCGCCCGGCGTTCTATCTGGTCACTTCCTCGATCCCCAGTGCATCGCCGTAGAGAGACCTCGTTTGGTTTGCGCATGCGCACGATCCTCATTCGTGTCCTGCCCTCATCTCGGATGATTCATCTGTTGGAGCACTCGATGAATCGCCATCGGAGAAGAGGATTGTCACGTCGGTTCTTGAAGCTGGAAACGCAAGGCAAACAGATCGCAAAGAGGTCTTCGAAAAAGGGACTCGATTTGTTCATTGCCATCTCTGGCAAACCATCTATGAGCGGTGTCCACCGTGCGGGCGGAGCCCTTTCGATGGAGTATGCCAGTTCCGCCTGGCTCGCGCAAGACCCGTTGACCTCTCTCAAGACTCACAATTCCAGACTACCGCTCACAGAGATGTCTTTATCTGACAAACATCAAAGAGAGGAGATTAGCAAACAACATCGGAACAAATTCCCCTGCTGACGAATCTAAAACCAAATGAACCCGCGGCAAAAGGCGCCCTCCGGGCTCCTGATAGCGCAAGCCCGCTATGGTTTTTGACTTTACACAATTCTCATACCGGCATTACGATACTTTGCTTTTTAAGTCTAACAACGCGCCACCATCAAAATAGCGGCGCTATGGAATGAACCGGAATCCGCCACTTGCACATGAAGCGTCATCCACAGATGAACTCTGCGGGGTAACCAAAGGGAAGGTAGTATCCGGCAGATTGCATGTGCGCAATGTTCCGGGACATATCGACTAATCGAGATCTGCAGTGCCACCTCGAACCACCTATGTAAACTGCGAAGAACGATGGTACGCGGCTAAGGAACCTTTGCGCAGGGGCGTGATTTTGCGGCGACGACGCGGCTTCGGATGATTTCCTGATTGTGGGTCAGTTTTCTGTCGGAAGGGGGTGCTGCGTGCCTTTCTGGTCGCATGAGGCCGTTTTCTGGCCTCCGGAGACACTACGCCCTTTGAGGGG
>Ga0181535_10001530_pt1 | contig 30082 bp, 17 predicted proteins | sample PEATcosm2014_Bin_44_FD_119774 | JGI IMG/M metagenome (GOLD analysis project Ga0181535, IMG submission 119774) | Peatland microbial communities from MTU Mesocosm Facility, Houghton, MI, USA - PEATcosm2014_Bin17_30_metaG | ecosystem: Environmental > Terrestrial > Soil > Wetlands > Peat | place... | reverse complement strand
GTGGCCAGCACCGAGGTGCTGAAGCTCCAGCCGAGCACCAGGTGCATCAGCAGCCCCATGACATACATCGAAATTCCCGAGGAGAAGATGGTCATCACGGCGAACGTGAAGGCGTTGAAGCCGCGCGTTTTTTCGTCGAATCGCATCTTCAGGTATTCCGGAACCGACCGCGCCTTGCTGCCGTAATAAAACGGCATCATGAAAAGGCCCATGAAGACCATGGCCGGAATCGCGCCTACCCAATAAAAATGCGCGGTCATGATACCGTACTTGGCGCCCGAGGCCGCCATGCCGATCAGTTCCTGGGCGCCCAGGTTGGCGGCGATGAAAGCCAGGCTGGTGATCCAGACCGGAACGGCGCGGCCGGAGAGAAGAAAATCGCCGCTGGTCGAAACCTTCTTGCGGAGCATCCAACCAATGCCCAGCACCATGGCAAAGTACGTGGCCAGAATGACGTAATCAACCGGAGCGAGCTTCAAGGCTTTTTTCTCCGAAATGCGGATTTTGAGAATCTAGAGTCTATCACACGGCAGGTTGGGGAGCCGTTGGAGCGCCTTCCCGGGCCACGCGACATCAGTTCCACAACTGAAGTTATGAGTCTGAGGCGCTGGCTCCAGTACGGTGATGGCGCCAGGTAGCCGCGCGGCACTATCCAGATTGGTCTTGTTGGAGGCGCGCTCATTGCCTAATACTCCATCTGGCGCGTCTTCCAGGGGAAATGGCCGACGCACTCGGAGGCTCCTGTCTTGGCGGCTGACTGCCTGCTCCACTTGGCTCGGGTGGAGCAGGCTACTGGCCCCAGGCAGCACCTGATAAAGAAGGCGGCCTATGAGTCCGGAGCTAACCGGCGCAGAAGACAGGCATTCCTGGCAGTTGGACGACCTGGTGAGAGGTGAATCCTCCGTGCTGGGCCGGCTGGTCGCCATTTGCGAGATGCGCGACCTCGAGCCACTCAGCGCCCGGGACGCCTGTGCCGCTCCGTGGGTTCAACAGGCTGTGCGGCGGCTGCACCACCAGTTTTTTGCGCGCTGGCTCCGCATGACGATGCAAGAACAAATCGCCGATCTCACCACATATCTCTGGAGGATCGGCGCCGGACCGGATGCGGTCGCGAAACTGGCGGAGGACAGCATGGCGCTGGCACCGGAGGAATCGATGGATGATGAGCGAGGGTTGTTCGCGGAAAGCCTGACCGTGCTCTACACGCTATTTTTCCGGGACCAGCCATGCAGCGCCAACCGGCCCGCGCCGGCAACGGCCGAAGCAATGCCGGTCTTATTCGCCGGCGGCCCCGTGGGCAACCTCACGTAGACAGTCGCGCCTTTCCTGAGCTGCGTGCCGGCGAAAGGTGATAGCATTCCGCTCATGAAAGCACTCCTGCCAAAATCTTCTGTGCGGCGCTCATGGTTGCGGGGCGCTGAGAACTCCAATACGAGGAGAATCGCGATGCGCCGTTCTGTCCGCATAGCCTCCGCCCTGTGCGTTGTGGCGCTGGCTGCGCCCCTGGCGCACGGGCAGATCTTTACGCTCACACGCGAGCAAATGGTCGAATTCACGGCTCAGAACCCTTTCGAACGTTTCCCGGACGGCCGCCCGAAGGTCCCGGATCAGCTTCTGGAACGAGCCAAGGATATGTCCGCAGAGGAGGCATGGGCGGTCTTCAACCGCGTGCCGGAAGGACGTGGCTACCATAGCCAATACGAAGACGGTTTTCAGGTGCTGCACCCGGCGAAGAAGATGACGGGACGGGCTTTCACCGTGCAGTTCATGCCGGCGCGGCCTGACATCGCCAGCGTGCTCGATGTCCGGATCAAACCCAAGGGCTATGACCACCTGTACAACCAGGTCGCCATCGACATGCTTCAACCCGGCGACGTGCTGGTGGTGGACTTGTTCGGCAAGCGGGATGGGGGCACGATCGTGGGCGATAACCTCTTTTACTACATCATGAAGTCCGCCAAGGGCGCCGGCCTGGTGGTCGACGGCTCGATCCGCGACCTGGAGGGCATCTCGGAAATGGATATGCCGGCTTATTTTCGCTTCGCCCACCCCAGCGCCATCGCCAATGTCATGCTCACCGGCATCAACATTCCGGTGCGGATCGGCAATGTGACGGTGATGCCGGGCGACCTGGTGCTCGGCGACCCGGAAGGCGTGTATTTCATCCCTCCACATCTGGTCCGGCCGGCCCTGGACAATGCGGACGAAATCCACGTGCACGACGAATGGACCAAGAAAAAGTTCGACGAAGGCAAGTACAAGTCTAGCGACATCTACGGCAGCCCGAAGGACCCCGCGCTACAAAAGGAGTATCAAGACTATCTGAGAAAGCGTCTGGAGGAGATCCGCAAGAGCAGGCAGTAGATGGCGCAGCCCAGGCCTGTGTATGCCGGGCAGGAATCTGGCCGAGCGCTTGGGTCCGGCGGCTACCGGGTCTGTGCTAAAACCAAACGATGCCAGACGCTCTCGACCGGACGTTTTTGGTGGGGTTGGACTGCCATTATCTGCTTCTGGCCCCGGACAATGTCGATGCGCAGACCCCGCTCGTCGTGGCCTTGCACGGGTTCGGCGGCAGTCCGGAAACGATGCTGCGCCTGACCGCCCGGTTGTTCGAGCGGCCGCCCGTGATTGCTGCGCTACAGGGGCCGTATCAGTTCTTCCTCGGAGCGAAGACTCAGGACGTGGGCTACGGATGGATCACCAACCGCCGGCCATCTGAGTCCATTCGCCTGCACCGGGAGATGGTGGCGCACGTGCTGGATGAGGTGGGAGATGATTTCGGCATCCCGCCTGGCCGCCGCCTGTTAGCCGGCTTCTCGCAGGCGGTGGCTCTGAACTATCGCTTCGCCGCAACCTGCCTGGAAATGGTGCGCGGCGTCATCGCGATCTGCGGCGGCCTGCCGGGCGATTGGGACGAGGGCGCCTACCAACCTGTCAGTGCGGCCGTTTTACACATGGCGCGGCGCCAGGACGAATACTACCCGCCGCATGTGACGGAACGTTATCCGGAGCGTCTCCGTCGTCGGGCCGCGGACGTGGAGTTTCATCTACTTGAGGGCGGCCACCAGATCCCTTCCGACGGCAAGAGGCTTCTGGGCCCATGGTTGGGGCGGGTCCTGGCATAATGATGGCTGGAATTTCTGGAGAATTCCCGGTTTGCCTAGCGGGGCAGACCGGCCCCCATTTGAATTCCGACGCGTATATCTCTTATACTGTGTGTTCATCGCACGCACGGATTCTTCCGTAATCCCAGAGGAGGATTTACCAGATGGTCAGCACCACGGGCACGCGTAGTGTCCTGCCACGTAGAACCGCACGGTCCCTGTCGAGTTCACTGTTGCGGATCTTTTTTACTTTACTCGCGCTGGCGGCCGGCGCCGCTCCCGTGATGGCGCAGGAGCAAGGAGGCGGAGAAGCCAATCTCCACCTTCCCGATCTGCGCGTCGCCACATTTCTTGGCGGCATCAACGGCCACAATTTGCTGCTCGGCGGCTTGCTGGTCAGCGCTTTGGGCCTCGTCTTCGGTCTCGTCATCTTCGTTCGCTTGCGCAATATGGTGGTCCACGCATCCATGCGCGAAGTCTCCGAGCTGATTTACGAAACCTGCAAGACTTACCTCGCTACGCAGGGCAAGTTCCTGGTGGTGTTGGAGCTCTTCATCGCCGTCATCATTGTTTTCTATTTTGGGCTGTTGCAGGGCTTTGCAGCTTATAAGGTCGGCATCATTCTGCTGTTCAGCGTGATCGGAATCTCGGGCAGCTTCGCTGTCGCCGCGTTCGGCATGCGCGTCAACACCTTCGCCAACTCGCGCACCGCGTTTGCGTCGCTCACCGGGAAGGCATTCCCGTGTTACAACATCCCGCTGCAGGCCGGGATGAGCATCGGCATGCTGCTGGTTTCCGTCGAGCTGCTGATCATGCTCTTCATCCTGCTCTTCATTCCGGGCGATCTCGCCGGCCCCTGCTTCATTGGTTTCGCCATCGGCGAATCGCTTGGCGCCGCGGCCCTGCGCGTGGCCGGCGGTATTTTCACCAAGATTGCCGACATCGGCAGCGACCTGATGAAGATCGTATTCAAGATTAAGGAAGACGATGTGCGCAATCCCGGCGTGATCGCGGACTGCACGGGCGACAACGCGGGAGATTCGGTTGGACCCTCCGCCGACGGCTTCGAAACCTACGGCGTCACCGGCGTGGCACTGATCACCTTCATCCTTCTCGCCGTTCACAGCGATATGGTCAAGGTCCAGCTGCTGGTATGGATTTTCTCGATGCGCGTGATGATGGTCCTGTCCTCGGCGGCGGGCTATTTCATTAACGGCGCCATCGCCAAGGCCCGCTTCGGCAACGCAGCGAAGTTCAACTTCGAGACTCCGCTCACCACCCTGGTCTGGCTCACCTCGATCCTTTCCATCGTCCTCACCTACGTCGTCAGCTACTTCATGATCCCAGGCCTGGCCGGCGATCCGAACTTGTGGTGGGAACTGGCAACCGTGATCAGCTGCGGCACCCTGGCCGGCGCACTGATTCCCGAACTGGTGAAGGTCTTTACCTCCACCAATTCGCGCCATGTCCGCGAGATTGTCACCAGCTCGCGCGAAGGCGGCGCCTCGCTCAACATCCTTTCCGGCTTTGTGGCCGGCAATTTCAGCGCTTACTGGCTGGGCATGGCGATGCTGGCGCTGATGTCGATTGGATATCTGGTCAGCACCACCTTCCCGGAGACGCTGATGATGGCACCAGCCGTTTTCGCATTTGGCCTGGTAGCGTTCGGCTTCCTCGGCATGGGTCCGGTCACCATCGCGGTGGATAGCTACGGCCCGGTCACCGACAACGCGCAATCCGTTTACGAACTTTCCACCATCGAAACCTTGCCCGGCGTCTCCGCCGAGATTCAGGCATCCTTCGGCTTCACACCGGACTTCGAGAAAGCCAAGGAAAACCTGGAAGAAAACGACGGCGCCGGCAACACCTTTAAAGCCACATCCAAGCCGGTGCTGATCGGCACCGCGGTGGTAGGCGCTACGACCATGACCTTCGCGACGATCGTCTCCCTCACGCACGGCCTGCAGCCGCAGTACATTGTAAACCTGTCGCTGATGCACGCGCCTTTCCTGCTCGGTATCATCGCCGGCGGCGCGGTCATCTATTGGTTCACCGGCGCCAGCGCCCAAGCGGTGACCACTGGCGCTTATCGCGCGGTCGAGTTCATCAAGCGCAACATCCACCTGGAAAGCGCTGAAAAGGCTTCTGTGGTGGATTCGAAAAAGGTGGTCGAGATCTGCACCCAGTATGCGCAAAAGGGTATGCTGAACATCTTCCTCACGGTGTTCTTCGCCACCCTGGCTTTCGCGTTCATCGAGCCGTTCTTTTTTGTTGGCTACCTGATTTCGATCGCGCTGTTCGGCCTTTACCAGGCCATCTTCATGGCAAACGCGGGCGGCGCCTGGGATAACGCGAAGAAAGTAGTCGAAACCGAACTGCGCGCCAAGGGCACGCCGCTGCATGATGCGTGCGTGGTTGGCGACACCGTCGGCGACCCCTTCAAGGATACGAGCTCCGTCGCCTTGAACCCCATTATCAAGTTCACTACCCTGTTCGGCTTGCTGGCAGTCTCGCTCGCCGTCGATGTCGGCAACAAACAAGGGCACGTTCTCACCACCGTCCTGTCGGCGGTCTTCTTCCTGGTCTCGGCGTTCTTCGTGTACCGCAGCTTCTACGGGATGCGGATCGAAAGCGGGACGAAAGGATAAGCGGTAGCGCCGGCGGTCTTGCCGCCGGTGTGTGGGCCTTCAGGAAAGTCGGTGCGGTTTCTCGGCCTGTCATTTTACGATGGGCGCTGCGGGCCGGGCATGCCCGGCCCCTACATTCCGGCGGGCGGACAGAGAGTTTTGGGCGCGAATCTGCGGCAAGCCTGGTGCCAGGAAGACAGACGACGGAAACCGATCGTCTGTCCTACCTCCCCTGGTACAATCCAGGCATGATCGTACCGTTAAGCCCCGTCCGCTTTCTGTACCGTGCCGTCGATCTGTTCGCCAGCAAGACCGGTGTTGTGTCCGGGGAGCATCGTTTCACCTATGCCGAGTTCGGGGAGCGCTGTGAGCGCCTGGCCGCGGGACTGCTGTCTGAGGGCGTTCAACCCGGCGACCGCGTCGCGTACCTCAGCCTGAACACGCACCAGCTCATCGAAGGCTACTTCGGCGTGCCGCTGATCCACGCAGTCGTCATGCCGCTCAACGTGCGCCTGGCGGCGTCGGAGCTGGCCGCCATCCTCCAGCACGCCGAGCCGCGGGTTTTGATCTACGAGCCAGATTTCGCGCGTCTTGCCGAGCACCTGCGGCCTCTCTGCCCGCGCGCGTTCGCCACCGGTCCTGAGTACGAAGAGCTGCTGCAGCGCGGCCGTATCCCGCGCCCGGATATTTTCAGCTTCGACGAGAACTTCCTCTGCGAGTTGTTTTACACCAGCGGTTCCACTGGCACGCCCAAGGGCGTGATGCTCTCGCACCGCGCCCTGTATCTGCATGCCATGTCGGTCGCGACCCTGATGCTGAGGGAAGACTCGGGAGTCGATCTGCACACCATTCCGCTGTTCCACGCCAACGGCTGGGGCCAGGCTCACGCCGCGACGATGCACGGGCTGACGCAGGTGATGGTGCGCCGTTTTGACCCGCCACAGGTGATGCGCCTGATTCAAGAGGAGAAGGCGAACTTCATGGCGTTGGTGCCCACCATGGCCGGGGCGTTGCTCCAGTGTCCGGACCCCGGGCAGTATGATCTCTCCAGCATGCGATACGTCATGCTGGGCGGAGCGGCGTCGTCGCCGGAGCTGATCGCCGGCCTGGAAAGAGTCTTCCGCTGTCACGTCAGTGCCGGCTATGGACTGACCGAGACCAGCCCGGTGGCGACCAGCGCGCGCGACAAGGCGACGGTTGCGATTGAAACCGATGGTGAGCGGTGGCGGCGGCACTCCATGACCGGATGGGCGGTACCGGGCTGCGAGGTGCGCGTGGTCGATCTCGCGATGAACGAGGTGCCGCGCGACGGCACGGCCATCGGCGAGGTGGTGGTGCGCGGCGACATCGTGATGGAAGGCTATTACAAGGATCCTGCCGGCACTGCCGCCGTGATGACCGATGGCTGGCTGCACACCGGCGACATGGCGGTCTGGGACGAGGACTCCTACGTGCAGATCGTCGACCGGCGCAAGGACATCATCATCAGCGGCGGCGAGAACATATCGTCCATTGAAGTAGAACGTGCGATCGGCGCGCATCCCTCTGTCCTCGCATGCCCGGTAGTGGCTGCGCCCGATCCGCAGTGGGGCGAAGTGCCGGCAGCTTTTATCTGCGTCAAGCCCGGTGACAAACTGGATGAACAGCAGCTGCTCCAGTTCTTGCAGGGCCGCATCGGCCGCTTCAAAATGCCTCGCCGCTTTCAGTTCAGCGACGCCCCGCTGCCCAAGACCGGAACTGGCAAGATCATCAAGCGCCAGTTGCGCGAAACCTTCTGGGAAGGTAAAGAGCGGAGGGTGCAAGGCTGAGGGCGAACGCCTGATTCGGAGGACACCGGCGGCAAAGACCGCCGGCGCTACCGCACAGGTTCCTGTATCGCCGGCGGTCTTTGCCGCCGGTGTTTTTCAGCCTTAGGCCGGTTTGGCGGCTAAATACCGTTCGATACCCTGAGCGGCTTTGCGGCCTTCGGCGATGGCCCAGACTACCAGGGACTGGCCGCGGCGCATGTCACCAGCGGCGAATACGCCCGGGACGCTGGACATGTAGTCTGCGTCGGCGGCTACGTTGCCGCGCGGGTCGAGCGCCACGCCGAGTTGTTCGATCATCCCGTTCTTAACCGGGCCGAGGAAGCCCATGGCGACCAGTACCAGGTCGGCGTCGAGAATGAATTCGCTGCCGGCGATGGCTTCGAACTTGGGGGGCGGGCCGACCCGGACGGCGTGCAGTTGGCTGACGCGGCCGCGCTCATCGCCGGTGAAGCCGGTGGTGGCGACGCTCCAATCGCGCGCGCCGCCTTCTTCGTGCGAGCTCTCGATGCGCAGTTGCATGGGCCACAGCGGCCAGGGCGTGGAGGGCGATCGCTCATCAGGAGGCTTGGGCAGCAGCTCAAATTGGGTGACGGAGAGCGCACCCTGACGATGGCTGGTGCCCAGGCAGTCGGCGCCGGTGTCGCCGCCGCCGATGATGACCACGCGCTTCCCGGTGGCGAGGATGGCCTGCGAATCAGGAACCGTGTCGCCTTCGCAGCGCCGGTTCTGTTGCGGCAGGAACTCCATGGCGAAGTGAATGCCCTGCAGTTCGCGGCCGGGGACGCTGAGGTCGCGCGGGTGTTCGGCGCCACCCGCCAGGAGTATGGCGTCGAATTCTTTGCGTAGATCCGCCACCGGCATATTGCCGCCCACCTGGGCGCCGGTCTGGAACTCGACCCCTTCGCCGCGCATCTGTTCCAGGCGCCGGTCGATGAGGTGCTTTTCCATCTTGAAGTTGGGAATGCCGTAGCGCAGCAGGCCGCCGATGCGATCGTTCTTTTCGAATACGGTGACAGCGTGACCCGCGCGCGCCAGCTGCTGCGCCGCGGCCAGTCCGGCGGGGCCCGATCCGACCACAGCCACTCGCTTGCCGGTCTTGACCGCGGCAGGCTCGGGGCGGATGAATCCTTCTTCAAAACCCCGATCGACGATGGTGCGCTCAATCTGCTTGATGGTGACCGGTGGTTCGTTGATGCCCAGCACGCACGAGGCCTCACAGGGGGCGGGGCAGATGCGGCCGGTAAACTCCGGGAAATTGTTGGTGGCGTGCAATTGCCGGACGGCGTCGTGCCAGCGGTCATGGTAGACAAAATCGTTCCAATCCGGGATCAGGTTGGTAAGCGGGCATCCGGTGTGGCAGAACGGGACGCCGCAATCCATGCAGCGGGCGGCCTGGCTCCGCAGGCTCGGCTCAGGAAACGGGCGATAAATCTCAAACCAGTCTTTGATGCGCTCGGCAGGCGGGCGGCGTTCCGCCACCTCCCGCGTATACTCCATGAACCCGGTTGTCTTTCCCATTTCGACTCCGTTTGTAAATCACCGGCGGCAAAGACCGCCGGCGCCACCGGCTTCAGCGTTAGGCTACGGCCGCGGTTTCGCGTTGGATGCCCAGAACGCGTTTGTATTCGTGCGGGAATACCTTGACGAACTGGCGGAGCATCTGCTCCCAGTTTTCGAGGACCCATTTGCCGCGCGGGCTGCCAGTGTATTCGACATGGCGGAAAATCAGCCCATGCAGCAGGCCGGCGTCGGCTTCGCTGACCGGTTCCAGGTCCACTCCCGCAATGTTGCAGCGCTTCTCGGCAAAGTCGCCCTTCTCATCGAGGACGAACGCAATGCCGCCGCTCATGCCAGCGGCGAAATTGCGGCCCACTTTCCCCAGCACCACCACCAGGCCATTGGTCATATACTCGCAACCGTGATCGCCCAGGCCTTCCACCACCGCGGTAGCGCCCGAATTGCGGACGGCGAAGCGTTCTCCGGCCATGCCATTGAGGAACGCCTCACCACTGGTGGCGCCGTAGAGAGCGACGTTGCCGATGATGATATTCTCTTCCGGTAGGAAATTGGAAGCGCGCGGCGGATAGATGATCAGCTTGCCGCCGGAGAGGCCTTTGCCGACGTAATCGTTGGCGTCGCCTTCGAGTTCGAGCGTCACGCCGTGCGCCAGAAAAGCGCCGAAGCTCTGGCCGGCCGAGCCGGAGAACTGGAAGTGGATGGTGCCGTCCGGCAAGCCGGCTGAACCGTGCTTGCGTGCGATTTCGCCCGAGAGCATGGCGCCCACCGTGCGATGGATATTGCGGATGGGAAGCTTGATTTCCACTGGCGCGCCACCCTCGATGGCTTCGCGGGCATGGTCGATCAGCTTGTAGTCGAGCGCCTGGTCAAGCCCGTGGTCCTGCGCCTGCACGCAGCGCCGCGCGATACGCAGGGGCACTTGCGGGTTGTGGAGGATCATCGATAAGTCGATACCCTTCGCCTTCCAGTGGTCCAGCGCCGTACGCGCTTCCAGCATATCCACCCGGCCGACCATTTCGTCGAACGTCCGGAATCCCATCTGCGCCATGTAGGCGCGAACCTGCTCGGCGAGGAAGAAGAAGAAGTTGATGACGTGCTCAGGCGTACCGCGGAACTTGGCGCGCAGCACCGGGTCCTGCGTGGCCACACCCACCGGGCAGGTGTTGAGATGGCACTTGCGCATCATGATGCAGCCCAGGGCCACCAGTGGGGCGGTGGAGAAGCCAAACTCCTCGGCGCCGAGCAGCGCGGCGATCACCACGTCGCGGCCGGTTTGCAGTTTGCCGTCGGTTTGCACGCGGATGCGGCCGCGCAGGTCGTTGAGCACCAGTACCTGATGCGTTTCGGCCAGTCCCAACTCCCAGGGCACGCCGGCGTGGCGAATGCTGCTGAGCGGGGAAGCGCCGGTGCCGCCCGAATCGCCGGCGATCAGCACCACGTCGGCGTGCGCCTTGGCAACGCCGGCGGCAACCGTGCCCACACCTACCTCGGCCACCAGTTTGACCGCAATGCGCGCGCGCGGGTTGACGTTCTTGAGATCGTAAATCAACTGCGCCAGGTCTTCGATGGAGTAGATGTCGTGGTGCGGCGGCGGCGAAATCAGACCCACGCCGGGAATGGAATGGCGCACGCGGGCGATGGTTTCATCCACCTTGTGGCCGGGAAGCTGGCCGCCTTCGCCGGGTTTGGCGCCCTGCGCCATCTTGATCTGCAACTCGTCTGCGTTCACCAGGTAGTTGGTGGTGACGCCGAAGCGGGCGGAAGCCACCTGCTTGATGGCGGAGCGGCGCCCGTCGCCGAAGCGCTCTTCATCCTCGCCGCCCTCGCCGGTGTTCGACTTGCCGCCGATGCGGTTCATGGCCAGCGCCAGCGTTTCATGGGCTTCCTTGGAAATGGAGCCGAACGACATGGCGCCGGTGGCAAAGCGTTTGACGATGGAGGTTACCGGCTCGACCTCTTCGAGCGGAATCGGCTCGTCCGACTTCTTGATTTCGAGCAGTCCCCGCAGCGTCGTGAGCTGCTGGTTCTGCCGGTCGATCAGGTCTGTATACTCCTGGAATGTGGCGAAGCTGTCCTGCCGCACGGCTTGCTGCAGCTTGGCGATGGTCTGCGGATTGAAGAGGTGGTATTCGCCGCGCGCGCGAAACTGATAGGCGCCGCCGATGGCCAGCTCGGTATCGGATTCCCGCACCGGCCGGAAGGCGTGTTCATGCTTGAGGATGGCCTCGCGCGCCAGAACATCCAGGTCCACGCCCTCGACGCGCGAAACAGTGCCGGTGAAATAACGGTCGACCAGGCGCTTGGAGAGGCCGACGGCTTCAAACACCTGCGCGCCGCGATAGCTCTGCAAAGTGGAGATGCCCATCTTGGAAAAGGTCTTGAGCAGCCCCTTGTTGATCGCCTTGATGAAATGGGCAACCGCCTTCTCCGGCTTGACTCCGGTGTCCTGCAACTGGCCGGCCTGCAGGGTTTCGAGGGCGAGGTACGGATTGACGGCGCTGGCGCCGTAACCGATCAGCAGGGCGAAGTGCATCACCTCGCGCGGCTCGCCCGATTCGATGATGAGGGCCACCTGGGTGCGCGTTTCCTCACGAACCAGATGATTGTGCACGGCGGTGAGCGCCAGCAGGCTGGGAATGGGCGCGTAGTCCTGGTCCAGGCCGCGGTCGGAAAGAATCAGCAGGGTGTAGCCGGACTGGATGGAAAGCGAGGCGCGCCGGCAGAGCTGCTCGAGCGCGCGCTCCAGGCCGCGGTTGCCTTCCTCGACGGCGAACAGCATGGGCAGCGTGGTAGCGAGGAAGCTCCCTTGCGAAACGCGGCGCAGCCGTTCCAGGTCGCGATTGGTGAGGATCGGATGCGGCAGGCGCAAAGTGTGGCAGTGCTGCGGCGTTTCCGCCAGGATGTTGCGCTCCGTGCCGATGTAACTGATCAGCGACATCACCATCTCTTCGCGGATCGGGTCGATGGGCGGGTTGGTCACCTGGGCGAAGAGCTGCTTGAAATAGTTGAACAGCGGCTGCGGCTTGTCGGAAAGACAGGCCAGCGGCGTATCGGCGCCCATGGAGCCGATCGGCTCCTCACCTTTGGCGGCCATGGGGCCGAGGATCATTTTCAAATCTTCGTCGGTATAGCCGAAGGCGCGCTGCCGCTGCAGCAGGGTGTCCCGATCGGTGCCGTACTCACGGGGCGGCTCCGGCAGTTCGTGAATCTGGACCTGGTTTTCCTTGATCCACATCTGGTACGGGTTGCGGCCGTAGAGGCTGGCCTTGAGTTCCTTATCGGAGATGATGCGCCCACCCACGGTGTCCACCAGCAGCATCTTTCCCGGCTGCAAGCGGCCCTTGAGCTTCACATCTTCGGGCTTTACGGGGAGCACGCCGGCTTCCGAAGCCATGATGATGAGATCGTCGTTGGTGACCAGGTAGCGGGCCGGGCGCAGGCCGTTGCGGTCCAGCGTGGCTCCGATGGAGCGGCCGTCGGTAAAGGCGATGGCGGCGGGGCCGTCCCACGGCTCCATCAGCGACGCGTGATACTCGTAAAACGCGCGCTTCTGCGGGTTCATGTGCGGATTGCCCGACCAGGCTTCTGGGATGAGCATGGCCATGGCGTGGCTGATGCCGCGCCCGGCCATGACGAGCAATTCCAGTGCGTTATCGAACGCAGCCGAATCGCTGCCGCTCGGCTGGATGATCGGGAACAGCTTCTTGATATCGGCGCCGAAGAGGGGTGACGCCAGCACCGACTGGCGGGCGTGCATCCAGTTCACGTTGCCGCGCAGCGTGTTGATCTCCCCGTTGTGGGCGATAAAGCGGTAGGGATGCGCCAGTTGCCACGTCGGGAACGTGTTGGTGGAGAATCGCTGGTGCACCAGGCAGAGCGCGCTCACCACGTCGGGATCGCTCAGTTCAGGGTAGAAGTTCGCAATCTGCGGCGCCAGCAGCAGGCCTTTGTAGACGATGGTGCGGGCCGAGAAGGACGGCATATAAAAGAAGCTCTTCTCCGGCAGGTCAGACTTTCCGACTTCGATTTCTGCGCGCTTCCGGACCAGGTACAGTTTGCGCTCGAGCTGGTCCTCGGTCATGCCCTTGCCGCGGCTCACAAAAACCTGCTGGATGTAAGGCTGGCTGTTGCGCGCCTCGCGGCCGATGGCGGCGCCGTCGATGGGCGTATCGCGCCAGCCGAGCACGGTGAGGCCTTCTTCGGTGACAATGCGCTCCAGGATGCCTTCGCATTGCAGCCGGTCGTGGCGCTCTACCGGCAGGAACGTCATCCCCACCCCATACTCGCCGGCGGCAGGGAGGGTGAAGCCGAGCTTGGAACACTCGCGGGCGAAGAACTTGTGCGGGATCTGGATCAGGACGCCGGCTCCGTCGCCGGTCTCGGGGTCGCAGCCGCAAGCGCCGCGGTGCGTCAGGTTGATCAGAACCTGAATGCCCTTGACGATAATGTCGTGCGATTTCTGGCCTTTGATATTGGCGACGAAGCCGATACCGCAGGAGTCGCGTTCCTGGGCTGGGTCATAGAGACCCTGTGGCTGTGGCAAGCCGCGCGGCACAAGGGTGTCATTCATAGAATCGTCCCGAAGCCATCCACGGCCATTGGAGGGTAATCCGGCCGCGGTTGGATGCTGGAGCTCGGCGGTTGCCTAAGTTGACAAGTTTACCAGGAGATCTACTATTAGGCAATAGGAAATTGATTCCGTATCAAAATTAGCGGAAGTTATGGTATGCTGGGGCCGTGAGCTTCTGGGAACTGCGGCTTTTCAGAGAGATAGCAGTCACAGGCAGCATGAGTAAAGGGGCCAAGGTTTGCGGTGTAACGCAATCCGCGGCGAGCCAACACGTGCAGGAGGTGGAACGCCGTTTGGGATCTCCCTTGCTCGACCGCTCGAAGCGGCCGCTGGAGATGACCCCTACCGGCAAGCTTTACGCTGATTTCTGCCGCGATGTGCTGCAACAGGAGGACGAATTTCAACTGGCGCTGGAGCGGCTCAAGTTGGAAGTAGAAGGCACGGTGCGGGTGGCGTCAATTTACTCGGTGGGGCTTTCGGAGATGAGCCGGCTGAGTGAAGAGTTCGCTGCGAGCCATCCGACGGCGCGCCTGGAAGTGGAATACATGCGGCCGGATAGGATTTATGCGGCCCTGCGCAGCGGAGAGGCGGACCTGGGGCTGGTAAGCTATCCGGAATCGAGCCGCGAAATGGCTGCCATTCCTTGGCGCGATGAAGAGATGCAGCTTGCTGCGCCGCCCGCGCACACTCTGGCGGAACGGAAGCGCGTATTCGCAGCCGACCTGGAGGCAATCGATTTCATCGGCTTCGACGAAGACCTGTCGATTCGCCGCGAGATCGACCGCTTCCTGCGCGGGCGGGGTGTGACGGTGCACATGGTGATGCACTTCGACAATATCCAGATGATTAAGGAAGCCGTGGCGCTGGGATCGGGTGTCAGCATTCTTCCCGCGCGCAGCATGCAGGCGGAGATCGAACAAGGCCGCCTAGTGGCGGTGGAACTGGAAGCTCCCGGCCTGGTGCGGCCGGTCGGCATTGTGCACCGGCGTCGCAAGAAATTCAACCGCGCCGCGCAGGCCTTTCTGGAACTGCTCCTTCCCGGCGGCGGTGCAGAGCATAACAGACTGGCGGGGTGAGCGCGGCAGCCGGTCCGCGGCGCGCGCTGTCCCGCGTGAGTCATCGCGCCTTTCCTGGGGCTCCCAAACAGCAAGAAATGCCGGCACGACTGCCGACACAGCACGCGTGGACGCGCGCGCCACGGGCTTACGGTTGCGGAAGGGCGGCGGCGGCAATCTGCGCGATGTCGAGGAGCTGCGGAGGCGCCTGCGTAATCGTGCCCAGGGCATCGCGAAACATCGTCTGGCAGAAGGGGCAGGCAGTGCCGATAACGTGGGCGCCGGTGGCGAGAAGCTCTTCCGCGCGGGCGACGTTGACACGCGTGCCCTTTTCCTCGCCAAGAAACATCTGGCCGCCGCCGGCGCCGCAGCAGAAAGAACGCTCGCGGGCGCGCGGCGGATCGGTCAGATCGGCGTACCGCCTGAGCACGCTGCGCGGCTCGTCATAGACATTGCGGTAGCGGCCCAGGTAGCAGGGATCGTGAAATACGATTTTACCGGCCAGCGTCTGCGGCGCAGGCAGCCGGGCGTCCAGGCGCGCCAGCAGTTCGCTGTGATGTTCGATGTCGAAGGTGGCTCCGTATTCCTGCCAGTCGGTGCCGATGGTGCGCACGCAATGCGGGCAGATCGACACCATGCGGGATACGTTCGCTGCGCGCAGCGCCTCAATATTCGCTTCCGCCACTTGCCCCGCCGCCAGATCGTTGCCCAGGCGGCGCGCCGGATCGCCGGTGCACTTCTCCTTGCGCAACACACCGAAGGTCACGCCGGCGTGGCGTAGTACGCGCGCCAGTGCCAGCACGATTTCTCTTCCCTGGGGGTCGTATGCGCCCATGCAGCCCAGCCAAAGGCAGTACTCCTGTGTGCCGTCGTAGAACGGCAGCTCGTTTTTCTCGATGAACTTCTGCCTTTCCGCGGGAGCGAATCCCAGCGCATTGCCGTTGCGCTCCAGGTTGAGGAAAAGCTTGGCGCCGTACTCGTTTTCCCATTTTCCGGTATTCACCGCGCCGCGCCGCAGACCGATGATCAGCGGCAGATGCTGAATACCCACCGGGCACTCAAACTCGCAGCCGCCGCATGTGGTGCACTGGAAGGCCGCCTCCTCGTCGATGTGTGAACCCAACAGCGGGGTTTCACCATTGGTTCCGAATTCGTTCAGGTAGCGGCGCAGCCCCAGAACAATTTCCTTCGGGTTCAGCACTTTGCCGGTGTTGTTCGCCGGGCAATGTTCGGTGCAGCGGCCGCATTCGACGCAGCTGAAGGCCTGCAACGCATCAATGCGGGTAACGTCCTTACCGGTGTCGAGTCCGAAATCCTCGTCGCCGACGAGCGGCGGTATGCGGCTGAAGCCCTGCCGGCGCAGGAACACGGTCACCGGGCTGAGCGCCAGGTGGAGGTGCTTGGTGTGCGGAATCAGCGGCAGGAAGACGAGCAGCGCGAGCGTGTGCAGCCACCAGTTGAGATGGGCCAGTCCGCCATCCTGCAGCCAAAACTGTGCCAGGAAGGTTAGCATGAGGGCGAGAATCAACGCCGCGATCACCCCCGATTCTTTCGAAACCGCGCCGAGCCATACTGGCCGTGCGACAAAGCGACGTACGAAGAGGCCGGTGATGGAAACTGCAACCACGACAGCCCAGACGGCGACAAAATCCAGATAGGCGCGGGCCCAAACGCTGGCCGGCGGGAGCAGCCGCAACCCGAACGCCTCGGCAAGATGATTCAGCGTGACGAGCGCGAAGGCGCAGAATCCCCAGAATACGAAGGCGTGCGCCAGCCCAGCGACCGGCCGCCCGCCGATCACTTTGCCCTGCGCCAGAACTTCCCAAAGGAACTGACGAATGCGCGGACCGACAGGCGCGAGGCTAAAGTCCGGTGTGGCACGCGCGGTGCGCAGCACGTGCACTACGGAGCGAAAGCGCCACCAGAACAGGCCCGCCGACGTGGCCGCGAGCACAATCAGAATGAAGCGTTCCAGCCAGGATGCGTCCATTGGGATTCGCCAAAGATGAGGGTAGCATGCACCCGGCGTCGAGCTAGCGTACCGTCCGGGATGACGGTTCGCGGGCGGCCTGGTCTGGGCACCGCGATGCGCCGGTATCCGACTTATAGGGCTACGCTGCGTGGGTTGCGATTCGATGGACGGCCACTCGCATACTGTTCAACCGCAGCCCCATCCCTATCATGCAAAGGGCGCTGAAGGCGAAATATGAGCTCATCCAAATCAGGAACGCCGGCGGTTGGCCCAATCGGATCAAGCCAAACCCCAGAACCAAAAACCCTAAGGCAAAAACAATCGAGGCGGATCCGGCCAGGCTAAGGAGCCACTTGTCCAGATTATGGCGCCGCAGGTTTTGCGCGGTCGCGAATGCGAAAACGCCAATGCTTAGCGCCATCACGACGAAGAGGAGGGCGAAGGGAAGAAAGCTGATTCTATGCCGGGGCAGCGAGGAAAGGGAGACCAGTCCATATACGCTGAGAGCGGCGCCGTTCAGCGCCAAAAGCCAGGACTTACCCTTTCCGCCGCTCCAGACACCGAATGCGATCGTGCACACTCCCGCCGCCAGTGCGAGTTCACCCAAATCGACAACCGTGCCAGGCCCCAGCCATTTTCGCAATGTGAGGGAACCGTCCGGGTCCAACATGAAGAGGTTGATGAGCGCGTACATCGCGTCGAGAACACCGCACAATGCCAGCAGCCACCAGTTCTTGATGAGCGTTTGGGTCATATATCACCCCTCAGCCTGCCGTCATCACGGCTCTGGCCTGATCATATCAGTTGGGGTTGGGAGGCGCGCGGGATAAAGGTCGCGTCTGCGGCCCGGCTAGAATCAAGAGGGAGGTTTTCCTTGCACGTTGTCGTTTCCGGTGCCGCTGGCTTTATTGGGTCCCATTTCTGTGATCGCCTTCTGGCGGAGGGGCACACAGTCGTTGGGCTCGACAATTTCCTAACCGGTGCCGCACGCAACCTGGCGCACCTGGCAGAGGAACCGCGCTTCAGTTTGATCCAGCAGGACATCACCGAGCCATTTTCGATCGGTGGCGCTGTTGACGCGGTGGCGAATATGGCCTCGCCCGCCAGCCCGAAGGACTATCTCGATTATCCGATCGAGACCCTCGCCGTGGGATCGGCGGGCACGAAGCGCATGCTGGAGCTGGCGCGTGAGAAGCGGGCGGTCTTTCTGCTGACTTCCACTTCGGAATGTTATGGCGATCCGGAGGTCCACCCGCAGGTGGAATCGTACTGGGGCCACGTGAACCCAGTCGGGCCGCGCTCCTGCTACGACGAAAGCAAGCGGTTCGCCGAGGCCTTGACCATGGCTTACCACCGCAAGCATGGCGTGGCGACCCGCATCGCGCGCATCTTCAATACCTACGGCCCGCGCATGAAGCTCGACGATGGCCGCGTGGTGCCGGCTTTTCTCCAGCAGGCGCTGGTGGGCGAACCAATCACAGTTTTTGGCGACGGTTCCCAGACCCGCAGTTTCTGTTATGCGAGCGACATGGTAGATGGCCTCTACCGCCTGATGTTTTCCGGCGAGCACAGTCCGGTGAACCTGGGCAACCCGCGCGAGATGACGATCCTGGAATTCGCTGAGCTCATACGGCGGCTGACAGGTTCTCGCTCGGCTACCGAGTTCCGGCCATTGCCTGAAGACGACCCGAAGCAGCGATGCCCCGATATCGGCAAAGCGCGGACGCTGCTCGGCTGGGAGCCGCATGTGACGCTGGAAGAAGGGCTGCGCCGGACGGTAGCGTACTTTCGCGGTGAGGCGGCCGGCGCGAAGTATGTGGGGCAGGATGGTATCCTGCGCGGCGATTGATCATCGCCGCGGGTGCCGATTGCCAATCGGCGCGCAGCTTACCAAGCTGCCCCACAAACCTGCACCTTGCTTGACAAACCTTTACCTTCAACCCTCATTCAGGTGTGGTACGTTGATCGGGTGCGAATCCTGCTCATCGATGACGACACGGAACTGTGCTCGCTGATGCGGCAATTTCTGGAGCGGGAAGGCTTCAGCGTTGAACTCGAACACGAAGGCAACAAGGGCCTGGAGCGCGCTGCGCAGACTGGCATTGACCTGGTGGTGCTGGACGTCATGCTGCCCGGCCTGGACGGCTTCGAAATACTGCGCCGCCTTCGCCAGCGCAGCAAAGTGCCGGTAATGATGCTGACCGCACGCGGCGAAGACGTGGACCGCATCATCGGCCTCGAACTGGGAGCCGACGATTACCTTCCGAAGCCGTTCAATCCGCGCGAATTGGCGGCGCGCATTCGCGCCATCCTTCGCCGCTACGAGGCTCGGCCGCCCGCCACCGGCGGCCGCATCGAGGTCAACGGCGTGGCGCTCGACCCCGGTTCGCGCGAAGTCTTTTCCGGCGGCAAACCGGTCGAGGTGACCACCTTCGAGTTTGACATCCTGGAGATGCTGATGCGTTCGGCGGGCCGCGTGCTCTCGCGCGACGCGCTGATGGAGAACTTCTACAACCGGAAGGCGACGCCTTTCGACCGCTCAATCGACATGCACGTCAGCCACCTGCGCAAGAAGTTGAATCGTGGAGAGGGTCTCATCAAGACCATCCGGGGCGTAGGCTACCAATTCAGCCGTACGCCCGAAGATACCGCCGAATGAATTCACTGTTCTCCAAAATTCTGCTCTGGTTCGGTTGCACGCTGCTGATCACGCTGGTGGGGTCCGCCTTCATTTCAGCGCTGAATAACGACCGCAACGATTCCTCGCGAGAGTCGCCGGCAGCGCGCCTGGTCACCTTTCAACTGGAAGAAGCGCGCGCCGCATACGAGACCGGCGGGCGGCCCGGACTGGCGGCGTTTTTGGATACGCTGGCGCGCGTTTATAACGCACAAGGCATCCTCACCGACGAGCAGGGCCGCGACCTCCTGACCAACCAGGACTGTTCGTCTTTGCTCCGCCGCGCCCGCGGCAAACCTGGGTACTCGATCATTCGCGCCGGACCGTCCACCATGGCGCGGGTGGCGGACGACGGCCGCTACTGGTTCTTCTACCTGGTACCGCGCGCGGACGTTGGAATGTGGTTTCTGACACCGGATCACCTCTTCTTTCTGGCGGCAGCAGTGCTTCTTTGCTACTGGCTGGCGCTGCACCTCACCAGCCCCGTGCGCGCGTTGCAGCGCGCGGTGGAGCGGTTCGGCAGCGGCGACCTCACGGCGCGGCTCAACTTCACTCGTGCCGACGAACTCGGTCAACTGGCTCGCACCTTTGACCAGATGGCAGACCGAATCGAAACCCTGGTGGGAGCCGAACGCCGTCTCCTGCTCGACATCTCGCACGAACTGCGCTCGCCGCTGGCCCGCCTCGGCGTGGCGGTCGAGCTGGCGCGTACCGGCGAGGATCTGGACGCGCACCTCAACCGCATCCAAAAGGAATCCGACCGGCTGAACGGCCTGGTGGGTCAGCTGTTGCAGGTGACGCGGGCAGAAGGGGATCCGGCTTCACTGCGCCAGAATCCGCTGCGGCTGGATGAGCTGGTGGCGCAGCTCGCCGAGGATGCGCGACTGGAAGCCGCCTCGCGGGGATGCCGCATCGAGTTCGGCGAGCCCCGTCCCGTTACCGTCCTTGGCGATCCCGAATTGTTGCGGCGCGCCGTGGAGAATGCGATTCGGAACGCTATCCGTTATGCCCCGCGCGATTCGGCGGTCAAGATCGCACTTTCCAGCGAAGGCGGCCGGGCGACCATCACAGTGCGCGATGAGGGTCCGGGGGTGCCTGAGGAATCGCTGGAGCGAATTTTCGACGCGTTCTACCGCGTGGATGCGGATCGCAACCGTGCTTCGGGAGGCATCGGGCTGGGACTATCCATCGCGCGGCGGGCGATCATCCTTCACCACGGCGCGATTCGAGCCCGCAACGCGGACCCCGGTTTGGAGGTGCAATTGGAGCTACCGCAGGCGCCGGAGGCAGGGTGACACCGCGCCCGAGGTAGGACGGACGATCGGTTTTCTGTCGTCTGTCAAATACCCTACGTGAAGCCTGACAAACCACACAAGGCGATGGTCTGTCCTACTGGTACGCGCAGCACACGCCACCCGCGAGCGCGGTCGCCTCGTCAGGCGGGGCCTTCCTCCATCGCCCGTTCGTACACGTAGCCGGCTGCTACGACGTCTTCAATCGCCAAGCCATTGGACTTGAAGATGGTCAGCTCGTCGGGACGCGTGCGGCCGACGTGGCCGGCCAGTAGTTCTTGTAGTTCGACTACCCGGCTCCAATCCTGCTCAACGAAGGCGAGCAGCAGGTCGCCCGACTCCATGCGGGATTGCTCGCGGCTATCGACCACGATCAGCCCGGCGCGATGCACCAGCTCTGAGGGGATCTCGCGTCTCTTCGCCTGGTTCGACCCCATGGCGTTGACGTGGGCGCCGTCGGCCACCCATTCCGAGGCAACCACCGGCACGCCGGAATTCGTCGCGGTGACCAGCACATCGGCGCCGCGCACGGCTGCTTCGGCGGAGGCGGCTGCTTCGACCGTAGCGCCTAGATCACGAGCGCAATCGGCGGCGAACGACTCTCGTTTTTCTGCCGACCGGCTCCAGACGCGGACCCGCTGGAACGGCCGTACGGCAAGCATGGCTTCCACCTGCGTGCGCGCCTGGAAACCGCTGCCGATTACGGCCAGTGTGCGCGCGTCGGGCCGCGCCGAAAGATCGGTGGCCAATCCGCTGGCGGCGCCGGTACGAATCTGGCCGAGCGCATTGGCCTCCAGAATCGCTAGCAGAGCGGCGTCCGAGGCGCGGTAAAGGAGGAAGCGGAAGTGCGGCTCGTGCCCTGGATTCGAGGAATACACTTTGATGCCGTAATAGGCACCGTCAGCGCCGGCCATGTAATGCAGCACGGAGCGAGTGGGCAGAATCAGACGCTGCCGCGGATGATTGATCGCCGCGCCCCGCCCCAGGCGTTCGAACGCCGCCCGCACCAGCGCAATGCACTCACCCATGGGTAACAGGCGCTTGACATCGGACTCGGTCAGAAACAGCGGTTTTAGACTCATGAATTCACCTCGATGGTTTGCTCCACGTGTTCCCATTCCTCCAGTAGTGCGGCGAGCCCGCCTTGACGGGATGCCAACAGCTCCGTCAGGCGCGCCGTCTCTTCCACGCTGACGAATGCGCCCAGGGCGGTTTCGGCTTCGGCGATTTGCGTCTCCAGCCGGGCCACGTCCACTTCGATCTCGCGGCGTCGATCCTTCATCTGTTGCAGCTTGATGGGGTTGAGCCGCTGCGCCGGTCTGGATGGCGGGGCGATCGCACTTGGAATCGCGATAGCGGTTTGCGATGGCATGCCATTCGCTGCAGCGCCGCCGGATTTCCGCCAAAGATAATCCTCGTAATTGCCCGGAAAAACGGTGATGCGTCCGTCTTCCACTTCAAAGATGCGCGTGGCCAACTTGTCGATGAAGTAGCGATCATGGGAGACGAACACCAGGGTCCCGGAGAATTCCTGCAGCGCGGTAAGCAGCACATCCTTGGCGCGCATGTCCAGGTGGTTGGTCGGCTCGTCCAGCAGCAGGAAATTCGACGGCATCATGAGCATGCGCGCCAGCGCATAGCGGTTGCGCTCGCCGCCGGAGAGGACGCCGATGGTCTTGAAGACGTCGTCTTCGGAGAACAGGAAGCAACCCAGGATGCCGCGCAGTTCGGTGTTCGTAGCGCGCGGGGCCACCGTGGAAAGGTCATCGATCATGCGCGCGTTCTGGTCGAGCTCCTTATACTGATCCTGCGCGAAATAATCGGGCTCGGCGTTATGCCCCAGCGTATACTCGCCGGCCGTCACGGGCTCCACGCCGGCGAGAATCTTGATGAGCGTCGATTTGCCGGCGCCGTTGACACCTACCAGCGCCACCCGTTCGCCCCGCTCGATATAAAAGTCGACGCCCGCGAAGACACGATGATCGCCATAGCTCTTGGCGACATTCTGGAACTGCGCCACAACTCGGCCGCTCGCCTTGGGTTGTGGGAAGCGAAAATGGATGGTCTTCTCTTCCGGCGGAATCTCGATTTTCTCCATCCGCTCCATTTCCTTGATCCGGCTCTGGACTTGCTTGGCCTTGGTGGCCTGGTAGCGAAAACGGGTGATGAACGCTTCCAATTGCCGGATGCGGTCCTGCTGGTTCTCATACGCAGCGGTGAGCTGGGCGCGGCGCTCGGTCTTCTGTTCTTCGTAACGCGTATAGCCGCCGGTGTAAAAATGGAGGCCCTTATTCCACAGTTCCAGGATGCGGCGCACGGTGACATCCAGAAAATAGCGGTCGTGAGATACCAGCACGATCGCGTGCGGATACTCCGCCAGGTACTGTTCCAGCCAGTTGCGCGCTTCCAGGTCCAGGTGATTGGTCGGTTCGTCGAGCAGCAGCAGGTTCGGCTTTTCGAGCAGCAGCTTGGCGAGCGCAATGCGCATTTGCCAGCCGCCGGAGAATTCTTCAGTGCGCCGATTCCACTCGCGTTCGGCAAAACCAAGGCCGCCGAGCACGGCTCCCACTTGCGCTTCGATGGTGTAGCCATCGCGTGCGAGAAACTCGTCCTGCGCCCGGTGAAAGCGGTCTGCGACGGCGGCGTATTCGGCGCCGGCCGGGTCGAGCTCACCCATGCGCGCGGCCAATTGTTCCTGTTCCTCTTCGAGTGCGCGCAATTCGTGGAACACCGTCATGCACTCGGCGAACACCGAGCGCCCGGAGAGTGAAAGCCCTTCCTGGGGCAAATAGCCGATGGAGACGCCGCGTTGCACGGTGATGGAGCCGGAATCGAGGCCCTCGATACCGGCCAGCACTTTCAGCAGCGACGATTTGCCGGTGCCGTTCGCGCCGACGATGCCGGTCCGCTCCTTGGGCGCCACCAGCCAGTCGGTGTTCTCAAAAAGGATTTTGGGCCCGTAGCGTTTCCCGGCCCCAGTGAGCTGAATCATGGGTGGTTTCGGTGGAAGGATCCAGGGAAACTCTATTCTAACGGTTCACATCGCTCCGTGGGCAGCATGAGGGATCAGCCTTTCCTGCGCGGTGTAAAGTTAGGGTCAAGCCGACTCTCGACCCTGCAGCCCTGGCAGGCTGCGCAACGCTAGTGAATGGTCCGCGTTTTGCGGTTCATGTAATCCATCAACAGATATTGGCCCAGGTTCAAAGGGGTGGTGAAGTAGGCCTTGCCGCGGCAGATCTCGGTCACCTTCTGCACGAAGCTGACCAGGCCGTAGTCGCTGGCCAGCATGAAAGTGTTGATCAGGATGCCCTGCTTCTTGCAGCGGTTGACCTCCTCCAGGGTGCGGCTGATTACGAGCGGATCCAGGCCAAAGGCGTTCTTGTACATGCGGCCGTCTTCGAGCGTCAGGCAACTCGGCTTGCCGTCGGTGATCATCACGATCTGGCGCATGTCCTTCTTTTCCTGGGCGAGCAGTCGACGCGCCAGGATGAGCCCGTCGCGAGTGTTGGTGTAGTACGGGCCGACCTGCACGCGCGCCAGCTGGCTAATGGCCAGCTCTTCAGCCGTGTCGTGGAACAGCACGCAGCGCAGGCTGTCGCCCGGGTATTGAGTGCGAATCAGGTGGGCCAGCGCCAGAGCGACCTTCTTAGCGGGCGTGAAACGGTCCTCGCCGTAGAGAATCATGCTGTGGCTGCAATCCAGCATCAACACGGTGGCGCAGGAGCTTTGATACTCACACTAGTGGACGTGGAGGTCGCCGTACTCCATATCGAGCGGCACGCGCGCGCCTTCGCGGCGGATGGCGGAAAAAAGAGTCTCGCTCACATCCAGGTTCAGCGTGTCGCCGAATTCGTACGGCTTGGAAGAACCGGAGGCCTCGATGCCCGTAGCCAGGTCGCGCGTATCGTGGCGGCCGAAGCTGGACTTGCCGAGCGAGCCGAGGAGGTCCTTCAACGTCTTGAAGCCTAGAAAGTCGAGCGACTTGTCGGTGACTTCGAATTTGATCTTGCTATCCCGGCCGGCCCCTGCGCCGGGCTGGCCCGGCTGCTGGTCGTCATTCTCCTCGACGTTGATGTAGCCCTCGTCCACCATTTTCTGCGCCAGTTGATCGAGCAGCTTGTCCATCTGTTCCGGCGACATGCTCTGCAAGCGCTCCATCATTTCCTGCATGCGCTCGTCGTCAAACAGTTTGCCTTGCTGGAGCGCCCGCTCGATGGCCCGCTTGAGATCCTCCAGCGTGTGCTCGTTCATTTCATGGAACGGCATGAAATCGGTGTTGAATCCGCTCTCGAGGAGGAAGTCGGACAGGGCTTGCAGCAGGTCTTCCGCGTCCACGCCGAGATCTTCGCCGGTGTAGCGGGAGTAGCGAACCGATTTCATGAGAGCGCCTCTCCGGGCCGGGCGTGTCCGGCCCCTACAATTGCCAAACGGGCCTCAGTTGAATTGCCGGCGCATGTTCGGCCGCTCGCCGCGGGCCTCTTCACGCGGCTCGCGCTTCCGTTCTTCGGCGGCAAAGCCGCGCTCTTCACTTCGGCTGATGCGGCGGTGCGCGTAAAGCCCTTCCAGGACGAATTCGGCGGCGGATGCGCGCACCGCGTCCGGCTCGTCGGCGGTGAGGTTCAGCGCTTTCAGTTTCTCCATGAGACCCTGGATGCCGGCCAGCTGGCGCGCCATGCTGGCGGAATCCGCATTGTCGTCCAGTTTCAGCGTTCCGCCCAAATCAAACCACTGCACGATCTGGGAGACGTTGGCGCCCTCGAAATAGCGGTCGTAAACCTTTCCCACCGCGGTGCGGATCAGTTCGCGGGCCACGGCGTCGCCGCCTTTCAGCTCGCCCTCGTACTCCAGTTCGAGTTTACCCGTTATAGCGGGGAGCGCAGAGTAAAGGTCGACGATACGCGGAACCGCGACGTCTTCCTTGGCGCGCAGGGCGCGGCGCTCGGCGTTGGACACCACGTTTTCCAGCACCGAGATGGGCAGCCGCTGCGAGACGCCGGAGCGCTTGTCGATGCGCTTGTCGTCGCGGGCCAGGAACGCCAGTTGCTCCACCACCTGCCGCAGATACTCCGGCACGCGCGCCGCCACCGGCGAGGGACGTTCCACCCAGGCTTCCTGCGCGGTGATGGACATACCCTGCTCCACGGTGGCCGGGTAGTGGGTGCGGATTTCACTGCCAATGCGGTCCTTGAGCGGCGTAATGATCTTGCCGCGCGCGGTGTAGTCTTCCGGGTTGGCGGTAAACACCAGCATGAGGTCGAGCGGCAGGCGCACGGGGTAACCCTTAATCTGCACGTCGCCTTCCTGCATGATGTTGAAGAGGCCCACCTGGATTTTTCCTGCCAGGTCGGGCAGCTCGTTGATGGCGAAGATCCCGCGGTTGGCCCGCGGCAGAAGGCCGTAGTGCACCGTGAGCTCGCTCGAAATATCATGACCGCGGCGCGCCGCTTTGATGGGGTCGATGTCACCGATCATGTCTGCGATGGTGACGTCCGGCGTCGCCAGCTTTTCCACGTAGCGATGGTTGCGCGAAAGCCACGCGATCGGCGTCTCCTCGCCTCGCTCCGCGATCAGCTCATGGCAGCGGCGGCAGATGGGCCGGTACGGATGGTCGTGAATCTCGCAACCGTCTATGTAGGGTGCCGATTCATCCAGCAGGGAGGTCAGCAGCCGGATCAGCCGCGTCTTGGCCTGGCCCCGCAGGCCTAACAGGATGAAGTTGTGGCGCGAGAGAATGGCATTCACCACCTGCGGCACGACGGTGTCTTCGTAGCCGAGGACGGTGGGAAAGAGCGCGTCGCCGCGCTGAATCTTGCAGATCAGATTCTGGCGGAGCTCGTCTTTGACGCCGCGGTCCGCCAACCTGGATTCCGAAAAGGAGCTCTCGCGCAGCGCGCCAAGAGTGCGGGGTACTTCCTGAGTGCCTCGAGACAAGCGATTCCCCCTCTGTTGGCGATTGTATCAGACCAGCGGGCGGCTTCCCGCCAATATTAAATGGACGGGAGCGGACACCTGAGTCTGCGACCGCTTCGGCGGGGGAATGCCGGCCCATTTCCCGTCAAAGTTGTCTTTGCGTCCCGGATGCGGTACAAAAGGCTAAACACGGAGGAGTTATGCTTCGGCGAGCTTTGTTGTTACTCGGTGCGGCGCTTTTGGCAACTGCGCAGACGCCGCCGCCATTCATTGCCTTGGGCGACAGCCTGGGGGAAGGGGTTCAGTCAGCGATCGCCAGCGACCGCACACAGCCCCATGTCTACCTCAACCTGATTGCGCAACAGATGAACGTGGCGTTCCCGCTGCCACTGCTGAGCACGACATTTTATGGTGTGATCGGCAATGTATCGGGCCGGGCGCGTGAGAATCCGGACCTGGTGGCTGCGGATATGGCGGTTTCCGGGGCGGACTCCACCAGCATCCTGACTACGGCCGCGCAGACGCCTCCCGCTGACGAAACCGACCTGGTGCTGGAGCCGCAGTTCGGCTTGACGCAGATTTCGGCGGCCGAAGCTTCGCATTCTCCGTTCACCATTTGCTGGATCGGCGCCAACGACGTGCTGGGTGCGATTCTGGCGTTCGATGATTTGAACGCCACGCAGATCACACCAGTGCCGGTCTTCCAGGCCAACTATGACGAGCTCACGAGCCGGCTCGCTGTAACTGGAAGCGAGATTGTCTATGCCAATATTCCGGATGTAACCCAGATAGCCTTCCTTTTCGGCCCGGAGGACCTTGCTCTTTTTCTGGGCTCGAGCTACGGCCTCCCGGAAGGAAGCTACACGACGCTGGTGGCCATGCTGCTGATCAGACTTGGGCTGGAAGACCCAAGCATCTTGCAGGATCCGAACTGGGTGCTGGATCCGACCGAGATCCAGACGATTCACAACGCGGTGGTCACATTCAACGGAATCATCGCGGCGGAGGCCGCGGAAATCAACGTACCGGTGGTGGACGTCTACGATCTCTTCAACGAATACACCACGAATCCGCCGGTGATCGGCGGCGTGACCCTCACGCCGCGGTTCCTGGGCGGCGTATTCAGTCTGGACGGCGTGCATCCTTCCGATATCGGCCACGCGTTGCTCGCCAATGCATTTATTGGAACCATTGATGAGTTCTACGGGTTGAGCGTGCCGACGATCACCACGTCCGCGCTTACGGCGATTCTGGACGCCGATCCGTTTATCGACTTCAAAGGCACCCTCCAGGTCCGCGGGCGCCCGCTCAACGGGCTGCTGGAAACGTTGGGGCCGCATTTGGGCATCTCTGGCGACTTCGGCAACCTGCCGGGTGCGTCTCGTGGCGCACCCTCGCCCGGGATCGACGCGGCGGCCGGCCGCTTATTCATGCGCCAGTATTTCCAGGCCATCGGCAAAGATCCCAATACACCGTGGACGTCTGCCGACGCCGTCGCCGCCATGCGCTACGTCTTTCATTTGCCGAATTGAACTCTGCGTCTTCACCGCGGCAGGCGACAATCGCACGCTTTGGAGAAGCTAGAATGGTTCCATGGTGCAGAGGGTCCTCGGCGTCTTCGCGCTTCTCCTGATCTGCCTGGCGGGTACGCGTGTCGTGGCGCAGGACGCAGCAGCTAAGGCGCCCAACGTTACTTTCCGTACGTCGGTGCAGGAGGTTGTGCTGGATCTGGTGGTGCGCGACAGCCGCGGCCGTCAGGTGAAGAACCTGAAGCCGGAGGAAGTGACCATCTACGAGGGTGGTGTCCCGCAGCCGTTGAAAAGCTTCCGGATGGTCAGCGGACGCGAGGTCTTGGAGCAGCAGGCCGCCGACGTAAAGGAGGGAAAAAAGCCGGCGCCGGCCAGATTGGCGACGACTGCGAACCCCCTGCCGGCGGTGAACCTGGTCTGCTTCGTCTTCCACAACCTGGACCCGTACACCATCAATTTCGCGATGGATGCGGTGCGGCAGTTCCTGGACCACGACCTGCCCGCCGGCGCCTCAGTGGCGTTCTTTCACCTGGGGAACAAGCTGACCACTCTGCACGGGTTCACTTCCGACCGCGTGGAGTTGTCGCAGATCGCGACGAAACTGCTGGACAGCCCTGTCCCTTCCTTCAACCGGATGTCGGATGCCGTATTGAGCGCCGCGCCGTATCAGGTGGTGATTACGGTGGACCCGTCGTCGGGAACCGCAGCCATGTCGATCACCGGGGGCGAAATCGCCCAGACGGCGATCGCCGGAGCAGACGTCGGCACGAGCCTGAGCAACCAGGTGCTGCGCGGCCTGCTGGCCGACCAGCGGCGCGCATTTGGCCAGATCGAGGGGATGCGCCAGTGGGATCAGATGCGGACGCTGCTCAATGAGGTGGGGCCGCTGCCCGGCCGCAAGACGATCATTCTTCTCAGCACAGGACTGGCAACGACAGGCGACCGGGACCTCATGCAGGCGCTGCTGGATGAGGCCAACCAGGGGCAGATCACGATCTATGCGGTGGATGTGAACGGCCTGACCCAGAACTCCAATGTGCAGAATGGCAACAATACGCTGGCTTATGCCGCCGGGTTGAGCCGGACGCAGGGGATGAAAGGCACCAGCGCCGGCAATTCGATGGAAAAGGCGCGGCAAGGCGACTACGTGAGCATGGCGGTTAACACAAGCGACACGCAGGCGACTTTGCGTACCGTCTCGGAGGGCACCGGCGGGTTCCTGATCGGTAATACCAACGACCTGCGCAAGCCTTTCCAGCACGTGCTCGAAGACATCGACACGCATTATGAGGCGACTTATCAACCGACCTCCGACAAGTTCGACGGGCGGCTTCGAAAGATTGAGGTGAAGCTCTCGCGCGCGGACTTGAACGTGCAGAGCCGCACCGGATACTACGCGCTGCCGGCGTTGCCTGGGGGCGGGGAATTGACCCTGCCGGAAATGATCGGCCTGGCTGCGCTCAATGCGCGCCAACAGCCGCACGTTTTCGACTTCCGGAGCGCTGTTTACCAATTTCGCCCTACTGAAGCAGGTGTCGAGCAGGACCTGGTTTTTGAATTGCCTGCTGCCGCCTTTACCGCCAAGCCGATACCGGGCCAGAACCGGCACCGGCTGCACGTCTCGCTGATCGCATTGGTGAAGGACTCGACCGGGCAGGTGGTCGACAAGTTCAGCCGGGACGTGCCCATCGAGATTCCCGACGACAACCTGGAGCGGATGCGCCAAAGCACCATCCCGTTCACCCACCCGATTCAGCTCTCTCCGGGCCGCTATACGGTGGAAACGGCGGTAGTGGACGAGGAGATCAGCCGCGCCAGCGTAGACAAGCTGGAATTCGAGAGTCCGGCAAGGAAGGGGCTTGGCTTGAGCAGTATGGTGCTGGCGCAGCAGGTCCAGACCGTCAGCGGGCCGGTGGACGCTACGGATCCCTTCGAGTTTTCGAGCAGCAACCGGGTCACGCGGGTGATTCCGGAGTTAATGACCGCGATGAGCGCACAAGCGCAGCCCCTCGTGTATTTC
>Ga0181535_10001528_pt1 | contig 30088 bp, 31 predicted proteins | sample PEATcosm2014_Bin_44_FD_119774 | JGI IMG/M metagenome (GOLD analysis project Ga0181535, IMG submission 119774) | Peatland microbial communities from MTU Mesocosm Facility, Houghton, MI, USA - PEATcosm2014_Bin17_30_metaG | ecosystem: Environmental > Terrestrial > Soil > Wetlands > Peat | place... | reverse complement strand
TCCTTTAGATAGCAGCCCCAATTCATCGCCATCGGGTCCCAACAGGCACCGAGCCCAAAGCGGCTCACTCAGAGTGCGGATAGAAGCCCGAGATGAATCCCAAAGACAACAGCAACTGCAAAAACAAAAACATGCCAATGAAGGAAAAAGCAAAAACACCTTGACTCAACCAGCCGTCTCATAGAAGCCCCTGAGGGAAGTCTTCGTTCTGGGTGCCCCATTCTTGGCCAAAGAAAGCGCCTCGCGAATCGCGCCGCGGACCCCTTGAATCACCGCACGGCCATGGCCGTCCCCTGCCCCCTACACCTCCCGACCCAAGCTATGTGATGTAGAGCACAGCGACCTGTTATTTGCAGTGCGTACTTTCGTTCACATCCGGTGATGTAACCCACATTGGATACTCATGATCGTCCTGAGTAACGTGGGCCTCAATACTGGAACCTGCACAGTGAGCGAGGTAGGTATGGGCATCTCCATTTGGGAATCAATGCAGCAGAAGGGCTACAACCGCAGAGAGTTTCTTCAGTTCTGCGCTACGGCCGCCACCGTGGCCGGCTTTGCGCAATCCGGCGTCGCGCAAGTGGTTTCGGCCTTCGAGAAAAAAGAAAGACCAGCCGTTGTTTGGATGCACTTTCAGGAGTGCACCTGCTGCAGCGAATCCTTTATCCGCGCTTCGCACCCCATCGTCGTGGATGCTTTGCTCGATGTCCTCGATTTGAACTATACCGAGACCTTGATGGCAGCATCCGGTTTTCAAGCGGAAAAATGCCTTACAGACACCATTGAAAAGAACAAAGGCAAGTACATTGTCCTTGTCGAGGGCGCGGTTCCTACCGGCGCGGATGGCGTCTACTGCATGATCGGTGGCAAAACCGCTGAATCCATCCTCCAGACGGTTGCCAAGGATGCGGCCGCCATTGTCGCTTGGGGCAGTTGCGCGTCAAACGGCTGCGTTCAGGCAGCCAAGCCGAATCCAACCGGCGCCACCCCCATTCACAAGCTTGTCGATAAGCCGGTCATCAACGTACCTGGTTGCCCGCCGATCGCCGACGTCATGATGGGCGTTGTCACCCATCTTCTGGTTCTCGGCCAGGTCCCAGCACTCGACAGCCAGGGCCGTCCCAAGGAGTTTTACGGCCGCCGCGTTCACGACACTTGCTATCGCCGCCCCAACTACGATGCCGGACTCTTTGTTGAGTCTTTCGACGATGAAAACGCGCGCAAGGGCTATTGCCTCTATAAGATGGGATGCCGCGGCCCGGTCACCTACAACGCCTGTTCGGTGGTCAAGTGGAATGAGGGCACAAGCTACCCGATTCAATCAGGCCATGGGTGCATCGGTTGCAGTGAAGAGGGCTTCTGGGACAACGGCCCGTTCTACCAGCATCTTGCATCGTTCCCCGGTTTCGGCATAGAAAGCACTGCGGATACAGTGGGCACTGTGGTTGGAGTGGCCACGCTGGCCGGAGTCGCGGCGCACGCGGTGGTCACCAATATACGCAAACGGCCAGTGATTGCAGAAGTGCACACTGAAGACCAAAAGGAGTCGTGAGCCTATGGCACGCGTAGTCGTCGATCCAGTAACTCGCATTGAAGGCCACCTGCGCATTGAGGCAGTGGTCGAAAACGGCGTCATCACTGACGCGTTCAGCGCCGGGACCATGGTTCGCGGCCTTGAGAAGATCCTCATCGGCCGCGATCCCCGCGATGCATGGGCCATCACCGAGCGCGTTTGCGGCGTATGCACCACAGTCCATGCCCTTACCAGCGTTCGTGCAGTTGAAAGTGCACTCGGAATCACAGTTCCCCCCACCGCCGAGTTAATCCGCAACATCATGATGGCCACGCAGTATGTCCAGGACCACGTCGTCCACTTCTACCACCTCCACGCCCTCGACTGGGTCGACATCGTCAACGCGTTGAAGGCTGACCCCAAGAAGGCTGCGGAGATCGCGCAATCATTTTCAAAGTGGGACAAGAACACACCCGCTTATTTCTCCGATGTTCAAGAAAAGATCAAGGTCTTTGCCGCCAACGGCCTCGGCATCTTTGCCAACGGCTATTGGGGCCATCCCGCCTACAAGCTGCCGCCTGAAGTCAACCTGATTGCCGTTGCTCACTATCTTGACGCGCTACAGTGGCAGAAGGAAATCGTCAAGATCCACGCAGTCTTCGGTGGCAAAAATCCCCATCCCAATTACCTCGTTGGCGGAGTTCCCTGTTCCATCAACATGAACGAAGTGGCCGCAATCAATTCTGAACGCCTCAACCTGGTTGCAAAGCTCATCAGTCAGGCAGATGAATTCGTCAACCAGGTCTATATCCCCGATCTGCTTGCAGTTGCTTCGTTCTACAAAGACTGGTCAAAGTGGGGCGGAGGGCTGACGAATTACCTCAGCTACGGAGAGTTCCCCACCAAGGGTTACGGCCAGCCGGAATCATTCAAGTATCCGCGCGGCGTCGTGCTCAATCGCGACCTCAGCACCGTGCATCCGGTCAACGCGACCGATTCACAGGAGATCAAGGAATACATCGCCAGCTCCTGGTACAGCTACGAAGGGGGAGACAACGTCGGTATTCATCCCTGGGCCGGCGAAACAAAGCTCAATTACACGGGCCCCAAGCCGCCTTTCGAAACCCTTGAGGGGTTTCAAAAGTATTCGTTCCTGAAAACTCCACGCTGGAAAGAAAACGCGATGGAAGTGGGACCGCTGGCCAGGTTGCTGGTTGCGTTCGCTTCCGGCCGAACTGACGTGCAGGATCTGGTCAAAGACACTCTTGGCAAGCTGAACGTGCCCGTTGCCGCTCTTTTCTCCACCCTTGGCCGCACTGCCGCTCGCGGTCTCGATGCTGCGCTCGCCATGACCTGGCTCAAGGAGTTCTATGGGCAGTTGATGGACCGGGTCAAGATCAACGAAGTCTCCACCTTCAACGGCGAATTCTGGGAACCGAAGAGTTGGCCAGCTGAAGCAGAGGGCGTCGGGTTGACCGAAGCTCCGCGCGGCGCCCTCGCACACTGGATCAAGATCAAAAAGGGCGCCATCGACAACTATCAGCTGGTTGTTCCAACCACTTGGAATGGTTCCCCGCGAGACGCCAAACAGCAGCGATCGTCCTTTGAATCGGCTCTGATTGGAACTCCCGTTGCCAACCTTGATCAACCAGTCGAAATCATCCGCACTATTCATTCTTTTGACCCGTGCCTGGCCTGCGCCGTTCACCTTTACGATCCGCAAGGCCGGCACCTTCACCAGGTCTCCTTCGAGTGATGCCCATGAATGCTCCCGTAATTGGCGCTACAAGTGGTTTGCCGCGAGTTCCGAAGCCTCCCGTCGAGTATGTGCGTATATACGTCTGGGAACTTCCGGTGCGCATCTATCATTGGATCAACGCGGTAGCCCTGGTGGCACTGTGCATCACCGGTTACCTCATCGGTGCTCCTTCCAGTCCGTTCTACGCCTCCGAGTCTTACCAGCAATACTGGTTCGGCTGGGTTCGCTTCATTCATTTTCTCTGCGCGTTTGTCTATGTTTTCAACTTCATTGCCCGCCTCTACTGGGGGTTTGTCGGCAACCGTTACTCCAGTTGGCGCGCATTCTTTCCATTCACCAAGGCCCAGCAAACTGAGATCGTTGAGGTCATCAAGGCCGACGTATTTGAGACGAAGCTTCATGGGCCCATCTCCACAGGCCACAACGCGCTCGCTGGACTCATCTACTTCTTCACCTTCTTGGCATTTGTCTTCCAGACAATCACAGGATTTGCCCTCTACTCCAGCATGAGCAATTCCTGGCTCCCCCGCATGTTTACATGGATTGTCCCTCTCATGGGCGGCGAGTTTGGAGTGCGCTTCTGGCATCACTTGTTCATGTGGTTCTTTGTGACTTTTATCGTCATCCACATCTATCTCGCCTTCTATCACGACTACATCGAGGGTCGCGGTACGGTATCCTCGATCATTGGCGGATGGAAGTTTGAGCGGGAGAAGAGTGACAAAAAGTCCTGACAGTCAACTGAAGACGCTGGTCCTTGGGCTCGGCAACGTTCTCATGGGCGATGAAGGTATCGGCGTCTACGTAGTGCGGGCTATCGAGGCACATCCGCTCCCTCCCGGCGTAGAGTGCCTCGATGGCGGCACGGGCGGGTTCACGCTGCTTGAACCGTTGGAAAAAGCCGGCCGTATCCTGATCATCGATGCCGCAAACGACGGCAACCCGGTCGGCACTGTTACACGAACAACTCCCCGCTTTACGCGAGATTACCCACCCACAATCACCGCGCACGACGTCGGCATGAAAGATCTTCTGGATATGTTCTACATCCAGGGTGGTACGCACGAAATCATTCTTTACGCCATCACCATAGACCCTAAACAACCGATCCGAATGAGCCTTTCGGCGGAGGGGAGCAGGGCTGCGGATGAAGCTGTGAAGCGAGTTCTGGCAGAACTCGAAGCCGGCTCGCCACAGCCCGCATAAGCTACGCTCAAACAAGGTATTGAACGCTTGAACGGCGCGAGTCTTCTGCCAGGGAACAGAGTTTATCGGTTTCTATAAACACCGGATCGAAGGCACACAGATACAACACCTGCTCCGAGAATTATGGAGATGCAATCACCGCATCAAGGCCTACGTGGTTGGCGCCGAGTCGACTTTCAGCCCCGCATTTGCGTCCCGTCCACCGGTGACGCTCTTGTGATGCCGAACGTCCGCGCCCTGGACCCAGAAAACTACATCCTCTGCAATGTTCGTGGCATGATCGGCGACGCGCTCGAGACTGCGGCAAATCATCAACGCATTGAGAGCTTGCGGGGCCAGGTGGCTCTCTTCTTCCATGACCTTGATCAGCGCCTTGTAGGCCGCTCTGTTCATCGCATCCACGGCGTCGTCCATGGTCAGGACAGCCCGTGCCATTTCGGCATCTCCTTCGATGAACGATTGAAGGCATTTGCGCACCATGTCGGCAGCCATCGATGCCATCCTGGGAATGTCGACAGGAAGGTCAACCACTGCCATCTGCTCAATGTGGCGCACTCGCTCGCTGATGCTTTTGGCGGCATCGCCGACCCGCTCCAGATCTGCGTTGATCTTGATCACGCTCAGAATAAAGCGAAGATCGACCGCCATCGGCTGCTCCATGGCCAACAAGTCGAGTGCCGCCTGGTCTATTTCCCGCTCTAACCGGTTGATGGCAATTTCGCTGCGGCTTACCAGATCGCAAATGGATAGATCGCGCACCCGATAGGCCTCAATGGCGCGCTGAATGGCTTGCTCAGCCAAACCTGCCATCACCAGCAATTGTTCCTTTAAGTCGTCGAGGCTTTGTTGAAAGCGTATGCGTGTCATCCGAACCTGCCTGTGATGTAATCCTCAGTGCGCTTGTCGCTCGGGTTGGTGAAGATCTTGTGTGTCGAGTCGAACTCCACCATTCTTCCATTCAGGAAGAAGCCCGTCTTTTCGGCTACGCGCGCAGCCTGCTGCATGTTGTGCGTCACGATCACAATAGTGTACTGCGATTTCAGCTGAAAGATCAGGTCTTCAATTTTTGACGTGGACACTGGGTCGAGCGCGGAGGCTGGTTCATCCATCAGCAATACTTCCGGATCAACTGCAAGCGCCCGGGCGATGCAAAGGCGCTGCTGCTGACCACCGGATAGGCTCGCGCCGGATTTCTTCCTTAAATCATCCTTCACTTCATCCCACAGTGCAGAGTTCTTGAGCGACCGCTCCACGATCTCGTCGAGTGCGCGTCGATTGCTGTAACCGTTCAGCTTGAGCCCAGCCGCCACGTTATCGTAGATCGACATCGTTGGAAACGGATTGGGGCGTTGAAAGACCATGCCCACCCGACGCCTGATTTCAACCGGTTTGGTGTCCTTGTAAATGTCCAAGTCGCCGATGCGCACGGTTCCTGTCACTCGCGCGATAGGGTTGGTTTCGTGCATGCGATTCAAGCATCTGACAAACGTGCTCTTACCGCAGCCCGAGGGGCCGATGAGCGCCGTGGCATGATTGGCCGGCATGTTCAGATTGATGTCCTGCAGCGTGTGGTTCGTCCCGTACCACGCATTCAGGCCTGTAACTTCGATCCCAACTCCCACTTAGCTTGCCCCTTTCAAAACGCCGCGGCTCGTAACATAGCGAACAAGGGAGACTGCGAGCACGATAAGCACAATCAGCACCAGAGCTCCTGCCCACGCAAGCCTGTGCCACTCGTCATAGGGAGAGAGCGCATACACATAGATTTGCAGCGGCAGAGCGGCGATGGGCTGGTTGAGATTTGTGCTCCAGTTTGAATTGCCCAAAGCTGTAAAGATCAACGGCGCCGTCTCGCCTGCAACGCGTGCGAATGCAAGCATGCAACCTGTGATGATCCCCGGTGAGGCAGTCTTTACCGTTATGGCCATGACCGATCGCCAATTCGGTACCCCAAGCGCCAGGGCAGCTTCGCGAACGGCGTGCGGAACCATGAGAAGCATTTCTTCGGTGGTTCGGCAGACAGTGGGAATCATCATGATCCCGAGCGCGACCCCGCCCGACAAGGCTGAGAAGTGATTTTGCGGCACAACAATCAGCGCGTAGATCGCAATTCCCATCACGATCGAGGGCACACCGTTGAGTACGTCCGCAGTAAACCGAATCGCAGTAGCCAGTCTGCTTCCCCTTCCAAACTCGGCAAGGAAAATGCCTCCACTGATGCCGACCGGGACACCGATCAGGCTGCCGACTCCGAGCAAAATCGCAGACCCGACGATTGCGTTCGCCATTCCGCCGCCGAGTTCACCGACCGGAACAGGATTGTGGGTAAAGAAGTCCAAATTGAGCGAGACGGCGCCTTTGTAAATCAGATACACAAAAATGGCCACCAATGGGGCGATGACCAGCAGGGTGGAAAGCACCGCCAGCCCGCTTGCCAGGCCATCGGTCATCGTCCTGATTCTTGCTCGAGTCTTGTATTCAGTCGCCAGCTCGCACTCTCCAGATTTCTTCCGTCGGCATTCTACTTGTATCTGTCAACGCGCCTGCGCAGGCGCACCCCGAGTCACAGCCCAGACGAGCAACCTTGCAATCGCATTCACGATGATTGTGACGATAAAGAGCGCCAAGCCAATTTCGATCAAGGCACTCATGTGCAGTTCATCCGACGCTTCGCTGAATTCGTTGGCAATTACCGACGCCATCGTGCTCCCATTTGCAATGATGGAACGGTGAATCTCAGGGCTGTTTCCAATCACCATGGCCACTGCCATGGTTTCGCCCAGCGCGCGGCCCAGGCCCAGAATGATCGCGCCGACAATTCCGATACGAGCGTTTCGTAGAACGGCGATGCGAATCATTTCCCAGCGGGTTGCCCCCAGGGCCAGCACGGCTTCACGTTGGGAGTGAGGAACTGTACTCATCACTTCCCGAGTAAGGGAAGAAATAATGGGAAGGATCATTACGGCGAGGATCACTCCCGCGGTGAGAAAGCCGAGGCCAGTCGGATTGTCGTCGCTGACCAATCCCGTCCACCCAAACAAACTGAACAGGAGCGGATTCACATGTTCGCGCATGAGCGGCACCAGAATGGTTACAGCCCACAGGCCATAAATGACGCTGGGAATGGCTGCAAGCAACTCCGTGACAAACGCCAAAGGCCCACGCAGGATTTGCGGGCACATTTCAGTCAGAAAAATGGCTACGCCGATGGCCAGGGGAACCGCAATTAACAGCGCAAGCAAAGAGGAGACAAGCGTCCCGTAGAGGAATGGCAACGCGCTGAAGTGCCCGTTGACCGGGTCCCAGTACAGAGGAAGCTTTGTGTCCGGATCGGTGAAAACGGAAAAAAAGAACTTGAATCCAAACCTGCTCCAGGCCAACTGGCTACGGAGAATTAGCTCGACGGCAATGAGCGCCACGATCCCAAAGATCGATAGCGCGCAAAGGACCATCAACCATTGAAATCCACGATCAGCCCAAGCTGAGTTTCCGCGCGAAAGCAGGTGCATGCGAACATGCGATACTTCAGCCGAGGCCTTCTTCCCTGGGCCCTCTCCGCCAGGTTGCGGCGCTTTCGGCTGAAGTTGGGTTTGGGAAATGTGAATCTCAGGCATGTTTGCGTTCACAGATTACAAGGCTAACGGGTCAATGTGAATGGCAGGTTACAAGGCTGCTAAATCAAGTGCATACAAGCCGATATTTTAGCTTCTGCTTCAACTCATGCGCGAATCCTGCAGGCTCGATCCTCGCTGAACATGGCCGTGTCCTGTTTTGCATTCCTGGATCCCTGGAACCCGACATGATGCCTCGATGGTCTCGAGCATTGACTTTTAAACTTCCCGCCGTTCGACGCCCTGTTTCGAATGAAACTTCCACCCCTGGACCCATTCATTTCCGGTAAGCTAGGTTTGCTTTCAGAAAGCTACAACTTATGCGCGCAATTGTGATGTTCCTGGCACTAGCTCTTTCCGGCCAGGCTCTTTACCCTCAGGCCATCGATTCCAGCACCGACAAGTTGTCTCTTCAACCCGATCCGTCTCATCGCGACTGGCGAGCGTCGTGGATCACCCACCCAACTGCGTCCCTCCGAGATCCGATCGTTCTCCACTTCAAACGCACGCTCACCCTGGCAGCTGTTCCCCCCAGCTATTTGGTTCGCGTTTCTGCCGATAACCGCTTCATTCTCTTTGTGAACGGTCATCGAGTCGGTGATGGCCCCGCTCGTGGCGACCTGGCCCACTGGCGCTATGAGCGTTTTGAGCTCAGCCCTTTCCTTCATGTTGGATCAAATCTAGTTACTGCAACAGTTTGGAACTTCGGGGTTTATGCCCCAATCGCTCAAATGACAGATCGGACGGCGTTTCTACTTGAAAGCGATGGCGTCGATTCAATCAGCACGCCGACGGGTTGGCTGGTAGAGCATGAGATGGGCCAGCGGCCAGTCCCACGCGTTGCCAACGGCTTTTGGGAATACATGGCCTCCGGTCCCGGGGAGGAGATAGACGCAGCTAAGTATGACTGGAACTGGCAAGGCCCTGGGGCGACAGACCAATCGTGGGTCGCCGCCGCCTCGGCGATTCGCGAGAGTATCTACCCGGATGTGAACAAGGGACATTCGGCGGACACAAGCGGGGACAACCCATGGGGGCTGGTCCCGGATGAGCTTCCAGCGATGGAGTTTAAAGCCACAAACGTCGGAAAAGTGGTGCGGGCAGACTTGGCCGAGGCTCATCCAGTTTCGATTTTGATGGGCGAAGAGAGCGCCCGAGTCACTGTCCAGACTGATTCTTCGTCGTTGTCTGCATTCCCCATCAAACCCGTGGTGATCGCGCCAGAAAAGCACGTTCATCTGCTCCTCGATCGGGAGGCCCTTACCACGGCCTATCCGCGGTTGACGGTCTCCGGCGGCATCGGGGCGAAGATTCGCCTAACCTATGCTGAGGCCCTCTACGACAAAAACCAGCACAAGGGCGATCGCAATGAAGTCGGCAGCAGAACGGCCCTGGGCATGACCGACAGTTTTCTGCCCGATGGCGGAGAGCACCGCGTCTTTGAGCCGCTCTGGTGGCGCACCTGGCGCTACCTTGACCTTGACGTCCAGACCGGCGACCAGCCGCTTGTGCTGGAGTCCTTGACCGCCAGCTTCACGGCGTATCCGTTTGAAGAGCGCGCCTCTTTCACTTCACCGGACCCTGAACTGACAAGGATCTGGGAGATCAGTTGGCGCACGGCCCGACTTGATGCGCATGAAACATACATGGACACGCCTTATTATGAGCAACTCCAGTATGCGGGCGATACCCGCGTCCAGGCCCTCATTTCCTACGCAGTGGCTGGGGATGACCGTTTGGCTCGTCAGGCCATTGAAGCCTTTGATCATTCTAGACTTCCGGACGGAATAACATTAAGCCGCTATCCGAGTTCGCTGGTGCAGATAATTCCCACCTTTTCTCTTCTCTGGGTTGGCATGGTGCACGATTACTGGATGTACCGGCCCAACCCTCAGCTGGTGCGATCTTCTCTCCCCGGGACGCGCACTGTCCTGGATTGGTTTGCGACTCACGAACAGCCTGATGGCCTTCTTCACAAGCTGCCGTGGTGGAGCTTTGTCGACTGGGTTTCAGGAAAACAAGAGATGCCGTCCTACGATGCGAACGGCGAGTCCTGCGTAACAACTCTTGAGTATTTGGGAGCGCTGGGCGAAGCAGGAGAGATGGAGAAGACTCTTGGCGATCCCCTGAGAGCAGATCATTACGAAGCAATCGCGGCTCGAGTCCGCACGGGCATTCGAAACAAATGCTGGTCGGCTGAGCGCGGTTTGGTCGCCGACAATCCCGACAGGAAGAGCTTCAGCCAGCAGGCCAACATTCTGGCGGTGCTGTTTGATGTTGTTCCTAAAGATCGCCAGTTGGAGGTTCTCCGGAACATTCTGACCATTCAGCCGGGAACAACACCGGACGGCGTGCTGAGCGCCTCGTACTATTTCCGATTTTACCTGGCACGCGCGTTGGACCACGCCGGCCTTGCCGATGAGTACCTCAATTCCATTGAGCCCTGGCGGAAGATGCTGGCATTGCACTTTAGCACCTGGCCCGAGATTCCAGGCGATACCCGTTCAGATTCCCATGCCTGGACAGCGCATCCAATTTATGACCTTCTCACGTTGGTCGCCGGTATCGAACCTGCCCGCTCGGGATTTGTCTCCGTTCGCATCGCGCCACACATGGGCACGCTGCCGTCCCTTACGGCAAGCTTCCCGCACCCTGCGGGCACGATCAAGGTTGAATATCGCCGACATGGCGACAGTCTGGACGCAACCATTGATTTGCCCGGCAGCTTGACGGGAACTTTTGTTTTCAAGGGAGCTGTCTGGCCACTGAAGGCGGGTCTCAACCACATCCAAACCCCATAGCCGACAGGCAAAGCTGGCGAGATATCGGCCTGGAAATGGCCATGGGTTCAGATATTCCGTCGCATCCTGAGGTTATTTCGGGGGAAAGCCACTCCGCGCACCTCCAGGAAAATCGATGTATGAATGCCGGATACGTGTTCCGCGTTTGTATGAAACGTGTTACAACTCCAACATGGCAAAGGGAAAGCTCGCAACGCCACCTGGGCACGTCAACCTCCGAATGCTCGCAGAGCATCTGGAACTTTCGCAGACGACTGTCTCCCTTGTTCTGAACAACTCACCCTCCGCGAAGTCCATTCCCCAGGAGACTCGCAATCGGGTAGTTGAAGCTGCCAATCGGCTAAATTATCGACCCAATTATTTCGCGCGATCTCTCCGCCAAAGCCGGTCGATGAGCGTTGGAGTTCTTGCACCGGATTTGAGCGAAGGCTACTTCACGCGGGTCATGAGCGGTGTGGTTCAGGAGCTGACCGGCGCCCACTACTTCTATTTCACTGCTTGCCACGACTGGAAGAAGGATCTCATCGAGAAATATCCCCGCATGCTGGTCGAGCGCGCCGTCGACGGTTTCCTGCTGTTGAACACGCCGTCCGACACCATCGATGTTCCTGTTCCAGTTGTTGCAATCTCGACACACAGCGCATCTGAAAACGTAACCAACATCGTCCTCGATCATCACAAGGCGGTGCAACAGGCGCTCACACATCTTTATTTGCTCGGTCACCGCCGCATCGCGTTCATGCGCGGCCCGCGCGCCATTCCCGACTCAGAGTTCCGCTGGGAAGCCATTCAGCAGGTTGCGCAGGAAATCAACCTCAAGCTCGACCCGGTGCTTAGCATCCGAATTGACTCAGCAGGATGGTCGATGAAGGATGGATATCATCCCATGGCGCCCGAAATCGGTTACAAACCCATGCAGGCACTGCTCGAGAAGACCCGCGATTTCACCGCCATCTTCTGTTCCAACGACATTGCCGCTGTGGGCGCCATCCGCGCGCTGAGAGACTCCGGCCTCAGCGTTCCCGGCGATATTTCTGTTGTCGGATTCGACGATATTCTGTCGGCGGCTTATTACACACCTTCGCTCACCACCGTCCGGCAACCACTGATGGAGATGGGAAAACGCGGTGCTCAGGTCCTGCTCGAACGCATAGCCAACCGGGAAGCGCCCCTCCCACCCGAGATCATCATGGCCCCTGAATTGGTTGTACGCGAATCCACCGGACCAGCGCCCGCACCGTTCAAGGGATGATTCGCGGTTCTACCCGCAAAACGATTCAAACCACCGGCTGATGTAGGTCTGCGCATGCGCCTCACCGCAGTAGTGGCGAGCCTGGGGCGCGCTGGCCGCCTCTTTAGTCCATTTGAGAACCGTCAGCTGTGCGTCGTTGCAATGAATGACGATCCACCGCACCGGGCTATCGCTCTCGATCCCGCATATTTCGCACCGATAAGTCGTTCCGATCATTGCTGAACCCTCGCGGAGAACTTCAATTTACAATCTGAATTTGCGTTCGCTATTCCAGCATTTGCAGGTCGAGCGGATCAACCAGGAAGCAATCCATGCTCCGCATCCTGGTCAAAGCCCGTTGCAGCGTTGAGGACTTGCACGGTTCAACTGTTACCACGAACGGAAGTGCATCGTGGGGATAGCCCGGCTTTTGCAGGATTCCGCGAATGTTGATCTTCTCTTCCGCAAGCGAGCTCGTAATCGCGGCGACAATCCCCGGCCGATCTTTCACAAGAAAACGGATGTAGTGGGGAACCTCAAACTCCCCGCTAACCTCCGAAGAGACGGAAGGAACCTCCACTCTCTGAGATCCATGTGCCAGGGCGAGCAGATCGCTGACCACGGCCACGGCCGTTGGGTGGCCTCCCGCTCCATGACCTGAAAAAACGACATCTCCACCATAAAGTCCACTGAAGATGACCATGTTTTCTGTGCCTCTTGACCAGGCGAGTGGAGAATGGATATCCACCAGCGTGGGTCCCACTGTGGCGGCCACTCTTCCATTCGTCAGCTGTGCGCGGGCAACCTGGCGAATTGTACAGCCTAAGTCTTTCGCATAGCTGAAGTCCACAGCAGACACCGTGGTGATTGGCCGGGGCACAATCTCATCAGGGTTCACTGCAACCCGGAGTGCCAGTCTCATTAAGATGGCCAGCTTAGCCCGCGCATCGAATCCACCTACATCCTCTGTTGGATCGGCTTCGGCGAATCCACTGGCCTGTGCCGTCGCCAAAACAGATGCATATTCGGCGCCCTCTTCCATCTTGCTGAGGATGAAGTTGCAGGTTCCGTTCAATATGCCTTCAATGCGCTCAATCCGATCGCCTGCCAACCCTTGTTCGAGGCCCGGAATCACCGGGATGCCTCCCGCGACTGCGGCGCCGTATTTCAGGTGCCCGCCGTGGGCCGTTGCCGATCTCTCCAACTCCACCCCGTGATACGCGATCAATTTCTTGTTGGCGGTTACGACGCTCTTGCCTGAATCAAGCGCCTTGCGCACCCAACCCCCTGCCGGGTCGAGCCCGCCCGCAAGTTCGACAACAACGTCCACGTCCGCTGATAGGACTGCATCGGCATCCTCGCTCCATTGCACCCCTGCCGGCGTCCAGTCCACATGCTTTCTGGCCACGCGGCGATTGAAGATGTGCGTCAATTCCAGGCCATTGGGTCTTGAATCCACCAGGATCCGCGCGACGGAAGATCCGACTGTCCCAAATCCAAAAAGTGCAATCCGCAGCGGGCGGGGGCTCCCGGATTTTCTCACCGACTCAACCTGTGCATGTTCCGAACCTTCTACCAGCGACATGGGATGTTTCACCTTCGACACGATATGTCCTCTTGATCATTGATCAGCCTGAATCAATACCAACCAGTCAATAACCAGATGATACCTGACCGCCAGGCAGCCAATGACTCGTCTCATCTGCCTGCTATTGCGTACTCGTGTACCATTTGTTCAAGGTGAGGCGCTGGCTTTCGATTTTTTGATTTCGTTCCTCGGCTTGGGACCGCTGGCGGCGACTCTCCAGGCTGACGGCCAGTCTGGCTTGCCGGCCTGCTGTCGCCGACACGGCGCACACCACTGCGGCATGTCCATGCGCATGAGTGAGTTCAGCGCCCAGTCCGCATCCGGGGGCAAGCCTATCTTCACAACCCCCGCCACCTGCCCTACTTTCCGGGGAATTCAGCATTTCCGACGTCGACAATCGCTGCGCTAGCCGTCGCTCTTGTCCCTCTGCCAGTCCCTCTAACTCAGGCCTACACCCCAATTGCGGATGCACCACTTGCCTTCTCAGCCAGCTTCGCACCCGCGCGGGCCGCGGCCCTCCTGCATCGAACCTAAGCTAAGTTTCCATTCCCATTTTTGTGCACCTATCACCTGGGACGTGAGGTTCGCTTGTCCTTCAGCCGGACTGTCCGTGAGGCTCGCTTGTTCATACGCCGATTTTCCTTGTTTTTTTCCGCAGCTTTGTTCGCGTTTGGGGCAGCGGGGCATGCCACCGTCTTCGCCACCGTGCATGGCGTTGTCCACGATTCGCAACACCGCCCGGTCACAGGCGCGGCTATCACTTTCCAGGCTGCCGACTCATCATTCTTCCTCACCGCAAAAACCGTGTTGGATGCACCACCTTCGACGTCTCAGCCGGCCATGACATTGGTGAGAGATTGAAGTTCTCAGCGTCGATCATCAATGTGACCAATCACCGCTTGCTCGAAGATAACTCCGTGACCATTGGAGGATTTCACTTCAACAATCCACGGATGTTCTCTGCCGGGCTGCGTTATCGATTTCATTTCTAGTTTCAACTTTCAGCAATTCAGGATCGGAAACTGAGACTCAATTGAGTGAGTGCGGCGGAATGGTCAGCGCCCCGCCACGACACACAATACAAAGGTCCAACACTCCGACTATACTTGCTTGGCAATTTGAGTCGTCGTCCGAAATTGGCGCATAAAGGGCACTATGAATCGAATCCCCTTTGACGAAGTACAAGAGCTGATGGCTTCAGTGCTTGGCAGGCTCGGCTTTTCAGATTCTCGTGCAAAGAATTGTGCTCGGCTTTTTGCCGAGACCACACGTGATGGCGTATACACGCACGGAATCAATCGCTTTCCACGCTTTGAAGCCATGATTAAGGGTGGGGTTGTCAATTCCAGCGCGGAGCCGGAGTTGACGGCTCATTTTGGCGCGATGGAACGATGGAATGGCCACCGGGGTCCAGGGAACCTGAATGCAGTTGCGTGTATGGACCGCGCTCTTGCGCTGAGCCGCAATCATGGTATTGGCTTAGTGACTCTCGGCAACACCAACCATTGGATGAGGGCGGGCACATACGGGTGGCAAGCTGCTGATGCGGGCTTCATCGGCATTTGCTGGACCAACACGTTGCCCAACATGCCGGCGTGGGGTGGGCTTGATCCATGCATCGGGAATAACCCGCTGGTGATTGCAGTGCCCCGCGAGAAGGGCCCAGTTGTGCTCGACATGGCGATGTCTCAGTTTTCGTACGGCGCAATCGAAAGCTATAAACTCCGCGGTGAGTTACTGCCGATCGATGGCGGTTTTGATGCAGAGGGCAACCTGACGCGAGACCCCGCCGCGATTGAAAACTCGCTTCGGCCTCTGTCTGTTGGTTATTGGAAAGGCTCTGGACTGGCCGTCGTGCTGGACATGGTTGCTGCAATGACCTCACTGGGCCTTGCGACCCACCAACTGACCCTCGATCCCTTAAAGGAAAGCGGGATCTCCCAGGTATTCATTGCCATCAACCCTGCCGCTTTTGGGCCGGAACCGAAAACTGCGCAGTTGGCTGACGACATCGTTGATTCCCTGCATCGCTCCCGCGCAGCGAAGGACGGCGCAAAAATACGCTATCCAGGAGAGCAGACACTGCGCATCCGGGCAGAGAATCTCGAACTTGGTCTGCCGGTGGACCCCGCGGTATGGGCACAGATCCAGGCAATGTGAGGACCTCGCAATGAGCCAACCAATGAAAGCCGCAGTGCTTTATGGCGCAAGGGATCTCAGAGTCGAGACCTCCGTTCGCCCTGAGTTACGATCTGGGATGGTGCTCCTTCGCAACCGCAGGGTGGGCATTTGTGGCTCAGACATGCACTACTTCGAGCACGGCTATTGCGCTGCGTTTGTGCCCGACCGCCCATTTGTCCTCGGCCATGAACTCAGTGCAGTGGTTGTCTCGGTTGCAGACGATGTAAATGCAATCGGGGTCGGCGAGCGCGTCACAGTCAACCCAGCTCGCGCGTGCGGAACCTGCGAATACTGCAAGGCCGGAAGAGGCAATCTGTGCCGCAGCACCATTGTGATTGGCAGCGCGAGCACGACCCCGCCTACCGATGGCGCTCTTGCTGAATTTGTCCTGGTCCGCTCCGATCAATGTCACGCGCTTCCCTCAGAGATCGACGACCGTTTAGGAGCGATGATCGAGCCCCTCGCAGTTGCGATGCATGCGGTCAAGCGCGCCGGCGCTGTTTCAGGAAAGCGAGCCCTGGTAACCGGCGCAGGCACTATCGGGCTACTTGTAGCGCTCGTTGCGAAAGCATTCGGTGCTGTTCCAGTCGCGGTAAGCGATATGATCCCAGCCCGTCGTTCCAAGGCTCACGAGCTTGGTGCTGACGTGGCCCTCGACCCCGCATCCGATGATTTTTCTGACCAGGTGCGTACACTCACAGGAGAAGGGTTTGACTTTATCTTTGAAGCTTCGGGTTCGTCCAGAGCACTGCATCGGGCATTTCACCTGGTGCGTCCCGGTGGAACCATTGTCCAGATCGGCACCTTGGGAACGGAAGATACACCGCTACCCGCAAACCTCATCATGAACAAAGAAATCAATTTCATTGGCTCCATGCGCTACGGCAATGTCTTTGACGAGGCGATCCGGCTGGTATCGGCAGGGCGAATCAATCTTCGCCCCCTGATCAATGAAGAATTCTCGTTGGATGACGCCGTGAAAGCATTCGAATTTGCATCCGACAAAACCCGATCTTTGAAGGTACAGATTCAACTTTGAAATCGGAAGATATCAGACCTGCGCCGAGCGCCGCATTACACAACAAACAAACCCGGCAAAACCTCTCCCGCCTTGCCTTCAACAACATGGGTAAATGCCGAAGCATTCAACGGTGGCTCGGGTCCGACATATACAGTTCGTGCGCCGCCCTCCCCCGCCCAATGCACAAAGTTGGCAGCTGGGTAGACTGATCCCGACGTTCCAACCACGACCATCAAGGTCGCATTGCCAATCTCTTTCTGGATGCGGTCCATCTCCCGTGGGATTTCACCGAAGAAAACAATGTGCGGGCGGAGACGGCCACCGCATGAGCATCTGCACACTTCGTCCAGGCTCGCATACACTCCGGAGTCTTGAACCGGCGCCTCGCCGCACTCCCATGAGCACCTTGCCTTGGCCAGCTCACCATGCATGTGGACCAGCCGCATCGAGCCTGCCCGTTCGTGCAGGTCGTCCACATTCTGCGTGCAAAGAAAGAAGCGATCACCCAGACTAGCCTCAAGCGTCGCCAGTGCCCGGTGCGCAGGATTGGGCTGGGCCGCTGCGCCGGCAGCCCGCCGCGCCGAATAAAACTCCCAGACAAGCCCGGGATTGCGCTGCCACGCCTCAGGCGTGCAAACATCTTCAATGCGGTGACCTTCCCATAGGCCGTCAGACGCGCGAAAAGTAGGCAGCCCGCTTTCCGCGCTGATTCCGGCACCCGTCAGTACAAACACATGATCTTCCGGCCCGACAGCAATTCTCGTCATCTAAAAGTTCCGGCTAAAAGACAACTGGCCGATGCCGCTACGGTTCCAGCAGGATCTTCCCCGTGGTCTTGCGAGCTTCAAGATCACTCTGCGCCTGCGCGGCATCGGCCAGCGAATAGATATGCTCCGTCCGCAGCTTCAACTCTCCATTAGCTGCCCAGCCGAGCACATCCCCGGCGCGACTCTCGAGTTCCGCGCGCGTAGCGATGTAGTGCCAGAGGGTGGGTCGTGTCACAAATAAAGAACCTTTTCCGGCCAGGTGAATCAGGTCAAAGGGAGGAACCGGTCCGCTTGACGCCCCGAAAAGCGCTAACAGGCCGCGCGGTCTCAGGCAATTGAGGCTACCTTCAAACGTTGTCTTCCCTACCGAGTCGTAGACAACGTCAACGCCCTTCCCGTCAGTGATGCGCTTGACCTCGGTCTCAAAATCCTGCTCAGTATACAAAATCACTTCTGAAGCGCCAGCCTCTCGAGACAACTCCGCCTTTGCTGCTGTCGATACGGTCGTAATGACGCGCGCGCCAAGTCGCACTGCGATCTGTGTCAGCAGCAGCCCCACTCCGCCCGCTCCCGCATGAACCAATGCAGTCTCCCCGGCCTTTATAGGAAAGGTAGAGTGGGAAAGATAGTGGGCCGTCATTCCCTGCAGCATCGCGGCAGCGGCATGTTCAGGGCACAGCCCTTCGGGGGTCTTCACCAGTTGCGTTGACGGAACCAGCGCGTACTCCGCATAACTGCCCAGCACACTCACTGAGGCCACGGCGTCTCCAGCAACGAAACCGGTGACTCCCGGGCCGAGTTCCTCCACGGTCCCGGCAGCCTCACTGCCCGGTATAAGCGGGAAGGACGCCTTGTATACGCCTTTACGAAAATATACTTCAATGAAGTTGAGGCCAACTGCTTCGACGCGGATCAAGACCTGCCCCGGCCCCGGCTCAGGAATGGGCAAATCGACCAGCGTCAAGACCTCCGGTCCGCCTGTTTCGTGTATTTGGATTGCTTTCATGCCACGGCCAGAATGCACCCTCAGACCCGCGTGCTGCAAGCATTTGTCAAACAGATAGGAAGAAATGACAATGAAAGCCTCTCCCCGAAACACCAAACCCTGTCAACTCGTTGGCTGGGTGGAGTAATTTCGTTGAGATTCTCTGGGGCTCAGTCCCGATCGGACATCATGCTCTGCTCTTCAGTTGAGTCCAGACGCACAATGCGGTCTACCGTATAGGGCGCGCGATGTTGACCGGTGTGATATTGGCGCACCAGCAGTTCGCCGACCAGGCCAATTGCCAGCATTTGGATGCCGGCGATGATCAGCACCGCACCAATGACAAATAACGGCCCGTGTTGATCCATCATGTTTCGATTTGGCTCAATAATCTTCAATCCCAGCAACACCGACGAGATCAGGCTGCCAATCATGATGCCCAACACACCGAATCCACCAAAAAAGTGCATGGGACGGCTCATGTATCTGAGAAGGAATCGAATGGTCATCAGATCGAAAAAGACGCGGAATGTCCGTCCAATCCCGTAGTGGCTCTTGCCTCGCTCGCGGTTCACATTCCTGATGGGTATTTCGCAGATCGATGCACCATACCAACTGGCCAGCGCCGGAATGAACCGGTGCATCTCCCCGTAAAGAGGAATGTTCTGAATTACTTCGCGTCGATAAGCTTTGAAAGTGGTCCCAAAGTCGTGGATGTTCACTCCAGAGAGCTTGGCCATGAGCCAGTTGGCGCAATGCGACGGAAACCGTCTCATCAACAGGTTGTCAATGCGAGTTTTGCGCCAGCCTGAGACTACATCGTAGCCTTCTTCGAGCTTCTCAATAAAAGACGGAATGTCATTCGGGTCATGCTGCAGGTCACCGTCCATTGCCAGGATAAACTCGCCGGATGCATGGTCAAATCCGGCTGCCAGAGCTGAAGTCTGACCAAAATTCCTGCGCAATTTCACCACCAGCACACGGCTGTCTACCGCCGCAATTTCTTCAAGGAGCTTGTAAGTCCGGTCGCCGGACCCGTCATCCACCAGTACCAACTCAAAGTCATCACTCACCTGTTCCATCACTTGCTTCAGGCGAGCATATAAGGCCGTTACGTTTTCTTCTTCATTGTGAAATGGAACAACAATGGAATACTTGGCCATAACGCAAGTATAGATGCAAATCTATAAAGAAAGGCTACTCGCCGCTCGAATCAGATCCAAATCCATCCCATTTCAGACGGGACTTAGGGAGCCTGTACCGAAATGGAATTAACTCTCCAACTCATCGAGCATTGCCTGCATCTCGCTGACAGCGTGGCTGTTTCCGTTACGAGCAGCACTCAACACGCCAGCTTTGAGCCGCTCGATTGCTGAGAGTTTGTCACCTGATTTGGCCAGCGTTTGCGCAGCCATGAAATACCCGGCCGTATATCCGGGATCAGTTGCAAGCAAGGTATCAAATTCGGCGATCGCAGCCGCGGTTTCGCCACGGTTGGCAAGTTCCATAGCCATCCCGTAACGCGCAAAACTGTTCTTCGGATCCAACTCTAGAATTCCCTTGAGCCCCGCGATCTTGTCCATGGTATCCATCTCCGGTCTTGTCACCCTTTGCTGTCCGATTTGCGTAATTTGCCTCGATTGCCGAAACTGGAACAGCATGTTTCGCGCGTCAACCTGGAACCCAGGCTCCAACTGGCCAACCAAGGTTTCATTGTAGAGCCCTCCCCAAAGGACGCAGTTCACGGGGCGGGCGAACAGCGAATGGGATAATCGTAGAATGAGTTCTGCTCAAGCTTCCAATCCGCCCGTCCGGACCGTCGCCAGCACCCAATCGGAGATGACCGAGATTATTCTGCCCAATGACACCAACATTCTGGGCAACTTGCTCGGCGGGCGACTGATGCACTTTATTGATTTGACGGGCGCTATGGCCGCCTACCGCCATTCCCGCACTCACGTCGTGACTGCTGCCATGGATCACATCGACTTTATTCGCCCCGTTCAGCTGGGCGACCTGCTGACACTCAAGTCCAGCGTCAACCGCGCCTTTTCCACATCCATGGAGGTTGGCGTAAAGGTGTGGGCAGAGAACACGCGCACGGCCGAAGTATCGCACGTCGCCAGCGCATACCTGGTTTTTGTTGCAATCGACCAGACAGGCCGTCGCCAGCCTGTCCCAGAGCTTTTGCCCGAGACTCCGAACGAGATTCGTCGATACGAAGATGCCTTGCGACGCCGGGAGCACCGCGAAGCGGAATCGGCTCGACGCAAGGCTGCGAGACACGCAACCAACAACCAGGAAGCCGAATCCGACGTTAGACTTTGAATCGAGGCGGAAGCTCTCAATTCAATCAGAAATGGGGCGCAACGCCTCTACTTGGAAAACCGCCGGCCACTACAAAGGAGTAACCAATCGCTATGGCTCACCCCCCTTCAATGCCTTCCCCTCTTGCATTACCTGGAGTCTCAAAGATCGTAGCCGTTGGTTCTGGCAAAGGCGGCGTCGGGAAGACTACGGTAGCTGTGAACCTGGCCATCGCGCTTTCGCGCCTCGGCCAGCGTGTTGGGCTGATCGACGCAGACATTTATGGACCAAACGTCCCTTTGATGATGGGCTCGGCCCAGCAGCCCAACGTAGGGCCCGGCAATGTCATCGAGCCCAACCTAACCCACGGCGTCAAGACGATCTCCATTGGATACATCTCACCAGGCGACAAACCTCTGGTCATGCGCGGCCCGATGCTGCACCAGATCATCCGCCAATTCCTCCAACAGGTTGAATGGGGTGAACTCGATTACCTGATCGTCGATCTTCCTCCGGGAACCGGCGATGTGGTCATTTCGCTTGTGCAGACCGTTCCTCTCACGGGTGCGGTCGTCGTCTCCACGCCAAGCGATGTCAGCCTTCAGGATGCGCGCAAGGCGCTTGAGATGTTCGCCCAGGTCAACGTCGAGGTCCTGGGCATTGTTGAGAACATGAGCCACTTTACATGCCCGCATTGCCATCAGGAGATCGATATCTTTTCACGCGGGGGTGCAGAGCGCACAGCGCAACAGTTCAACATCCCCTTTCTCGGTTCTGTGGAACTTGTGCCCGCGATTCGCGAAGGCGGAGACCGCGGCCTGCCTGTGACCCTGGCCGGGCCCAAGAGCCCGCAGGCTGCTGAGTTCTACGCCATTGCAGGCAAGCTGATGGAACGTGCCGAGGCCGCTGCGGCCGCTGCCACAGACGTGATTGAAATCAGCTGAGCGCGGAATCCGGGCCAAAACATCTTCATTCGCAAACGAAAAGAGCGAGGCGCAACCCCGCTCTCTCGGTGCACAAATGCAGATTACCGCCAGTGGCCTTCAATCAGGACCCACTCTCCATGACGGTGAACCCAGTGGTGTGCCACCCAGTGAGCGCCAGGATGAGGGGGACGATCCCAATGGCCAGGCGTCCAAACGTAGTGGTCGCCCTCGTAGCGGTGATAGCCGTCGATCCAAACGTATCCACGATCAGGCGGCGGCGGCCGGCGTTCAACAACGGGAGGCGGTGGTCCGATGCGGATGACAACCTGCGCAAATGAAGCCGCAGGAAGCAGAGTGAGCGCAAGCAGAACTGCCAGTGCAATTTTTTTCATTGTGCTTCGACTCCTCCAGGACTGTTCGTCTCCGGAAACCTGCTTACGTTCCGGTATGTTGATATGAACGCAAAGCCGCAGAATTAGTTGTCTGTCAATCTCAACCGTTCTTCGCAACTCGCTGTAATATCTATAATTTAGTCGGCAATCTTCTTCGCGGGGAACTCCCCTTCGATCTCTTCCGTCAGAACTTCTGCGGCACTAATGCAAGCGCCGCGGTCGACATCGAGATGGGTTACGAACCGAATCTGATCCTTTCCGACGGCGCTCATCAGCACGCCTCTCGTCTTGAGCCGATTTATCAACGTTGCCGCGCTTCGTCCTTCGGTCAACCGGAACACCACGATGTTGGTCTCGACGGCACCCAATTCAATCTCGACGCCGTCCAGGTTTGAGAGAGCTTCAGCAAGCAGGCGCGCATTTGCATGATCCTCATGAAGCCGCGCAGGCCCCTTTTGAAGTGCGATCAACCCAGCCGCAGCCAGCACACCCGCCTGCCGCATGCCGCCGCCCAGTGCCTTGCGGAAGATTCGCGCTCGATCCATCAGTTCAGACGAACCGGTCAGAATCGATCCCACCGGTGCGCCGAGGCCTTTGGAAAGACAGAACATCACGGTGTCAAAACCGCTGGTTAACGTCTTGACATCAACATCGAGCACCGCAGAGGCATTAAAGATGCGCGCACCATCCAGATGGATGGGCAGCTTGCGCTCTTTTGCACCCGCCCAAATCTCCTCCAAAACGGGCAGCGGTGTAACGGTGCCCCCAGCAAGATTCGCCGTATTCTCAATCTCGATGAGCCCAGTCGCCGCGCGGAACGCTCCACGGCTGGTAATGACTGGTTCGATGTGGTTCCAGGTCAGGATGCCATGCTCCGCTGCAACGGCCCGCACCAGGCAGCCCGAAAAGACTGCTGTCGTAGCCATCTCCCAGTCCAGGATGTGCGCTCGCGATTCTGCAATCACTTCCTGCCCCGGTTGCGTGTGCAATCGAATTGCTATCTGATTTCCCATGGTGCCCGTTGGCACAAATAACGCTGCTTCGCGGCCAAACACTTCGGCAGCTCGCTTTTCGAGCAAATTGACTGTCGGATCCTCACCGTACACGTCGTCGCCAACCTCGGCCGCCGCCATGGCAGCCCTCATTTCGAGCGTGGGCCGTGTAACCGTATCCGAACGCAAATCGATAATCGCAGACAATGCTTTCTACTTCCTTTCATTCAGGGTATTCAATATCAGACCGAAAAATCCAAAGCTAACAGCCGCAAAAAGTCCACACGCGATTGTCGTTCCGAGCCTTCCTGGAAATGCGTCTTCGATAAGTCCGAAACAGTAAATCAAAGGAATCAGGAACACACCGAAGGCTCCGCAAAAACGCGCAGCTCTGCGTTCCCTCTGGTCAAAACGTCCCACGCAGTAACGGATTAGCCAGCGCGCTTCGAAATAAGATAAGAATCCGATCGGAACGCCAAGCCAGAGCGCAATGGAAATTGGCATATCATCCGCCTTCCCGCTTTTCCCTCGGTCGCTGTTCCCTGATCCCTGCTTTTAGGGGATCTGCGCCATGGGCAGTTCCATCACCGGAACCCGCTTGCCGTCCTTCATGGCGTAGGCCCACAGCCCGTGGAAGTTCTCTCGCAGTCCAGGTTGCGCCTTCAGGAGCGCGCTGAGCAAGGCAACCGCTTCGGTCCTCGTTGCTGCGGGATCAGTCACACCGGTCGATTCGTAAGTCACTCCGAGATCCGCCTGGTGGAGCGAGTTGTCAAAGCGCATAGCGTCGATCTTCCACGTGCGCGGTCCATCGGGGACGCTGTATGGAAAGGCCTCCTGGGGCGAACCTTTGATCGCCGTCTGCTCCGCGGTAAGCTTTTCCAGGTTCGGCGAGGAAATAAAGTCCACCGGCAGCAACAATGATCGCGCAGCTTCGTAGCTGAACCACGCGCTCCAGGGTTGATCCGATCTCGCCAGCTCTCGAGCGTGCGACCAATACCAAACTCCATCATGCCCATCGAAGATGCCCTGGCGCACGGACAAGCCGGCAAGTTTCCACGCGGGGCTGGCGGCAGTTATATCCCACGCCAGAATCAAGCCCACTTGCCCGCCCAGAGTTGCTCCATTGGCATCGGCAAGCACAACCGCATAACGGCCAGGCGGAAGCGTTCTCATGGTCACCGTCACCGTGAGCGATCCGCTTGTGTTCGAACAGAAAAACTGCGTATCGGCCGGAGCGGTCAGGCTGGATGCATCGAGCACATAGATATTTCGCAACTGAACTTGCCCGCCCTTCATGAGCGGCGCGGCCGCCTCCACAGCTCCGCGAATGCCGTCCCACTCCGCAGCTTCGACTGGCAATAGCGCCGCCTGCAAGGTGGCATCGTCTTGCTGCAGCACCGCTTGAGAGAGGTGGCCGCCCGTAGCCGACAGTGCCGCTCGATCCTGCCCAGACAACTCCGCCTGCGTAACGCAACTTGTAGCCCTGCCTGCCAGCGGAACCGCCAGCAGCAGGATGCCAACCAAAATCGTCGACCTGAGGCGCATCTTCCCAGGCATCCTAAGACTTCCTCCCGGCAAGCGAAACTCTTCTTTGAGCGTCTCCGAGCCACTGTTAGTCTAGTACAGTGGGGCGGAAATGGTGAGCTCCGAAGAAACATGCGGTTCAGTCTGGGCGCAAGTACCCCGCCGGGAGGCGATTTCCATGCAAACAGCAAATCGGCTGGAATCTCAGATCGCAGCCTGCACCCAAACGGGAAAGCACGCTCCGCTTTGCGCCCTGATACCGACGGCGGCTCTGGTCGTTTCCCTGATTCTGTCTGGTCAAGCAGAAGTTGCGGCACAGGCGCCCACTCAGCCCGCGCCTTCCGGCACCGTCGTAAAGCCGGCCCATCACCGGAAGCACTCCAATCCAAGTCATCCGACCGAACCGCCGGCGCCAATCGCCGCAGTGCCTGAACCGCCTCCCACTCCCGAGGCCCCCAACTGGCCTGCGAACGATCATCCAACAGAAGCATCCATCGTGTGGGACAGTCAGGGACTTCGCATCAACGCAGCGAACTCCAGTCTTCAGCAGATACTGAAGGATGTCTCCACTGCTACAGGCGCCAAGGTCGATGGATTCTCCACCGACCAACGAATTTTTGGCGTGTATGGCCCAGGGCCGGCACGGGATGTCCTTTCAGCGGTTTTGCAGGGCTCCGGCTACAACGTGATGATGATTGGCGACCAGGGCCAGGGCACCCCGCGCCAGATCCTGCTCACCATTCGCCATTCAGGTGATTCAGCACCTGCTGCAAACGGCGCGCAGTCGAGCAACAGCGACGAGGATTCCGATGCTGAAGAACCGCCGCCACCGCAACAAGCGCCACCACCCCAGAATCGCCTTGGCTTTACACCCGGCGGTCCGCCCCGCACTCCTCAACAAATCATGCAGGAGATGCAGCAACGGCAGCAACAGATGCAGCAGCAACAGCAGAACAACCCGCAAAACTAAGGCAATGCGTACGTTGGCCGACCACGGCGGTGGTCGGGGACTGGTTTCTCAGGGTCGTCCCGTCGCGCCGGGACGCTTCTTTGCGGATTGGTCGAGTTAAGTAAGCTGCAACGAGTCTTGGGAACAATATATTGCGAAACTATCCGGCGGCTCTTTACTGCAATCTTGCGGTCTCAGGCTGTGCCTTAACCGAAACTGGATCACCCTGCAAGCGCATCAGCGCAAATCCAACGCGGAGAATGCCGTATGCGCCGAGAATCCCAAATGCCAGCGAGCCCGCCGACGCCGAAATCAACATCACCAAATTCGAAAGTCCTTCCATTTCTCTCCGCTTCAAGACTGTTTCAGCGATTGTCGCAGAATAACCACCGAATTTGGACGGGGAAATGTTGCCATATGGGGTACCCCAGTACCGCAAATCACATGCGGCCAAGGGTGGAAACCTAAAGACTGCCCAAGGGATAAGCTTCTCTGCGGCCTTTATCTGCCCAGCCAACCGCCATCCACCGCAAGAACGTGTCCGTTGATGTAGTCGCTGGCCGCTGATGCAAGAAAGACAACCGAGCCGGCAACGTCTTGAGGCGAACCCCAGCGGCCTGCCGGAATGCGTTCAAGAATCTGCCGCGAGCGAACCGGATCAGCACGCAGCGCCTCGGTGTTGTCGGTTTCCATGTATCCCGGTGCAATCGCGTTAACCTGCACGCCTTTTTCTGCCCACTCGTTCGCCAGCGCCTTGGTTATTTGCGCCACACCGCCCTTGGCAGCTGCGTAGGCAGGCACTCTCACACCGCCCTGGAAGCTGAGCAGTGAGGCGATGTTGATGATCTTGCCTGAACCCTGTGCCAGCATGTGCCTGCCAGCGCTCTGGCTCAACCTGAAAACGCTGGTCAGGTTGGCCGCAATCACTTCATCCCAATCAATCACGCTAAAATCCACCGCCGGCGCACGTCGAATGATTCCTGCGTTGTTGACGAGGATGTCAATGGAACCAAATGCCGCCACAGTTGATTCGATGAGCTCCGAGCAGCGATCGGGGAAGCGTAGGTCAGCAACCAGTTCTACGTGTCTGGCACCGGTTGCTGCCACGCGCGGGACCATGGCAGAGGGAACCGACTGCGATCCATGCAGCGCCACATTCGCGCCCGCTTCAGCCAATGCAACGGCAATCTCCGCACCGAGCCCGCGGGATGAACCCGTAACCAGCGCATTTTTGCCGTTAAGTCGAAATGAGTCGAGGATCAACGAATTGCTCCCTTGGCTCCGAATTTTCGTGCCTGGTTAAATCTTTGCCGAGGCCGGTTCCCCCGGGAGCCCATGAAGATTACTAGAGGAGCTCTACTACCTTGAGCGCGTCCATATCTGTATAGACCTGGTTTTCTCCGCCCATCCCCCAGCAGAAACTGTAGCTCGCGGTTCCAACGCCCGCATGAATTGACCAGCCTGGTGAGATGGCTACCTGCTTGTTCGCGACAACCAAATGCCGCGTCTCCTTTGCCGGACCCATCATGTGCACCACACGGTGATCCTCCGGCAGATCGAAGTACAAATAGACCTCCGAGCGGCGCATGTGGGTGTGCGGGGGCATGGTGTTCCATACGCTGCCCGTCGCCAGTTCGGTGAAGCCCATGACCAGTTGGCAACTTTTTGCGCCTTCCAGGTGGATCAGCTTGTTTATCGTACGATGGTTGGCCGTAGCGCTATCCCCAAGTGTAAGAGGCATTCGATCCGAAGCACGAACTACTGCGCTGAGATAAGCGGCGTGAGCAGGATAGCTGAGCAAGTAAAATTCCGCGGGCTCAACTGTGCTGACGCTCGAAAATGAAACGCTGTGCTCACCCTTGCCGATGTATAGCGCATCCCTATTCCCCAACGAATACGTCGTGCCACTCACATCCACTGACCCTTCGCCACCAATGTTGAACACACCCAGTTCACGCCTCGCAGTGAACGTTGTTGCGCGAAGTTCCTTCGGGCAAGGCAAGGCTAGAGGCGAACCCAGCGGCACCGCCGAACCAATCACGGTACGATCAAGATCGACATAAACAAGCTGGACCTGATTTGGGGTGAAAAGATCTTCGAGCAGAAAAGTAGAACGCAACTCCGATGTAGACATGTGGGGATAGCGAACTTCATCCGCCATTTGCAAAACTTTCATACCGTCACCTGCAGAATCCCTTTGGACCAGTCTAAACACATCTGCCGAGGACCCGTCCCTCGGCTCTCGGGGATTTCCCTTGCTAAACCTGGGCGGCCGGCGCCTTCCCAAGAAAGACCGGGCAAATATGTCGCACGTAGAGATTCTCCGTCACGTTTCTTGCGATCACTGCCTCGTTTGCCTCAAGCAGGTCGAGATAACGAGGGCCCATCTTTGCAGCTACCTTGAATCCAACATGCAGTAGCTGGCGAAGGCTCGGGTTGTAAGCAGGTGAGAGGCGGTCGTGGCGCAATGCGGAGGTAAACTGGGCAGAGCTCCAATGATTCACTTCCCCCGGCAGTGGAAGCTTGGCCGGATCAATGTCGATTACCGTCGCATAGGGCGCGCACAGCTCAGCCGAATGCGCACAGGCTTCAGCGTAGATCTCCTTGGCCAGCCGAAGACCATCGCCGCCAGCCTCGGCAAGGCCGATGAGCTCTTCAAGCCAGTTGGTCCCGGCAGTCTTCAAATGCACGCCGGTTGAGAATTCAGTCATCGATGCGTAGATAGCGGGATAAATTGAGAACTTGTCGCTGCCGGAGTGAACGCTTAGTTTGAGATTCTCAGGCAAGCCATAGCGGGCAACGGCGTGACGAATTGCGGCCATATCGAGTGCCATCTCACGAGCAAACTGGCTCACGTCTCCCACGTAATCCACGCCCTTGTTAAAGCGTCCGCTGAACTTGGGCGCGATCGTCTGGATGGGAATCCCTTCGTCCGCAATGGCCGCGAGAATAATCAACAACTCTGACGGCGTTTGAGCAAAATCCGTCTCATCCATCGAAATTTCAGAGATGAATGTGCCCTCGCCTTTTGCCGCCTCAATCCTCAGGTAAATCTTGCCTGCCTCCTGAATCGCAAAGAGAAACTTGGCTGCCGTCTGACTCAGCAGCTGAGCCGTAATCTCAATGCTCTCCCCTGAACCTTCCATCTTCGTCTTCCCAAGAAGCTCAGAATGCTTTTTAACAAAGGCATTGATCGACGACGTCTCGGCGGGCTTGCCAATGTAGTCGGCAACATCAATGGTGTAGAAGTCGCAGGGAATCAGAAAGCGTTCGACGGTGGAAAGATTGATATGGTCGGCATCGCAAAAATAGGGCAGCTTCCAACCGAGTTCCCTCACCGCTGAATCAGCTGCAGCACGAACTGACGTGGGCTCGGAACCGATAATCAAGTGCTCGCGGTTGGACTTGTTCCAGACAGGAATGATGTCTACGCCCGCCTTGGCGCCGAGAATGCATGCCTCGAGTTGCGCTTTAGCCTGGTGTGCAAACCGATCTCCAACGCCAATTGAAAATTTCCCGAGTATCGCCATACCGGATTCCAGAACCTTTCCTTATCACAACTCAAAGAGGTCAGACCACCACAAGAATACACGCCCGTCAGAAATTATGCCAGAAGGCCCAGAATCATTCTCTAACCTTGATGACCAGGTAGCTGCACGTGGTTCCAGGAGCAACGATGAGTTGATGTGGAGTCCCCGCTAGGATGTGCACAATATCGCCAACTGAAATAGTTTGAACCTCCCCGTTCTCAATACCGCTGCCTCTGATTTCCCCATCACTGCCGGTATGGGGGTCAACAACAGTTCCGCCTGTGACCAGGGTGGCCTTTCCCTCGGTCACGATCATCACATCATCGAAGTGACTGTGGACTTCCCCGCCTCCACTCATCGTTCTGGCATTGAGGCGGATTGCATGGCTTTGAAAATCCGCAAGGGTTGCGCTCGAGCTGCCCTTCGTTCCGGCCTGTTCTGCGAGTTGAGCGAGGTGCGCATTCACATCGGCGGCTTTGAAAACCTGAACCTTCCCTGGCGACTGCGCCCACAATGACGTGGAAAGGACCGTGAGTGCAATTACGGGTATAAGCTTCACAACGACCTCATTCAAGCAGAAAGATTTACATCCTTCATGAACATTTCTTGCTTCCGCCGCTTCGAGACGATACAAATCTCTCTCAAACTGTTCCCAACTTCACAAATATGATCTGGTTGCCATCCGGATCTCGAATGGAAATCAGGGATTTGTGCTCTTCGACCGGTATTTGAAGCGCCTTGAGCCGGGCCGCCGCGCGCCGAAGATCGGGCACACCGAGATAAAGCTGAAAAGCGGACCCTGGCC
>Ga0181535_10001527_pt1 | contig 30138 bp, 27 predicted proteins | sample PEATcosm2014_Bin_44_FD_119774 | JGI IMG/M metagenome (GOLD analysis project Ga0181535, IMG submission 119774) | Peatland microbial communities from MTU Mesocosm Facility, Houghton, MI, USA - PEATcosm2014_Bin17_30_metaG | ecosystem: Environmental > Terrestrial > Soil > Wetlands > Peat | place... | reverse complement strand
GGCTACCGGCCGCAGCGCAGCGCGCAGGACGCGATAGGGAAAGTGCACGAACTTCTCTGTGCGGGCTACACCGAGGTGGTGGACGCCGATCTGTCCAAATACTTCGATACCATTCCCCACGGCGAACTGATGCCGTCAGTGGCTCGACGGATCGTGGATCGAGACGTCCTGCGACGGATGAAGCAGTGGCTGAAAGTTCCGGTGGAAGAGCGGGATGGGCAAGGGAAACGGCGCATGACGGGCGGCAAGAACAGCCGTTGCGGGACACCGCAGGGTGGGGTCATCAGCCCCTTGCTGGCCAATCTGTACATGAACCGGTTCCTGAAGTACTGGCGGACTACCGAACAGGAAAAGGCATTGCGGGCACACGTCGTCAACTACGCGGACGACTTTCGTGATCCTCACCCGGCGACGGGCAGGAGAGGCGCGGGAGTGGACGCGCGGGGTGACGGCGCGCCTGGGCCTGACCCTGAACGAAGCGAAGGCCAAAATCAAGGAAGCCTGGCAGGAGGGTTTCGACTTTCTGGGATACACGTTTGGCGCGCAGTGCTATCGGAAGAAAGGCGGCCGTAAGTATCATCACAGCATCCGTAGTGCGGACCTGTTCTTGAGGTCCGCGGCTCCTCCCCCGCGCTCTGCCCGTCCGCTCACAACGAGCTGCACATGGCGGCTTAAGACAGTGACGAGTGACAAGTGGCGAGCAAACGAAAGCAAGAGCCAAGCAACGGCCGCGGGCCTACAGAATAGGTCGGCACTCCGTTTCGTCGTGGCGGCGGGGGCCATGTGGCGAGGTGAACTCGCCGCTACGAAGGAACGCCGTGACTGTTAACTGTCGACTGTCAACTATGAACTGTTCCCAGCGCTACTGTGGGGCCGAGAGGTTATAGAGGAAGATGAACTGGAGGACCAGGTGATTGCCGGTAAACTCGGCGGGCAGCGGGGGGAACGGCGCCGAGGCGTGGATGCCGTTATATGCGGCGCGGTCGAGGGGATCGGAGCCGGAAGAAGCCACCATGCGTTCCTGGGGCATGGAGCCATCCTTGAGGATTTCAAACACCACTCCCACGCGCCCTTTTTCGCCCAGCCGCGCGGATTCCGGAATCACGGCCAGCCAGTTGCGCCGGACGATGTAGACGATGCGGGCGAGGTACGGTCCGAAGTCCACTCCCCGCGTGTCGGAAAGGATGGTGGGCGCTTCGGTGGAGAAGTTGGGGTGCAGGTTGTTGAAATTCATGTCCGAGTCGCCACCGCCGCCTGAGCCGCTCCCAGAGGGGTGATAACCGCCCTTGGCGGCGTTTTGCATCGACTGCTGGATCGCCTGTCCGGGGGTCATCGAGGGCACCTTGAATTTCCCTGGACCGCCACCGTCGGGCGGAGTGACGTCATCCAAGCGCAGGCCTGCATCCTTTTCGGGCTCGGGTTTGGGCGGTGCAGGCTGAGCCGGTTGGGGCTGTGGCGGTCCGCCCGGGGGAGGAGTGGGAGCTGCCGCGGCGGCTGGCGGAGGTGCGGGCGGCGCTCCACGCGCGATCTCGGGCTCCGGCGTGTTGCCGCGCGAATAGGGCGCCTTCAGGCCCTTCGGATCGATGACGGGCGAGCGTCCCTGGGCGCGGCGGTTCTTGTCGGAAGGGCGCGCCTCGGGAGGCGGCTCCCGCAGCGACTTCAGCAAGTCCGGGGGAATGAATAAGGTGGTCACCTGTGGACTTTGCCGCGCGGTGACGGGAATCCCCATCATCAGCTTGCCGCGGCGAAGGAGGTCCGGGGCGAAAATGACGAACAAGATCAGAAAGATGTGGAAGAAAACGGAGGTCAGGAATAACGCCCGGCGCCGCCAACCCGCCAACTCACTTTCCGGGTCGAGGTCCACAAACAGTTTGAACTGGGGCTCAACGACTCGGGGTTCCACGGTCTGAGGGAATAGATCGAGCTGAGGGTCCTCGTGCTCGGGAACCTGGAGGTTGAGTTGGGATTGCAAACTCATAGCAAACTACGACTAGCTTTCTCCGCTTTGCCCCACGGAACGTCCCAGGGGCACGTTGACGAGGGCCGCATGTTGTTCGATGCAGTTCATAACGTCTTCGGCCAAGGCAAGAGCCTGTTTTCCCTCTGTGCCGCTGACCAGGGGGCGACTTCTTGTCCGCACCGATTCGACGAAAGCCTCCAACTCGGCCCGCAGTGGTTCCTGCGGCGTGGTGGTCAGTTTCCGGAACGCGATCTGCGGGGTTGGCCCCTGGTGGTCCACCCGAATTAGTGTCGCATCCCGGCGCGTGAAATCAATGGAAAAATACTCATTGGGTTGGAAGTACCGGAACTTGCGAACCCTTTCCGTGCTCACGCGGCTAGCCGTCAGGTTGGCCACCGCGCCATTTTGGAACTCCACCCGGGCGTTAGCGATGTCAACTTTGTTCGAAAGGACGGGCAGCCCCACCGCGCGCACATCACGCCAGGGAGAGTCCACCATCCAAAGGACGAGATCGAGGTCGTGAATCATGAGATCGAAGACCACATCGACATCCAGACTGCGAGGGCTGAAGACTCCCAAACGATGGATTTCAAAGAACATTGGACGCGTGGTTGCGCCCCTGGCGGCCACCACCCCCGGATTGAAGCGCTCGAGATGACCTACTTGAAGAATGCGCCCACTGCTCTCGGCCAGCTCAATCAGCTCGGATGCCTCCTCCACGGTCCTGGTTATGGGCTTTTCCAGGAGCACGTCCACGCCTCGAGCGAAAGCCTGGCGCGCCACGAAGGCGTGATCGGTGGTGGGGATCACGACGCTCACCGCACGCACCGCGCCCAGCGCGGCGTCAAGGTTTTCAAAGGCACGCACGCCAAGCTCGGCGGCGATTTCCTGGGCGCGCTCCGGACGCAAGTCGTAAACCCCAACCAGTTCCGCCCCTGGAACCTTCTTCAATTCGCGCGCGTGCTTCTTGCCGTGTTCACCAACACCCAGCACGGCGACCGGAATCGTCTCGCTCATGTAATTCGAAACTCGAAAGTCGAAACTCGAGAACACGGCCGCGAGTTTCGAATTTCAACTTTCGAGTTTCGCTCCTCACATCCCTACGATAGCTATTCCCGCGTCGTTGGCGTCCGCGATCAGGTTATGGCGGTCGAACAGCAGGGTCTTTCCCGCATCCACCGCGAGCACGGTAGCTTTGGACTCACGCATGACCTGGATAGTCTTTCTGCCCACGACCGGGACGTCGAAGCGCATATCCTGGTCGGGCTTACTTACTTTGACGACCACCAACCGCCGTCCGTTACTGAGGGTGGCGGCGCGCTGGATGGCGGCGTCGGTTCCCTCCATAGCCTCGACGGCCACGCAGGCGCGGTCCGCGACCACGATGGTCTGGCCGAGGTCGAGTCCCGCAATCTTCTTGGCAATTTCGCGGCCATAGGTAATGTCGGCCGCCTCTTCCGGATCGGGAGACCGGTGGGTGAGCGTGCCTTCTTCCGGCAAGAGCGGCTTCAGAAAGAGTGTGGAATCAACCACATGCATGCCCCGTCCCTCGATCATGCGCACGAAAGCGCCAATCAGCACGTCGGTGTTCTTGCGCGAAAGGCCCTGCAACATCCGGCTCATCATGCCGTCCGGCTTAATGGCGCTAAACAGTTGAGCGTGCTTAACTTGCCCCGCGAGCACCACCTTGCTGACCCTTTCCGACACCAGCAGGTCAAGGCACTTGGCCACTTCGCCCAGGCTGAGCCAATGAAGGTCCCGCACCTTTTCGGAAAGCTCCGGCGCGGCCTCTTCTTTGATGGCGACAACCAGGGGTTCCAGTCCCTGGTCGCGGGCCGCATCTAACACGAGAAAGGGAAAGCGCCCATTGCCGGCGATGATGGCGTAACGGTCAGGAGAGGCAGAAGATTGATTCATTGGTTCATCGGGTCAGCGGGTCATTTAGAGGCTGTCCTTAGTCCGTAGTCCGTCGCAAGTTGATTTGCAGAATTCGGAGAATGCCGAAATGGACAACGAGCAACTGACGACGGACAACTGACAGACTTTCGATGGTCCGATTGTCTCACTTCGCCACTCCTCGCTTCGAGTTGCGAATGAAGTCCACCAAGGCCTTGACGTGCGGGGAATGAAATCCCTTGGCCTCGATAGCTTCCAGCGCCTGCGTGGTATTGAGCTTCGAACGGGTCAGCAGCCGGAAGGCAACCTCCAGGTCCTTGACGTCGTCGGCTGAAAGTCCCCGGCGATCGAGGCCCAACTTGTTCGCGCCATACACGCCCAGCGGCCGCGGAGCTGTGGTTTTGGAATACGGGAGGATATCCTGATTCACCACGCTGAAAGCTCCGAGGAAACTGTATGCGCCGATGCGGGAGAATTGGTGAATGCCGCAGAACGGACCCACGGTGGCGTGATCCTCGATTTCGATATGGCCGGCCAAGGACGCGCCGTTGGCCATGATGACGTGGTTTCCCACTTTGCAGTCATGGGCAATGTGCACGTAAGCCATCAGCAGGTTGTGGCTGCCGACGCGCGTGATCCCATCGCCATCCGCCGTGCCGCGATGAATCGTCACGCATTCCCGGATGGAATTGCCATCGCCGATTTCGACGGCGGTGGGCTCGCCGTGATACTTCAAATCCTGCGGCGCGAGCCCGATTGCGGTAAACGGAAAGACTCGGTTGTTCTTGCCGACTCGCGTGTGCCCGTCGATGACCACGTGGGACATCACTTCGGTGCCGTCCCCGACTTCGACGTTTTCACCGATCAGGGAGAAGGGGCCGACCGTGACATTGCCGCCTACCTTGGCACTGGGGTGAATAATGGCTGTAGGATGAACATTCATGGGGTTGATTGACCTGGGCGATCGGCGATCGCGAACAATTCAAAGGCTTCCGCCGCCAGTTTGCCGTCTACCAGCGCGCGCCCCGACACTTTACCGAAATGATTGCGGCGATATACCAATTCGATTTCCAGGCGCAACTGGTCACCCGGCACCACCGGCCGGCGGAACTTGGCGTTCTCGATGCCAGTAAAATAGATAAGTTTCTTGGATTTGTCTTCCTCGGGCATATCACGGTAGAGCAGAACGCCCGCCACCTGCGCCAAAGCTTCCAGGATGAGCACACCCGGCATCACCGGCGCGCCGGGAAAATGTCCCTGGAAAAACTCTTCATTCATTGTGATGTTTTTAAGCCCCACAATGCGTTGGGGCGGGTCCATCTCCACGATCCGGTCCACCAGCAGGAATGGGTACCGGTGCGGAAGAATCTTCATGATCTCCATAACGTTGTAGACGACACGGTTCTCAGTTGTGGAGACGCTTGTCGGGTCAGACATTCTTCACCATCCAATTCAGGCATTGCGCGGCAGGACAGATTGGGATCCACGCTTCCAGGGTCCGCAGTTTGGTCGCGGGGAGAGTCACTGGGACCGGCTGCCATTATAATCGAAAGCTCAAATCCTTCCAATCGAAGGGGAGTTCTCAGTTTTCGGTTCTCGGTTGTCAGTTGTCGGTCGTCAGCACGCCCTTACTTTGGTGCTGAGAAACTTCGGAATTTGGCAATGCGACGAAGACCTTCTTCGTTTTTCGACCACCCGATGAGGGGAGGACTGAAAAGGTTGGCGAGCGGCTTCGCTCACTTGCCCGGCTCTTCGAGTGTGCTAAACTCGCACCGATTCATATAGTGAAGCGGTGAATCGCTATGCACTAACCACTCGTCACTGCTCTTGGGAGACTATCCTTGACGGCCATTATTCTTGACGGGAAGAAAATTCGAGATGAAATCCAATCGGAACTCTTGCAGGAACTCGCGGACCTGAAACGGATCGGCGTTACTCCGGGGCTAGCGGCGGTGCTGGTGGGCGAGAATCCTGCGTCGCAGATCTACGTCAGGAACAAAGTGAAAACCTGTGAGACGCTGGGCCTCTACAGTGAGAAAATCGAGCGGCCCAAAGAGTCGACCACGGAGGAACTGCTGGGATTAGTCCACGAACTTAACCGCGACAACAAGGTCGATGGCATTCTTGTTCAACTCCCGCTGCCGGCGCAAGTGGACACCAAGCGCGCGCTGATGGCCGTCGATCCGGCAAAAGATGTGGACGGCTTCCACCCCATCAATGTCGGCAACCTGGTGGCGGGACGGACGGGTTTTGTGCCTTGCACCCCGGCCGGAATCATGGAAATACTCAAGCGCTCGAAGATTCCGCTGAAAGGCACGCGGGCTGTAGTGATCGGCCGCAGCGACATTGTGGGAAAGCCGGTGGCCATCCTCCTTCTGCACGAAAACGCCACAGTCACGATTTGCCACTCCCGCACTCGCGACCTACCGGCTGTGGCGCGCGAGGCGGATCTTCTGGTGGCGGCGATGGGGAAGCCAGCCTTTGTCACTTCCGACTTTATCAAACCCGGAGCGACGGTCATTGACGTCGGGATCAACCGCCTGACGACGAAAGAGGAAGTGCGCAACATTTTCCACGATCCTGCGGGCCCTCTCGCCACCCTCGCGAAACGAGGATCAGTGTTGGTGGGCGATGTGCAACCGGAAGACGCACGGGCCATCGCCGGGGCGTTCACGCCGGTGCCGGGCGGAGTTGGTCCCTTGACCATCGTGATGCTGATGTCGAACACCATTCAGGCCGCCAGATTGCGGCGGGGAATTAAGAACAGTGGCTAGTGGTCAGTGACGAGTCGCGAGCGAGAAGCGTAGCGAGCGAGAAATTGAGCGCGGACCTGTTCTGTAGGTCCGCGGTTTTTCCTTACTCGTCACTCGTCACTAGCCACTGCTTTTCAGGGAGTGCCGCTTGCAGGATCTTGACCTCGGACCTCGGACTTCGGACCTCGGACTCTCCTTCGGCCTCACCGGGGGCATCGCCTGCGGAAAGAGCACCGTAGCGCGGTATTTCCAGGACCTGGGCGCGCACACTATCGACGCCGACCGGGTTGGCCACGAATTGATCGAGCCCGGCCACGCCGCGTATGAAGAAATCGTCGAGCGCTTCGGAAAAGAAATACTCGACTCCGGCGGCCGTATCGATCGGAAGAAGCTGGGCCCCAAGGTGTTTGCCGATCCGCAGCAACTGCGCGTTCTCAACGCCATTCTTCATCCCCGCATCGCTGCGCACATGCGGGAACTTGCAGCCGAGTACCAGAGGGCGAATCCACGCTCCGTGGTAATTATCGACGCGCCCCTGATCTTCGAATCAGGGATGGAGGGGACTCTCCGCAAGGTGATGGTGGCGTGGTGCCGGCCCGAGCAGCAATTGGAACGCTTGATGGCCAAAAGGGGCATTTCGCGCGAGGAAGCTGAGCAACGCATCAAGGCGCAAATGCCCCTAGACGAAAAATGCCGGCGAGCCGACTATATAATCGATTGCTCAGGAACCATCGAGGAGTCACGCGAACAAGCCCAAGCCCTTTATCCCGAACTTCGGCGAATTGCAGAAGAATCGACGAGTCGCACGTAGTTATTGGCCCTAACTCTTCTGCCATTCCTCCGCGCGGCCGCGCAACTCATCCAGCGTAGATTGCACTTGTTGGAGTTTGCGGGCTTGCTCGGCGCGATCGGCGTCGTGGGGAACGAAAATCGGGGGTGCCACAAACATCGCCGCCCGCGTGAAGGGGAGGGGAAGTTCCGTAAGGTCCCAACTCTTTCGAAACACAAAGGCGTGGCGAACTGCCGCGTGGAAGCAGAGGATGGCCGCCCCGGTGGCTTTGGCCAACTGCACGGAGCCGGCTTTCGCCACGAAGCGCGGGCCGCGCGGGCCGTCAATCGTCAGGACCGTATCCAGCCCCTCGCGATGACAGCGAATCATTTCCACCAAAGCCTTCCCCCCGCCACGTGAACTGGAGCCCCGCGCTGCGCCGTAGCCGTGCTTTTGGAGGATCCGGGTAATATACTCGCCGTCGAAGTTCTGGCTCGCCATGACAACAATGCCGAGCTTGCGCCAGAACCACGAGCCAGCGAAGATTTCGCGATGCCAGCACGTGTACACCAACCCCTTGCCCATCTGGCGCGCGGATTCCCAGTTTCCCCACCCGAAAGTTTCCCAGCGCAGGCTGCGGCCAATCAGCAGCAGGGCAAAGTAACCGACCCAGGTGGCTACGAATATTTGCACGCGCTGCCAGGGCGTGAAAGGGCGAGGGTTTGCCTGGAACTGGAGTTGCGAATTCGTTGACGGAGGCGGCTCACCTGCCGCTGTCAATCCACGTGTTTTCTCGCCCTGATCTGTCATGAAGGAGGGGTGACCGCCCGGCAACGCACGTGTTGATGCGAGGCAAGGTCACCTGAAAGAAGATTGCCACACGGGAACCGTGAGGGCAAGCGGGACGAAAAGGTGTAGCGCGTCCTGTTTCTTGGGTACGCGGCTTTCGCGTGCCAAAATGGGACGGGCCGCGGACCTAAAAAACAGGTCCGCGCTACGCTCTCTCCCAATCACGGTTGTGGAGAGGGCTGGCCAGGGGCAGTGGGCGGAAAGTTCCGCGAACGGAAACGCCCTAGCATCATCCACATCACATAATACGCGACACCGCAGACACAAAGGATGATGTCATAGAGGCGGCCACTTAACTTCCAGGCAAAGACGAAACCGTCCAAGGCGAAACTCCACATCCACGCTTCACCTAGGAATGCCTGGAACCATTTCGGCTGCATGCCACCGGCGGGCAGGCAGGGGCGGAGGGACGGCCAAAGGCGCGGGACGGCCGCGAGAAATGCTCGATAGCCGTCACCTTGGGCCGCCGTCAGATCGGCTTCTTCGCGCCCAATCAGGCGCAACACAATCAGCAGATTCCCTAGGATTATGACCACCGCGCCGGTTCGACTGGCCAGCATCGCCATGCCGACGGCAAGGAGCATGTTCCCGAAATAAAGGGGATTACGGACATGGCGGTAGGGCCCGTCAGCCACGAGTCGTTCCGTGTGCACGGCAGAATCGTGGACCACTTCCTGCAACAGATAGGCGCCTCCCCAGGTACGAACCCACGCCGTGGCGGTAACCAGCATCGCCGAAAGTACGAACAGCCCGTGAATGAAGTGGCTTGCGTCAAGAGAATTAAGATGGGGATCACTTTTGCTGAATATCCACCGCGCCAACGCTTCGACCACGTTCACGTGGTCGACCGCGTAAAAGCCGAAACCGACCAAATACGTCAGGCAGATGGTCCAGAAACGGCGGCGGAATTCGAATGCGGTTGCGCGCATGTGAGATTCCATCAGTCAAACCCTCGATGCATCCTGCTTCAGAGCAAGGCTCCGAGCCACAATTTCCGCGATGTCCAGGATTTCGACTTCTTCGCGCTTGAGTGCATTCGAGGCGTCGCGCAGCATGATGGGGCAATACGGGCACGCGACTGCCACCGTCGTAGCCTGGGTTTGCATCAGTTCGGCGAAGCGCCGCTGGTTCACGCGTGTCTTTCCCTTTTCGTGCGTATCATCCGCGACGAAAAGCTGCGCGCCACCTGCTCCGCAGCATTGGGTATTCTGGCCGTGATGCGCGGCTTCGGTGATCTCGACCCCGGCCGCACGGAGGATCTCCCGCGGCTCCGCGGTGATGCCACGTCCCCGCGCGAGATAGCAGGGATCGTGGTAGGTAACTGTAGTTATAGGGCCGAGCGGCGCTCGGCCATCCCCCCCCGCCGAAGATCGAGGCGGCAGTTTGGGCAGCACCTCCGCAATAAACTCCGTGTGGTGCCGGACTTCGATTCCAAGCTGTGTGTACGAAGCGTTTTGGCGGTAATCCTTGTCGAGCATTGTCGTGCAATGAGGACAGCAGGTGACAATCTTCTTCACGCGCGCAGCTTCAAAGGACTCGATGAGCTTGCTGGAAAGCTCCATAAAGAGGTATTCATTCCCGGCTCGCCGCGCGGGCTCACCGCAGCAGGTTTCACGCGGGAGCACGCCCCAGGAAACACCCGCGGCATCCAGAATCTGCTGCATTGCTTCGGCGACGGCCTGCCCGTGCGGGTCGAAGCTCAATCCGCAGCCCAGCCAGAAGAGCCATTTCTGCGTGCCATCGAAAATCGGGAATTGCTTCGACTCGATCAGTTTTTGCCGCGTATCGTGAGCGATGCCCCAAGGATTGTGCGGGGCGCGTTCCATGGTGGTAAAGAGTTGGTTAACGCGATCGTTCGAAATGCGGCCTTCGCTCGCCAGTCCTCTGCGGAGGTCAAGGATCTTCTTGCCCACGTGCTCAATGCCGACAGGACACACATACTCGCAAGCGCCGCAGGAAAAACATTGGAACAGGTCATCCTCGGTGATGAAGGCTTTGCCCTCTTTCTTTTCCTCCGCCGTTCCGGCCACCACATCTCCGCCGGACAGAAGGCCATGGCGCAAATCCAGGATAATTTCCTTGGGACTTAACGTACCGCCTGAGAGGTTGGCGGGGCAAACATCCGTGCAACGTCCGCACTCGACGCAAGCGTCGACATCCAGAACGTCCTTGCGCCCGAGGTCCTTGAAGTGGATCATCCCCAGGTCGTCGCCATCTTCCGCGAGGGCACGCATGGAACTGGTGGTCTCCGGACGGAAGAAAATCGTGACGGGCGCAAGCACCAAGTGGAGGTGCTTAGAGATCGGGATCACCACCAACAACGCAAAAAACGAAAGGGTGTGCAGCCACCAATTGACTTTCCAAGAGAGACTCCCAACCGGAAACACTCCCCAACCCAAAATGTAGGTGACCATGAGCGCCGAAATCAAAAAGGCGACGGCGCCGGAGGTCGGCGAGACCTTCCCGAGGGCTTTGGGCCTTAACACGAATCGGCGGAACGACAGGCCGATCATTCCCACGAGCACGGCGACCGCCCACACGGCGACGAACGCAGCATACCGGGTGCGCTCGCCCGCGGCTCGATCAAGACCCCGCAACCCCAACAGAAGGTGGTTGGCGCTGACCCACCCAAAGGCGAAGAATCCCCACAATACGAAGGCATGGAGCATACCCACGAGGGGACGGTCGCGCACCATACGGTATTGCAGAACGACCTCGACAAATACGCGCCAGAGGCGTCGGGGAAGATGGTCGTGAGGAAGATCCCCGTGCTTGGGAAATACCGAAAACAGCCGGCGGTTGACGGTTCGGAAAAAGAGCCCAACACCTACCAAGGCAACTACCACAAAAACCGCTTGCGCCGGGCCGCCCACGAAGAAGGCAGCGCATGCTACAAACGCGATGAGTGCAGTGATCCAGGAAATGTTCTTGCTTGAATTTAGGTCCATCACTTACCTCAAGGTGATTCCGAGGGCGGGGTGGGAGAGGTCTTGAAAAAACTCGCGTGCGCTGGCATTCAGAGGAGCCGCTCGCGAAAAGAATTCTCGCGCGGCATTAAACTACCCGCAGCGAGAATGTCCGTATCGCCCACGATGACCGCATTGACGCGTCTCTGAGCCGTTCGTTGACTACCGATCGGCCGGGGCGCCAGCTCGCGTCATCAGACTGCCCCGACTTTATGGTGTGAGGCTTGCCATCTGCTGCTTCACGGCTTGTGCCATCGCGGAGTTGGAGGCGAAATCTTTCCCCAGGCGCTCGTAAATCTCGCGTGCCTTGGCGGGCTGCGATTCGCGATAAGCGTCGGCGAGGGCCAGGAGGGCGCTCGCCTTGGGAACGGTCAGCGTGGGGTGGTCCGCCAACTCCTGATAGAGCTTTGCCGCGTCGGGGGTCTTGCCGGACTTCGCCAACTCACCCGCCAGAGCGAATTTCGCCATGGCCGCGATTTCCTCGTCGTGCTCGGCGCTGGCTACCTTCAAGGTTTGAATCGCCCCGGTTTGGTCGCCCAAAAGCGCCTGGCAGACCCCCGCCTGGTACAGTGCAATCTCGACCGCCTTCGGTCGCGGAGGCATCTTGTATTTAAGTACGATGGCGTCGAATTGCTGAAGAGCTTTTTTGTATTTCTCTTGCGCGGTTGCGAAAGTGGCACCACCGGGTTCGTTTTGGCCGGGCGTAGGTTGTCCTACGTAAGCGCGAAACGTCGCGAGCGCTTCACCCAAATCTGCGTTGGCCGCAGCCTCCTGGCGGTCGGTGTATAACTTCAGGCCGCCAGCCAACCCGACCACTACAATCACGATGATTGATATGTTGATGATTTCTTTGTAGTGCTTTTTGAAATATTCTTCGATCTGGACGATTGAGTCCTTAAAATCGTCTTGCTTCAATTGATGACGGGTCTGACGGTCCACAGTCTGGCTCCTTCCAAAATGCTGATCCCTGCCATCTTAGCAATCCACCTGAAGGGCGTCAATTGCCGCTTGCCATCTGAGGATGCTTATGCCCTCGACGTGCCTTCGGGCACTGGTGCACACATATACCGTCTACCGACCACCGACAACCCTCTTTACTGTGCCGTCCATCCGCCGTCGATTACGATGTCTGTGCCGGTGATGAATCCCGCAGCATCCGAGCTCAGGAAAACAGCGAGGGCTCCAATTTCTTCCACTTTACCCCAACGGCCAAGCGGGATCCTGGAAGTGAAGTCCGCCATTTTCACGGGGTCCTGGAGCAATACGAGATTCATTTCCGTGGCGAAAGGGCCGGGGCTGATGGCATTGGCGGTAATGTTGTAGGGGGCGAGCTCCAGCGCCAGGGCTTTGGTCATGCCCAAGATCGCGAACTTGCTTCCGCTGTACGCCGCGCGGTGGGGCAGGGAGACGTGCGCCATGGTGGAGGCCATGTTGATGATGCGGCCGAATTTCTTTTCCATCATGCCCGGCACGAACGCACGCGTGCAAAGAAAAGGGCCGTCAATGTTGGTTGACATCACCCGTCGCCACTCTTCGAGCGTGTACTCATGAAGAGACTTGCGAATGTTGATGCCCGCGTTGTTGATGAGAATATCGGGAACGGTCCCGCGCCCGCGCATTTCTTCGGCGAGTGCCGCTACCTCTGCTTCTGCACTGACGTCAGCAACAAACATGTAAGCTTTGCCGCCGCGACCACTAATTTCCGCGCGCACGCTCTCAAGCAAATCGCCGCTGCGAGCTACCATCACGACCGTGGCCCCGGCCTCGGCCAGCGCTTCCGCCATCTGCTTGCCCAGGCCCTTGCTGGCGCCCGTAATCACTGCCACTCTACCGTCCAGCCGCTGACTCATCGCCACCTCCCGCTCGATGGAAATGTAACACAAGCCGCGTTAAACCGCTGCGCCGTAGCTGCTTTTCGAATATAATGCCCCCGCCGGACTCGTCCCCCGGCTTCGTAAGGAATTGACCGTTCCTTCTCAGGAGTTAAGAGACGCCGTGAGAATCGTCGTGTGCATCAAGCAGGTTCCTGCTCGTGATTCGGTAATGCGACTGAACTCCGCAGCCACTTGGGTGCAGGAAACCGATCTCACCTTTGAAGTGAATGAACCCGATATCTTCGCGCTGGAAGAGGGCCTGCGCCTGAAGGAGAAGCATGGCGGCGAGGTAGTGCTGGCCACGCTTGGCCCGGCCCGCGCCCAGCAGGCGATCAAGGAGGCTTTGGCCAAGGGAGCGGACCGCGCCTTACACCTCGACGACCCTGCCTTCGCCGCGCTCGATGCTTTTGGGATTGCGCGCGCGCTCGCCAAGGCTATCGAAAAAGAGAAGCCTGACATCATTCTTACAGGTTTGCAGTCCGACGATTTTGGGGCTGCCCAGACCGGCGTGATACTGGCGGAATTCCTCGGGCTGCCGCACTCCACCATCATCATGGAGATTCAAGCGGAGGGCGGCGCGGTGCGCGTGAAGCGTGAACTCGAGGGCGGCTGGTTCCAGTGGATCAGCTTGCCCCTCCCTGCTGTGATTACCATTCAATCGGGCATCAACAAGCCGCGTTATGCCACGCTGAAGGGGATCATGGCGGCAAAGAAGAAACCCATGACGAAACTGACCTCGGCCGACCTCGGCCTAACCGCCGAGGACCTAGCTCCGCGCCAGCGAATCGCCAAAATCTACACCCCTGTGAAGGCTGCCCAAACAGAGTTCTTGCAAGGCAGCCCGAAGGAAATCGCCGCGCAACTCGTCGATAAGCTCAAGAACGATGCGCGAGTGATTTAGAGTCGCAGCGCCGGGCTTCAGTCCGGCAGGCGCCGCCCTAACGGGACAGCGCCGGAGAAAGGGCCGGACGCCGTTCCGCCCTACACTACAAGGAGGTTCACCATGTTTGTTCATATTTGGAGAATGCGGGCCCGCAAGAAGCGCGTGGAGGATTACGAGAAGTTCGGCCGCCAGGTGACGCTCCCTTCGCTCAAGAAAATCGATGGTTGCCTGGGCGCCCACTTCATCAAGATTTCCGAGGCGCGCAAGCCGGAGTACCTGTGGCTGGTCTTTTGGCACGACCGTAAGGCCTTGGAACAGGCACGTACCAACCCGCTTTGGCGCGAGCAGATTAAGCGCTTCGAGGCGGGCAAGTACTACAAGTCGATTCCGCTCGAACTCGTCTGCGAAACAGTGGAATCCTTCAGTGCAACCCTCGTCAAACCCAAGCGGGCATCGAAGCCGGCAAAGGCGTCGAAGCCAACGCCGCCTGACGAGTCGCAAGTAGAGGAGTCTGTCCCTGAGGAGTCATCCACGCCGGCAGCCACCGGTCCGGCGCCGGAAGGGGAATAGGTCGCCCATTTTGGATTTGCGAATTTGGATTAAAGGGGGATCTCGGTAGAGGGAGTCGTTAAGGGCTGGGGGTCGGTGTGTCGCCTTCCACTACCCCTAGTCCAGACACCCAGAACCTGGCGCCCGACACCTAATACCTGACACCTATTAATGGCCAATCACATCCTAGTTTTTGCAGAACACGTTGACGGGAAACTGACCCGTCCTGCCTGGGAGGCGACGACGGCCTCCCAGCGGCTTGCGCATGACTTGGGGACAACTGTCACCGCCGTGCTTCTAGGCGGCAATCTCGCGCCGCTGGCAGCGGAGCTTGCCTCAGCCTCAGTTCAGGAAGTCCTGACGGTTGATTCGCCCCTCCTCGCAGACTATACGGCGGATGGTTATACCCTGGCCCTGCGCGCAGTGATCGACCAGCAGAAGCCCGCCCTTGTGGTTTTTAGCCACACTTATCAAGTGCGTGATTTTGCCCCCAAACTTGCCGCGTCATTAGATCGCGGCCTCGTGAGCGATTGCCTGGGTTATCGGAATGAAACGGGTAAACTCATCTTCGTTCGTCAGGTTTTCCAGGGGAAGTACTGCGCTGACATCGAGTTGGTAGGTGAGGCGCCCCATTTCGTCTCGTTTCAGGCGGCGGCGTTTCGCGAAGACGCGGTCGAGCGCGGCGCGGGTCCAGCTCCCATCAACCCCGTGGCCGTGGACCTCGCCGCGGATGCCATTCGCGCCCAACCCGGCGAGCGCTTCCGTGAGGCCAAGCAGGCCGTTGACCTGACTCAAGCGGAACTGATCGTCGCCGTCGGACGCGGGATCAAGGCTCCGGAAAACGTTGATCTTGCACAGAAGCTGGCTGACGCTCTTGGGGCGGAGCTTGGCGCCTCCCGTCCCATTTGCGACAGCGGTTGGCTGCCCATGGACCGTCAAATCGGAAGCTCCGGCCAAACCGTGGCGCCCAAGCTCTACGTAGCACTGGGGATTTCCGGCGCAATTCAGCACATGGTGGGTATGAAGGGAGCAAACACCGTGGTGGCCATCAATAAGGATAAGGAAGCGCCCATTTTCGAAGTGGCTACTTACGGAATCGTCGGCGACCTCTTTGAAATCGTCCCCCCCCTGATCGAGGAAATCAAGAAAGTAAAAGCATAAGGCGGGCTGCGGCGAAAATCCAGAGCCTACAAGCGCCCTGGGAGCGCGGGCATCATGCCCGCTTTGGCATGGCCGCCGCGAGGTTAGGCGCCTGGGCTCTTGCATGCGCCCCGCTGGACCTGCACAGCCAGGAGTGGCTGCGTCGCGGACGTTATGGGCACATAAGTCCTAGCCCGGGACCCTCACGCTCACCTTGCGCAACACCAAGGCTGCTAAGGCAGTGATGAAGGCAGGCGAATCGTTCAGGCCTTCCATCGTTTCAAATTGTTGAATGCCAAGGGTTTCCGCCATTGCGCGGGCTTCGATGTTGATTTCGTGCAAGGTCTCTACGTGATCGGAAACGAAGGCGATGGGGACCACCAGCACCCGCTCCGCTCCACGTGCGGCGATTTCTTGCAGGGTTTCATGGATGAAGGGCTGGAGCCAGCGGCCGGGCCCGGAGCGGCTCTGGTAGCACAGGGAATGGGGGTTGGCCCAGCGCCCGCGCTCCATCACTCCTCTTGCTGTAGCCTCGATATGTGTCTGATAGGGATCGCCGCGATGGATCACGCTGACGGGTATGCTGTGGGCGCTAAAGAGCAGATGCACGTCGGACGGCACGCGCGCTGCGTGGCCATTCGAGCGCCGGAACTGTCCCAGGCCCTGCTCGATGCGCTCCACCAGGGCGTCAAGGTAGAGGGGGTGTTCGTGGAATTCCCGGACCACGTGCAGCGTCACCGACTTCTGCCGCGGGAACTGGCGCTCCCACTCGTTCAGGCTGCTTCCCGTCGTGGTGGATGAATACTGGGGGTAGAGCGGTAGCAGGACAATCTCGTCCGGACCAAAAGCCGAGAGTTCGCGGATGGCTGCGTCCGTCAGTGGGTGCCAATAGCGCATGGCCACCACCACTCGAGCTGTGAACGATTTGGTGAGTTCTGCCTCGAGGGCACGGGCCTGCCGCGCGGTCACGTCGCCGATCGGCGACTTGCCTCCAATTTCCGCATAGTGCTTGCGGACTTTGCCCGCTCGCCGCGAGGAGATTAATCGCGCGAGGGGCTCGCGCGCCAACCGCGCAAAAGGGAAGTCGATGATGTCCGGGTCGCAGAACAGATTGTAAAGAAAGGGCTCGATTGCATCGAGCGAGTCGGGTCCCCCCAATTGAAAGAGGACCACGCCGACGCGCGTGTCGCGAGTGGATTTCGTACCCGTCAATCGTTGGTAACCTCGCTAAAAGAGAATGTGTCCGCCGGAGTTTCACCCAGCCGCGAAGACTCAGGTAGCCCTTCGGTTTGATGTCGGGGCGACCAGGTCACCTTCAGGCGAGGTAAGCAGGCCGCGAGTCTGTCGAAATTGGAACCATGACCCGATCTGGGTCGCTCTGCGCATAAGGAATGATCCTACACATTGCTGAGGGAAAACCGCAAGAGAATCCGTGGGACCCGCTGTTTCACGTGAAACATCGTGGCGAAGAATACGGAGCACCGCAGGTCCTTCTCGACGAAGGCCCAAGACGCTGAGTCGCCGACACGGTTATGATGCAGCCGGTCGTCCGGGTATCGGTCCCCAAACTCTCCTTCGCCAGGATGTTCCACGTGAAACACACTTCTCGATTCACGCCTCTCGGGATTCGTTCTCACTTGTGTACCAACCCGGAAATCTCTACAATTCTCTCGCTATGGACGAAACCCGCCTCCGACAGCTTCTCGATCCCTTTGCTCTTGACCTCGCGTCCGACCAAGCTGACCAAACCCTCACCTATCTCCACCTGTTGCAGCGTTGGAATGAGAAGATTAACTTGACCGCTATCCGCGACCCGGAAGAGTGCGTGACCCGCCATTTCGGCGAGAGTCTTTTTATCGCCCGACACCTCCATCTCCATGGCGATCTGCTCGATGTCGGCAGCGGCGCTGGCTTTCCCGGCCTGGCCCTGAAGATTGCCTACCCGGAAGTCGTTGTTTCCCTGCTTGAGCCGGTGGCAAAAAAACGGGCTTTCCTGAAGGAAGCCGCCCGAGTCTGCGGCTTCCGACACGTCACGGTCCGCGGCGATCGCCTGGAAGACTTTGCTCACTCCAACCCCGCGGGTGTCTTCGACTTTGCGACGATGCGCGCCGTGGGGAACCTGCAAATCCTCGTCCCGCTCGCGGCCCAGTGCCTCAAACCTGGTGGCAACCTTCTCTTATGGCTGACCCATGACCAGCTTCCGCCTCTGGCTGAAATCGCATCCGGCCTTGCTCGTTCCGAAATTCTCTCCATACCCTTGACCAGTGCGAGTGTAGTTTGGGTGGGGACGAAGCCGGAATCGCAAGCGATGTTATGATACTCACGGGTTCTCAAGGCAGATTCCTTTGAGTCAGGAAGGCGGGGCTCCTGAGCGCGCCAGTACCAAAACCCGGGTTGCAGCTTCCGGCGATGTTTCGCGCCCTGCGGCATCGCAATTACCGGCTATTCTTCATTGGCCAGATCATTTCGTTGATCGGCACGTGGATGCAGTCAATCGCTCAGGCGTGGCTCGTTTATCGACTTACGAAATCGCCTCTATTGCTGGGCCTCGTAGAGTTCTCGGGACAGATTCCAGTGTTCATCTTCGCCCCGTTGGGAGGGTTGTTCGCGGATCGCCACAGCCGACATCGGATCGTTATCGCCACTCAAACCGCCTCCATGTTGCTCGCTTTCATTCTATCCGCGCTCACGCTGCTGGGGCACATCGAGGTGTGGGAGGTCCTGGTTCTAGCGGCAATGCTTGGCATCGTAAACGCATTTGATATCCCGGCGCGGCAAGCGTTTATCATTGAGATGGTTGTCCCTGAGGACCTGATCAACGCCATCGCGCTGAATTCGGCGATGTTTAACGGTGCTCGCATCCTGGGGCCGGCGGTCGCGGGAATTACCGTCGCAGCCATCGGCGAGGGATGGTGCTTCTTCTCGAATGCTATCAGTTACCTTGCGGTCATCATTGGCCTAATTCTGATGACCATTACGCCGCGCAAGCGTTCAGGCCGGACAGTCTCGGGTCTGGAGAGCGTCCTGGAAGGTTTCCGCTTCGTGAGACAAACCGGCCCGATCTTGGCACTTTTGCTCCTGCTTGCGCTAGTCAGCCTCACCGGAATGCCCTACGCAGTCCTCATGCCCATCTTTGCTGACAAAATCCTGCACTCTGGCGCGCGGGGGCTGGGTTTGCTGATGGGGTCGACGGGGGTCGGAGCGCTGGCTGCCACCCTCGTAATCGCCGCTCGGCGCGAAGTGCGTGGCTTGGGGCGCTGGATCCTCTATGCCTCCACCGGCTTTGGAGTAAGCTTAATCCTGTTTTCGTTCTCGCGCTCGATGCCACTTTCGGTCGTCCTGCTTCTGCCTGCGGGCTTCTGCATGCTCATCCAAATGGCCAGTTCCAACACACTTATCCAAACGATGGTGCCAGACGAGCTCCGCGGTCGCGTCATGTCCGTCTACTCGATGATGTTTATGGGCATGGCCCCGTTCGGCGCGTTGCTGGCCGGAGCCGTCGCCCACCGCCTTGGTGCGCCTGTGACCGTTGCCATGGGTGGCGTTGTCTGCATCGCCGGCTCGATTGTGTTCGGGTCAAAGTGGCCCGCACTACGGAGCGAGGCGCGCCAGCTTATCGTGGCTCAGGGAATGAAAAGCGGCGAACCGCCGGAAGAAATGAACGGCCAAGTGGATGCACTCGACAGCCAACAGCGTGGCTAGCTCTCCCTGCGGGATCGCCTATCAGGCTTTGGGTCGCCCTCGCGCCGGACTTCCCTTCGACGGTCGCTCCAATCATTTTTCAGACCGTCCGGAGCTTTTCGCGCCGTCGCGACATTACCAAAGAGGACGATTCGAGCTGCCACGACCCAGCCGACCGGCTTTTCTCTTTGAAATCGCGGCGGATCTACGAACCGTTCGATTCATGTTGTTCTGACGAAGTAGCTAGGCTTTCTTGTGACTGATCATGCTGACCGACGAACAGTTGATGTTGGATTTCCAACGCGGTTCGAAGGAAGCCTTTTCTGAGCTCTTTGCGCGTTATCGCGAGCCCATATTCGGCTATTTTCGGCGCAGGCTGGCGGACGCGGCGCGGGCGGAAGAGTTGGCGCAGGACGCGTTCCTCGCCGTTCTGCGAGCTGCCGCGCGCTACGAGCCTCGGGCTCTGTTCCGGACCTATCTCTACGGAATTGCATTGCTCCAGCTCGCGGCCAAGCACCGCAGACGCGCCAGCCGCAAATTGACTTCGGTGCCCCTTACGGCCGATCCACCTGCTCCTGGAGACACCGAAGGGGCGGTCACGGTCCGGCAGGCTCTGGAAACCCTCGCGCCGGACGACCGCGACGTCCTAATGCTACGCGAGTACGAGCAGTTGAGCTACGCGGAAATCGCGGCGCTCCAGCGTGTGCCGCTCAACACGGTGCGCTCACGGCTGTTTCGCGCCCGGTTGGCGCTCAAGGAATTACTGGTGAGCTCGCGCGCGGTCAGGGGGCGCGACGTAGACACAGGTGGGCCCCATAGATAGCCTCATAGTAAAGGCTATATATTAAGACATAACATGTTGCCACGCGCGGAAATGGCGGTCCGCGCCTACGGCAGGGCGGTTCGTGGGACGGGCCTGCGGCCCGGCGGCGCCGCTGCTCAGTTTCCCAAGGAAAATATCATGGCCAATTCCCTGCATGCAATCGAGCCCGAAGAATTGATGGCTTACCTCGACGGCGAACTTCCTTCCGAACGCGCCGCGCGAGTGGCGGCACACCTCGAACAATGCGGCGACTGTCGCTCCTGGGTGGCGGAATCTGGCAACCTCGCCGAGCGGCTTAGCGAATGGCAGGTGGAACCTGCTCCAGTTGGCGTCACCGAACACGTGACCGCCGCAATCTCCGCGGCCCAACTCAAGCCGCAACCTGCCGCAACGCCCGTTTCGCACTCTCAGCGGAGAATTTTCGGTCTGCCGCGCTGGGCAGTGGCCTCGGCAGGTGTGGGGTGCGCCCTGCTGCTGGTTGCCGCGGTTTCGATTCCAACCCTGCTTCGCCCCCGGAGGTCCGCAGAGCGCTCCCAAGCCCTTTATCAGGTGGGGGAAAAGCTTTCCGTCGCGCCTCTACCGCCACCCGCCGTCCCCGTAGCCAGCACGAACCCCGCCAGGGTATCTGAGCAAGACCAAATTCGCGGAGGTGGGGGCGGCGATGCGGTCAGCCCGGTTATCACCGGACCGATGATTGTGCGCACCGCCTCGCTGACTCTTCTGAGCAAGGACTTTGACAAGACCCGTGCCACGCTCGAAGACGTCGTGCGGCGCCACCGCGGCTACAGCGCGCAGCTCACGGTGGGCAGTGGATACGGCAGCGCGCACACTCTTTCTGCCACGTTCCGCGTGCCCGCCGACCAGCTTGACGCGACCATTGGCGAGGTCAAGCAACTCGCGCACGTCGAGCAGGAGTCGCAGGGAGGAGAGGAAGTCAGCGCCCAGTATGTGGACCTCGCCGCGCGCCTCTTGAACGCCCGCCTCACCGAGCGAACACTCCTCGACATCCTCCAGAAGCACACCGGCAAACTCTCCGACGTTTTGGAGGTGGAGCAGGAGCTAGCCCGCGTGCGCGAGCACATCGAGCGCATGGAAGCCGAAATCAAGAACTTACAGAACCGCGTGAGCTTTTCCACTTTGCAGGTGGAATTACGTGAGGAGTACAGGGAACATCTTGATATCACGCCTTCGCTCGGCGGACGCCTGGGGAACGCGGTAGTGGAAGGGTTCCGCACGGCGGCCGAAAGCGTGGTGGGCGTTGTCCTGTTCTGCTTAAACGTAGGGCCGTTCCTGCTGCTCTGGGCGCTGATTCTCTTCCTGCCCGCTCGGTCTGTATGGCGCAGGCTACGCGCGGTGAGAGTACGGAAATAGATGTGCTCCCGCCACCTCTGGCCCCTTGGCGATTGGGTGACTCTAGGGATGGAGGTCCGTCATGAAATCCCGTTGGATACGTGATAGAGCGGCAAGGTTATTACCTCTACTAAGCTCGCTGCTCTTACTCGTCTCGACTTCGCAGGTAAAAGCGCAGGACCTAAATCCTGGCTTTGAGGCTACGCTCCGCCTTGACAAACCCAGATACGTGCTGGGGGAGGAAGTTCGCTTCTGGGTGGGCGTGCGTTCGACGAACGGCACCCCCATCCCCGAAGATGTCATCAATAGCCCATGCAGGCTACTTATTACCAAACCTGATGGTTCCACGGAGACGCGCACTATTGGTCCAACGGCAGACAGACTCACGGGTGCGACTTTTTCCGGAGGGGGAATAAATCTAGGCGACAAAACCCAGGCAGGGAAGTATGCGCTGGTCTATGAATGTTCAAAACAAAAGACCAAGCCTGTAGAGGTGATGGTTGAAGAGAACGAAATCTTCAATCAGGTTAAGGCCGAGTTCAAATTTGAGCGTTCCGGAATCGTTAAAGCGGGCACATCAGTGCCCGTTGTCCTCAGCGTCCAGAATAATTCGGCCTACACGATACGCTTTCCCGAAAGAGGGCCTTCGGGCGCGGACGTCGGAGTGGAAGCGATCCGGGAAAATCCGCCCTCTTCCTACATGACTATATATCCGGCTGAAAAGCTAAGCCATTCCGACCATTCAGCGTTGAGTTATACCTGGGATGTTTCCACCCAAATCCCCTCCGTCGTCCTCAAACCAGGAGAACACTTCGAACAGACATTCCTCTTCGAAGATGCATACTCATTTGATCTGCCCGGGAAGTACCAGGTGAAGTTCTCCACGGTCCTACAGGTTCTCGTTGGGGAAAAGAATGGCCCCTTTGCGCAAGTGTGCCCAATGAGGATCCCCGCCGCGGTCGCAGAGCAATTGGTGGTGCTGAAGTAAGCAGCCTCTGTAGAACCTGGTCAGAAGTGAGCCCGGACCCCTTCCGATGAGGTTGCGGTGATCCAAATCGACCCACGCGTCAACACGGTATAGACAATGAGCATGTAGAAGGGAACGCAGAACCGGCGGTTACTTCCAAACTCTGTAAACGCCGCACACACTGAGACCATCAAGGCCACAGCGAAAATAAGGTGTTCGTGTCTTGAAAATGCTTTCACGCGAAAAAGCGCACATGGAATGGAGAGCAACGCCAGAAGAAGAAAAGCGCCTTTGATTTCACGAACCAGCAGGTTAGCCATCGCCATCGCGAACTCGGTCAGCCTTGCCTTGCCGCCCTGGCGCCACTCGACCTCCTCAGAACTCGGTTCCCCCCAGAACTCTATCCAACCGAGCTCGGCGCGGCGTAGGCAAAGAAGAGGATGATGGATTTCCAGGTAGAGCGCGAGCGAGGCGAATTCATGGGACACCTGGCTTTCCGTTTTCCCCGTTTGCCTTTCCACTTCCGGGAGCGCGCCGCGATAATAGACATCTTCAATTTCGTCAGGGGTGTGCGTCGAGCGTTGGCGAGACTGGATCCAGGCATCCCGCAGCATGGCAAACCGGTCAGGGGCCAGCTCAACGTAGGGATCGACTTGATCCATTAATTGCTGGCCCGCTCGAGTAGTGGGCGTGAAATACCCGCTATTGAAATAGTTGAATCCGCACCAACCCAAGATAAAAACGCATATTGGGAGGGCAAAAAAGAATGTTGTTCTGAGTCCCTCGCGCCGCTGCATTTTCGCGGGGGGCCAGACCGGAATCAAAAAGCAGTAATATACCGGGACTAGGCAAATCATCAGGGGGCGGGTCAAACCAGCCAGAGCGACGATCGATCCCAGCGCCAATGACTTTCGGATGTTGTCCTCCCGAACGCCGTCCCATCGAGTGAAGAGCCAAACGGAAGTGACGAGGAGGAAGCTCGTCAGCGTTTCGGCCATGACTCCGCCTTCGAAAATGATGACTTCGGGAATAAGGCTGCACACAAGGCCAACGACGAATGAGAGGAGGCCGTGGCGAGTCCGCCGGTAGGCCATATCGAAGATCATCAAACTCGCGGTGATCCCGAGGATCGATTGTGCCACCCATATCACGGGAAGATTAAGGCCGCACATGGCAACGACCAAAGGGTAGAGGGGCGTGCGGTCGCCCCAGGCATGAAAATTAAACCGGAGAATGTCCTGGGCCATTTGGAGGTATGACGGGTCGCCCGGCCGGTCGAGGGGCGGGAGAGTCATGAGCAACCTGCCCAACGCGCCCAAAACCACCAGCCCCAATACGTACTTTCGAAATTTGTGCGGTTGCTCCGGCATAGAAACCCTGCGGGCGAGGGTCGTTCTGGAACGGGCGGGTGATTTCCCGACCTATTCCCGAATTAACGCAGTGAGTTCCCTTGCCCGGCGGATGACTTCGGTTCGGTCCATGTCGCGGAACTTTGGGGGAAGGAGCTTCTTACTCGTGCATTCCAAAACCGCCACGAGGTTTTGCAGCTCGATCTCCGTGGGGTAGGAGGATGGGATGAAGTCTTCCAGCGCCGACTTGAGGTCGTCCGCATCCACGGCCGCATCGTTTTCGAGAGCCCTCTTCATGCGCGCGCGAATCAACACCGCCTCGATGTCGGCGCCCGAAAGCTGGGCCCCGTGCTCGAGGAAAAGCTTGTCGGCCTCGGTCGAGCTCAACTGCGTTCCGGTCTTCCTCTGCATGGCCCGCAGCATGGCCAACCGTTCCTCTTCGGTCTCAGGGTAGAAAAGGGCGATGTGTTCCTCGGCTCGGCCCTGGCGCTTCAAGTCCACCGGGAGCAGGTCCGGCCGGCAAGTGAGCAGGAACCAGATCACCTTCCCACGCAGTTCCGTGTTCCCCATAAATTGCGCGATCTGGGCAAACACTCGGTTCGAGACCCCGCTATCGCCGGAACTGGCGCGATTGCCAAGCTGGGCATCGGCCTCATCCACGATGACGGCGATGGGGCTCATCACTTTCAGGAGATTCAGCACGCGCTCGAGATTGCCCTCCGTCACGCCTTGCCACATGCTGCGGAAGTTCTTGAGCATCACCGCCGGAATCCCCACTTCGCCGGCAAAGCAGGTGGTGAGGAACGTCTTGCCCGTGCCCACTGGCCCGCAAATGACGTAACCCATGGGCAACACTTCCGTTTTGCCCGCGCGAATGGCCGCGGAAGCGTCCTGGAGTTTCTTTTTCGCCTGGTCGCTCCCCGCCACCATGGAGAGGTCGAATCGGCTCTCCACGAATTCTAGCAAGCCCCCGGATTCCGCCTCGATCAAATCCTTTTTTCGGCGCGACAGAAACTTCTGGGTTAGAGGCTGGCGATTCTGGACGGCCTGGGAAGTCAGAGTCTGGAGTTGCACGCGCTTCAGCCCGGCGCCCAGCTTCGCCAGAGTCGCCGGCGTGACGTCAGACCCCTCCGGCAAGGGGGCGTTGGCCAACTGTTGCTGGACAAACTCCAACCGCTCCTGCTCATCGGGCATGGGGATCGCAATCGAAGCCACTCCCGGGTGCTGCACAATTCCGGGATTGAGTTCAATCTGGTTTTCCGCAATCAGGCAGATGGTCACGTCGGCGCGCTGAAAGGCCGGGCTGTTAGCCCAACGCTTGAGGATCACCAGCGCATTACGATCGTCGGCTGACATGCCGGAAACATCCCCAGCGGGGGCGATGGTCTCGGCGAAATCGATGGCGAGGGCGATCCGCTTGCCGTCGGCGATGCGCAGCCGCAGGTAGTTGTCCAGCAGGTTTAGTACGCCATCGGGATTGCGCGGAAGGGCCGCGGCGTAGTTCGTGCCGTGAAAGCTGTCGTAGCCCGTCATGGCGCGGCTGAAATCCGCCTGCATGGCAGGGTTGGCAAAAGTCAGCCCACCGCCCCTGTCGTAGGACATGATCAGGTCGCGCTGCCCGAACAGGGCTTCATTCAGAAAGCGCGTGAGGGGAAGAAACTCCGTTGCGCCGCCGCGGCGGAACGGCACCAAATCGCGAACGTTACCGTAGAGAACGAATAGGGCGATGGTGCGCGAGTAATATTTTTCGGAAAGCTGCCGCGCCCACGCGGGGAGCGATTCCATTTGCGGATTGCCGGCAGGAGATATCGCCATGCTTCAGTTCCTCACTCGCGGGCGCGTGGCGGACGACACGCTGGAATCGGTCGAATCGCTGGGCAGTGGCCCGAGCGTGTCGCCCATTTCGGGCGACGCCATCTCGAAAACGGCCTCGACTTCGCGTACGGTTTCTTCCGTCTGCTCCACGTCGTGTACGAGGTTATCCAGTTGGTCGCTGACTTGTTGCGGATCGCGCATCGTGACCGACTGGTCGCGGATAAGTTCCAGCACGTCCTCAATCGCCGCGCACTGCGCCTCGACCACCTTCTGGTTTTCCCCCACCTTGGCGTATTTCTCCAGCCGTTTGGTCAGGATCTCGATACGCCGGCGATTGATTTCCTGCACCTTGGGGGGATCCGACTCGATGGAGTGCTGCAGCTTTTCCAGGTCGCGCTTGATCACATTGGGGTCGGTGGTTCGCAGATACTCAATATGCTGGAAGCGCGCAAAGAGCAATCGCAAGTAGGCCTGGAGCAGGCCGTCAAGCCTCTGCTCCATCTGCTCCAGGAACATCTGCGAAGTGGCGGAAAGACGGCTGTAATTCGTTCGGATGGCCGCGCACATTGAGTTCAGGTTGGCATAGCTCTTGCGCATTTCCACCGGCAGGTCGTTGAACATGGCGCTGAGCTTGATCTCGCGCCGCCGCTTGTCCTCCGCATACTTCCACGAGCGGACCAGCCGCCGGAAGGCGCTGCTCTGGGGAACCAGACTAAGGTAAATCAATTCCAGCCCGGCTGCCAGTACCAGAGGCATGCCCGTGCCGGAGACCATGGCGAAAAGGGCGGCGCCACCCAAGCCAATCCAGTTGTACTGCCACTTGAGGGCTTCTTTGACGAAGTTGATTTGGTCGAGACCCAGGTCTTCGGCGCCGCGCTCCACCGCGTTTCGCAACAAGGAGGTTGGCTTCCCTGGGCTACCCTGAAGGGGAGAATTGTCCTCAGCCATCAAACACCCACTCGCACCTGGCCGCGTCCTGGGGCTCGCCGCAAGCAGGCCAGAACGTAGTCCTGGAGCTCATGGAACTCCTGCTTCTGCTTGACGGCAGGATCGCGCGGGCGACCGAACGGGACCGGAACATCCTCCACTATAGTACCCGGTCGGGCGCTGAGAATAAAGATGCGGTCGGCAAGGTAGACGGCCTCCTCCACGTCGTGGGTGACGAAGAGCACCGTGCAGGCAGTCTCGTCCCAAACGCGCAGCAGCAGGAGTTGCATGTCGGTGCGGGTCTGGGCGTCGAGCGCGCCGAAAGGCTCGTCCATCAAAATCACTTCCGGCCTGACCGCCAGGGTGCGGGCAATGGCCACGCGCTGTTGCATCCCTCCGGAGAGAGTGTCCGGATACACTTTCTCGAACCCCGAGAGCCCCACGGCCTCGACCAGGCGAGCGACGGTTTTGGCCCGCTCCTCCGCCGGCACGCCGTTGATCTTCATGCCGTAGGCGATGTTGTCAGCCACGGTGAGCCACGGGAAGGACGTGTATTTCTGGAAAACCATGCCGCGGTCGCGCCCCGGCCCTTCTACCTGCTTCCCATTCACCATAATCTGGCCGCTGTCGGGATGGTCCAGACCGGCAATCATTCTCAACAGGGTAGACTTCCCGCATCCCGAGGGGCCCAGGAGCACGCGGAATTCGCCGATATCGCGGCCTTCGGGCGAGAAGGCGTCTTCCACTTCGAGGCTCACATCGTGCAAGGCCTCGACCCTTTCGCCCCTCGGGCTGGCAAAGGAGCGGTAAACGTTTTGCAGGCTGACTTTGATTTTATTGGGCATGGACCTTTTTGGCTTTCGCCGGGACGCTCGCGCCAACTGCCGCTATGGGCGCGCTCGCCATGTGCGATACATTGTGCCAAGGGAACAAGCGATGCTCGAGGAACGTCAACAGCAATCGGAATAGGAAAGCAGCAAAGCCGATGGCGATGATGCCCGCGTAGACCCTCTCGAAATCCAGCACCTTGCGCGCGGCCTCCACCATGTACCCCACACCCTTGCGGGCATTGACCATCTCCGCCAGAATCACGTAGGTCCAACCGATGTCATACAGAATCCGAAAGGAACTAAAGATGCCAGGAAACGAGGCCCGAAACATCAGCCATAAAACCTGGTGCCGCTTGGCGCCCAGCGTATAAGCCGTTTCGAGCAGACTGTTATCGACCTTATCGACCTCCTCCACCACCACGGCCAACAGGTAGAAAAACATGCCGAACCAGAGGAAGGCGACCTTCATGGTTTCTTCCATGCCAAACAAAGCGATGAAAGCCGGCAGGAAGGCGGTGATGGGCATGGCACGCATCGGAGCCGCCACGGGATTGATCAGATCGTGGACCCACCGGAAGCTGGCCATCAGCAGGCCCAAGGGAATGGCGATGCAGGCGCACCAGAAGAAGGCCTGTGCAATCCGCCACCAACTTTGCATGACGTTGCCCAGCAGATTGTATTCCACCCATAGGCGGCCGAAAGCGCTTATCACCCCCATTGGCCGGGGCAGCGTGAAGGGCGGCAGGATGTCCCATTGCGTCAGGGCGAACCAGGCAATGATGATGATGCCCCAGCTCACGAATGAAAGGGCCAGCCGCGTGCGCGGTGAGACTTCTCTGCGGATTTCGAACAGATTCGCCATCAGCGTTTCGCCCCGGCGCGTTAGCCCGGGCTGCTCCTGAAAACGATGCGCGGGACGCGGACTTATGAACGGTTCACACAGAGTTCACGGAGTATTTGATCTTTGGATTTCCCGAAGCGCCTGATCACAGAGGACACGGACAACACTTCAGAAACTCTCCGTGGTCTCTGTGCCCGCTCTCCGTGATCTCTGTGTTAAATCTTTTCCTTCCCTCAACAGCTCCAAGAAATTCATGGAAGATGCGGGTTATGCTCCCGGATTCGGGTAGACCTTGATGTCAGTCCGGCGGTTCTTCTCGCGGCCCTCCGAGGTATCATTGGTGTCGATCGGCCGGTCCGGTCCGTTCCCCACGGTGCGCATGCGGGACGCGGGATAGCCGTACTTTTTCATCAAGTAGTCTTTCACGGCGTCGGCGCGGTCCTTCGAAAGCTGCATGTTCAGCGCCTTCGAACCGGTCGAGTCGGTGTTGCCTTCGATGTCGACCACGGTGTTCTCGTAGGCCCGCATGAAGCTGGCGATTTCGTCCACCACCGCGCGGGAATCCACGCTCATGTTCGCCGAGTTCGAGTCGAAGTAAATCGAGCGATGCTGAGTGGCGATAGGCGTAGCTCCCTTGGCAGGCGTCTTATACTCGATGGGCGCTTCCGTGGAAGTGGTAGGATATTTGCCGCTCAAGGCGGCGATATACCGGCGGTCGACGGTTGCCTCGGGGTCCGCAATGTGCTTAATCAGCCGCTCCTGGCGATACATCTCCTGGGCCATCTTGAAAATGTTGGCGTAGTCGGACTCCGCCTGGGGAGTTCCGAAGAAGGAAACGTTATCAGCGTAATCCGCCAGCTTCACGCCGCCGAGCATCGTCTTGGCAAGGTCGGTGGGAATGTTGAAGTCTTGCACGGTTCCGATCAGGGTGTAAGCGCGCGCGGGTTGCTCGTTGATGAACTGCACTCCTTGCAGCCAGCCATCGGCGAACTTGATCAACGTCTGGGGATTCGCGGCGGCGAATCGGTCGCTCACCACCAGAATATCGGCGATCAAGCGGTTCGCCACGCGGGTGTCATAAATCTTCTTGGCGCCCGGGCGCTTGGCCACAGCGTCGCTCATGTCGGGATCCCAGGCGACCGCGGCATCCACCTTCTGTTGAGCAAAGAGCGTGGCAGGTTCGATGCCGTCCTTGGTGTGGACGGCCTTGGCGAAGATCTCATTGCGCTGCTCGGTTCCCAACCCGGAGCTTGCCAGCCCGTTCCACAGCAGGAAATGCGAAGGCGTGTAGGGAGCAAAAGCCACCGTCTTCCCGGCCAGATCCTCAAGGCTGTTGATGCCCTGCCGGCCGATCAGGCCGTCAGCTCCGCGCGACCAGTCCACCATGTAGAAGGCGTGCGAGCCGAAACCCTTTTCCTGAAACTGGGCGTAGTCCTTGGCCCAAACGTCGTCGGTGGTCAGCATGACGTCGACGTTGTCGGTGGCAAGCGCCGTTGCGCCCTCGGTCCAGTCATCAATAATCTTGAACGTGACCTTGAGGCCGAGCTTGTCGTAAATCGAGCCCTGCGCGGTATCGAGGCCGCCATTGGCCACTAAGCCGCCCGCGCAGCCGACCCAGATGTTGACACGCACGCGCACCTGCGTGGTCGCCGGAGTTTCCGCGGTCGGAGGCGGCAGAGGTTTCGTCGTGTCGACGACCGCCCCCGACGAGCTTCCGGATCGCGATCCAAGAAACTTATGCAAGTCGAGCAAGCCGTACCGGTTCAGGCTGTAGCCGACCAGCCCCAGGCCGATTAAGAAGATAAGAATCCAACCGCCCTTCTCGATTTTGACTGCCATGAATTGCCTCCCGCTATCTCATCGGCAAATGACCTGCGGCTTTGCCGCTTGCTCTGCGGAAAGGCTTCGCCTTTCCG
>Ga0181535_10001526_pt1 | contig 30147 bp, 25 predicted proteins | sample PEATcosm2014_Bin_44_FD_119774 | JGI IMG/M metagenome (GOLD analysis project Ga0181535, IMG submission 119774) | Peatland microbial communities from MTU Mesocosm Facility, Houghton, MI, USA - PEATcosm2014_Bin17_30_metaG | ecosystem: Environmental > Terrestrial > Soil > Wetlands > Peat | place... | reverse complement strand
TGGATGTACAACTACTTCACGAACAAAATCGAAGCTTTCGATGTGGAAATGGGCAACTCCAGTTCCGAACTCATCGACTACTTCCTGAAGCGCAGCCAGCGCGGCGCCGCCGCCCGCAAGTAGCGGCCGTCCGAGCGATTGAACAGTCGGGAAACCCGGCGAGTTGAATACGCGGGGAGCCGGTCGCGGCTCCCCGTAAGTGCAGCCGGCTTCCCGAGGGAGAAACAGCTATGTCGATGGATTTCAAAATTAACACGGCGCCGGCGCCGGTAGCTGACATCAACGTCACCCCCATGGTGGACGTGATGCTCGTGCTACTGATCATCTTCATGGTGATCACGCCCATGTTGACGCACGGCGTCAGCGTGAACATGGTGAAGACCCACAACCCGATCCCCATGCAGGCCGCCGATAAGAGCGACGCGGTGTTGATCGCCGTCACGCGCGATGGCAAGGTCTTTCTCAATAACACGCAGCTCAAGCCCGACGATCTGGCGCCTAAGGTGAAAGATATTCTCACCAACCGGCTGGACAAGGAGTGCTTCTTGCGAGCCGATCAGCGCGCGAAATATCAGGTTGTGCTCGATGTAGTGCAGAACCTGCAGTCTGCCGGCGTTGACCAGCTGGGCCTCCTCACCGAACAGGTCGAGGCGAAGAAGCAACCGGCTGCGAAGTAGAGCAGAAGGAAATTAAAAAGGAGCAATTTTATGTCAATGGCAGTGGGCGGAGCGGGCGGTCCGAAGTCCGACATCAACATGACGCCTATGATCGACGTATTGCTGGTGCTGATCATCATCTTCATGGTCATTACGCCGCTGACGCCGAAAGGCCTGGAAGCATTGGTGCCGCAGCCTCCTCCACCGGGACAGCACGAGGACCCGTCCAACATCCGGACCGTGGTGATCAGCGTCAATGAAGATCACAGCATGCTGATCAACCAGGATCCCGTGGAAGAGTCGGCCCTGCAGGAGCGGCTGGTGGAGATCTTCAAGACGCGCGCCGAACGCGTGGTATTCGTCAAGGGCGATCCCAACCTGGAATTCAGCTGGGTCGCCAAGGTCATCGACATCGCGCACGGTGCCCAGATCGACAAGGTCGGCCTGATGCCGTACAAAGACCTCGGACAATAGGAGATTCGCGATGCGCAAAGTGACAATTGTTTTGGCCGCGGTTGCGCTGGCTCTCGCCGCCACCGGCTGCAATAAGCTGAAATCGCGCTCACAGGTCAACGAGGGCGTGCAGGCGTTCAAGGGAGCCCAGTATCCGCAGGCCGTCGAGCACTTCAAGAACGCGGTTGACCTCGATCCCACGTTCCTTTCGGCGCGGCAGTATCTGGCTGTGGCCTACTACCAGCAATACATTCCCGGCGCGGAGTCGCCGGAAAATACCCAGATGGCGCAGGCCGCATTCGACCAGTTCCAGAAGGTCCTCGATCAGGACCCGAAGAACCAGCTGGCGATCGTTTCCATCGCCAGTCTGTTCCTGAATCAGCGCAAATGGGACGACGCGAAGCAGTGGTTCGAAAAGTCCATCGCCGTGTCGCCCAGCGCCGATTCGTATTACAGTCTCGGATTCATAGCGTGGTCAAGGTGGTTCCCGGCATTCGGGCAGGCGCTTGCCACCCTGGGCATGAGACAGGAAGACCCGGGCCCCATCAAGGACAAGAAGGTCAAGGAAGCGCTCAAGGAAAAGTGGGAGCCGGTAATCGACGATGGTCTCAAGGACCTGGACAAGGCGCTCGAGATCAACCCGGAGTTCGATGACGCCATGTCGTACGAGAATTTGCTGATCCGCGAGCGCGCGTACCTGGCGGACAACAAAGAGGAGTACGAACAACAGATCAAGATCGCCGATGCTTGGCTGGATAAAGCCATGGCGACCAAGAAGAACAAGGAAGAGAAGAAGGCGAAGCAGTCGGCTGGCGGCATCGTCAACGACCAGGCCAAGTAGAACTCTGACACAAACCGTATTCGCTACGCTCGCGGCCGGAATGGCAGTTCGAACCCGGCCGCGAGCGTTTCGTTTTTATGGGAGGGGCCGGGTCCAACGCGGTCGGAAGCTTCCACCCCGCGCCAGCCCCGGTACTGCGCCGGTAGATATAATCAAGACTCGGATATCGATTATTGCTGGCACGGATGCGCCCCGCCGGCGCGTTTCGCGCCAAGACAGGGAGACCAGACATCTTGAAATCCGCATTGCGTTGGGCCGCCGTTTTGGCGGCGTCCGCGGCCTTGACTGCGCTGTTTGCGCAGACCAGGGAACGCCCTATACCCCGCCTGGTGCACAAGGACGGCCGATACGCCCTGTTCGTGGATGACGCGCCGTACCTGATGCTGGGAGCGCAGGTGGGCAACTCGAGCGCCTGGCCCGGCGTGCTTCCGAAGGTCTGGCCGGCCATCGAGTACCTGCACGCCAACACGGTCGAGATGCCGGTCTATTGGGAGCAACTCGAACCGCGGCCCGGGCAGTTCGACTACAGCGTGATGGACACTCTGATCGCGCAGGCTCGCCAGCATCGGGTGCACCTGGTTCTGTTATGGTTCGGCCTCTACAAGAATGGCAGCCAGCATTACACGCCGGAGTGGATGAAGCGTGATCCGGACAAGTATCTCCACATGATGGACAAAGACGGGCGCCCTGTGGATTCGCCGTCACCGTATGCATTGGCGTCGCTCCAGGCCGATATCCACGCGTTCACGGCGTTCATGCGGCATCTCAAGGAAGTCGATGGGGAACGCACGGTGCTGCTGGTGCAAGTGGAAAACGAGGCAGGCACGTGGCAAATGCAGCGTGACTATTCGGCGGTGGCGGAGAAGTGGTATCGGGCGCCGGTGCCCGACGAGATTCTAGCAGCGATGCATGTTCCGGCCAGCTCGCCCCCTCCTGACTGGAGAGCGGCGTTCGGCGCCGAATCGGAAGTGTGCTTCCACGCCTGGTCGGTGGCGACTTACGTAGGCAAGGTGGCTGCTGCCGGTAAGGCGGTATATCCGCTGCCGTTGTACGCCAATGCAGCGCTGCGCGATCCGATCAAGCCGGGCGCCCCCGGAACGTATGAGAGCGGCGGCCCGACCGACAATGTGCTCCCCATCTGGAAAGTCGTGGCGCCGGCGCTCGATATTCTGGCGCCCGATATTTATATGGATGACAGTCAGCCGTACCTGAAGGTGCTGGATCTTTACCGCCGCGAGGATAACGCGCTGTTTGTGCCGGAGACCGGCCGCGGCGCGGGGGTTGCCCGCTTCCTGTTTTCGGCGCTCGGCCGCGGCGCAATCGGATTCTCGCCGTTCGGCATGGATTATGTCGAAGGCGCTACCGAAGAGCAGTTCGCGCCGTTCGCGCAGAATTACAAATTGCTGGCCCCGATTGCGCGGCTCATCGCGCGCCTGAATTTTGAAGGCAAGGTGCAGGCTGTGGCGGAGGAAAAAGGGCAAGTCGCGCAGACCCTGGATTTCGGCGCATGGAAAGCCCAGGTTTCCTACGGCTCGGTTCGCATGAGCGCGCCGCGCGGCAATGCGTCGCTCAGCGGCCGCGCGCTGGTGGCCCGGCTGGGCGAGAACCAGTTTCTCGTCACCGGAATGTTCTCCCGCGTCGACTTCCACCCCAGCGCCGCGGGGCAGCAGCGCCAGTTCCTTCGCGTCGAAGAGGGCACATACGAGGACGGCGTCTTCAAGATGGTCCGAATCTGGAACGGTGACGAGACCGATTGGGGCCTCAATTTCCGTTCGGACCCGGTCGTGCTGCGCGTTTCGCTGGCGACGTTCTGATCGCCCTCGTGGAAGGCACTGAAGCATGGCAAAGGGAGTCCGATGAAATCCTATCTCACGCTGGTCGCCGCGTTTCGCAATCTCGACCGCACGTTCTCGCGGGACCCGCGGGCGAGGCATGGCTCGCCCTTACAGCCACCGACCCGTAGGGGCCGGGCATGTCCGGCCCGCCCTGCCGCCAAGCGCTCGGCCGCCTTGGTTGTACTTGCTCTCGCCGCGGGTCTCGCCGCGCCCGCCCTCTGCGCCGCGGCCGACGGTGCGGCCGCAACGCCGCCGATGGGCTGGAATAGCTGGGATTGTTACGGCACCACGGTGACCGAAGCCGAGGTGAAGGCCAACGCCGATTACATGGCCACCCGCCTAAAGCAGCACGGCTGGCAGTACATCGTGGTCGACATTCAGTGGTCCGAGCCGAATCCCAAGTCGCACGGATACCGCCAGGATGCCGCGCTGGAGATGGATGCGTACGGCAGGCTCATCCCGGCGGTGAACCGCTTTCCCTCCGCCGCCGGAGGGCGCGGCTTCCGGCCGCTGGCCGATTATGTTCACAGCCTGGGGTTGCGTTTCGGCATCCACATCATGCGGGGAATTCCCCGCCAGGCGGTGAAGGCGAACCTACCAGTGGACGGGGCTTCGGTGCACGCGGCCGATATCGCCGACGTGAATTCCGTTTGTCCATGGAACAGTGACATGTACGGCGTCGATATGAGCCGGCCCGGCGCGCAAGGCTACTACGATTCACTGCTCAAGCTGTATGCCGGTTGGGGCGTGGATTGCATCAAGGCGGACGATATCGCGCGGCCCACGCACCGCCAGGAAATCGCCGCGCTGCACCAGGCGATTTTGAAAACCGGGAGGCCGATCGTTCTCAGTCTCTCGCCAGGGCCGGCGATGGTCAAAGACATCGAGTTCCTGCGAGAGAACGCCAACATGTGGCGCATCTCGGACGATTTCTGGGACGATTGGCGGCTGCTGCGGCAGAACTTCATCCTGATGTCGATCTGGAGCTCCGTGGGGCACGCCGGCGCCTGGCCCGATGCCGACATGCTGCCGCTGGGCCGCATAGGGATTCGCGCCGAGCGCGGCGAAGCGCGCACGTCCCATTTCACGAAAGACGAGCAGCGCACGCTGATCAGCCTGTGGTCGATCGCCCAGTCGCCGCTCATGTTCGGGGGCGACCTGCCGTCCAACGACGAATTCACCGAGTCGCTGATTACCAACGACGAGGTGCTGGCGGTCGATCAGACCGGCTCGCATGGCGGGGCCCTGGCGGAAGGCGGCGATAGCGTGATCTGGGCGGCTGACGCGCCCGGCGGCGCGAAGTATTTCGCTGTTTTCAACGTGGGCGATCGCGCCCCGATCGACATCCGCGTGGACTGGCAGGCCCTCGGCATGGCGGCCGATTGCACGCTCCGCGACCTCTGGCAGCACGCCGACGTAGGCAGGATTCACGGCGGGTACACCTTCCACATCGCGCCGCACGCATCCGGACTCTACAAATTGACAAGGTAGGACAGACCATCGCTTTTTCGTGGTCTGTTCATCTTTCGAGCTGTTTCGTGGCCGACGGCGACAGACGACAAAAGACGATCGTCTGTCCTACCTCATCGCCCGCATGGATCGGCCGCGGCACTGTTCCGGCGGCGAAGACCGCCGGCGCTACCAAGGCGGACAGCGCTGCTTTCTCGCTACGATAGAAACACCATGGCAGGGCGCAAGCAGGGCAGACACCCTTACCCGGTTTTCCAGCTGCAATCCTGGGAAGCGTTCTTAAGGCTCATCACCAAGCCGCCGTACTCGCACTGGGCATTCCGCGGGGAGCGCAACGAGCGTGGGCCGCTTTACAGCTCGCTGTCTCTTTACCTGCAGAATTTTGGCGTGGCGCCGAAGGCGTGGCCGCTGCAGGAGGAGCGCATTCTGCGCATCTTCAAGCGCAAGGCCCACCAGTTTCTGACACGGCCTCCGGAGTGGGACGACGATTTCGAGTGGCTCGCCCTCATGCAGCACCACGGCGCGCCGACGCGGCTGATCGATTTCACCTGGTCGCCCTACGTCGCGGCCTTTTTCGCTTTGGAACACGCGCTCGCCGAGGGAGCGGTCTGGGCCATGAACCCGGCGCGCATAGACAGCAGCCGGGCCCGGAAGCCAGTGCGCACGGATCCGCGCGGCAAGGGCAGCTTCCGGCGCTACTTCCTCAAGGGCCACCACCGGTTCATCTGGATGGGCGAGCCCCACACCATGAACCGGCGCCTGATCGCGCAGTCAGGCACCTTCGCGGTGCCCGGCGTGCTGGACATGCCCTTGGACCGCATTCTGAGCGATACCGACCAGGAGAACATTCTGGCCAAGTTCGTTCTCGCCCGCCCGGTGCGCGACGTAGCCCTGCGCGAGTTGTACCGCATGAACATCACCTACGCGACCCTGTTTCCGGACCTTGATGGGTTGGCGAAATCAATGGGTTACGAATTGGAATTCCACTGGGGCTACAACCCGCGCACGATGGAACGCTACGACACATAACGGACTGCATCGCTGCTGGCTCAGCTCCTTTGGGCGTAACTGTCTGGTGACACGCGGTCGCCCATCGGCGGCGCCCGGCCCTTTACCAGCCACCGGTCAACGTAAGCCGAGAAACTTCGTCCGTCCGGCGTAGGGCGCTCAATTTTGGCAATGGAATCATCGGCTTGAGGACCGCTTCGTGCATCCCAACCGGGCGGCCCGGGAGGGAGCTTGCGGGGATGCTAAGCTAATCAAAAGATGACTGTAGACGAAATACGAGAGCTGATCCAGCTGGCGTCGGAAACGGGGATCGCGGAACTGGAAGTACAGCGCGGCGATAACCGCGTGCGCATTCGCCGCGCGGCGTTCGCGCCGCAGGAAATCGTGCTGGCGCCGCCAACCTATGCGGCTGCCGGGCCGGTCCATGCGGTGCCGCATTCTGCGCCTTCGATGGCGTCTCCCTCGCCCGCGGCTCAGGCGGAATCGCCGGCTGCCAAGGGGGAGAAGCCGGCTGATGCCAACCTTACCTTGGTGAAATCGCCCATCGTCGGCACTTTTTATGAGTGTCCGTCGCCAGGCGCGCCGCCTTTCGTCCGGCTGGGCGAGAAAGTGCAGCCGGGCAAAGTGCTGTGCATCATCGAATCCATGAAGCTGATGAACGAGATCGAATGCGAGACCACGGGCATTGTGGAAAGCAAGCTGGTGATGAGCGGGCAGCCGGTGGAGTACGGGGAGGCGTTGTTTGCCATCCGTACCGTTTAAGAAAATCCTCATCGCCAACCGCGGCGAAATTGCGGTTCGAGTCATCACGGCGTGCAAGGAGCTGGGCATTCACACGGTGGCCGTGTATTCGGAGGCGGACCGCTACAGCTCGCACGTGCGCTATGCCGACCAGTCGATCTGCATCGGCCCGGCCAAGAGCGCGCTGAGCTACCTGAACGTCGCGGCAATCATCAGCGCCGCCGAAATCACCAACGCAGATGCCATCCATCCCGGTTACGGTTTCCTCAGCGAAAACGCCGGGTTCGCCGAGGTGTGCGAAACGTCGGGGATCAAGTTCATCGGGCCCAAAGCTGACGTGATCCGGCTGATGGGCGTGAAGGAGCTGGCGCGGGCGTTCATGCGCGAGATGGGGGTTCCGGTCCTGCCCGGTTCGCCGGGCGTGCTGACGAGCCCGGAGGAGGCGCTGGGGCTCGCGGAGAAGATCGGGTATCCGGTCATTCTGAAGGCTTCAGCGGGCGGCGGCGGGCGCGGCATGCGGGTCGTGAACCACGCCAAGGATCTGCCCGGCCTGTTCGCGCAGGCGCAGCAGGAAGCGGGCGCCGCGTTCAGTTCGGCCGACGTGTATCTGGAAAAGTTCATCGCCGCGCCGCGGCACATCGAGTTTCAGCTTCTGGCCGACGAACACGGCAACGTGGAAATCCTTGGCGAGCGCGAGTGCAGCATTCAGCGCCGCCACCAGAAATTGTTGGAGGAATCGCCTTCGCCGGTGGTGACCGACGCGCAGCGCGCGGAGATCTCCACGGCACTGCGCAAGGCTACGAAGTCGGCGGGCTACACCAACGCGGGCACGGTTGAGTTCCTGATGGACGAAACGGGCAAGCTGTACTTCATTGAAGTGAATGCTCGCGTCCAGGTGGAGCACCCGGTGACCGAGTTCGTGACCGGAGTCGATATTGTAAAAAGCCAGATCCGGATCGCGCAAAGCGAAACGCTGCCACAGATCCTGTGCGGCCCGGTGCAGTTGCGCGGGCACGCGATTGAGTGCCGCATCAATGCGGAAAACCCGGACACGTTCACGCCTCTCCCGGCCGCATCACAGGGTTCCACCTTCCAGGCGGCATCGGCGTGCGCGTGGATACGTGGGCTTACACCGACTGCGTGATTCCGCCCTATTACGATTCGCTGGTCGCCAAGCTGATCGTCTACGGCAACGACCGCGCCGAGGCCATCCAGCGCATGCGCCGCGCGCTCGAAATGTTCGTGGTGGAGGGAATTCATACTTCGATTCCCCTGCACCAGAAAATCCTGGCGGATCCGGATTTCCAGGCCGGGCAGTTCGACACTACCTTCATCAACCGCTTCATGCCCGCCGTCAAGACGGCCAAGCAGGGATAAGACGTTCGTTTTGTGGGGCAGCTTGGCAAGCTGCCTCCGATTGGCAATCGCGTGGTTGCCAATCGCCGCGCAGGTAGTTAACCTGCCTCGCAACGCAACGCGGCCGCAGGGCTACGGCTGTGCAGCGCCCGCCTTTACGCGGTGTTTTCGCGAGAGTGCGCGGTTCAAATCCGGCGAGAACTCCTTGATGATATTGCCGGCCATGTCGACACCGATCTGGATGCCCAGCTTCGATATGGCGTCGGACGCGGTTCGGCCAGTCGGATAATATGCATTCGCAATCGCCACCGCTGTCGAGTTGCCGACAACCTCCGAAAAATTGAATTGCATGCCGCCTGAATCTTTGTGGGTCCAGAAAATCTGTCCCGCGGCGTATCCGAGCCTGGACCATGCGCTGCCCGTGCCGCGCCGAAAATACCGCGGGTCCTGGCGAAAGATGATGGGGTAGATGGCTTCGGTCATAAGTCCGCATAAGACGCCGCGAAACATTGCGAATATGCCCGCACGCCGTCTTCGAATGTCGGGTTCGCCCTGGTCAACTGGGCCAGCCCGCCGAACAAGGCGCTTTCCACGAAAGTTCCCCGATCGAAAGAGTCTTGACTGGCGATCTTGAATTTCTCCTGACGTGTGAGGGGCTTGTAATCTTTCAAGCTCGGAGAACTACGGTAGTTCGGAATGATCCAAAAAATACGCTTCGGCCCCGGCTCTACCGAGTCGTCCTGGGAGGCGTCACGCCGCTTCTGGAGTGCTGCCGGTCCAGCGGCGTCCCCGGGAACTGCCGGCGGCGTCTGGGCGCAACTCTGGCCCGCGACGATCAGGGCAGATGCGGCGATTGAGCAGAACCGCAAGTCCATGGTGCTGGTGACGCCGGCTCCGCTTCCACGGTTCCGGCGTTCCGCTGGGGCAGTTGGTTATACGGGACTATTGAGTACTCAGGCGAACGGATGGCACGCCGCCCTGCCTGCCGCATCTGCTGCTGCCGGCGTGAGATCGATGAGTGGCTGGAAATCGGGTGGTGCGGATGAGAGGACTTGAACCTCCACGGAGTTGCCCCCACTAGAACCTGAATCTAGCGCGTCTGCCAATTCCGCCACATCCGCACATGGGCGGGAACCTTCATTTTTCCAGACCGCGCGCGCGGAGTCAACTTGGGCCGCCGGGCAAAGCCGCGCGACCCACCCGTGGGATCGCAGTGCCGCTCCGTGATGGCAAGGAAGTGGCACTGCGTCGCCTGCCCGATTCGTTATTCGCCGAATTCGAGCGTGGTGGCGGAACCGCCCAGTTTGATCGACTTCAACACTTCGGAGCCATTCTCATTGACTGTTCCGACTGCGGTCACCTCATGCTTGGGCCCGCTGTTATCCAGCTTTACGGGCGCAGTGAAGCTCTTGCCGGAGCTGGCGGAGGTGAAGATAGCTGTATCGCCCTTTACCTTCACCGAATAGGCGCCGGGCTTGAGCTCGACGCTACCGGCTTTCACCGGCGCGTTCAGAATAATGTCATAGGATTTTGCACTGGCGATGGTAAGGTTCGCCAGCGCCAGGACGGCAACGCACAACAAAGACTTCGTGGTCATTCAGATCTCCTGTCGTAACGGATAGGATTGGTGTTGTCGAGCCGAAGCGGGCCTCTGCGGGCCACTACCTTGCGATTCGTTTTCGTCCGGCTCGTAGTTATGAGACGCTGACCGGCTTGAAAAGGTTAGCGGTGGCGCCCGACTGTTTTTGTTGATCTGCCCGTCGAGCTCGGTGGGCGCGCCGCCCGAGCCCGCGACGGCGCTCGATTCGGTTATGGTGGGGATAGCCGATGTATCGAGCCATACTGTTGGACCTGGGCAAGGTCCTGATCCACTTCGATTTTTCTGCCGGGTATGGCGCGCTGGAAAAGCTGTGTCCCTATCCGGCGGCTGAGATTCGGCGCCGCATCGGTGCCACTGACCTGGCTGCGCGTTTTGAGACCGGGCTGATCGAGCCGCGGGATTTTCACGCCAAGCTCTGCGCGCTGCTGGAACTGCATGTAGAGTTCCAGCGCTTCTGCGACATCTGGAACTCCATCTTCTCCGACGTGCTCATCCCGGAAAGCATGGTTGCGGGCCTGGCGCATCGTTACCGGCTGGTTCTGGTCTCCAACACCAATCCGATTCACTTTGAAATGGTGGAGCAGAGGTATCCGGTGCTCCGGCATTTCCACCACAGGGTGCTATCCTACCAGATCAAAGCCATGAAGCCGCGTCCCGAGATCTTCCAGGAGGCCGTGCGCCTGGCGGGTTGCCGCGCGGAGGAGTGTTTCTATACCGATGACATTCCGGCCTTCACCGAAGCCGCCCGAAAGTTGGGTATCGATGCGGTTACGTTCGAATCCGCAGCGCAGCTCAGGGCGGAGATGTGCCAGCGCGGCATCGCCTGGTAGCGGCGAGTCGGCACACCGCCAAACGCAGACCACGGCCCTGGGCCTCACGGCCTGAACCGTTTTGGAGGCGGCTTAGATGGCGCGGGCCTTGCGCGCCGAGGCGGAAGTCTCGGATTTCACCGGCTTACGCTCCGCGATTGTCCCCAAGCGCTTCACCTGGTCGGTGACGCACACCAGGAACATCGGCTGGCGCGCGTTCTTGAACAGGTTGATGATCCGATGGGGCGCCTCTTCCAGGTAGATGCTCTTGCCGTCGGTAATCAAGTGCATCTCGGAAGACGCACCCAGGGCCTCGCTCAGCCGCTTGCCCATGTCTTTCTCGAGGAAGCGCAACACGCGGCGGATCTTCTGCAGCGAGAAGCCCTTCCGGCGCAGCTCGGCGATCACCGAGATCTCCACCACTTCCTCAGCGGAATAAATCCGCTTGTGGCCGTCCTGACGCGGTGAAACCACGCTGCGTTCGTCCCACCACTGCAACTGCCGGAGGCTCACGCCGCAGATGCGGGCTACCTGAATGCTATTATAGCCGTCGGTCTCCGCCGGACGAAGCTTCCTTGCTCTAAACATTTCGCGCCACTTCCGTTGGTAATGAAATTGATTCCATTCTGGATTGTACATGGCGTACCGCCCCTGTCAATAGGCAGTTCGCAGACCGCATGAAATAAGGCGTTCGCGGCACCCGGCTCCGCGCCGTTCTTCACGCTTTTCCGATGGCGGCCTTGATTGTGGGACACCGGCACCTGCCGGGCAGAGCGCGCCGTTTCGCCGATTCGTACCATTACGTGAGGCTCGGGTTTGTAGTAGTCCCAGAACCTCGTAGACGCATCTCGTTAATTGTCATTCGGATAGGCGGATAGTAGAATTCGGAGTACAGACCTGTGGAGAACCTCCAGCCGCGGAATTGGACGCCGCGGGAGATGCCATGTGACCGAGAGCCCCGAGCGAGGAATCGATTTACTGACCGGGCAACCAGCTCACGGAGAGCTCTTGGCGGAGTTGCTTCTGGCGGGACCGGTTGCGCCCCGCCTCGCGCTGCGTCACGCCATCAATATCGGTAAGGCGTTGAGCCGGGTGCACGACTGTGGGACGGTGCACGGCAGCCTTTCCCCCTGGGCGATCGTTCTCGGCGGGAATAGCGCGACCATCCTGCGGCCGGTGGCCGGGGATCCTCACGCCGCCGCTTACACCTCACCGGAACAGATTCGCGGGCTGCCGCCTGACTGGCGCAGCGATGTGTTCGCCTACGGGGCCGTGCTATATGAAATGGCGGCCGGTAAACCGGCGTTCGCGGGAGACCCCAACGCTGTGCGAATGGCCATTTTGGGCCAATCCCCGCCGGCCCCGGCGGTGAAGCCGCCCGCCTTCACGGCCATGGAGCCAGTGATCGCCGATTGCCTGGACAAGGAGCCCCTGCGACGGCGCCAGCGCTTGCAGAACGCCGTGACCGAGCTAAGGCTGGCCGGCCGGTTGCTGGCCAAGCCTACCCTTCCGCTCGACGCGGCAAACGCCCGACCGCGCAAGCGTGGCCCTCTGCCGGGAGAGGCGGGTGGTATTTCCAGCCGCAAGCGGTTGCTCGGATTGGGAGCGATTCTGCTCACGGTCGCGGCCGCCAGTTTATTCGCGGGCCGGCTCATTTTCCACCATCGCGCGGCGAGCCAGGTGATCAAGTTCACTGCCGCCGCGGAAGCGAAGTCCAGCTTCGCCGGCACCGCAACTGTGTCTCCCGACGCCCGCTACATCGCGTTCTCCGCCTCCAGCCCGGATGGCCGCCGCATGCTGTGGCTTCGTTCTTTGGATGAAGCGCACGCGCGAGTCATTCCCGGCACCGATGACGCCACGGCGCCTTTCTGGTCGGCGGACAGCCGCAACATCGGCTATTTCGCGGGAAGGTCGCTAAAGATCTGGAAAGTGCAGATGGCGGAGGACGGCGGCCCCAGCGGTGAGTCGCGGATTCTCTGTCCGGCCGAAGACACGGCAGGGGGCGGAACCTGGAACGCCGCCGGAGTGATTGTTTTCTCTCCCGGCCTCAACGGCGGCCTTTACCGCATTTCCGCCGAGGGCGGCGATCCGCAGCTTCTGTTGCCGCTGGATGCCGTCAGAGAACACCGTTCTTATCGCTGGCCGCATTTTCTGCCCGACGGCAGGCACTTCACTTTTTATGCGCTCGGCGCGGCCGACAAGACGAACGGCGTTTATGCCGGCGATCTGCAAACCCGCGAGACCCGACCGCTCTTTTTCTCTCGCTCCGATGCCGTATACTCCGGGGACGCGGACTCGAATCCGGCCAGGTTCGGCTACCTGCTGTTCATCCAGGACGGCGACGTGTATGCGCAGGGGTTCAATCCTTCGAGTCTCCAGGTGGAGGGCAAGCCGGCGCTGTTTCTCCACGATGTGGGCGAAGTAGAAACTCTCTCCCTCGCGCCGCTTTCGGTTTCCTCGACCGGCCTGATGGTCTATCAGACGATCAGCCCTCCCACGCGGCAGCTCGTGTGGCTGGACCGCGCGGGAAAACAGACCGGATTGGTGGGTGAACCGGGCGAATGGGGAATGCCGCGGATCGCGCCGGATGGCAAACGGGTGGTCTGCAGCCGGCTTGCTCCCGACCTTCACCGCGCGGAGCTGTGGCTTTTCGACGGGGAGGCGATGTCGCGGCTGGTTTCCAGCGCCACCGCCGACGCGCGTTCTCCCGTTTGGTCGCCCGACGGCGCCCGCGTCGCGTTTACCGGCAATCCGGGCAAGGTGTACGACATCTATCTGAAAACGGTGGGCGCACCCGACCCACAAGACCCGCTCTTCCGCAGCGAATCGCCGAAGTACCTCACGGACTGGTCGCGCGACGGCCGTTATCTCCTGTTCAGCTCTCTCGCTACGACGGGTACTTCCTCCGACGTTTGGGCGTATTCGATGATGGAGCACAGAGGCGGCGCGGTGGTGGAAACCGTCCACTCCGAGGGCTACCCCGCGCTCTCGCCGGACGGCCATTGGCTGGCATATCAATCGGACGAATCCGGCCGCGATGAGATCTACGTGCAGGCGTTTGACGGCATTTCCGCCGGGACCAAACGGCGATGGCAAGTCTCCGCCGGCGGTGGCCGGCTGCCGCGCTGGCGCGCCGACGGACGAGAATTGTTCTTTCTGTCCGGACCTGGTGCCGTGAATTCGGCCTCCACGTCGACCGATGCCGGCGACTTCAGTTTCGACCCTCCCCGTAAACTGTTCGACACCCGCGCCATTCCCAAGAAATCCAACCTGTACGATGTGTCGCCCGACGGCCAGCGGCTGCTGATCAATCTGCCGAATGAGTGGGCCGGTTCCTCGCCGATCACCGTAATGACGAGTTGGATGCAAAAGTTGCATACCCCCTAGCGCAAGAGCTGCTCGGGCAAGGGTCCGGTGCAAGGATCGGCCTGCGAACTCCGCAAGAAAGCTCGGCTTGTGTAAAGATTACATGACGCCGCCGCAGGGGCGCTTTTCCGACCTCTGGCATATCCAACAAACGGCACGGCTTGGCGAGTGGGCCGCCGCTTGCTATAATTCACGCCGAGGTTGATCACAATTATGAAAGCTACCCTAGCTGCCACGATCATCGCAGCGGGTGCGTTGCTCGCCACCGGCTGCGCAACCAAGAAATACGTCCAGGCCACCGAGGCCCCGATACAGGCGAAGGCAGACCAGGCCAGCCAGCAGGGCACTCAAAATGCCCAACAGATCAAGACCACGCAGGACCAGTTGAAAGAACTGGACGACAAGACTGCGACTGGGATTGACAGGGCCAACGAACGCGCCGGCGCCGCTGAGCACGATGCACAGGACGCTGGGAACCGCGCTAATGACGCTGCGCGGCAGGCTGGTGTGGCTACGCAGAAGAGCGATCAGAACACTCTGGCTCTGAACAGCCTCCGCCAGTCAGTAGCCAACCTGGACGACTACCAGATGCAGACATCGGCCACCGTGACATTCGGCACGAACCGGTTCAAGCTGACGCCTGAGGGCGAGGCTGATCTGGATAAACTGGCTCAGGACCTTTCGAGCGATAAGCGGTTCTTTGTTGCTGTAGAGGGATTCACGGATAAAACCGGCTCGCCGGATTACAACGAAGAGCTCAGCCGGCGCCGTGCCAACACCGTCGTCGAGTACCTGGTAGCCAAGCACGATATCCCTGTATATCGCATTCACGTTGTCGGTCTGGGTGCGGCGAAGCCGGTCGATGAGGCTCATACCCGCGAAGCTCGCGCCAAGAACCGCCGGGTGGAAGTGAAGGTATTCACCGCCCCCACGGTGTCCGCGGCTTCGGCGGGGGATTCCGCAACACCGCCCACCAGCGCCGTTAAGTAAGCAATCGGGACTTTCTCCACGGCCCGCGCCAAAGCCGGCGCGGGCCGTGGTGTGTCTGAATGAGGCGGTCGCGCTGGGCTCAATCGCAGCCGGTCACAAAGAGCTGTCGCGCTGCCGGACCGCTTGCAGGTTGATGGGTGCCTTCGTTTCTGCTTGACCCTGGCGCAAGGCCCGCCACCAGGTGTAGAAACGAAACAGATTGGCAAAGACAATGATGAAGCTGCCGGTGCGGGCCAGCGGCACCGATCGCGATCGCATCGCCAGCTGGCGCAGCGATTCTCCGATGGATGTGCCGGCGAACTGCACGCCCAGCCCGCCGGACAGCAGGAGCAACTGCCGGTCGCGGTCCCGCGTCGCCAGCAGCGAAGTCCAGAGCACGATATCCATCAGGGCGCAGACGAAATTCAGGTCGCGGAACCACGGGGTCAGCCATAAGCCCGGTCTGACCGTGGAATCATAGTGTGCCAGCAGCGTCCCGCCCGCCACCAGGCAGGCAGCCAGAATGAGCAGCACGCGGATGATCCGGGCTGAGCGCAGGCGGTCGGCCGCCTGGTAAAGCAGGCTGATGACGACCGCATACAGGAGCAACTGGGTGATGACTCCGCCGATCCAATACGTGACCCAGTACGGCAAGCCGGGCGAATGAAAACCGCCCATCGCCTCGATCGCGCCCGGCGCCTGGACCAGAGACGAGATCAGTTCGACCCCGGAGAACGCCAGCACCAGGGGAAAACGGCGCCACGGTCCACGCAATAGCGCGGCGACGACCAGGACCTGCAGCGGCAGACCAACCGCTAACGCAACGATCTGTAGCGCAAGCCGCATCCCGAACCCTATTCTATGCCTGACTGTTCGAAAAGAAGCCGCGATTTCGTCGGGGAATGCCCGCGCCGCCAATGGATCGCTTCCGCCGACCCGAACGATCGCCTTACCACTCAGGGTAGCCGCACCGGCTTGTACCGGTACTTTGGATTCTAGACTCCCCGGATTTTCCGCCGCATACTCCGGGCGATGCGATTGCGGCGCAATTCGGGTTGCGGAAATGGCGGTCCAGGCATCGCGGCAGCGTTGCTCATCGCGAGCCTGCCCCTGGCAGCGGGCCCGATTGACGTGACCAGCCAAACGACGGCCCGCCTGGACACCGGCGACGCCCTTTTCTTCACTCTAGCCACTTATGGCTTTGGAATCGATGCGGCGGCAGCCGGGCTATCGCCGTATCCGGCGGTGATGAGTTTCAGCTTCGTTTCTGCATTGCCCGGCCCGGCCGGGCCTTTCGATGCGGTCCTGGAGACCGCCGGCGGCGCCGCAATCGAGACGTCTCCAGTAGTGCTGGAGTTTGCGCCGGGGCAGTATCAGGCGGCATCCTTCAGCGGCAAAGTGAGTGTGATGGAGGGCTCGCTGGCGCTTTCGTCAGCACTCTCGCAACAATTGTTCCGCGGCCCTTCCGCCCTGCTGGTGCTGGAGAACCTTGGACCATCGGCGACCTTCGGGTTGTCGTCCTTCAGCATCGGGCACGATTTGACTGTGTCGCTCTACGGTGGCGGGCTGAGTACCGGAGCACCCGTGGTCCAGGCGACTCTCGACGACTCGCCGGCTTCCGGCGTGCCGGAACCGGGCTCAGGGTGGCTGCTGGCAGGCGGAGGTGCGCTGTGTTGGACTGCAAGCACAGGCGACGAAGCGTGCCCGGCGCCGGAAGGGCGCGGCCGCGGATACACTCTAGTTATTCGGCGCGCAGAGCTTCCACCGGGTCGACCGACGCGGCGCGACGGGCGGGAATATAGCCGGCAGCGAGCGCGGCAAGGCCGAGTACCGTAGCCACCGCGGCCAGCGTGGGGACATCCCACGGCTCGACCGCAAACAGGAGGCCGCGGATCGTTGTCGCCACCGCTACCGAACAAACGAGACCAATCGCGATACCGACGGCGGCCAACCATCCGGCCTCCTGCACGATGAGCCGATAAACCGAACCGCGCTGGGCGCCGAGCGCGATGCGAACTCCAATCTCCCGCGTCCTCTGGCTGACGGAATAGGCGACCACGCCGTAGAGACCGACCACGCCCAAAAGCAAGGCCAGAACGGCGAAGCCTCCCAGCAGCCGGGCCGAAAAGCGGCGCACCGCCGCCGACGGCGAATCGCTAATTCTCTCCTCCATGGGCGCTGCGCTGATCGGAACGATGCCGGGATCGATCTGCCGGATAGCGGCGGCTAACGCCGGGAGCAGCGACCGTTCCTCCTGCGAAGTGCGAACCACCAGTCCGAGATAGGTATCCGTGCTCTGGTTGAAAGGGAAATAGAGGACTGGCGGGATGGCCGCATCCAACGGCCCTTCGCGAATGTTTTCCACGATGCCTACAATTTCAATCGGCACTGGCGGCGTCGAAAGATAGGAAAGCTGCTTGCCGAGAGGATCCTCACCTGGGAAGTAATGCTTTTCAAACGACTGGTTGATGATCGCCACGTGCGGCTTCGACGCATCCTCGGCTTCGGAAAAGTAGCGGCCCCGCAACAGCGTCGCACCCAGGGTCGCAAAATAGCCGGCGCTGGCGTCGCGTTCCGGCATTTCGTTGTGTTCTCCGTGCCAGGGCCGGCCCAGGACGCGGATCCACGTGGTGTTGCCATTGCCCTGCAGGGGGACGCCGTTGGCCGCGAAGCCGACGGATTTCACTCCGGGGAGGCTCCCGATACGGTTGACGATCTGCCGCCCGAGCGCCACGGCCTGAGCCTCTTTTCCGTATTTCGAATTCGGCGCCATCACATCCACCGTCACCAGATGATCGGCCTGCAGGCCGATGTTTACGTGCATCAGACGATACAGACTCTTGACGAGCAACCCGGCGCCCACCAGCAGCACCATGGCAGTGGCCAGTTCCAGAACAACCAGCCTGGAACCGAGCCTGCGCCAAACCACTCCCGCCGAACCGCGGCTGCCCTCCGCCAGGCCTTCCCGCGTCTGGAACTTCCGGATGCGTAGGCCGGGAGCCAGCGAGAACAGCGCTGTCGCCAGCAAGGAGATGGCTCCCACAAAGGCCAACACGTGGACATTCAGTCCGAGGCCCCGCAGGAACGGCGCCCGGGCCAGCATGTCTTCGGACACCAAACTCAGCAGGAGTTGCATGACCCACTTCGCGGATACCAGCGCGAGTAGACTGCCGGCCGCAACCAGGACTAGCGCCTCCGTAACGAACTGTCCGATCAATCGCGCGGATGACGCGCCCAGAGCTGTGCGCACGGCGATCTCGCGCTTGCGGTTTTCCGAGCGGACCAGCAGAAGAGCCGCCACATTGACGGCCGCTATCAGCAAGAGCAATCCTGCTCCGCCCAGCAGCGACAATAAAATCGGACGGATATCGCCCACCATCACTTCGGTCAAAGGCATCAGCGACGCACCCTGACCGCGATTGGAATCGGGATACTGCCTTTCCAGTTGCTGTGCAATCGAGGTTACGTCGGCTAGCGCAGCCTGCATGGACACTCCATCCTTAAGGCGGCCGACGCCGTAAAGGTCGTGGCAGCCCCGCTTCAGCGCACAACCGCTCGAGGCGTGTAACGTGGCCCAGAACTCAGCCGGCTCGGCCGGGGCAAAATGGAAGTCTCGGGGCAGGACGCCGATGATAACGTTCACGTCGGCATCGAGTATCACCGTTCGTCCCAACACATCCGGCCTGCCGCCGTACCTCTGCTGCCAGGCGGCATAGCTGAGGAGAACGGTGCGCGTCGCATTCGGCAAATCCTCGCCCGTATAGAAATCGCGTCCCAGCACCGGAGTAACGCCCAGGGTGCGGAAGAACCCGTCGCTGACGTCGGTACCGCGAACCGGCTGCGCGCCTCCCGCCGTGCTCAACAGGAAGCCGCGATGCTGGTAAACGTCCAGAGAGCGAAACGCTCTGTTGAGTTTCTTCCAGTCAAGATAGTCCAGGTAGGAAAGATCGCACTGCGGACAAGTCGTGACCCGCTCATAAACGCCCGCCAGGCGAGAGGGATTCCGGTACGGTAACGGTTTGAGCAGAGCCGCGTCGACAAAGGAAAAGATGGCCACGCTGGCGCACATCCCAAGAGCCAGGACAAACACCGCGGTGCAGGTGAACCCCACGTTCTTTCTCAATTGCCGGATCGCGAAACGAAGATCCTGCAGCAAGTGATCGAGCCAGGGAATTGTGCTGCGGTCGCGGTACGCTTCCTTGGTTGCCTCCACGCCGCCCAGGTGTAGAATCGCCTCCCGCCGCGCCGCCTCGGGTGTCATGCCGGCGCGGAGGTTGTCGTCGACGTGCATCTGCAGATGACCGTCGATTTCCGCGGCCAGCTCCCGCTCCCGCGCCCGCCTCCTTCCTGGCACCATCCCGGACAGTCTCATCACCAACGCCCGGAGCATCTTCATGCCGGACCTCCCGACGGCGCGAGGAATCGCGCCAGGATGGCGGTAGCTGCGACGCAGCCAAAGCGCGATACAGGATACCCCTGGACTATTCGGCGCATAGAGCCTCCACCGGATCGACCGACGCGGCACGGCGCGCGGGGATGAAGCTGGCGAGAGCTGCGGCCAAGCCGAGCGCCGTAATGGCCGTGAGTAGAGTGGGCCAGTCCCAGGGGCGAACGCCAAAAAGGAGTCCGCGAATCAGGCTGGACGCCGCCAGTGCTCCCGCCACGCCTAAAACAGTCCCCACGCCCACCACCCTCACTGCTTCCCTGAGGATGAGTTGATAGACGGACCTGGGGTCCGCACCCAGGGCGATACGAATTCCGATCTCGCGGGTGCGCTGGCTGACGGAATATGCCACGACTCCGTAAAGCCCGACGACACCCAGCACAAACGCAATGCCGGCGAAGCTCCCCATCACCCACGCCGACGTGCGGTGCAAGAACGCCGCTGGCGAGTCGTTGATCCGCTGAGTCATGGTAGTTTCGTCGTGAACCGAAAGATCGCGGTCAATCTGATGCATGGCGACGGTAATCTCCGGAAGGACGGCTTTCTCAGCCATTGACGTCCGAACCAAAACCGTCATCATGCCGGCCGGGTTCTGGTCAAAGGGAGTGTATATCGCCGGCCAGTTCGGGTTCTCCAGCGAGCCCTCCTTGATGTCGTCGACGACGCCGACGATTTCCCGTGGAGTTTGCGGCGACCAGGCGTAACATACCTGCTTCCCGATAGGGTCTTCGCCGGCGAAATATCTCTTCGCGAGCGTTCGATTGACGATGACCACGGGGGGCTTAGATGTATCCTCGGTATCGGCGAAATATCGACCCTCAATCAGGCGCGCACCGAGCGTGGAAAAATAAGCGGGACTCACCTGCCGGCTGATGACCTCGTGGTGCAAGCCCTGATCCGGGCGGCCCACGATGTGGAACCCGGTCGTCCCCCAATCCGAGCCAACCGGGTGCGTCAGGGAAACAGCCGCGGATCGCACCCCGGGCAATGCCGCGATCTTATGCAGAACTCGCCGCTCTAGGGCGACCGTCTGCTCATCGGTCGAATAGCGGTCGGGCAGCCAGTCTACCTGCGCCGATGCCAGGTGGCCAGGACGCATGCCGGTGTCCACGTGGAGCAACAAATACAGGCTCTTGCCAAGCAGGCCGGAGCTGACCATGAGAACCACTGCGAGAGCCACCTGTACGGTCACCAGTTTGGCGCCGACTCGTTGCCACATGGTTCCAGTAGATCCGCGAGTCCCGGCTCTGAGCCCGTCCGCGAGACTCGGCAGAGACACACGCAGCCAGGGAATCGCCGCGAAGATCGCGCCGGCGACCACTGAAATGCCGCAGGCAAACGCGATCTGCCGATGGTCCAGGCCCAGTTCGCGAAGCCACGGCATGCCCTCCAGTTTGTCCTCGGGAACAATGCTCGCCAGCAGGCGCATGCCCCACTCGGCGCCGGCGAGGCCGAGAGAGCCTGCAGCCGCCGCCAGTACCAGCCCCTCCGTTGCAAACTGGTGAAACAGGCGCGACGAGGATGCGCCCAGTGCGCTGCGCACAGCGATTTCGCGGTGTCTGCCATCCGAACGCGCAAAGAGCAGCGTCGTCAGATTCACACCGGCGATCAGCAGCAGAAGACACGCGCCACTGAACATGACGAGAAGGATCGGGCGAATGTCCCCGACGATCGCATCGCGCAGCGGCATCACGCTCGCACCCAGTTCGCCATTCAAGTCGGGATATTCCTTCTGCAACTGGCGCGCAACCACTTGCATATCGGCGGCGGCCGCCTTCATCGAGACTCCGTCCCGCATCCGTGCGACCGTGAGCAGATTGCGACATCCGGGACTCTGCTCGCACGAATCGGAGCTTCGCAGCGTGGACCAAAACTCCGCCAGGCCGTAAAGAGCGAAATGAAAGTCCCGCGGCAGCACTCCGATGATCCGATGCGGAGAGCCATTGAGAGTTACCGTCTTCCCCAGGACCTCGTTTGTTCCGCCGAATCGTTTTTGCCACGCCGCATAACTGATCAGAACGGTCGGGCTCGCAGCCGGGGAGTCTTCGCCCGGATAGAAATCGCGCCCGAGGAAAGGGACAACGCCGAGCGTACGGAAGAATCCGGCGCTGACCCGCGTACCCGCTGCCGGTTCCGCCCCGGTTCGCGTGCTGAGTGTAAAGCCGCCATTCAGCGCGTACGCGTCGATCGACTGGAAAACGTGATTGAGTTTCTTCCAGTGTTCGAAATCCGCATAGGAAAGGATCGCTCGCGCATAATCCGGCGCCGTCTCCGCCACGACGACCAGGCGGGACTGGTCCCGGTACGGCAAGGGCTTGATCAGCGCCGTATCCACAAAAGCGAAAATGGCGACGCTGGCGCACATGCCCAGCGCCATCACGAAGACGGCCGTGCAGGTGAACCCCGGGTTCTTCCGCAATTGGCGGAACGCGAAACGAAGGTCCTGTAACAAGTGATCGAGCCAGGGAATTGTGCTGCGGTCGCGGTACGCCTCTTTGGTGGCCTCCACGCCGCCAAGGTGTACAAGCGCCTCCCGCCGCGCCGCCTCGGGTGTCATGCCGGCGCGGAGGTTGTCGTCGATGTGCATCTGCAGATGACCGTCGATTTCCGCGGCCAGCTCCCGCTCCCGCGCCCTCCTCCTGCCTGGCACCATCCCGGTCAGTCTCATCACCAACGCCCGGAGCATCTTCATGCCGGCCCTCCCGACGGTGCGAGGAATCGCGCCAGGATAGCGGTCGTCTGCTCCCAATCGAGCGCCGCTTTGTCGAGTTGTTTTCGGCCCGCGCGCGTGAGCCGGTAGAACTTGGCCTTGCGGTTGTTCTCGGAAACGCCCCACTCGGAGGCGATCGCGCCCTCCTGCTCCAGTTTCAACAACGCTGGATACAGGGTTCCGTAGTTCAGGGACAGGAGGTTGCCGCTGGTCTGTTCGATGCGGCGAGCAATCCCATACCCGTGCAGTGGTCCCAGCGTTTCGATGGTTTTCAACACCATCAACGCTAGAGTCCCCTGCCAGACGTCTGTCTTGTCCCCCACAAATCCTCCTATGGTGTAACCATAGGAATGATGGCACGGTTTGTATGGGAAAGCAATAGGACCAGCCGCTCCAAGAGCGCCCGCAGCTGACCGGCCGTTTATGTCGCAATCCGCTGCTGAGTAGTTTATTCGCGTTCGGGCGCGCCGGCCTCCCTGCAATGCCAAGTCTTTCGGACCGTGCCTTTTGTAAAATCGCAGCCAACGCCTTGCGCTTCTACACATGGTCGCTTAATATGTAGAAGCATAAGGTATCAGCCATGACGGCAAAATCCGATCTTCCGCAAGGCACGCTCGACCTGTTGATCTTGAAAGTGATTGCCCTGGGCCCGGTTCACGGCTACGCGATCGCGCAGCGGCTGCAGCAGGTTTCTCGCGACGTGGTGCAGGTGCAGCAGGGGTCGCTCTATCCGGCCTTGCACCGGCTGGAGAACCGGGGGCTCCTGGCGGCTGACTGGAAGGAGACCGAAACCGGCCGCGAAGCCAAATTCTATCGCCTGACGCGCAAAGGGCGCGCGCAGCTCGAAGCGGAATCCGCGGACTGGCAGAGGCTGACCGAGGCCGTCGGGTTGATTCTCGGGCTGTCGGCGGGAGGTGCGGAATGACCTGGTGGCATCGTCTGTGGCGGCGGGAACAAATGGAAGCCCAGCTCGAGAAGGAAATGTGTTTCCATCTGGAGCAACACACGGCCGACCTGATCGCCCGCGGCCAAAATCCTGTGGAAGCGCTGCGCCAGGCCAGGCTCGCACTCGGCGGTCCCGAGCAGGTGAAGGAAGCTTGCCGCGATGCGCGCGGCACTCGCTGGCTGGAAGACCTGTGGCAGGACTTCCGCTATGCGGTGCGTACGCTGCGGCAGCGGCCCGGGTTCGCGGCGGTCGCGATTCTGACGCTTGCCCTCGGAAGCGGCGCCACCAGCGTCATGTTCACCGTCATCCACGGCGTCCTGCTGAAGCCGCTACCTTATTTCCAGCCGGACCGGCTAGTGGCGGTTCATGGCCGCACCGCAAGCTGGAATGTCGGCCTGTACGGGCAGCAGAACCTCGCGTATCTTGACTTTCTCGATTGTCAGCGCGACAGCCGTTCGCTGGAGCTGGCCGGGTGGGTTTACAACTCCGGCACGATGAGCGAACCAGGGGACGCCGAGCACGTCATAGAGTTCCAGGCTTCCTTCAACTTCTTTTCCGTACTGGGCGTGCCGCTGTACCGCGGGCGCGCGTTTCTGCCAGAGGAGGATCAGGCAGGCGGCCGGCCGGTAGCGATTCTTGGCTACAGTTTATGGCGGCGCCGATTCGCGGGAAGCCTGGCAGCGCTGAGCGCAGCAATGGTTCTCGATGGCCGCCGGTACACCGTGGTCGGCATCGCGTCTCCGGGTTTCCGCGTTGACGGAGAAGAAGCCGACGTATACACCCCAGTGGGCCAGAACACGCTGGGCTACATGCGGAACCGCGGACCGCACCCGGTGGGCGGGATTGGGCGCCTGCGCCCCGGCGCAACTCTCGAACAGTCGGAGGCGGAACTGGCGCTGATCGGCCGCCATCTTGCCGTGCAGTTCCCGGATACCAACCGGGGCCGGACCTTCGTCGCGGAAGTGCTGCGGCCGGATGTGGGTGATGTCCGGTCTACACTCTGGCTGCTGCTGGGAGCGGTGAGCCTGGTGCTGCTGATCGCGTGCGTCAACGTAGCCAGCCTTCTGCTGGCCCGCGCCGTTTCCCGGGACCGGGAACTCGCCATGCGAGTGGCACTGGGCGCTGGCCGGGGCCGCCTGGTGCGGCAGTGTCTGACGGAAAGCGCGGTGCTGGCGCTTGCAGGCGGCGCTCTTGGAGTCCTCCTGGCGGCCCTCGGTATCCGGCCTTTTGTGGCGTTCTGGCCAGGCGCCTTGCCGCGCGCCGAAGAAATCGGGCTCGACTGGCATGTGCTGCTGTTCGCGCTTGGCGCATCGCTGGCCAGCGGCCTCCTCTTCGGACTGGCGCCGGCGCTGCGCGCTCCGGCCCGCAAACTGGAACTCGCGCTCCGCGCCGGAGGACGAACCGTTGCCGGAAGCTCGCGGCGGCTGCATAGCGGCCTCGTTGTCTCCGAGATCGCGCTGGCGGTGGTGCTGCTGGTTTCGGCTGGGATGCTCGGGCGCACCATGCTCCATCTTGCGTCCCTGGATCCGGGCGTTAACGTCCGCGACGTGCTGATCGCTCGCATGGCCCTTTCGCCCGCTACGCTCGCCAGCCCCGCGAAGATCCGGGTGGCCTGGCAGGACGTGCTGGATCGGGCTCGCGGCGTTCAGGGAGTAGAGGCCGCGACGATTGTCGATACCGTCCCGATGCGTGAAGGCAACAACCAGATCGGTTACTGGACCACGCCAGTGAAGCCGCCGGAAAACGAACAGCCGATCATGCTGGCAACCAGCGTCACGCCGGAATATATGAGAGTGGTGGGATTGCGGTTGCTCAAAGGACGATTCTTTGATGACCAGGATCGCATGGGCAATCGGTCCGTGGTGGTGATCGATGACGTCATGGCGCGCCAGGCATTCGGCCGGGAGGAGCCCCTCGAGAAGCAGCTCTGGATCGATCTGGGATCCGACCCCGTGACCGTGGTCGGTGTCGTGGGCCATGTCCGGCATTGGGGGCTCGCCGGCGACGATCAAGCCCCGGTCCGCGCGCAGCTCTATTACCCGTTCGCCCAGGTGCCCGACCGGTATTTGCGGCGCTGGTCCGAGCTCATGTCGATCGCCGTCCGCACTGGCATCCCACCTTCGAATCTGGTCGGGCCGCTGCGGCGCGCGGTGCGCGGAGCGAGCAACGATCAGGTTCTTTACGAAGTTCGTACGCTGGACCAGCTGGCGAACGATTCCCTCGCCCGCCAGCGCTTCCTGTTATTGCTGTTCGGCATATTCGCCGGCCTGGCCCTGTTGCTGGCGTCCATCGGCATCTACGGCGTGCTGGCATACCTGACCGGCCAGCGCGTGCCGGAAATCGGCGTCCGCATGGCGCTGGGGGCGAGTGCGGGCAGGGTAATGTGGCTGGTGCTGCGGCAGAGCCTTGGAATGCTTCTCCTCGGCGTTGGCGCCGGTACCGCGGCCGCTTTGGGGGCAGCCCGCGTTTTGCAGCGCCTGGTGGAAGGGATGCAGCCCACCGGACCATCGACGATCGCTCTCATGATTGCCATCCTGATAGCAGCCGCCCTCTTCGCCAGCTTTCTGCCCGCACGTCGCGCGAGCCGTGTAGACCCGGTGAGGGCGCTGCGTCAGGAATAGCGTGCGTACTTCTTTCGGAGACAGCCTGTCCCAGAATTCCACCGCTCTGGGGCAGACCCCCTGGTCTGCGGCCAACGCCCTCGTAGGCCTTCTCGTTTTCTTGACCGGGTCGGCTCGCCGAGCGAAGGACGGGACGGGGGCGTCCCGCGCAGACCAGGGGGGTCTGCCCACCGAGAATCGCCTCACCCTCACTCGCACCGCAGGGCGATGACCGGGTCGACGGCAGTGGCCCGCCGCGCGGGAATGTAGCACGCCAGCAGGGCGATGCCTCCCAGCAGCAGCGTCACCAGCACAAGCGTCGCAGGGTCGTACGGGCGGACGCCATAGAGCAAGCCTGCCATGAACCGCGTGAGCACAACGGCCGCGAGCAGACCGGCGGCTATGCCGATCGCCGCCAGTCTCATGCCTTCGCGCACCACGAGACCGACGATCTCGGTGCGTGACGCCCCCAGGGCGGAGCGGATTCCCAGTTCATGCGTGCGCCGGGTCACCGCATAAGACATGACGCCGTAGATTCCGACTCCGGCCAGCAGCAGAGCCGTCGCCGCGAAGATGATCAGCAGCAACATGGTGAAGCGGCGCTCGGCCAGCGATCCCGAAATGATCTGCTCCATCGTTTGCGCTGCGTAAATGGGCTGGTCCTGCGTCGGTCCGGCGACTTGTGCGCGCACGGCTGAGACCAGGCTAAGCGGCTCTGGCGAAGTGCGCAGCGCCAGCGTCAGACCGGCGACCGCTTCGGACAGAAACTTGTCGGGCACCTGCCGGACAGCGAAATACATCTGATCTCGAACCTTATTGGTATCGTCCGTATCGAGGCCCCAATGCTTCACGTGCCCGACCACCCCGACGATCTGGACCGGTCCCACCACCATCAGGCTGATTTGCCGGCCCACCGGATCCTGACCCGGAAAGACGTGCTTCGCCATAACCTCGTCGACCACTACCACCGGCGGCGAATCCAGATTGTCCATGGCGTTGAGGAACCGGCCGCGCCGTAAAGGGATTTGCATCACGCTCGGGTAGTCGGGAGTGACGATATAGAATAGCGCCGACGTCAGGCGGTCCTGCGGGGGCTGCGGTCCTGTGCCCGGCCAGAAGGAATTCTCGCTGTCACTGTCGCCGAGAGGAACCAACGATGTGATGGCCGCCGCCCGCACACCCGGTATGGTTGCGGCGCGATCGAGCACTTGCTGGAATGCCAACTGGATGCCCGACGGGTTGGCCATCACTTTGGGCGACAGCGCGAACTGGGTCGTCAGGATGTGGCTCGTGTTGAACCCGGGATCGACGCGCCACAGCCGCCAGATGCTCTGCATCATGAGCCCCGCGCCCGCCAGCAAAATCACCGCCAGGCCGGTTTCCACCGCCACGAAGACGCCTTCAGTGCGATGACGTCCGCCTCCCGCGCCGCGCGTCCCTTCTTTCAGGGATTCCTGTGGGTTCGCATTCGCGCTGTGGAAGGCCGGAGCCAGGCCGAACAGCACCCCGGTAAGGATCGAAACCACCAGTGTGAAGAGCAGCACGTACGGGTCGATTCCGATTTCCCCGGAGCGTGGCAGGCTGCCGGGCGCAGCCGCCAGAACCACGCTGGTCCCCCAGCGCGCGATCAGCAGGCCAATCGCGGCCCCACCTAGAGACAGCAGAACGCTTTCCGTCAGCAACTGCCGCACGACGCGCGCTCGATCGGCGCCCAGCGCGGCGCGAATCGCGAACTCACGGCCTCGAGCCGTGGAACGCGCCAGCAGCAAATTGGCGACGTTGGCGCAGGCGATGATCAGCACGAACCCCACCGCGCCCACCATCAGCAGCAGCGTGGGGCGGATGCGGCCCACCATGTCCTCCTTCATTCGCACCAAGGCCGCCCCGTGGCCCGCATTCGTCGCCGGGAACTGGCGGGCAAGACGGTTGGCGATGGATCCGATCTCCGCCTGCGCCGCTCCGACGGTTGCGCCCGGCTTAAGGCGCCCAATCACTCCGAGTCCCATGTGCGCCTCCCGCGTGTGCAGTTCCACCGAGGCATATTGTTCGAGCGGCAGGTAGACGCGGGCCTCCTCGCGGAAACGAAAGTCCGCAGGCATCACGCCCACCACCGCACACCGCATGGCGTTCAAGGTCAGGGACCTGCCGAGGACGTTCGGGTCGGCTGCGAAGCGGTCTTTCCAGAATCCGTAGCTCAGCATCACCGCACAAGGCGCCTGCTGGCGGTCTTCTTCCGGCAGAAAGCTGCGCCCAAGAAATGGGGTGACGCCGAGAACCGGGATCAGGCTCGCCGAAATGTACTCGCCGTGGACCTGCTCGGGTTCGCCGCTTCCCGTGAAGTTGAAGTCATCGCTGCGGAAGGCCCCCATATCGGTAAATGAACCGCTTTCGCGGCGCCAGTCGACGTAATTCGGGTACGAGACCGAGTACTGGCCGAGCTCCGCATTCGATTCGAAGATTTTCAGCAGCCGGTCAGGGTCGGGATAGGCGAGCGGCCGCAGCAGCACGCCGTTCACCACGCTGAAAATCGCCGTGTTGGCGCCTATGCCGAGCGCCAGCGCGAGCATCGCGATCACGGCGAATCCCGGGCTCTTACGCAGCGTCCGGAATCCGTAGCGAAGGTCCTGGCCGAGGCCGGTCAGAAAACCTGCTTTCCTTCCCGAGCCCAGAACTATCGGCTCCGGCGCGCCGGTGCGCTCGACGGCTGCCAGTTCTCTGGCCAGCAGAGCGTGGCTGCTGATCTCTGCCAGCGTCAGGCGGCGGGCTTCCGTCTCCGCCGTTCCGCCGCTCTGCAACTCGCGGTACCGATCCTCGGCGTGCAGCGCCAGTTCCTCGACGATCTCCGCTTCGCGGGCGGGAGCGAGCCGCAGGCTGGCCAGTTGCTGGCGAATCGGTTCCTTCCAATCAGGCATTTTCGACTCCCGTAATCCGGCTGATGGCCGCGACGAACGTCTGCCAGCCCTGCCTTTGCGTAGCCAGCACTTTCCGCCCCTGCGAGGTCAGCCGGTAATAACGCCGCCGGCGCTGGCCGTCTTTTTCCACCCAACGCCCTTGAATCCAGCCGCGCTTCTCCAGCCGGTAGAGCAGGGGGTACAGCGACGCGATATGAAAACGGAGCGCGCCCTGCGACCGGTGTTCGATCAGCTTGCCGATCTCGTAGCCGTGGCGCGGCAGATTCTCCAGCAACGACAGCAGAAGCAGCTCGGCGCTGCCTTTCTTCCACTCGCGATCAATAGAGGGATGGTCCATATGTATTACTGCCATATATTACGGTCGCAGCCGGCCACGCGTCAAGAGCCATGACGGTAGGACACGCCATCGCCTTTCGTGTTCTGTCAGGCTTCACTCGAGGGTGACGCGTCGACAGGCGGCACAAACCGATCGTCTGCCCTACCTCGGATTCGCTGCCCGGCCCGGCCGCCTGACACTCGCCGCTCGATCCAGCAGTCCGCTTTCCGGGCTGATATACTAAGACATTGGAATAAGATGCCGAAGCGTACTTTTCAACCTAACAACCGCCATCGCGCCAAGACCCACGGGTTCCGCAGCCGCATGGAAACCAAGAACGGCCGCGCGGTGCTGTCCCGCCGCAGGGCGCGGGGCCGCAAGAAGCTTACTGTCAGTTCGGAGAGGTAGGGGTTTCCGGGCATGCCCGGCCGCTACGATTTCCCCAAACGTGTTCGTCTGCTGCGATCCAAGGATTTTCGCCGAGTCTATGACCAGGGAAGCCGGTTTTCGGGCCCAATGTTCGCCGCTTTCTGCCTGCGTGGCATGGCCGAAGACGGATCGCGGATCGGGTTTACCACGCCGCGCGCGCTCGGCAAGGCGGTGGTGCGGAACCGGATCAAACGGCGCGTTCGGGAGGCCGTACGGTTGCGGCTGGACCGTCTGAATTCATCGTGGTCGATTGTCATCAATCCCCGGCTGAGATCGCTGGATGCCCCGGCGGCGGAACTGGAGCGCGAAGTGGAGCGCCTGTTTCAGCGCTGCAATGGATCATTCTAGGGCTGCTGCGCGTATACAAGATCGGGATCTCGTGGTGGCTGCCTTCGGCCTGCCGCTTTCATCCCACCTGTTCGGACTATATGCGGGAAGCGGTGGAGCGGCACGGCGCGCTGCGCGGGATGTGGATGGGGCTTTGCCGCCTGGCGCGCTGTCATCCGTTTCACGCCGGAGGCTTCGACCCGGTCCGGTAGGCGGGACAGGCGGAATCAAAAGGAATGGCCGAATCGGGTAGCGGCGGATCGCCGAAAGAAATGTCGATGGAAGTCCGGCTGCTGCTGGCCTTCCTGCTGATGGGCGTGGTGATGTTCCTGACGCCCTACTTTTACAAGGGCACACCC
>Ga0181535_10001524_pt1 | contig 30152 bp, 31 predicted proteins | sample PEATcosm2014_Bin_44_FD_119774 | JGI IMG/M metagenome (GOLD analysis project Ga0181535, IMG submission 119774) | Peatland microbial communities from MTU Mesocosm Facility, Houghton, MI, USA - PEATcosm2014_Bin17_30_metaG | ecosystem: Environmental > Terrestrial > Soil > Wetlands > Peat | place... | reverse complement strand
GGACCAACTGAAGATGTGGAAGTAGCCGCCGAAAGGGGGCCTCAATAACGTCGGGGCCGCGTTAGCGACCACGCTCAAGCCGCTTTGAGCGGCTCACACAATCAAGCCCCCGGCTCTGCCGGGGGTATTGACAAAGTGCCTAAAACGGCCTTCTTGCCCAAAAAGTCACCATCTTGCCCAAGAAGTCGAGCGGCTGCCCGACAAGCCGAAATCCTGCCCACGAATGCCTCCGGTCGGACCTACCAGCCACTGGATCGAGGCGTGAGCAAATGTTGATGAAAAGGTAACTGCCGAGATGGCGGTCACTCGACCGGAATGTCGTTCTTGGCTAAGGCTTGGCGGCGGATCGCTCGTGGGAGCCTATCTGTCTCTTCAGCCATTGCTGAGGGAGGAAGAGGTTATTAGAAAACAAAAAGACGCACCAGAAGCAACGAAAATACTCACTAGACTGCGGAGGAGACGTGGCGAATGAGCAGATCAAGATGATTGTTGCAACGCCCGCTGTGATCAGACGACACGCTGTCAATACCCGAGACATCGACTGCAAATCGAATACGCGGCCACGTGCAGTTGCGTACACAAGCGCCCATACCAAGAGTGGTCCAATGAACCCTATAGCAATGGCAAACAACTTCGACATCTGTGGGCCTGCCTTTGAGAATTTATCAAACTATATCTCAAGAACCCATGCTGTGATGCGGCTCATGGCGGGTGAGGTGGTGGCCTTTGAAGTCAAAGGTCGGATTGTCGCCGATGCGGAAGTTTGGCGTGGACCGGATCACCCGGAACCAGCCCGCCTTTCAAACTTCCCCATTGTCGGTGATACATCCAGAACGGGGTAGAATCGTGGTGATCTCCGAAAAGGCGGTTGCACTCCTGTGAAGCACGAACTCCGTTGTTTCTCAGCAGCTTTGGTTTTCATCGTGCTAATTTCAACTTCCGCAAATGGGCAGAACAAGCGCCAATTTCATCCCGATGAATCCAGCGTATATGAGGCCGCGTTGGGCTTCGTGGGCCATTTTTCTGAGGACGCCCCTCTGGCTGACACGCCGGCGAATGTGCCCCGATCCGATTCGAAGCCGGTCATCATTCCGGAAGATATGGCGGTTGGCATGCTGATCCACAAGGTCGATCCGGAATACCCACGATTAGCCAAAGCAGCCCGCATATCCGGAATTGTGACTCTTAAGGCCACAATTTCTAAGACGGGAGAGATTCTGGACCTTCACGTCGAATGCGGCCCGGCGATTTTACAGGAACCTTCGCTCAAGGCCATCCGAGAGTGGAAGTACCGCCCTTATCTCTTGCGCGGCGAACCCGTCGAGGTGCAAACGACGATAAAAATTACGTTTGCCTTGGGCGGCAAGAAAAAGCTGCCATTCAGTAAGGACTCCTGTCCTGTCGAATAATCATTTCGGCGCTCGCATATATCGCAGACCGGCTGGCTTGAAACATCCTGTGGGTAGTGACTGTCTGTGTTCCGAGTGAGTCGTCGCCAAGCCGGCAGTTACCGTGTAGCCACCCCCGAAAGCCCGGGTGATTATCCCTTAGAAGCAAGTTATGCTTGCTTGTGAGGGAATCCATGATGACGATTGAAAACCGGACCACCATTGAAGCGAAAGACGTTTCGGTAATAGAGGTGCGGTGCAAGTGCGGCAGCAGCGTGACCACACCTCTGGGCCGTTTGAATAGTGAGCCTTCGGAGTGCCCAACCTGCGGCGCAAGCTGGTCGCAGTTCCACGAAGACTTGAAGAAACTCACAGACCTGGCCTCCCTGCTCCGCTCGCTCGGAAGTGAACAGGCACAGGCATTGCCATTCTCCCTGCGGTTTGTGATCGCCTCTGGAGGCCAGCAATGAACCGCTGGCAGACCGTCAGACCCGAACAGAAATACACCGTCCGGCAGTTCGAGTCCGAATTCCCCTCCGAAGACGCCTGCCTTGAGTATGTCAAGGAGAAACGCTTCCCCGGCGGCATGGCCCTCTGCGTCAACTGCAAGGTCGAGCGCAAGCACTACCGCGTCTCGGGCCGCACCTCCTACGCCTGCCACGCCTGCGGAAATCACATCTACCCCCTCGCAGGCACCATCTTCCATAAGTCCACTACCAGCTTGCGGACGTGGTTCCTCGTCATCCGCCTCATGGCCTCTACCCGCGTCGGCATCTCCGCGAAACAGATCCAGCGCGAAACCGGCGTCACCTACAAAACCGCATGGCGCATGATGAAACAGGTCCGCAAACTCATGGGCGAGAAAATCACCCTCTCCGGGCCGGTAGAGGTCGATGAGTCCTACTTCGGCGGATCGGATGAAAACAAGCCCAAACACCTCCGCGGTCGAAAGAAAACTCCCGTCCTCGGCATGGTCGAACGCGGAGGCCGCGTCGTCGCCCAGGTCATCCCCAACGTCGCTACAGCCGCTATGGTGGCGACCGTCCGCAAAACCATCGAGGCCGGTAGCACCACCATCACCGATGAGGCGCACGCCTTCCAGATCGCCGCCTATAACCACTTCACCCACCTCACCGTGAACCACTCCAAAGGCTACGTCAACGGGCCAGCCCATACGAACACAATCGAAGGCTTCTGGAGTCTCGTAAAACGGGGAATCAGCGGCGTTTACTATCAGGTCGGACTCGATTACCTCCAGTCCTACCTCAATGAGTACGCCTTCCGCTATAACAGGCGCAAAGTCATGCGCCCGATGTTTTCTTTGCTGGCCGAACGGACGACGCAGCAGGTTTGCCCTTCCGCGCGGGAACAGAGGCTACTTGGGTCGTAGCAGCCTTGTCCAAGAGATCATGGAAGGCTTGCCGCGTCGGGTCGGGTGTCGGTTTCTTTTTCATCGCCGCTGCCCCTTCATGGCTTCCATCTGCCGCTCGTGCGCCAATCGGCTCTCTTCAATGTATTCGTTCGGCCCGTAAGCCAGACCGCGCGGGTCCTTCCGAAACAGAATATCGACTCGAATCACCACCGCCGCCAACCCCGCGAAGTAGAGCCCTAGCGCCACCTCTTTGGCCTCGTTGGGCAAGCCAGAGACAAGCACCCCGCCCATAATGCCAGTCAGCACCAGAACAATCAGAGCATTGAACACAAGCGGACTCCTGACTGCGTTGAGAATCTTCGGGTCGGGCGAGTAGGGATTCTCCATCCCTCAATCGTACCTTGACTTGCACTGAGCGGTAATATTGAACCGATGACCATAAAGCCCCCAAAGAAACGGAAACTAAAGCTTGGTGAACCGCGATTAGGTGGAAAGAAAGGCCCACTCTCGCGCACCGACAGAGAGCCCACGCCCCGTCAGCGCCGAGTCAAGCCCTCGCCGGGTAGGAAAAGAGCATAGTCAGAGACGCCCCTCGGAGCCGTCATCGTTCTCTGGCGAACGAAACAATATCCGGGCGACATCATAGGCGTCTATCGCCTCGTTGCGCTGTATCTGCGCATCCCCATGCGACCGCATCAATTGATTGATCTTCTGAGCCAAAGCAATGATCCGCTTCTCTCTCCAACTTGCCTTGACGGGATAATCACCAAAGCCCGGCAGAGTTCGGACAACTCCGGCGGAACTCGGTTCTTTCCCAAAAAGTCAGGACCCTGCCCAAAAACTCGACCGGTTGCCCAAGAACTCGGTCGAAAATGGTAGTTTTCAGGCAAAGCCCCCTCAAGGGCTCAACAGGCTGCGGAAAAAGGCCTATTGTCCGGCGAAACCCCGCCCGCAGGGGCTAAAGCCCATCTTTCCCTTTCAGCAACTTGCGGCACGAGTGAAGTCGTGCCCTGTTACAAAGCACGAGTTCTCCGATGGGCTTCGTTGCGACTGAAGTCGTGCCCTTTCAAAACATAAACGACGATCTGTGTGGCGGACACCACTCGTTCTCTGACCGCATGAATTCGTGCCTTTTAGATTTGTGCTTTTCCACCCTTTCGACAGAAGCACCAACCGCAGGTCCCCTTCGACTACGCTCAGGGCGGGCTTTCGACTCGCTGGGCTCACTCAGAATGGCAGAAAGGATGGGGCACGGCAAAGCGCGGGTCCTGCGACTACGCCTCTCGCGATGGAGCCGCGAGAGGCTCCATTCAGGATGAACGGGGCTTATGCTGTGCGTTTCGCCGCGCCGCCTACGGGGCGCGCGATTGCTTTTGGCCCCTTTCCCAGGACTGCGCTTCGCTTGTCCTGGGCTATTTTCCTGCCGCCCCTCCGGGGCTGCTGTTGGCGTGGCCCGTTCCTTCCCGGCCTAACTCGCACCGCGAGTCCGTTGCTCAGGATGAACGGGGCCGGATGAGGGTCGTGGTTTCCCACCCTTTCGCCAGAAAAAAGGCGAAAGGATGGGGCACGGAACTGGTACAACAACAAGCGGCCAGGGACCTAGTTGAAGAGTGGGGCGCCGGGCAAGGCGGGCGGCGGCGGCGGAGACGGATAGAGAAGGTCTCCCAAAGCCTTGTAACGGCCGCCGTAGAAGATCAGCGCATACTCCCGGACGCCTGTGCTCAAAGGCCCTCCCAGGCAGATGCTGGCCAGCACCGCGAGGCCGAAGGCAACCACGCCGAAGAAAACCTCGAGGACGATTCCGGCGACCGCGGAAGCTCCCGCCGCATCCGAGAAAGCCGAGTGAACACCGTACTCGACCGCCGCAACCGAACCAACCAGGATGAGCCCCGGAATCAACAGCACGATGAACAAACCGATCGACGCAATGGTCGGCAGCACCACCCGCAGCAGCGCGTAGACAAAGAACTGCCGCTTTTCGGCAGCGATGCGCGCCAACACCCGGCTCCACGCTTCGCCGGCCGATGCATTCTCCAGCGCGTAATGCGGCAGCATCCAATCGCGCAGAATCAGATCGGTCAAGATTCCAGCGACCACCAGCAGAAGGATGACCGGAATCAAAGGCAATACGAGAGCGAGAATCAACCCGATATCGGGTTGGCCGCCCTGCGAAATCTCGCGGAAGAGCCGCCAGAACCCGGCCACGAAGGGAAGCGCGACTAAGACCACCAGCAGCGTAAAGACCAGCCCCACCACCAGGTTCAGCCAGAAAAAGCGCGTCGCCTGGGGCGCATAGATCCGCCAACCCGGAGCAATCGCCTTGGTGTTGTGGACCAGGCAATGAAAGAAGGCGAAGCGCAGCCGCGTAATGAGATAGAACACCACAATCGACAAGACAATCGCGGCCAGCACGGCCGCCACAATCGCTGCGATCCATCCCGGCGGGAGGTCGAAGGGCGAATAGATCATGGGCCCATGTCCCGACGATTGGCCATTGTGGGTCGAGGAATGGAGATTTCCCCCGATACCTTCCGTGACGATCGCGACCAGGCCGAGCTTCAGATAGGTTCCCCAGCTGAATGGCCGGAAGAGGAAATCCCGGGTGCGTTGAATGGCAAGCGAAACGGAATCCGTGGCGGAGATGGCTCGCATATGAGACCTTTCCTGGGAAGGCAAAGCGTAGCACAGAAGTACGCAGATTTTACGTGGGAAGTTCCGTGGCCGGGAGTTGCGTGCTTTCCCACCCTTTCGACAGAAGCACCAACCGCAGGTCCTTTGACTACGTCTCTCGCGATGAAGCCGCGAGAGGCTCCGCTCGGGATGAACGGGGCTTATCCTGTGCGTTTCGCCGCGCCGCCTACGGGGCGCGAGATTGCTTTTGGCCTCTTTCCCAGGACTGCGCTTCGCTTGTCCTGGGCTATTTTCCTGCCGCCCCTCCGGGGCTGATGTTGGCGCGGCCCGTTCATTCCCGGCCTAACTCGCTGCTGATGAACGGGGCCGGTTGAGGGCTTTGGTTTCCCACCCTAGCGGCAAAAACAAAGACGCCGCGAGGGTGGGGCACCCGGTGCTCTATTCACTCGACGAAAAGCAACCGCAGGTCCTTCGACTCGCTTCGCTCGCTCAGGATGACAGCATTGGGTGCTTGATTCTGTGAGACCGAATCAGCGACTCGCCGGGGCCGCGTGCCCGGCAACGCTCCACCACGCATCGAAGGCCGCGAGCGAGCGCTCGCAGACCAAGCGATGGCGCTCCTTCTTGTCGCGGACTTTCTTGCGCAGCTCTTCTTCGAGCGGCTCCAGCAGATCGAAGGTGATGTTGGCGGGCTGAAAGTTCTTGGGGTCGGCGTGAGTGATGTAATGCACCAGCGAGCCGAGAGCGCTGGCGCGGGGCGCGGGCACGGGCTCTTCGCCGCGCGCAATGGCCGCCGCGTAGATGCCGGCCAGCAAGCCGGTGGCGATGGATTCCGTGTAGCCCTCGACGCCGGAGAGCTGGCCGGCGAAGAAGAGCTTCCGCTCTCCTGTCTTCAGGAGGAGATTCTCATTCAGGAGTAGAGGCGCCTGGATGTAGGTGTTGCGATGGATTTGGCCGTAGCGCAGGAAGCGGGCGTTTTCCAGGCCGGGAATCAGACGCAGCACGCGGGCCTGTTCGCCGAATTTGAGGTGATTCTGGAAACCGACCAGGTTGTAGCTGTCGGCGCGCAGGTTCTCCTTGCGCAGTTGCACCACGGCCCAGGGCGTTTTGCCGGTGCGCGGGTCGCGCAGGCCGACCGGTTTCATGGGGCCGAAGCGCAGGGTGTCGCGGCCGCGGCGGGCGAGCACCTCGATGGGCAGGCAGCCCTCGAAGTAGTCGGCTTTTTCCCACTCCCTGGTTTCGGCGGGCTCGGCGGCCAGCAGCGCGTCGAGAAAGCGGTCGAACTCGGCGCGATCCATGGGGCAGTTGATGTAGTCTGCGGTGCCCTTGTCCCAGCGGGCAGCAAAGTAGACCCGCTCCATGTCGATGGAGTCGGCCTCGACGATGGGGGAGATGGAGTCGTAGAAGGCCAGATGGCCGGAGCCGGTGATGCGCTCGATCTCGGCGCTGAGCGCGTCGGAGGTCAAGGGGCCGGTGGCCAGGATGGTGCAGCCCTTCGGGCCGTCCTCGTTTTGGAGGAGTGAATCATCAAGGCAAGTGACTTCTTCGCGGAAGACGCGAATCAGAGGCTGGGCGGCGATGGCTTCGGAGATGCGCCGGGAGAACTCGATGCGATCGACGGCCAGGGCATGGCCGGCGGGAACGGCGGTCTCGTCGGCGATGCGCAAAAGAGCCGAGCCCGCCCGCCGCATCTCCTGCTTGAGCAGCCAGGGCGCGGTGTTGGGCGACTCGCTCTTGAGCGAATTGGAGCAGACAAGCTCGCCGAAGTCGGTGGTCTGGTGGGCCGGGGTCAGGCGCGGCTGCCCGTTGACCACGGTCCGCATCTCGTAGAGGTCTACCTGGCAGCCCAGGCGCGCCGCGGTCAATGCAGCTTCAGGGCCGGCGAGTCCGCCGCCGATCACGCGAATTTTCATCAAGAAGCCTCTTCTTGTACGGACGACGGATGAGATTTCCGGTCTCCCACCCTTTCGCCGGAAAGAAGGCGAAAGGATGGGGCAGGGGGCGAATCCGCCGCAGGCGGCGCGATTGCCGCCAGGCGCGCGAGGGCTTCGCCGCTGACGCGCACGTTGCGCCACTCGTCCAGGAACTCGGCGCCCATGGCGCGATAGAAGTCGATAGCTGGAGTATTCCAGTCGAGGACCTCCCATTGCAGGCGCGGGCAGTCTTTTTCCCGAGCGATGGTGGCGACCTGCCGGAGCAGCGCCTTGCCGATCCCCCGGCCGCGAAACTCCGGCTGGACGAAGAGGTCCTCGAGGTAGAGCCCCGGCCGTCCCACCCAGGTGGAGTAGTTGAAAAAGTAGAGGGCGAAGCCGGCGGGCTGGCCGTCGTGCTCGGCTATCAGACAGGAAAAGAAGGGGTTGGGGCCAAAACCGTAGCGCAGAAGATCGGCCTCGGTCGCCGTCACGGCGTCGGGTTCGCGCTCGTAGGCGGCCAGCGCGCGAATGAAGGTGAGAATCTGCGGGAGATCCGCGGGGGTCGCGGTGCGAATCGTGGTTGCCATCCCTTCAATTCTAGGGCCTGGGGAATGAAAAAACGGCTTCTAGTGTGACCTATGCCACACTCGGCCGTCCTGGGGGCGCAATACGATAGTGAGGTGTAGCGTTTGGCGTGTGCCAAAGAGGGATTTCCGAAGAGCGGGGGATGCACGCCCAGGCGGATACCAAGCACCCATCGATTTGAAGTGCGCGCAGAATGCGCCGCCGCGGAGATTGCATATCCTGCCGCGCGCCCTTGTGTTGAGGGGTCGATTGGATTTAACTTGGGTCCTGCTGGCGGAAGCAATCCGCGAACCGGGTTCACGGGACGGCTGCCGGAGCAGATGTGACCGGCCGCCTGCAACCCAGGCGTTTTCACGGTCGTCGCATGCCTGTGGCACTCGGCTGCAACGACCCACTGACCGGGGAAGCACCCTTGCCGCCGAGCAGTGTGCAGGCCGGCAAATACGATTTTTCGAGCCCGCGAGCAACCTGGTTCGCGCCGCTCGCAAGGAGAAGAACATGAAACGCACGATTTCACTTTGGGTGGGCCTGCTGGCATTTGCCCTCTTGCCCGCGCTTTCTCAGACCCCCACGTCACTTACCACTGGGCTGAAAGGCAAGATTCACGGCCACGTGACGAACCCTACCGGGGCGTCCACGACCAGCGGCACGGTGAGCCTTTCGACCGACGGCGGCCACAACATCGTCTTCAGTTTTCCGGTTGACGCCAATGGCGACTATGCCGGCGAGGCAGCGCCTGGCACGTACACCGTCGTCTTCCGGCAGTTGGATACGCCTCCCGACAAGATGGTCGACTCGATCGATCTGGTCAAGGTGGTGATGGCCGAGGATGTAGAGCAGAACATCGACATGTCCCGCCGGGAGTTCATCGAAAAGCTGACTCCCGACCAGAAGAGGCAGCTCGAAGAGCTGAAGAAGCACAATTCCGAAGCCATGAAGACCAACGCGATCATCAAGGCCCTCAACGGGGATTTGAAGATCGTGACGCAGGATATCAAGGACGCCGACGGTGCGCGCGCGACGGCAACCCAGGCTCTGGGCGCGACGGCTACCAAGGCGGATCTGGACGCGAAAGAAGCGGAGATCAAGCAGGCGAAGTATACCGAAGTGGAAACCCTCATGCTGAAGGACACGGATGCCAAGCCGGACGCTTCTGTTCTGTGGGCCCAGCTGGGTCAGGCGCAGGTTGGCCTGAAGAAGTACGATCTCGCCGAAACGACCTTCAAGAAGGCTTTGGACGTGGAGAACACGGCCAAGAAGCAGAATCCGGCCATCCAGGGCCTGGCCGAGGCCGGCTTGGGCGAAGTCTATGCGCGCACCGGCAAGGTTGCCGAGGCGAACGCCGCGTATGACGAGGCAGCCAAGGTCAATCCGACCCAGGCAGGCTTCTATCTGAAGAACGAAGCGGTGATCTTCTTCCAGACGAACAATGGAGATGCCCAGGTGGCCGCCGCAGACGAAGCCATCAAGATCGATCCTACGCAGCCGGTCCTCTACTACCTCAAGGGCCAGGGTCTCATCCAGAAGTCCACTTTCGACGCCAAGACGCAGAGAATCATTCTGCCTCCGGGTTGCGCGGAAGCCTACCAGAAGTACCTGGAACTGGCGCCGACGGGCACCTATGCCGCCGAAGTCAAGGGCATTCTGGATCAGGCCGGCCAGAAAGTCACCACCACCTACAAGGCTGGCAAGAGCAAGTAAGCTCGCCGGTTGTCTTAGTCCCCAGAGGGCTCTCTCCAGGTGGAGAGAGCCCTTTGTGTTTCTGCTTCTCTACATCGTTCTTGCGGCATTCCGGCCTCTCCGGCGAACCGGCCGATGCGCCCCCGACTACAATCCATTCCATGAGTTTCGCATTGCCCAGTTACGACGAAGCCGCGGCGCTGGTCGCCGCCTGCGCAGCCAAACTGCGCGGATTTCCTCCTCTGGTTGAGCGGGTCGGCCTGGGCCTGGCGCCGGGCCGGGTACTTGCCCAGCCTCTGCTGGCCGACCGCGACCAGCCGCCCTTCACCCGCTCCACGCGCGACGGCTTTGCCTGCCGGGCCGCGGAAGCTTCAGCACACGGCCGGCTGCGCATTGTGGGCGCCGCCCGCGCCGGAGATGTCCCTGGCGGACCGCTGCCGCCTGGCGCAGCCTGGGAGATCATGACCGGCGCTCCAGTTCCCCAGGGCGCCGATGCAGTGATGATGCTGGAGCACGTCGAAGCTGCAAAGGGGCAGGTGAAGCTGCTCAAGCCCCGCAGCCTGGCGCCGGGCGAGAACCTGGTGGCCCAGGGCGCACAGGCTCGCGCGGGCGATGTGCTGCTGGCGGCCGGGACGGCGCTCAAGCCGGGGCAGATTGCTCTGGCCGCGGCGTGCGGATCTGCTTCTCTCGAGGTTTTCGTCCGGCCTCGCGTGGCCATCCTCACCACCGGCGACGAGCTTGTTCCCGTGGAGTCCTCGCCCGCTCCCGGCCAGATTCGCAACTCGAACGGCCCGATGCTGGCCGCGATGGTGGCCGAAGCCGGCGGCGAGCCTTGGGTCTTACCCACCGCGGCCGACAATGCCGAGGCTCTCGACCGGGCGCTCGAAGAGGCCGCGGAGGCCGATCTGCTGCTGATCACCGGCGGCGTTTCGGCGGGCAAATTCGATCTGGTCGAGCCGGCTCTGGCCCGCAGAGACGCGCACTTCCACTTCACGGGCGTGCGCATCCAGCCGGGCAAGCCGCTGGTCTTCGGGGAGTTGCCGGTCAGGAACGCGCGTGACCTTCAAGACGAAAACGGTACGAAGTACTTCTTCGGACTGCCCGGCAACCCTGTCTCCTCGGCGGTCACCTTCCTGCTCTTCGTGGCGCCGGTGCTGGCCGCGCTGGCAGGCAGCGTTGAGGCTGGACCGCGTTTCGCCCTGGCGCGGCTGGCGCCAGCGGCCGACCGGCACGGCAAAGCGGGGCTGACGCGCTTTCTGCCCGCGCATTGCACCTTTGGCGCGACCGACGGGGATCTGCCCCAGGTTTCGTTCGTTTCCTGGCATGGGTCCGGCGATCTGTCCGCCCTGGCCCACGCCAACTGCTTCCTGGTGGTGCCCGAAGAGGCTCATCGCCTCGATCCGGGCGCATTCGTCCGCATTCTTCTGCTTCCCTGAGGTTTCCCATGCCCGAACTCTCGCATTTCGACTCGTCCGGCCAAGCCATGATGGTGGATGTGAGCGCCAAGCAACCCTCCCGGCGCACCGCAACCGCCTCGGCCTTTGTCGAGCTCTCCGCAGCCGTACTGGCGGCCCTGCCCGCCAACCCCAAAGGCAATCCTTTGGAAGTAGCGCGCTTCGCCGGCATCCAGGCGGCCAAGCGCACCGCCGATCTGATTCCCATGTGTCATCCGCTGCCGCTGACGCACGTGGACGTGCAGGCGGAGATCGTGGAGGACGGCGTGCGGATCACGGCGACGGCAGCCACCGTGGGCCCTACCGGCGTGGAGATGGAGGCGCTGACCGCCGCAGCCGTAGCCGCCCTCACCGTCTACGACATGACTAAGGCGCTGGACAAGGCCATCGTCATCCGCAGTGTTCAACTCGAAGCCAAGACCGGCGGCAAGAGCGGAGATTTTTCAAGATCGGGCGGACGCGCGTGACGTGGCGACAGGTTTATTTTGGCTGCGATGTTGCGGCGCCGGCGGGTTGCGAAGCTTGCGGCGTCTTTGGAGCGCCCTCGGGCGGGATGACGAAGGGCTCCGGGCCGAGATGGCCGCGATGGCAGGTGCCGCAGGTGACTGCCGCGCCGGAGTTGTCGATCTTGCTCACGTAGTTCTTATTGATCTCCTCGGTCATGGTGACCATCAGGCGGGCAGTGGCCTTTTCCGGCCGGGAGTCGTCGGCAAAGTTGAGGCGCGGGCGGCCATTGGGGCCGATGTTGTTGGGGTCCGGGGTGTGGCAGGTGTTGCAATGCGCGCCCAGCGAACCCTCCCACTGCTCCATGATCTCGTGCACCTGCTGCCCGGTCAGATCCTTGGGCAGGACTTTGAGGTTGGTGGGAGCGGGATAGACGCGCGGCGGTGGAGGCGGCGGGCTGCCGGCCGGAGCCTGTGCGACCGTGGCGGCGGCAAAGACGGTGGTGGTGAACAATGTGGCCGCGGCTACGAGCAGGGACGGGGAAGATGGTTTCAAGCGGTGCGTTTCCTCGCAAATGGGGATGGTTTTTACCGATGGACCGAATTCTACCCAACCAGGATGCGTTTGCCGATCAAGCCCTTTGGTCCGGAGATGCAAGCGTGGCCCGGCAGGGCAAAGCGCAACGGCCAGTCAGCCGCTTCGCGGATGCCGATGCGCGCCGTCACCAGCACCTCCGAGACTGCAAAGCCGTCGTCGAGCAACTGGAGCGGCGAAGCGGAATCGAGCAGATCGAGGCCGTTGTGAAGCTGCCGGGTGAGGCCCAGCGCCTGGCAGAGCCGGCTGGGTCCGGAGGTAAGCTGGCGTGCCGGCACGCCGGGCGCGAGGCCGCGATTGAGAGCCATTTGCTCCGCGCCCGCCACCGGCTCCAGCGCGCGCAGCAGGACGCAACCGGCCCGGCCCTCGGCTTCGCAACTCACGTTCATGCAGAAGTAGCGACCGTAGATGGCATAAACATAGGCATGTCCCGCGGAACCAAAGAGAACGGAGTTCCGCGGCGTGGGACCACGGTGGGAGTGCGCGGCTGGATCGGGCGGGTCGTTGTGCGGGCCTAGGTAGGCCTCGGCCTCGACGATCCGGCCGGCCAGGAGCTTCCGCTCTCCCATCCTTCGGACAAGGAGTTTGCCGAGGAGGCGCGGCGCAACGTGCTCCGGCGGAGCCTCAAAGAAGGCGCGCGGCAGCAGACGGCCGGGCAGCGTCTCCGGACGCCCCAGAGTTCGATCTTGCACCCCGGGATTCACGCTACTTGTGCGCCTTCTTCCATTCGTTCAAGAGGGCGAGCACCTCTTCGGCGTGGCCCGCGGGGGTCACCTTGGGGAAGACGTGCAGCAGCGTCTGGTCCGGGCCGATGACGAAGGTCGTCCGCTCGATGCCCCACACTTTCTTCCCATACATGTTCTTTTCCTTCAGCACGCCAAACTGATTGCAGACTTTCTCGTCTACATCAGCAAGGAGCGTGTAGGGCAGGTCGTATTTGGCGCGGAATTTGGCCTGGGCCTTGGGCGTGTCGCGGGAGATGCCGAGCACCACCGCGCCGGCAGCCTGGAGCTTGGTGAAGACGTCGCGGAAGCCGCAGGCCTCGATGGTGCAGCCAGGAGTGTCCGCTCTGGGATAAAAGAAGAGTACGACGGGCTTGCCGGCGTAGTCGGATAGGCTGGCGGCCTTGTCCTCGTCGGTCTGGAGAGTGAAGTCGGCGACTTTCTGGTTGAGTTCCATGGGGAAGTTCCTCGTATGGTAAATAGAGAGCCTGAAGGGGCCGTCAAGATGCATTATTCCCGAGGTGGGCGGCAGATGTCATTGCGCAGGGCAGGTATTTTGGATTTAACGGCGGGAGCGGCGGCGCTGGCCGCGGCCGTGCTTCTGGCTGCGCTGGCAGGAGCGCAATACCCCGGCCAAGTGGCCAAGAACGCCAAGGACATGCCCGAGCTGCGGGCGATCGCGGTGCTGGAGTGGACCGGCGAGGCGGGCAAGCCCAAGGCCTGCCGCATCGTCCCGGTGGCCGTGCTGGATGGCGGCGAACTGCAGGATGGCGGCATCTACCTGGCCCGGCCCGAGCCGCTGGCGCTGGCCGGCGAGGTGGAGTACGAGCTGGAAAACGACGGCAAGGGGATGGGTCTCTTCGATATCGAGAACTCCGGCCGGGAGCAGGGTTCGTGGGTGGGCTACGGCACGTGGAAGCCGCTACCCTCCGCGGCGCCCAAGCCGTCGCCCGCAGACCTGGCAAAGACCCGCTTCGACGACGACGCGCAGAGCGACGAGCCGGTTCTGCATCGCAAACATCATGCCGACGACGAGCCTGCAGGCGGAGCGGGCAAGGGCAGCGGATCGGGCAGCAGCGGCGGTTCCGGATCGGCTGGGCAGGCTCCAGCCCCAGACCCGGACCGGCCCACGCTGCACAAGAAAGCCTCCAGCGACAGTACGGGCGATGCAAGTTCAACCGGCACAACTTCCAGCACAGGGACGGGCAGCGCGACTCCCAGTTCCTCCACAGGCGACGCGAGCTCGACCAGCACCGCTTCCAGCTCCACCGCCGGTGCGGACGGGCCCGTGCTGCACAAGAAGAGTTCCGACGACAGCACAGGTAGCGGCAGCGCGACGGCCAGCGATCCCGACCGGCCGATGCTGAAGAAGACCAAGAAGAAGGAGCCGGAAGACATTGGCCACTCCGAGGCGCTGCCCGGCGTCACCGATCCCGACCGGCCGCGCCTCAAGCGCGGCAAATCCACCGGCTATACCCTGAACGTGGTTCCGAGCCTGATGGGCCTGCCGCCTGACATGCAGCAGGCCGTGGCCGTCTCCGACGCGAAGTCTCGCCCCGACCACCCGTGGGACTATGCCTGGGCCAGCCCGGAGGACGAGGCCAAAATGAGGTCGGCCCTGGAAGAGATCGCCCGCGACGCCTTGGGTCTCACGCCGCCCGCGCCCGCGGCAACTCCGGCGCCCAAGCGCACGGCAACGCGGAAAAGCGCCAAGCCGGCGCCTCCGCCCACGCCGCCTGAGCCCGCTCCGCTGCTGGACGAGCAGTTCCGGGTCTTCGAGCTGGCCTACGGCTCCGGAGCCACGCTGGTGCTGACCGCGCACACCAGCGGCCCGTTGGCCCAGGAGAAGTTTGTCACCCTGGTGGCCCAGCCGGACTTCTACGGCAACGTGCTGGTGCTGCTGAAGAGCGTGACCGACGGCGCACACCTGGACGAAACGCCGCGCATGAGGCTGGTGGACGCCGTGGACGCCATGGCCGACAACCGCGGCGAACTGCTCTTCGAGCTGCGCGGCTCTACCCTGCGCCAGTTCGCCCTCTACCGCGTACTGCGCGGGCAGGCGGAGAAGCTCTTCGTCACCGGCGGCGGGGAGTTTGGCACGGAAAGCACGGAGTAGGGAACAGGGAACACAGAGACGGCGCGAGGGGGGCCATCGGCCATAAGTGAGCAATATAGCTCACTTATGGCCGGGAATCTTGTCGTTTCTTCAATCATGATGCGGGTCTGAACGGTTTTCCCGGCATTCCCTCCTATACAATCGGGCGTAAGAGTGGGCGCGCCGCCACTCTCAAAAGGATCTTCCCCAGAATGGCATCCGCAGTAACCGTTTCTTCCCCTGAAACCATCCCTGCAAGTTCAACCAATCCGATTCCCGCACCACCCGGAACTTCGGCTTCCGCGAGCGTCCGCGCGGTGCCCGCGCGCGAGGAAGTTCGCATGGGCCGCGCCGCGGCGGCCGGCACGGGAATCAATTGGCTGACGCTGCTGGTGATGGTGGCCTTCCACCTGGGCGCGCTGGCCGCGCTCTTCTTTTTCACCTGGCAGCGCCTGGCGGTCATGCTCGTTTTGTATGTTGTGGCCATCAATATCGGCATCGGCATGTGCTATCACCGGCTGCTCACGCATCGCGGCTACCAGGTTCCCAAATGGCTGGAATACGCGATGGCCGTCTGCGCCACGCTTTCGCTGGAGGGCGGACCGATCTTCTGGGTGGCTACCCATCGTGTCCATCACCAACTGAGCGACCGCGAGGGCGACCCTCATACGCCGCGCGAGGGCGGATGGTGGGCTCATACCGGCTGGCTCATCTGGGGCAATTCGCTGCACGCGCAAACCGAGGTCCTGGCCCGCTATGTTCCCGATCTGGCTCGCGACCGCTTCCTGGTCTGGCTGAGCAAATACCACTGGATTCCTCTCGTGCTGAGCGGTGTGCTGCTCTTCGGCCTGGGATGGCTCACGGGCGGTCCGGTGAATGCCGTCGGGATGCTGCTGTGGGGCGCCTTCCTGCGCGTGACCCTCGGCCTGCACGCCACCTGGCTGGTGAACTCGGCAACCCACCTGTGGGGCAGCCGGCGCTTTGCAACCCGCGACGACTCGCGCAACAACTGGTGGGTCGCCCTGGTGAGCGGCGGCGAAGGCTGGCACAACAACCACCATGCGCATCCCGTCAGCGCCCGCCACGGGCTCGCCTGGTACGAGGTGGACCCCAACTACTGGGGGATCTGGCTGCTCTCCAAGGTGGGTCTGGCCCGCAAGATTCATGTGGCCAAATACGATCGCGCCAACCCCAGGCCGGCGGGGAATTCATAAGTTGTTCCTGGTCGGCCGCGCGGAAAGGGTGAAGGCGAAAAGCGAACCGCAGATCCTTCGACTCGCTGCGCTCGCTCAGGATGACAGACGCGGGTCCTTCGGCTCCCCACCCAACGACGAAGACCTGTCGTTGGGGACCCTGGATTCGCTGCGCTCGCTCAGGATGACAGCGCTGCGGTGGTTCGGTTCATTCCTTTTGGGCAGCGGGAATCGGGCGGAAGCTACTTGCGCAGCCTGGCCCGGAGCCACAGTGCGCCGAAGAGCGGCAGAGCCACGACGAGCACCAGCACTCCGGCCGGAAAGCCAACATAGAGGTAACTGTCCGCGTAGTTCACCGCATGGTGGCCGAGCTCATTCCACCCCAGCAGGGCGAAGATGGCGATGCAGGTGGTGGCGAAAAAAGTAAAGAAAGCCGACGCAAAGGCCAGCAGCAGGCTGGTGAAGAGCCCAAAGCCCTGGAGCGGGAATCCCAGAATCTTTCCGCCCGTGGGAGGTTGGGCTGTTGCAGATTCCGTCATCATTTCGGCCTCTGTCGTCTAGAATACAGACTCATGGCGAGCACTGCACAAATCGAACTGTGGCCCGCGGAGAAGGTCGCCGCGCAGGTCGCTGTGACTTTGGCCCCCAACGGAATCCACTATGCCGCCTGGGGCGAAACGCGCATCTCCGAAACCGACCTGGAGCGCCTGGTCGCCGCCGTGCCGATCGGGCTGTCGGCCGCGCTCATCCATCGCGCCTATTACTTTGTTCCATTGGCTATTGCCGACACCGGCGAGACCATGCTCGCTCCGGCATACAGCGTGGATATGGGCGACCGCGCCATCTGCCATCGCAACGCGACCTTTGGCACCACCGAGGCGGTTTTTCTTTCTACGCGGATGGTGGAGGACCGCTTCGGCCTGGCCTTCGAATTCTTCATCAACGTGGCCCACAACTTTGTGGAGGCCGCCGGCGTTCCGGAGAGCTTTGCCTCGCTGACCTGGTCGCAGGCCGAGGCCCAGGTGCGCGGCGAAACCAGCCAGGACGCCTGGGAGACCCGCCGCCGCGCGCAGGAGACCCGCACCAGCCCGAAGGGCATCGACGAGCGCGCCCGCAGCAGTTATTTCGAGTCCGCGTTCTCCGATGCGCTGGCGGTTTATATGCTGTCGCTGGCCGTGGACTTCGACTATCACGACCTGCGCGAGCGCGAGTATCCGCTGCTGGCCGCTCCAGCGCTGGCCGAGCGCATTCGCCACGTGGCGAGCCTCTTCCCCGCCAACCAAGGCTACGAGTTCCAGATCCTCTACCGGCGCAAGGGATAAGTCGGTTCCAATCGAATCCGACAATCACCGCGCTGGGGCCGCGCTATGCAGACTCCGCGTTGTAGGCGATGCGGCCTTCGCTGACGGTCCAGCGGATTTTGCCTTGCATGGTCCAGCCGTCGAAGGGCGTGTTGCGGGACTTGGATTTGGTAGCGCGGGCGTTGTAGGTCCACTCGGCCTTGGGATCGAAGACGACCACATCGGCAAAGCTGCCCACGATCAGCGTACCGCGGCCCTTCATGCCGAGCAGAGCCGCCGGCTGGGCGCTGAGCAGGCTGAGAACGCGGCCCAGGGGCAGCTTCCACTCCTTATGCAGCCAGCGCAGCGAGAGGCCGAGGGCGGTCTCAAGGCCGGTGATGCCGTTGGGCGCGTTGTCGAACTCGACTTCCTTCTCGTGCACGGCGTGGGGCGCGTGATCGGTGGCGATGGCGTCCACCACGCCGTCGAGGATGGCCTCGATCATGGCGTCGCGGTCGGCGGCGGAGCGCAGCGGCGGGCACATCTTGGCGTTGGTGTCATAGAGGCCGACGTGCTCGTCGGTAAGCAGAAAGTGGTGCGGGGCCACCTCGCAGGTGACGCGCAGGCCGTTGCGGCGGGCCTGGCGGACGGCGGCCAGCGCCGCGGCCGTGGAGGTGTGGGCCACATGCAGGTGTACGCGCGTGTCGCGCAGCTCGTTGACCAGGCGGATGTCGCGCTCGACGATGCTCGACTCGGCCTCGGGCGCCATGCCGCGCAGGCCCAGCTTGAACGACACGGGGCCCAGATTCATGCTGGCGTCCTGGGTGAGGCGCGTGTCCTCGGCGTGCTGGATGACCATGAGGCCCACGCGCGCCGCGGCGGCGAGGGTCTCGCGCATGATGTTGTCCTTGAGGATGGGGCGGCCGTCGTCGCTGACGGCCACAGCGCCGGCGGACTTGAGCGCGGCATAGTCGTTGAGCGCTTCGCCCCTCGATCCGCGCGTGGCGGCGGCGATGGGGAAGACGCGGACGGCGGCTCTGCGCTCCGGCGCCTGCATCCAGCGGGTGATCTCGGGCGAGTCGTTGACCGGAACAGTATTGGGCATGGCGGCAACCGCCGTGAAGCCTCCCGCCGCCGCGGCAGCGGTGCCGCTGGCGATGGTCTCTTTGTAGCCCTGGCCCGGCTCGCGCAGATGGACGTGCATGTCGATGAGCCCCGGCGCGAGGGTCAGGCCGGTGGCGTCCAGCACATCGGCTCCGTTGGCCGATTTCAGCTTGCCGGGAGCGGCGATCTCGGCTACCTTGCCGTCCTTGAGAAGAACGTCCTTGAGGGCGTCCACGCCGGCCGCCGGATCGATCAGCTGGCCGCCACGAATTACCAGAGCCGTCATGCGCGGCCTCCTTGGTCTGCGGCCTTGAGCGCGCGCTCGACGACGGCCATGCGGATGGCGACGCCGTTGCGCACCTGCTCGAGGATGGCCGACTGCGGGCCGTCGGCGACGCCGGCGGTAATCTCCAGGCCGCGAATGATGGGGCCGGGATGCAGAACCACGGCCGTGGGGGCGTGGGCCGCGAGCCGCGGGCCGGTGAGCTGATAGTTGGCCTTGTACTCTTCCAGATCCAATTGCATGCCGGCCAGGCGCTCGGCCTGGATGCGCAGCATCATGACGATCTGGGACTGGGCCAGCGCGGCCTCGAAGTTCCGCTCGATGGAGATGCCGGGACCGGCATGGGCGGCCAGCTCCGGCAGAAGCTCTTTGGGACCGCAGAGGACGACGCGCGCGCCCAGACGGGGCAGCAGGAGCATGTTGGAGCGGGCCACGCGGCTGTGCAGGATGTCGCCCACGATGGTGACCGTGACGCCGGCCAGGGTTTCGGCGGTGACGGCCTGAATGCCGGGGCGCAGATGAGCCAGGATGGTGCGCAGGTCGAGCAGCGCCTGGGTGGGATGCTGGTGCATGCCGTCGCCGGCGTTGAGCACGGGCAGGCGGGTCTCGGCTTCCAGCAGCCAGGCCGCGCCGGAGGAGTTGTGGCGCAGAATGATGGCCTCGGCGCCCAGGGCGCGCAGCGTGAGGCCGGTGTCTTTCAGCGATTCGCCCTTTTCGATGCTCGAGCTGAGGCTGGAGACGAGCGTGGTATCGGCGCCCAAGCCCTTGGCGGCCAGCTCGAAGCTGGTGCGGGTGCGCGTGGAGGACTCATAGAAGAGCAGGGCGACGCGGCGCTTGGCGAGGATGCGCGCCCGGACCAGCGGGTCTTCGTTTTCGAGAGCCGTGGCGCGGGCGAGGAGATGGCTCACGGCCTCCAGGCTCAGGTCTTCCACCGAGAGCAGCGATCCGGGGTTATAGGGGAATGGCGAGGCTGCCACGGGCGGCGTGTTGAGCTGGCGGCGAACAGGTGTTGCGGTTCGGTTCATACGTTTGTTTCAGCTTTCAGCTAAAAGCTAGGTTTCTGACCGCATGATTTCGTGCTTTGAGTTCGTGCTTTTCCAGGTCCCAAAATCGGGACCCCTCGGCAGGCTCTGGGGCACCCATAGTTGGTACATCAACAAGCGGTCAAAGACCTAGTATCCAGAGGCTGGAGGCTACCTTTCTTCGCTAATCTACCCGCTCGACCAGCAACACCTGCTCGTCGCCGTCGACCTCGTGGAACTTGACTTCAATGATTTCGCGGCTGCTGGTGGGCACGCGCCGGCCGATGTAGGTGGCCTCGATGGGCAGCTCGCGATGGCCGCGGTCGATGAGCACCGCCAGTTGCACGCGGCGCGGACGGCCATGGTCGAAGAGCGCGTCGAGCGCGGCGCGGACGGTGCGCCCGGTGTAAAGAACATCGTCGCAGAGCACCACGTCGCGGCCCTCGATATCGAAGCCGATGGCGCCATTGGTGACCACCGGTCGTTCGTCCACGGTGGCCAGATCGTCGCGGTAGAACTGGATATCGAGCATGCCCGTATCGACGGGGCGCTTCTCGATGGCGGCGATCAGTTTGCCCAGGCGGTCGGCCAGCGGGATGCCGCGGCGTTTGATGCCGACCAGCGCCAGGTCGTCGCTGCCGTTGCTTTTTTCAACAATCTCGTGGGCCAGGCGCACCAGGGTGCGCTCGATCTCCGAGGCGGACATCAGCCTGCCCTTGGTGCGCAGGACAACTTTGTTTTCGGCTTCGCTCATAGGTGTTTTCTCGCCGCTCTTCTCTCGCAGGATGATACGAGGGGTTGCCGCTCCGGGGCAAGTTGTGGAGAAGTGGATTTGAATGCCGAGGCTTGCGCGGGGCCGATTCGGCGTTGAGAGAGCCCACTCCAGCAGGCGAAAGGCTGCTTTAGACCTCGGGCGGGCGCACGCGCGCCTGATATCGCGCTCCCAGGGCGCCGCCGGCGACCGCGAAGAAGAGCAGGAAAAGCGCATTACTGGCAAAACCGAAGGCTTCAAGGCCAGCGTGGCCCTCAGGCGACAGCATGAAGTTCTGAATCTGGGTCTGGGCGGCCTGGGTCTGGGCCGCATCCGCCGATCCCATGCCTCCCGTCCATTGCTGAGCCATCTGCTGCCCCATATCGACGCGGCTCTTCCATTCCGCGTCAATCTGCTTGGATTGATGAAGGACATAGCGCTCCACAAAGAGCGCGCCGCCACTGGCGCCAAAGGCCAGCCAGCCGGCCAGCAGCCCGGTCACCAGACCGATGCGCGCGCCGGCCCCGATGGTGATCCAGGCCGGGCGCCGGTTGCGCATGTAGAGCGATACCGCCCAGGCCGCGGCCCCGGCCATCCAGAACAGCCCCAGGAATCGCATGGGCGACGCCACGCTGCAGAGCAGCCCGGCGGGAACCGCCAGGAGCAAGGCCGCGCGCAAGGCCGACTGCCATTCGACGATGCTTGCGTCCCGCACCGCTTCGTTGCCCTGTTCAGGCTGGGCCTGTCCGCCAGGAGCGCCGTCCGCCGTGTACAGCAATTGCGGCAGACCGCAGGCGGGGCAATAGCAGTTTTCCGCCTCGACGGTCTGGTGGCAGCGATTGCAGGTGATTTCCATACAATTAAGAGCCTATAGCATTTCGCCGCGGCGTGAACAGGAAGAGAATCCCCGGTTCCGCAGCACGCGGACAAAGCGCTGCCGCTGCTGCCTGCGACGAGGATTCAGGAAGGGGAATTTGTCCGGCCAAGCCTGGCGTCCACGATGGCCTCGGCCGCATGCACGACCTCGTCCAGCGTCATGTGGGTCGAATCCAGCAAGACGGCGTCGGGAGCCGCTTTGAGCGGCGAATCGGCGCGATTGCGGTCGCGTTCGTCGCGGGCGCGCAGGTCGCGGATCACCTCTTCCGGCGGCACAGTGGGCTCGGGGCCCATCTGGTCATAGCGGCGCATGCCGCGGACTTCGGGAGCCGCATCCAGGAAGATTTTGACCTCGGCATGGGGAAAGACCACGGTGCCGATATCGCGGCCTTCCATGACCACCCCGCCCTCGGCGCCCAGTTGCTGCTGCAGACGGACCATCCAGGCGCGAATGGCGGGAAAGATACTGACGCGGGAGGCGGCATCCGTTACGGTTTGATTGCGGATGAGGCCGGTAACGTCTTCGCCGTCGAGCAGGACGCGGTTGCCCCCTTCGCCTGGTTCGAGACGGATGGCGGTTTCGGCGGCAAGACTTTCCAGGCCCTTGCACTCATCCAAAGGGAGACCCGTCCGGAGGGCCTTCAAAGCGAAGGCGCGGTACATGGCGCCGGTTTCAAGGTTCAGCAGGCCGAAATGGCGGGCCAGATGCTGGGCGATGGTACTCTTGCCCGCGCCGGCTGGACCGTCAATGGCGACAATGATCTTCCCGGCAGGCTCACCGGAGCGTAAAAGGCTTTCTTCCGCACTCATCCGCGCTTCTTCGTCGCCTGCTTGGGCCGGGCCGTGAAGCCAAACCGCTTGCTATTGCCGGCTTTTGCGCCGGCCGCCAGGGCCGGTTTGCGGCTGCCGCGGGCTGCCGGCCGGGCATCGGGGCGGGAGTCCTTGCGCGGGGCGCTGCCGTTCCTGGGCAGGCTGCCGTTGCGGCTGCTTGCACTGGGCTTGCCGGCTGGCTTTGCGCCGTTGGCACGGTCGTTGCGCTGGCTCCAGGCCGAAGTGGAGGTTTTCGCCGTCCGGGAGCCCGAGGCGCCGTTGGCCGGGCGGCTGGAGCTTCCATTGGCCCGGGCGCCACTTGTGGAACCGGTGGCGTCATGTGCGCCATTGCGCGGTCGGGCGCCGTTCGCCGAATGCAATCCGGTTGAGCGGGATTCCGAAGTTGAGCGCCGGGCGGGGCGGCTGCTGGACGACGATTGCGCCGGCTTGCGATCGCGGGAATGGGCGGCGGGCCGGCTGAAGTGAGGCCGTGCGGCGGCGGATTTTCCGCTGGCTGCCGGCTTGCGCGGAGCAGAGGTCCGGGGTGCGTGGGATTCGCCGGCCGGCTTGTGCGTCTCCATCACAGCAGGCGCGATGGGGGCCGGATCGCTTGGAGGGGGCGCAATGGATGAGACGGGCGAGGCCGTCTGCGTGGCCGCGTATTCGTGGTCCTCGTCATGCGAGCGCAGAAAATAGGCGGAAACCGGCATGGAGGAACTGGCGTAGACGGTGGTCGGAACCGCAAATTCCGGCAGCGTGCCGGCGACGTAGAACTGCGGCGCGTGGCCCAGCGAGAGGGTATGCACCTGGCGGGTAGCCACCAGGCCGCGGAGCACTTCGCGCACCTTGCTGCGGGCCGTGAGAGGAGCCAGGAAGAGCTCAACCTCTTCCATGCCGGCCGCGATCACCGCTTGCAGATAGATGGAGGCAAGCACCGAGATCGCCGTGACCTGCGAGGTGGATGCGCCTTCGGCGATGGCTTTCTGGAAGCGGGTGCGGAGCAGTTGCCACTGGGCGGGCTGGCCGGGAGCCGAGACAACCGGAATGATGCGAAGCTGCTGCCAGAGTTCGGTAATGGCGCGCAGAACGGCGGTTTCGGTGACCTCTCTACCCAACGCATGGGTGAGAGTGGCGATGGTTGCGTCGCCGGTCTCCAATATTTTGTAGGTCTGGACAGCCAATTGCGAAACCTGGCGCGAGCCGGTCAGTTGCGGGTTGCGGCGCCAGTCGCGGTCGCCCCGGAGGGCATACACATAAGGCAGAACCCAGCCTGCCACGACGAAATCGGGCTGCTCGCCCGGCTGGCCCAGCAGATTCAGCCGAACTGCCACGCCGTCAGTCTCCAGGCGCACCAGCAGCTCTTCGGCTAGCGCAATATGTTTTGGATCGGGAGTGGCGTCCCTTCGGCCGGCTACGGCCTCGACAAATGAAGGCGCAATGGAGGAGGAATACTGCCGCCTAGGCAGGAAGAGACACAATCCGGTCTCCTCAATCCACGTCCGGGCGTCCTCCAGTGTGAGTGTCCCGTGTCCGTTCTGGCGCATCCTTTCGGCGCGCGATGCTTCCAATTGCTCTGCTGTCAAAGAAAAACCTCACTTCCAGGCTGGCGTTGGCGCCGGACTGCCCGCACTCCTGAGAGTGAAGGCGGTCACCTTCCAATTATTGTAAATGCGATTTAGATTCGATGGAAGGCCCGCTGGATCTCCTTCCAAGAATACAACAAAGCTATTGGACGTCCATGCGGGCAACTAGTTGGGTGGCTGGTTTTTGCCAGTTCCGACAGTAACCACTCGATGCGCACCGGGTCGAGCGCGGTGTTGACCTTGATGGCGGAATGGCAGGCGATGGAGGCGGCAATCCGCGTACGGAGAGCGGCAAGGTCCTCATTCCGCTGGGGTTCTTCAGAGCTTCCGCTGGATTGTTCAATGACCTCGGTCAACATGCGCTCCAGCGCCGCGCCTTCCAGGCCCACCGGCGCCGCTTTGACCGCAAGTGTTTGTGGGCCAAAGGGTTCTACCTCGAAGCCGTTGCGTTCCAACTCCTCGGCGATGCGCGCGAAAACCACCAACTGCCAGGGCTTGAGTTCCACTAGAAGGGGCATCAGTAACCTCTGGCGCTGCACTTGCTCCACCTGGCGGTCGCGTAAAATTTTCTCAAAAAGAATCCGCTCGTGTGCCACATGCTGGTCAATAATCCACAATCCGTCGTCGCCGGAGGCCAGGATGAAGGACTCGCGCAACTGCGCGAGGGGCCTGAGCGAGCCCAGGCGATTCAGGTTGGCGGCTGCCCGCTCGGCCTCCACCTGCGCCGTCTCCGTAGCCGGGCTGGTGGCGTCAGCCATTGAATTGGCGGGGTTTGGAGAGCAGCCGTCCAGGACGGACGAAGCGGCCGGCTCGAAGAGCGCCGCAGCGGCCTCGCCCCACGCCCTCCGATCGAAGGACCGCGGGTCAAAAGCCGGGACGCCGAAGGGCAGCTTGCCGGGAATAGGCGAAGGCAGATGGGGCGTCAACTGAAAGGCTTCCGCTTCCGTTCGGGTATCCTGCAATGCCCCCGGATCGGAGTCCCATTGCGGGTGGAGGGGCGCGCTCTGGGGCGAACCGGGCAGCGGCGAGGCGGCTGGCGGCATCAGCGAAGGACTGGCGACGGGCGCGGAGTCGAGCGCAGCCAAGAATCCGGCGGCCGGGCGCGCCTGGATGAGCGCGGCGCGCAGACTGTCGCGGACAAAATCGTGCACCAGGCTGCCCTGACGGAAACGCACCTCGGTTTTGGCGGGATGGACGTTGACGTCGACCTCCTCCGGCGGCATCTCCAGAAAGAGCAGCACCACCGGGAAGCTGGTGGGCGGAATCACGTTGCGATAGGCCTCGGCGATGGCGTGCATGAGCAGCCGGTCGCGGATAAGGCGCTTGTTCACAAAGATATAGATTGAGTTGCGGTTGAGCTTTTGCAGCTCCGGCTTGGAGTAGAAGCCGGTGAGCCGCAGGGTGCCGGGATCGCGGGCCGGCTGGTCCGGATCTTTCTTCCAGGGCGGCGGCTCGGGCAGGCCGGCGTGGGCCAAGGGGGTTTCGGCGGCCACGGGCAGCAGTTGGGACAGCGTCTCCTTGCCGAAGATCTGGTAGATGCGCTCGGCGGTGCGCGCAACCGGCGGAGCCGAAACGATGGTGTGCGTGGCCGAGAGCAGCTCGAAGTGCTTTTCCGGATGGGCCAGGGCATAGTGCGTGACCAGCGCGGTGACGTGGGCCAACTCGGTCGATTCGGCGCGAAGGAATTTGCGCCGGGCCGGGGTGTTGAAGAAGAGATCGGCGACGGCGAGGGTGGTTCCGCGAGGCAGAGCGGCATCGTCTACGTGGAGAATCTTGCCGCCCGCAATTTCGACGCGGGTTCCGGCGCCCTCTTCGCCCGTGGCCGTTTCCAGGGTGACGCGGGCCACGGAGGCGATGGAGGGCAGCGCCTCGCCCCGAAAACCCAGGGTCGCAATGGAGAGCAGGTCGTCGGCGGTGCGCAGCTTGGAAGTTGCGTGGCGCTCGAAGGCCAGGAGGGCGTCATCGCGGTTCATGCCGTGGCCGTCGTCGGCGATGCGGATGAGCTTGCGGCCGCCGGCCTCGACCTCGACGCGTATGCGGGTTGCGCCGGCGTCCAGGGCATTCTCCAGCAGCTCCTTGACGACCGAGGCCGGCCGGTCCACCACCTCGCCGGCGGCGATCTGGTTGGCAACCTGGTCGGGAAGAATGCGGATGCGGCCCATCAGGTCTTAGGGTAACGCAGGCGAGCGTCCCGGGGAGATCGTTGAAAACCCGGCACAAATGCAAAATGCCGCACAGGGCGGCATTTTGCGAACTTGTCTGAAGATCGAGCGCTAGACGCCCATGCCGAACTCGCCGGCTTGCCGTTCGCCGGCATTCGAGTAAAAGTCGTAGGGGGTGCGCCGCTTGAACTTGTAGCGGTTGCGAATTTCGCGGCCCACGAAGATGCCGACGGCTGCCACAGCCATGCCGACCGAGAACCAGGTGATCACGCGCAGGGTGGTCGCTCCGCATTTTCCCTCTGTGGGGGTTTCTTCGGCGGTCGCGAGAAGCTCGGATTCAGTGGTCATTTGCAGCAACCTCCCAGAGACATGATAGCGCAGTTTCGCCCGATCCGGCTGGCCGGTCCGGCATGGCGTTCGAGGGATTTGTTTACTTGGTAGAGTCGATTTGGGCCAGCCACGCGGCTTTTTCCGGCGCGGGAAGAAAGCTGGCATGAATGGAGTTGGCCGCCAGTTGGCGCAATTCCTCGCGCGTGAAACCCTGGATGGTGTGGGCCAGCAGATACTCGTTGGCCACATCAGAGCCGAAGAAGGCCGGATCGTCGGAGTTGAGCGAAACCAGCAGGCCGGCGTCGAAGTAACGGCGCAGCGGATGGGCGGCAAAGGACGGGCAAACCCCGGTTCGAACGTTCGAGGTGGGATTCAATTCGAGCGGTATGCCGCGCTCCTTCAGATCCTGAATCAGGTAGAAGTCCTTGATGGCCGAAAGGGCGTGGCCGATGCGCTCCGAGCCGATGGAAAGCGCCTCGCGGATGGCCTCGGGGCCGGTGGTTTCGCCGGCGTGGTTGGTGAGGCGCAGACCGGCCCGCGCGGCCTCGGCATAAAGAGCGCGAAATGGCTCGGAACCGGCTCTCCGCTCGTCGCCGCCCAGGCCGATGCCGACGATGGAGGGATGCGCGGCTTTGAGTTCGGCAGCCTTGCGAAAGACCCGCTCGGCTTCCTCGACGGAAAAGTGGCGCACGGAGTCGAAGATCCAGTAGATCGAGAGACCCAGTTCGCGCTCGCCGCGCTCGCGGGCCCGTTCCAGGCCGGCAAAAATCGGCTCGAAGGCCTCGGGATCGTGGTTGCGGCTCACGTAGAGGACGCCCACGGAGATGAAGACCTCGGCGTGGACCACGCCCTGCTCAGCCAGATGCTGCATCATGCGCCAGGCGGCGATCTCGTAGTCCTCGGGACCGATGAGCCGCTGGCAGACGGCTTTGAATGCCTCGATGAAGCCGGTGAAATCGGTGAAGCGGTAGAGGGACTCGGCTTCGGCCAGGGTCAACGGCCGGGAATCGTGGCGAGCGCTCAGCTCCACCAGGGTGGAAGGCAGAATGGTGCCCTCCATGTGCAAGTGCAACTCGGCTTTGGGCAAGCGGCGAATGAAGCTTTCAATATCCGACATCGTAAATCTACCTGGGTTTTGCGAATTCCGACCGGTGGCGGCTGTAGAAGAAGTAGATGACCAGGCCGATGACCAGCCAGATGAGGAAACGATACCAGGTGATGATCGGCAATCCGGCCATCAGGAGGAAGCAGAAAATCACGCTGAGCGCAGGAATGACCGGGCCAAACGGAACCCTGAAGCCGCGGCGGCGTTCGGGTTCGCGATAGCGCAGCACGATGACCCCGATGGAAACCAGGACGAAGGCGAAGAGGGTGCCGATGTTCGAGAGGTCGGCCAGCGTGCCGATGTCGAAGAGGCCGGAGGGGATGGCAACCACGAATCCCGCCACCCAGGTGGAAAAGGCCGGGGTGCGGAAGACGGGATGCACATTGCTGAAGACCTTGGGCAGCAGGCCATCCCTGGACATGGAGAACCAGACGCGCGACTGGCCGAGCTGGTAGACCAGGATGGACGAAAGCATGCCCATGATGGCGCCGAAGAGGACCACGAGCCTGATCCAGTGGAGCGAATGTCCGCCAGGCAGCAGCGAGAGCTTCTTGAGCGCGTTGACCACCGGCGCCCCGTCGTCGACCATCGATTGCCAGGGCACCAGGCCAGTGAGGCAAACGGCCACGGCCACATAGAGCACGGTGCACACAACCAGCGTGGCGATGATGCCGATGGGCAGATCGCGCTGCGGATTGCGGCACTCCTCGGCGGCCGTGGAGACCGAGTCGAAACCGATGTAGGTGAAGAAGATGATCGACCCGCCGGTGAGCACGCCGGACCAACCGTTGGGCATGAAGGGATGCCAGTTGCCGGGATGGATAAAGCCGATGACGGCGAAGACGAAGATCAAGATGGCGACGAGCTTGATGCCCACCATCGCGTTGTTGGTGCTGGCCGACTCGCGAATGCCGCGCACCAGCACTACCGTGAGCACGAGAACGATGAGAAACGCGGGAATGTTGAAGCCGAAATGCCAGCCGGGATGATAGAGCCAGTTGCCGGCCAAATCCTGCAACCCGTCGGGCAGATAGGCGGGCGAGATCCATCGGGCGGATGGATGCAGGCCGAACCAGTCCAGCAGATCCACCACATGGGCGGCGAAACCGACGCTCACGGTCATGTTGGAGCCGGCGTATTCTAGGATCAGGTCCCAGCCGATGATCCAGGCGATCAACTCGCCCATGGTGGCGTAGGTGTAGGTATAGGCCGAACCGGCGATGGGAATCATGGACGCGAGTTCGGCATAACAGAGGCCCGTAAGGGCGCAGACGATGGCGACCAGGATGAGCGAAAGAGCGATCGCCGGACCCGCGCCGGGCCGTCCCGCCAAAGCGGTGTGGGTGAGGACGAAGTGCACCAGCGGCGTATTGGGGATGCTCGGGAGATCGAACTTTTCCCCGGAGATCGCCGTTCCGATCACAGTAAAAATGCCCGAGCCGATCACTGCTCCGATGCCCAGCGCGGTCAGCGACCACGGCCCGAGGGTCTTCTTGAGCGCGTGCTCGGGTTCTTCCGAGTCGCGGATCAGCTTATCGATCGACTTGCGGGCAAGCAGTTGGCTAGCCAGTGCAGTTCTCCTCATCCCGTCAGTTATGGGTCCTGTCGGCTGCGGGCGATTCCGGATTCAGGATGCCTTCGCCGCAGAGTGAAGGGTGAGGATTCCCAATGGAACTCCCCACTCGACACTTTGGGCCCGGGCCAGCCAACTCCCCGCACAGAAAGGAGAGAGGCCATCTGGATGGGGGAGGATGGGGCTCCGCGCCGGCATGTGCCCGGCCGGCGGGAACCGTGTTCTCAACTTGGAACGGCTGTTTTACCGCTTTGACACTCCGCGCGCCAACTTCTTCAGCTTTTTCTTGTTTTCACCGCGCGGTCCGGTCCGTTTCGCCTTGGGGGCAGCTTTCTTGCGGGCGGCGCGTTTTACTTTCTTCCGTTCCAGCTTGTCTTCAATCTTGGTGGTGTCTGCCACTTGTAACCTCTTTCGCTGCAATCTCTTCAGGGTTTCCCATGAATTGGGTAGATGTGACGTATATGGTAACAGGGATTTCACATGGATGAAAGCGGCGCGCGCACGGTTGAGCCGCATGGAGGCCTCGCCGTCCCAGCATCCGAATCCAGCGTACAATGAAAACAGAGATGAACCTGGATTAGAAAAGCCTGCTCGGCTTCGGCCGCCCCACCGCTTCGGACGAGCCCCGCACCCCACGCGTCAATCAACCAGCATCACGTTGACGGGAGTTCGTTATGCGTTCCGACCAGATACACCGCGCGCTCGCGCAGGGAATGAACCGCTTTGAAGTTTGTCAGCTTGTCGCCAAAGGGGTAAAAGCCACCCACAAGACCGGCGGACGCTTTGAAGATTCAATTAACGATGTCCTGCAATATTTAGGCACCCACGATACACCCAAGGCGAGTCTTCACCCGGCCATCCCGCAAGTGAGCGTCAAGAGCCTGAAACCGGCTGCTTAGCAGGACAGTTGTCAGCGATCAGTTTTCGGTGAATGAGCCGCAGATCAAATTCCAGAACCGGCCCGGAATGGGCAGAGGTTCAAGCAGACGCAAAAGAGGGACGGCATCGCTGCCGTCCCTCTTTTTTCAAGTTCGAACCAGGTGCCCAGGGGGGTTACCCTGAGGCGGCCGGGACTAGATAACCTGAACGTTCTCAGCCTGCCAGCCCTTGGGGCCCTTGGTCACGTTGAACTGGACCTTCTGGCCTTCTTGCAGCGAACGGAAGCCGTTCGACTGGATGGCGGTGTGATGGACGAAGACGTC